>Ga0081540_1001554_pt1 | contig 19673 bp, 16 predicted proteins | sample TabmetS2T1R1_FD_71024 | JGI IMG/M metagenome (GOLD analysis project Ga0081540, IMG submission 71024) | Tabebuia heterophylla rhizosphere microbial communities from the University of Puerto Rico - S2T1R1 | ecosystem: Host-associated > Plants > Roots > Rhizosphere ... | reverse complement strand
CGCGTTCTTCTTGCGCATGCGGTCGATCAACTGGTCTTCCCAGTACGACAGGCTGCCGAGCGCAAGCGCGGTGGCGTTGGCGCGGCGGTAGTACATGTGGCAGTCGAACTCCCAGGTGAAACCCATGCCGCCGTGAACCTGGATGTTGTTCTTGGAGCAGTGCTGGAACGCCTGCGTCGCGCTGATGCGCGCCGCCGCCGCCGCTTCCGGCAGTTCCGACGCATTGGTCGATAGCGCCCAGGCGCCGTAGTAGCAGTTCGAGCGCGCCAGCGTCGCCGAGACATACATGTCGGCGAGGATGTGCTTCACCGCCTGGAAAGAACCGATCGGCCGGCCGAAGGCGATGCGATCGAGCGCATAGTCGCGGCCCATTTCCAGCGCACGATCGGAGCCACCGACCTGTTCGAACGCCAGCAGCACCGCGGCGCGATCGAGCACTTGGCTGAGGATGCTCCAGCCGTCACCGGCAGCGCCGAGCGGTTCGGCCTTGGCATTGGTGAAGGTGAGTTCGGCCTGGCCCCTGGTCGGATCGACATTGGTCAGCGGCCTGGCTTCGACGCCGCCGGCCTTCAGGTCGACCACGAACAGCGAGATATCGGCATCGCGTCCCGTGGAGCCGGTGCGCGCGGCGACCACGGCGAAATCGGCGATGGCGCCGTCCGGCACCGGCTTCTTCACGCCATTGAGCGTGCCGCCGGAGGCCTGCAGCTTGATCGCCTTGGGCGACGGGTTGCCCTTGCCCTCGAACAGCGCCAGCGTTCCGATCGCTTCACCCGATGCGATCTTCGGCAGCCATTTCTGCTTCTGCGCATCGGAGCCTGCGAGCAGCAGCGCCTCGGCGGCGAGATAGACGGTGGACGAGAACGGCACCGGCGCATTCGCTCGACCCATTTCTTCCGCGATTACGCAGAGTTCGAGATGGCCCGCGCCCGCGCCGCCGAACGCTTCCGGGATCGCAACGCCGAGGAAGCCCATTTCGGCGAGGCCCTTCCAGAGCGCCTTGTCATAGGTCGCCTTGCCGTCGAGCACCTCGCGCACGGCTTTCGGCGGGCACTGTTCGGTGAGGAACTTCCTCGCCGCGTCGCGCATCTGTTTCTGGTCGTCGGAGAAATCGAAGTTCATGGCGGGTTACCTTGGTTGCTTTCGTGTTGTTTCATTCCCCGTCATTCCGGGGCGATGCGAAAGCATCGAACCCGGAATCTCGAGATTCCGGGTTCGCTTCGCGCCCCGGAATGACGGGTGGTGGTGAGAGCGTCGTTTCATTGCAGCACAATCACATCTTCGCCGGGCTTGTCGGCGTAAAGCTTCTCCACCAGCGCAGCGCGGCGCTCCAGGCCGGCGCGCTGGTTGATGTAGCCCTTGTCGGTGAGCTCGTTGCCGTCGATCGAGGGCGGCTCGGCCATCAGCATGGCGCGCGCGATCCGCATGCTGCTGCCGGTGCAGGAGGCGTTATGCGCTTCCAGTCCGCGCTTGAAGCAGGCGATCACCTCGGGATGCCTGATCACATCCTCACAGCTTGCGTCGGCGTTGCCGACGAGCTGCCGGCAGGCGTGCAGATTGGGCCAGGCCATGAGCCCGATGAAGGCGCGGTCTTGCCCCGCGACCAGCGCGTCGTGCACCACGGGCGTCGCTGCAGCGATCGCGTCGGTGCGCAGCGAGCCGACATGGACGAAGGTGCCGGTCGTGAGCTTGAAATCCTCGACTACCCGGCCGGCGAAGATGATGCCCTGCAGCGGGTCCTTGTCATCGACGAACACGCCGGCATCGCCGATGCAGTAGAAGCCTTCGTCGTCGAACATCTTCTGCGTCAGCTCGGGCTGGCCGAAATAGCCCGGCGTGACGTTGATGCCGCGCAGTCGCAGTTCGTATTTCGTGCCGCACGGAACCAGCTTCAGCTCGACGCCGGGGAACGGCAGGCCGATCAGGCCGACGCGCTCGGTGTCCCAGTAGGTGCCGGTCGAGGTCGGCGCGGTCTCGGTCGAGCCCCAACCCGTATAGAACACGATGCGCTCGCCAGTGGTCTTCACCGCCAGCGCCTGCATGCGGTCGTAGAGATCGTCGGGCAGCCGCGCGCCGCCATAGGCCATGATGCTCAGGTTCTTGAAGAAGCTGCGGCAGAGCGCGTCGTCCTTTTCCATCGCCGCGGCGAGCGCCGCGTAACCGGCGGGCACGTTGGCGTAATAGGTCGGCGACACTTCGCGGAGATTCTTGATGGTCTCTTCGAGCTGGCCGGGCAGCGGCCGGCCGTCGTCGATATAGAGCGTGCCGCCGTCGATCAGGACCGGATTGAACGCGGCGTTGCCGCCCATGGTGTGATTCCACGGCATCCAGTCCAGCACGGTCGAGATCGGTCCGTTGGGATCGCGCGGGCGCACCTGCATCATCATCGCCGCATTGGCGCACATCATCTCCTGCGTGTTGATGACGGCCTTGGGCATGCCGGTCGAGCCCGAGGTGAACAGCAGCTTGCCGACGGTGTCGGGCGTAATTCTCGCAATCGAGTCCTCGACATCTTTACTCACGGGCGTTGCCGTGAGATCGGCAAAGGACACGCTCTCGATGCCGTCACAAGGCCGCAACACATGCACGACGGTAACGCCGGTCAGGTCGATTGCCCTGAGCGCCTTCTCGAAGGTCGGCCCGTCCTGCACCATCACGACGGCAGGCTTGATCAGGTCGAAAAGGTATTTGAGCTTGAGATGATCCTGGCTCATCAGCGAATAGGCCGGCGACACCGGCGCAGCCGGCAGACGCGCCTGCATCGCGGCCTGCGTCATCAGCGCGTGCTCGATCGAATTGCCTGACAGGATCGCAACGGGACGGCCTTCAGTGAGACCGAGATTGAGCAGGCCCTGCGTCAGCCCGTCGACAATGCGCTTGGCTTCGCCGTAGGAGACCTTGCGCCATTGCCGGTCCGGGCCACCACGTTGCGCCAGCCAGATGCGCTCGGGCGCCTGCTCCGCCCATTTCGCGAGCGAGGCGGGAATATGCTTCTCGTAAGCCTGCAGCGGAATGCGCGATTTCAGGATGATGACGCCGCCGGTGCGACGCTCAACCGCAATGTCACGCGCCAGCCATTCGATCTTGCGAAAAGCCGGCTTGGTCAACACTGCGGCAGCACTCCCACTCATATTGCGTCTCCCGGAATTCAGTCCTTTGCGGATCTTGTCGTCATCGCTTGATATAGACAGGCTTTCGCTTTTCGAGAAAGGCCCTGATGCCTTCGTTGAATTCTTCCGAGCGGCTGCACAACACCTGATTGCGGTCTTCCATCGCGATCACGGCTTCGATGGAGCCTGCATCGACGCTCATGTTGAGGCATTCCTTGGAAAGCCTTAAGCCGACCGGCGAAGCCGTCATCATCGCATCGACGTAAGGCTCGGCCGCCGCATCGAGCGCGCCTTCCTCGACGACCTCCGAGACGAGGCCGACAGCAAGCGCACGCTCGGCGCTGATGAAGCGGCCGGTGAGGATCAGTTCGGACGCGACGGAGACGCCAACCAGCCGCGGCAGGAAATAACTGGTGCCGATGTCGCAGCCACCCAAGCCGAGCTTGATGAAGGCGCAGTTCATCCGTGCCGACTTGGTGGCGATGCGGATATCTGCAGCAAGCGCCAGCGCAAAACCGCCACCGGCGGCCGCCCCCTGGATCAGCGCAATGATCGGCTGCGGGCAGCGTCGCATCAGCATCACGATGTCGGCGATGCGCCGCTGGGAATCCAGGGACTCGGTGACACCGGGCGGCTCCTGCTGGCCGGCACGACGCTTCATCGCATGTTTCAGATCGAGTCCGGCGCAGAACGACGCGCCCGCGCCCTTCAGCACCACGACGCGGGTCGAGCGATTGCGCTGCAGGCCTTCGAAATAGGTATTGAGTGCGTCGATCAACGATGGATCGAGCGCGTTGAGACTGTCCGGGCGATTGAGCGTGACCCAATCGACCCCGTCATGATGAGCGATCAGTAGCGGTTGAGTCACGAGCGCTCCTACTTCCACTTGTTGGTGGGTCCCGGCTCGGCGGCGCAGCGTTACACGCTGCACCGCGTCCGGGACACGCGGACGTCGTTCCCCGGATGCTGCGCAGCACGAAGTGATGCGCTGCTGATCCGGGGTCCATTCTTCGACTTACCGCGGCGCCATGCGGATCGCGCCGTCGAGGCGGATGGTCTCGCCGTTGAGCATCGGGTTCTCGACGATGTGCACCGCGAGCGCGCCGTATTCGCTGGCGTCACCGAGGCGGGCCGGATGCGGCACCTGGGCGCCGAGGCTCTTGCGGGCTTCCTCGTTGAGACCCATCAGCAACGGCGTCAGGAACAGGCCCGGCGCAATCGTGTTGACGCGGATCTTCAAGGAAGCGAGGTCGCGCGCCGCCGGCAGCGTCAGGCCGACCACGCCGCCCTTGGAGGCGGAATAGGCGATCTGGCCGATCTGGCCTTCGTAAGCGGCAACCGACGCGGTGTTGATGGCGACGCCGCGCTCCTCGCCGATCGGCGCTTCGGTGGCGAGACGCTCGGCGAACAGGCGCAGCACGTTGAAGGTGCCGATCAGGTTGACGTTGATGATGCGAACGAACTTTTCGAGCGGATAGACGCCGTCCTTGCCGACGGTGCGCTGCGAGCCGCCGATGCCGGCGCAGTTCATCAGCACGCGGGCGATGCCGTGCGCGGCTTCGGCCTTGGCGATCGCGGCTTTGATCTGCTCCTCGCTGGTGACGTCGGCGTGCAGGGCAACGCCCTTCACTTCGGCGGCGACCTTCTCGGCGTTTTCCTTGTTCTGGTCGATGACGCCGATCTTGGCGCCCTTGGCCGCCATGGCGCGGGCGGTGGCGGCGCCGAGGCCGGAGCCACCGCCGGTGATGAGAACCGCAACGTCTTTCAACTGCATCTTTACTAACCTTTCCTTGGGCGTTTCTTCTCTGGACTTGACTTGCAAACTTCTTACGCGGGGGCCTGCTCCTTGCTCGGCGCCAGCATGCCGCCGAAGATCAGCGCTTCCATGTGCTTGATGTATTCGTGGCAGACTTCCTCGGTGACCGGACCGACGCCGACCGCGCGCGACATCGCGTGACGAGCGAAGAACAGGTGATCGCAGGCGCCGACCAGGCTGGTGTAGAACAGCACCGGATCGATCTTGCGGAACTCACCGGCCTTGACGCCCTCGGCGAGCAGCCGGCGTTGAAAATCCAGCAACGGCGCCACGAAGAATTTCGATACCTCGTCGGCCGCCTGCGCCGTGCTCTCGTGCAGCAGGTAATGGATCAGCCGGTTCATGTAGGGGAACTGGTGGTAGGCGCGGATGATGCCGCCGATGTGCAACCGTAGTTTTGCGGTGGGCGTGATCTTCTGCGCCAGCAGATATTCGAGCTGGGACATTTCGGTGGCGGCATCGCGCGCGAGCAGCGCCAGCAACAGCCCGTCCTTGTTGCCGAAATGGTATTTCACCAGCGCAGCGTTGACGCCCGACTTTTGCGCGATGTCCGACAGCGACACCTCGATCGCGGCGCGCTCGATCATCAGCTCGCTCGCGGCGACCAAAAGTTTTTCGGCGGTGGAATTTTTGCCGGTCTGGAGCTTCGTCGGTACGCTGGTATTCAACTGCGGTCCTTGCTGTTCCCGCTGAACTCGGGCCGCACATAAGCGCATGAGGGGGTCGCACTCAAGAGTTAATTGATCGATTGACTAAGACCAGTTCGGCCCATTAAATCCGGCCATCTTTGGAAACGCCCATCAGAACAAGCAGGGAGAACAGTCATGGCCGAGGCCTATATCGTCGCCACCGCCCGCACCGCTGGCGGACGCAAGGGAGGCCGCCTCGCCGGCTGGCATCCGGCGGATCTCGCAGCAACGGTGCTGGATTCTCTCGTCGAGCGCAGCGGCGCCGACCCCGCGCAGATCGAAGACGTCATCATGGGCTGCGTGATGCAGGCGGGGGAGCAGTCCAACAACGTCGCGCGCAACGCCATCATGGCCTCGAAGCTGCCGGAGAGCGTGCCCGGTACCTCGATCGATCGCCAGTGCGGCTCCTCGCAGCAGGCGTTGCATTTCGCGGCGCAGGCCGTGATGAGCGGCACCATGGATGTCGTGATCGCCGCCGGCGTGGAATCGATGACCCGCGTGCCGATGGGCCTTGCCTCGCAGCTTCCGGCCAAGAACGGTTTTGGCCACTACAAGAGCCCGGGCATCGAGGCGAAGTACCCGAACATCGTGTTCAGCCAGTTTACCGGCGCGGAAATGATGGCGGAGAAATACGGGCTCTCCAAGGATGAGCTCGACGAGTATTCCTACCAGAGCCACCAGCGCGCGATTGCGGCAACGCAGGCCGGCGCCTTCAAGAACGAGATCGTGCCGGTGAAGATCACCCGCGCCGACGGCTCCACCGATACCCACCACATCGACGAGGGCATCCGCTTCGACGCCACCATCGAGGGCATCAAGGGTGTCAAGCTGATCGCGGAAGGCGGCAAGCTCACCGCCGCCAGCGCCAGCCAGATTTGCGACGGCGCCTCGGGCGTGATGGTCGTCAACGAAAAAGGCCTGAAGTCTCTTGGCGTCAAGCCGATGGCGCGCATCCATCACATGACAATGATGGGCGGCGATCCCGTCATCATGCTGGAGGCTCCGCTGCCCGCCACCAAGCGCGCGCTGGAGAAAGCCGGCATGAATGTCAACGAGATCGACCTGTTCGAGGTCAACGAGGCCTTCGCCTCGGTGCCGACCGCGTGGCTGAAGACCACCGGCGCCGATCCGGCACGGCTGAACGTCAATGGCGGCGCGATCTCGCTCGGCCACCCCCTCGGCGGCTCCGGCACCAAGCTGATGACGACGCTGGTCAACGCCCTGCAGCAGCGCGGCAAGCGCTACGGCCTGCAGACCATGTGCGAAGGCGGCGGCATGGCCAACGTCACCATCGTCGAGCGGCTGTAAGCCGAGTGGTTGTGAGAGGCGAAACCTCTCCACATCAACGATGTCGTCCCGGCGAAAGCCGGGACCCATAACTCCAAATGTTCATGGTTATGGCGAGCTGGAGCTTCAGCTCATTTCAGCAGTTCAGATCGGTGGTTATGGGTCCCGGCCTTCGCCGGGACGACCACCTAGTTTGCGGCGAGCTTCATGACCCACCCGTCGATCCACGCGTGCAACAACCCCGACAAGATCGCCTATCAAATGGCGGGCACTGGCAAGGCGATCACCTATCGCGAGCTCGACGAGCTCTCCAACCAAGGCGCGCATCTGTTCCGCTCGCTGGGCCTGAAGGCCGGCGACCACATTGCACTGTTGATGGAAAACCGCCTCGCCTTCATGGAAATCTGCTGGGCGGCGCAGCGCTCGGGGCTCTATTACACCGCGATCAGCCGTTACCTGACGCAGGACGAGATCGACTACATCGTCAGGGATTGCGGCGCCAAGGTCTTCATCACCACGCCGAAGTGCCATGAGCAGGTCAAGGCCCTCGTCGGCCAGAAGGGCGGCCCGCTGCTGTTCATGATGGATGAGCCCGAGCCGGGCTTCCGTTCCTGGGACAAGGAAGCCGGCGCACAGCCGGTCACGCCGATATCAGACGAAGTCGCCGGCTATGACATGCTCTATTCGTCCGGCACAACGGGGCGGCCGAAAGGCATCAAGCGAGAATTCGAGGGCAACAGCATCGACGTGCCCAACGCGTTCCTGAAAGTGCTCTGCGCCGACATGTGCGGCATGGGCGCGGACAGCATCTATCTGTCGCCGGCGCCGCTCTATCACGCCGCCCCCCTGCGCTTCAACATGATGGCGACCATCCTCGGCGGCACCTCCGTCATCATGGAGCATTTCGATGCGGAAGAATTCCTGAAGCTGGTCGAGAAGTACAAGGTGACGCAGTCGCAGCTGGTGCCGACCATGTTCGTGCGCATGCTCAAGCTGCCGGACGACGTGCGCGCGCGCTACAGTGTCTCGACGCTGAAGGGTGCGATCCACGCTGCGGCGCCCTGCCCGGTCGACGTGAAAGCCAAGATGATCGAGTGGTGGGGGCCGATCCTGATCGAGTATTACGCCGGCTCAGAAGGTAACGGCGTCACCGTCTCGACCTCGCAGCAATGGCTTGATCATCGCGGCACCGTCGGCCGCGCCGTGGTCGGCAAGGTGAAGATCCTCGACGAGAACGATGAGGAGCGGTCGATCGGCGAGATCGGCACGGTCTATTTCGCCGATGCTCCCGCCTTCACCTATCACAACGATCCCGAGAAAACGAAGAAGGCGTACAACGCCAAGGGCTGGTCGACGCTCGGCGACGTCGGCTATCTCGATGCTGAAGGCTACCTCTACCTGACCGACCGCAAGAGCTACATGATCATCTCCGGCGGCGTGAACATCTATCCGCAGGAGACCGAGGACGTGCTGATCACGCATCCTGCCGTTTCCGACGTTGCCGTGTTCGGCGTGCCGAACGAGGAGATGGGCGAAGAGGTGAAGGCCGTGGTGCAGCCGCACGACTTGGGCAAGGCCGGCAAGGAACTGGAGAGCGAGCTGATCGCCTTCTGCCGCAAGCATCTGTCGCCGATCAAATGCCCGCGAAGCATCGACTTCGAGGCCGAGCTGCCGCGCACGCCGACCGGCAAGCTGGTCAAGCGCCATCTGCGCGATCGCTATTGGCCAAAGACCACGAAGGCGTAGCGCTCCGCTGTCGTAGGGTGGGCAAAGGCGCATAAGCGCCGTGCCCACCTTCATGCATTCGGTGCAAGAGAGGTGGGCACGCTTCGCTTTGCCCACCCCCGGAGAGCCTACGTCGAAGACGCCGGCGCGCAGGAAAGTGATGGCGCGGCGCGCAGGTGCATTTGCCCGCGCTGGCCGCTGGCGGTCGTGGTCCATTGCGCCTCGATTTGCTGAAGATCGTCCGACAGCTTTCCACGATGGCTGCCGCCGGTCTCGAAGCTGCCGCTCCCTTCGGGCGACAGCTCGAAAATTTCCACCTGCAGATCGGACAGTCTGACGAACATCCGCACCCTGATCTTCGTCACCTGGCGGCCGACCTCGTACGAGCCGCATCCCAGCGCTTCCGCATTCTGCTCGTTGAGGGCGCGCACCGACTCCAGCGTGATGACGACGTTTTGCACCGTCCTGTCGCCCTCCCAGCTGAACTCGCCAAAATAGCCGCGCGGCATGTTCTGGGTGAGATCCTTTATTTCGGCCGCGTGGATAGGAGAGGCAAACAGCAGGCTCGCCGCCGCGAGCATCAGACCGAGGTGCGAAATCCAGCGGTGAAAATTCGTGAGCCCCAACCAACACATGCGAAACGCACCTTTCGAATGGAATATTGCAGCCGTTAGACGGCCTCGAAGGAGCGAAGGTTCAAAATGCGTGGTCCGGGCTTGTCCCGGGTATCCACGTCTTTACAGTCACGCCGCACGAAGACATGGATGGCCTGGAGACAAGAAATCCGGCCATGACGAGGAACATCATGGCCGCCCTTCCCGACCTTCCGCTCCCGCCAACCATCCGCTCGCGCTATGTCGATGGCATCAACGGCCTGCGCATGCATGTGCTGGAAGCCGGTTACGAGACGAAGGGACGCCCTTGCCTGCTCCTGCTGCACGGTTTTCCCGAGCTTGCCTATAGCTGGCGCAAGGTGATGCCCGCGCTGGCGGAAGCCGGCTACCACGTCATCGCGCCGGACCAGCGCGGTTACGGCCGCACCACCGGCTGGGACCCCAACTACGACGGCGATCTCGCGTCCTTTCGTTTTCCCAACCTCGTGCGCGACGCGCTTGGGCTGATTGCCGCCTTCGGCTACCGGTCCGTGGATGCCGTGATCGGCCACGACTTCGGCAGCCCCGTCGCGGCGTGGTGCTCGCTGATCCGGCCCGACGTCTTCCGCTCGGTGGTGATGATGAGCGCGCCGTTCGGCGGCCCGCCACAGCTGCCTTTCAACACGGCGGACGGTCCGGCCAAGCCTGCTACTGAGGATCCCGTGCATCGCGAGCTTGCGGCCCTGCCGCGCCCGCGAAAACATTATCAATGGTACTACTCGACGCGCGAGGCCAATGCCGACATGCACGGAGCGCCGCAGGGCGTGCATGACTTCATGCGCGCCTACTACCACCACAAGAGCGCGGACTGGAAATCCAACGCGCCCTATCCGCTGCAATCCTGGTCGGCGGGCGAACTCGCGAAGCTGCCGACCTACTACATCATGGATATTGCCGAGGACATGGCGGCCACTGTGGCAAAGGAAATGCCGTCGCCTGCCGAGATCGCCGCCAACCGATGGCTGCCCGACAGCGAGCTTGCCGTCTATGCCGCCGAGTATCAGCGCAACGGATTCCAGGGCGGGCTGCAATGGTATCGCTGCGGCACCTCGGCCGCGTTCATTCCGGAATTGCAGACCTGGTCGGGCCGCACCATCGACACGCCCTCGGCTTTCATCTCCGGCAAGCAGGATTGGGGCACCTATCAGCGCCCCGGCGTGCTCGAGGCGATGCAAACCAAGGCCTGCACGAAGATGATCGGATGTCATCTCGTCGATGGTGCCGGCCATTGGCTGCAGCAGGAGCAGCCCGGCGAAGTAAGCCGCCTCCTGCTGGCGTTCCTGCGCGATGCGCGCGGCGCCTGACGATTGACCGGCCTTCTATCCTCTCTTACAATTTAGAATAATTCTAAACAAGAAAGCCTAGGAAAAACAGGGGCCTTCGCCGTGAAAAACTTCGCCGACCTTAGCGAACGCGAGGTGCTGGCCGTCGCGATCTCCGCCGAGGAAGAGGACAGCCGCATCTACATGACCTTTGCGGAGGACCTCGCCGAGCGTTACCCGGACTCCGCAAAGCTGTTCGAGCAGATGGCGGAGGAAGAGCGCGGGCACCGCCACCGCCTGCTCGAGATGTACGAGCAGCGCTTCGGCCCGCATCTGCCGCCAATCCGCCGCGAGGACGTCAAAGGCTTCCTCAAGCGCCGGCCGATCTGGCTGACGAAAAACCTGCCGCTCGACACCATCCGCAAGGAAGTCGAGACCATGGAGCTGGAGGCCGAGCGCTTTTACGCGCGCGCCAGCGACCACGCCAAGGATGTCGGCGTGCGCCGCCTGCTCGGCGACCTCGCTGATGAAGAAAAGAATCACGAGAAGAACGCGATCAAGCTGACCGAGGAGATCCTCAGCCCCGACGTGCGCGCGGAGGAAGACAAGACGCGGCGGCGCATGTTCGTGCTGCAGTATGTGCAGCCCGGCCTCGCCGGCCTGATGGACGGCTCGGTCTCGACGCTGGCGCCGCTGTTTGCGGCCGCATTCGCGACCCACCAGAACTGGCAGACCTTCCTGGTTGGCCTCGCCGCCTCGATCGGCGCCGGCATCAGCATGGGCTTTGCCGAAGCCCTTTCCGACGACGGCACGCTGACCGGACGCGGCTCGCCCTGGCTGCGCGGCGCGGCAAGCGGCGTGATGACGGCGCTCGGCGGCCTCGGGCACACCATGCCCTATCTGGTGCCGGACTCCTGGCCGAACGCATTCTGGATCGCGACCACGATAGCCTGCATCGTCGTGTTCTTCGAACTGTGGGCGATCGCCTTCATTCGCGCGAAGTACATGGACACACCGTTCCTGCAGGCGGCTTTCCAGATCGTGCTCGGCGGTGTCATCGTGCTCGCGGTCGGGATACTGATCGGCGGCGCGTGAGCGGCCGCTGACATCTGCCGCCACGGGCCGCAATCGCGGTCAAGCGGCGAATTCCTGCGACACCTACAAGACAATGCGCGCCGTCCGCACGGTGATTTGAACGCGGCCATCCGCCTTGCGGGCCGTGCGCAATCCGCGCATCATCATCGGCAAGAAAAAGGAGGACACCCTTGGCCAAGTCGCTATGGAGCTTTGAGACCGCCGTCAATCTGTCGGCGGCGCTCGCCGCGAAGAAAGTGTCGGCGGTGGAACTCGCCAAGGACGCGATTGCCCGCATCGAGCGGCACGACGCGAAGATCAACGCCATCTGCGTCCGCGACTTCGAGCGCGGCCTGGAAGCGGCGAAGGCCGCCGATGCCGTATTGGCCCGCGGCGAGAAGCACGCGCTGCTCGGCATTCCCATGACGGTGAAGGAATCCTACAACGTCGCGGGCTTGCCCACGACCTGGGGCATCCCGCAGCAAAAGAACTTCGTGCCCAGTGACGATGCGTTGTCGATCACCCGCGTCAAGGGCGCCGGCGGCGTCATCCTCGGCAAGACCAACGTGCCGCTCGGGCTCGGCGACTGGCAGAGCTACAACGATATCTACGGCGTCACCAATAATCCTTACGACCTCGGCCGCACGCCGGGCGGCTCTTCCGGCGGGTCGTCTGCGGCACTCGCGGCGGGCTACGGACCGCTGTCGCTCGGCTCCGACATCGGCGGCTCGCTGCGCGTGCCGGCGTTTCACTGCGGCATCTATGCGCACAAGCCAACCTATGCGCTGGTGCCCTCGCGCGGCCACACGCCGCCGCCGTTCCCGCCGCTGCCGCTCGACCGCGACCTCGCGGTGATCGGTCCGATGGCGCGCTGCGCTGCGGACCTGTCGCTGCTGCTGGATGTCATTGCCGGCCCCGATCCGCTGGAAGCCGGCAAGGCCTATCGCCTCGAATTGCCGGCGCCGCGTCACAATGCGCTGAAGGACTTTCGCGTGGTGGTGATCGACACCGATCCCGTGATGCCGACGGATGCGGTGGTGCACAGTTCGATCGAGCAGCTTGCAGGCAAGCTCGACCGGGCCGGCGTGAAGATCGAGCGCCATTCGGCGCTGTTGCCCGACTTCGCCGAATCCACGCGGCTCTATATGCGGATGCTGATGTCGTTCCTGGCCGTGTCCTTCCCGGCCGATGTCTATGCCGGCGCGCATGCAGCGGCGCAAACGATTCCGCCTGGCGACACCAGCCTCAGCGCCGAGCGCCTGCGCGGCATCGCGATGTCGCACCGCGACTGGGTGATGGCCGACGGCGCCCGCGCGCGGCTGCGCGCGCAATGGCGGGAATTGTTCAGGCAGTATGATGCGGTGATCTGCCCGATCATGCCGACGCCGGCCTACAAGCACGATCATTCGCCCGAGCAGGAGAGCCGCCGCATCCTTATCGACGGCAAGCCGCATGTCTATCCGGACCAGCTGTCATGGCCGGGCATCGCTACGCTGCCGGGCCTGCCTTCCACCGCGATCCCCACCGGCTTCTCGCCGGATGGTCTGCCCGTCGGCGTGCAGATCGTCGGTCCCTGGCTGGAAGACCGCACCACGATCAAGCTTGCCGAGCTGATCGAGCGCGAGTTTGGCGGCTTCAAGCCGCCACCGATGTTTGATGACTGAGCGCCATGCGGGCCTTGATTCGAATCGTCATCGCGATCGTTGCGGGCTTCTTGCTGATGTGGCCGCTCGGCTACGTCTATGTCGCGCTAAGCTTGCCGACATTCCATCTCTGGGGGCTGATGCACGGAACCTTCGTCGCAGCCTGGCCAACCCTGTCGATTCTTGTGTTCCTGGCATTGGGGTATGTGCCGCAATTCCCACGCATCGACGACACCGGGCTACTGATCGCTGGACTTGTCTGGGGCTTGTTGCTGGCGAGTGGCTTCAACATCCGCAACGCGCTCGGCTTCGAGGTCGCCTATGGCCTACTCGCCGTGACGGCCGTCGTGATTGCAGTGTTGTGTCTCTTTGCCCGTCATCGCCTTCGCCTGGCACTGCTCGTGATATCACCGGTCGTCTTCCTGAACCTCGACTTTCTGCTCTCGCCGGGCGAGACCCTTGAACGGTTCCTGTCGCAAGCCACATACGATCTCAAGGCGCTGTTGCCGCCCCTGTCATTTGCGCTTGTGGGTTACGTGCTTGGATCGCTTGTCCGGCTCGTGATCAAACGCTCGCCGCGCACCGCATGACGAGCGATCGCACGTTCGGACCAACGGACAAGATTTGGAGGAAACCATGAACAACGACCTCGCCGAGCTGACCAAACTCAACCACGACTATGTCGCGTCCGTGCAGAATTCCGACGTCAAGCGCTTTGACCAAATCCTCGCGGCCGACTTCTACTGCTCCAATCCCGACAAGTCGCTGGTCGACCGCGCCGCGTTCCTGCAGCAGACGGCCAAGCCCGTCGCGATCAAGAACCTGACGGCCGAGGACGTGAAGATCCGCATCCTCGGCGACTTCGCCATCATTCATGCGGCGACGAGCTACACCATGCCGGACGGCCAACCGGCGCACGGCCGCTACACGGATTGCTGGGCGAGGCAGAACGGCAAGTGGCTCGCGGTATCCGCGCATGTGACGCGGTGAGGAGTTGCCGTCATTCCGGGGCAGCCCGCAGGGCTGAACCCGGAATCTCGTGCCGCATATCACTTCGAGATTCCGGGTTCGCGCTGCGCGCGCCGCGGAATGACAACTTCGTCGTCAGCTATCGAACACGATCACGCTGCGCAGCGTCTTGCCGGCCTTCATGTTGGCAAAACCCTCGTTGATCTCCGGCAGCTTCAGCTTGGCCGAGATCCAGTCCTCCAAGTGCAGCTTGCCGCGCATGTAGAACTCGACGAGGCGCGGCATGTCGACACGGAAATGGTTGGAGCCCATGGACGAGCCCTGGATGCGGCGCTCGCGCAGGAAGTCGAAGCCGTGCAGCTCGATCTTCTGGCCGAACGGGATCATGCCGACGATGGTGGCGGTGCCGCCGGGGGCGAGCATGGCAAAGCATTGCTCCGCCGTGTCCTTGCGGCCAAGCACTTCGAAGGAGTGCTGCACACCGCCGCCGGTGAGCTCGCGCACCTGCTGCACGACGTCGCCGCGCGCGGGATCGACGATGTCGGTCGCGCCGAGCTTGGTGGCGAGCTGCAGCTTGGCTGGATTGGTGTCGATGGCGATAATGCGGCCGGCACCGGCAATCGCCGCGCCATTGATCGCGGCCATGCCGACGCCGCCGCAGCCGACCACCGCGACGGTCTCGCCGGCGGTCACCTTGGCCGTGTTCACCACGGCGCCATAACCGGTGATCACGCCGCAGCCGATCAGGGCGGCCAGCTCCAGCGGCATCTCCTTGCGGATTTTGACGATGGCGTTCTCGTGCACCAGCATCTGCTCGGCAAAGGACGACAGGTTGAGGAACTGGTTCAGCTTCTCCGGCTTGCCCCATTGCAGGCGGTTGGACTGGCCCGGCAGCATCTTCACCGTAGTGTCGGTGCAGAGCACGGTGCGGCCGGTAGTGCAGTTGTCGCAGGTGCCGCAGAACACCGACAGGCACGTCACGACATGATCGCCCGGCTTCACATAAGTGACGTCGGAGCCGACCTTCTCAACCACGCCCGCGGACTCATGGCCGAGCACCGCCGGCAGCGGATGCGGGTAAAGCCCTTCCATGAAATGCAGGTCGGAATGACAGAGGCCTGCGACCTTGGTGCGGATCAGGACTTCGCGCGGGCCGGGATTCGGCACGCTGACATCCTCGATCACCAGCGGCTTGTTGACTTCATACAAAACGGCAGCCTTCATCGGTCGTTTCCCCTGTCTTTTTTGTTTTCTTCACCTCTCCCGCAGGGAGAGGTCGGAACGCATCGAAGATGCGGTCCGGGTGAGGGGATCAGGTCTATCGATGCAGCGCATCCCCCCACCCGGATCGCTGGCGCGATCCGACCTCTCCCTATGGGAGAGGTGTATCTCGAACCCTACGCGGCCGTGAGCAATTCGCCAACCTCGGCCATGCTGGCGGCGCGCTCGCCAAGCAGATGCGCCGTGATGGCGCGCTGCGCGGCGCTTTCCGTCAACCGGAACGGATCGCCCGCCGCGATGCGATGGTCGACCACCATCCGCGACAGCAAGAGGCGGCGCGCATCGCCGCGCATCTCGTGGATACGGCTGCCTTCCCAGGCAAAGGCTACCGCGCTTGCGACATGATAGAGCAGGCTGGTGGCGCGACGGGCGTCGCCTTCATTATCCATCTTGCTGGCCACTTCGCGCGCGAAACCGACGGCGCGGTCGGTGAGTTCGCGCAGACGGTCGCGCCAGGCGGCCGGCACATTGGCTGACTCATTGAGCCGCGCATGCAGATCGGCGGCGAGCGCATTGTCGGCGCCGTGGCGGCCGATCGCGCGCGTCAGCGCGTCGATCGCCACGATGTTGCCGGTGCCTTCCCAGATCGAGCCGAGATGCGCATCGCGCAGCAGGCGGGCGGTGGCGAATTCCTCGATGTAGCCGATGCCACCGCGCATCTCCAGCGCATCGCCGCAGACTTTGCGGGCATCCCGGGTAGCGCGGAATTTCAGCGTCGGCGTCAGGATGCGCAGCAGCGCCGCGGCATCCTGGCTGCCGGCCTCGGCACGGTCGAGCGCATCCGCGGTCAGGAAGCTCATGGAAAGCCCCTGCTCGGTCGCCAGCATGATTTTCATCAGCTGCCGCTGCGCCAGCGGCTTGTCGATGATGCGTCCGCCGAACACGACGCGGTTCCTTGCCACGGTCATCGCATCATGGTGCGCGCGGCGCATCAGCGCGGTGGATTTCACGCCATTGGAGAGCCGCGAGGAATTCACCATCTCGGCCATCTGCACGAAGCCGCGGTCGAGCTTGCCGACCGCATAGGCAATCGCGCCTTCGAACTTGATCTCGCCGGACGCCATCGAACGGGTGCCGAGCTTGTCCTTCAGCCGCACGATCCGGTAGTGATTTTGCGAACCGTCATCGAGCCGCCGCGGCATCAGGAACAGGCCGACGCCGCGCGTGCCCGGCCCCGCGCCCTCGGGGCGCGCCAGCAGCATCACCACTTCGGCGTCCGCATTGGAGCAGAACCACTTCTCGCCGTAGAGGCGCCAGTGGTCGCCTTCCTGCACCGCCCGCGTGGTCAGCGTGCCGACGTCGGAGCCGCCTTCCTTCTCCGTCATGAACTGGCCGCCCTGGGTCAGCTTGCTCATGTCGGTCTGCGTCAGGCCATCGAGATATTTCGCCTTCAGCGCGTCGCTGCCGAAATTGTTGAGCAGCTTGGCGCAGCCATCGGTGACGTTGATCGGGCAGCCGAGGCCGAACTCGGCCTGATTGAACAGGAACGTGAAGGCATGTTTTGCCACCACAGGATATTTGTCCGGCCAGCCCAGAATGCCAGTGCGTATCGACATTGCGTGAATGCCGAATTCGCCGAAGGCGGCGCGCTCGAGCTCGCGATAGGCCGGGTGATACTCGATCCACTGCGTGTCGCGGCCGAACTTGTCGCGCTGGTGCAGCACGGGCGTGTGGCGGTCGGCGAGCCGCGCGCATTCGTCGAGATGACCGCCGGCCATGGCGCCCAAGCGATCGAGATGCGGCTCGATGTGGCGGAAGGTCGCGTCCGGCAGATGCAGCCGCAACAGGTCGGTCAACGCCGGATCGGCCCGGTAGAAGTTCATTCCCGTGGTGTCGGGTGCGAGCAATCCCGGCTGGTCGGGAATAGCCGCCCTGCGATCCTGCTTGAGTGGCTGCATCTTTTGCCCTTGTCGTTTCCGACCGTTCTCGATGTTATAGACCATTACCGATACCGCACGCGAAGGCGCGGTCAACAAGCATAATTGGAGGAGGCCCCCGTGGCTGAGGGATATCGCATCATCGGCGCCGAGATGTCGCCCTACTCCGTGAAAGTGCGCTCCTATTTCCGTTACAAAGCCATTCCGCATCAATGGGTTTTGCGCAATGCCGCGAGCCATGCGGAATATGAGAAGCACGCGAAAATCCCGGTCATCCCGCTGGTGGTGACGCCCGAGGGTGCTGGCATGCAGGATTCCACTCCGGTCATCGACCAGATAGAAAAGCTTCATCCGGAGCCGTCAATCCACCCCGGTGATCCCGTGGCGCGCTTCGTGTCCATGCTGCTGGAAGAGTTCGGCGACGAGTGGGGCAACAAGTGGATGTTCCATTACCGCTGGGCGCGCGACGTCGATCAGCGCGCCTCCGCGGGCCGCCTCGCGCGCATGCGCGCGCCGACGGCGAGTGAGACGGAACACAATGCTGTAACCGACAAGGTACGCGCGCGCATGACGGACCGGGTCTGGTTCGTCGGCTCCAGCGAGGCGACCGCACCACAGATCGAGGGCGGCTTTACGGAAATGCTCGACCTGCTGGAGGCCCACCTCGCCACGCGGCCTTATTTATTTGGCGGGCAGCCGGCCTATGGCGATTTCGGCCTGTGGGGGCAGTTCTACGAATTGTGGAAGGATCCGACCACGGGCGCACTGATCGAAGGCGGCGCGCCGAATGTGCTGGACTGGATTCAGCGCATGCTGTGGCCGAAGGCGGAAGGCGCGTTCGAAAGCTGGGAACAACTGGCGCCGACGTTGATGCCGATCCTCACCAAACAGGTCGGACGGCTGTTCTGGCCTTGGACGCTGGCGAACGAAAAAGCGCTCGCCGATGGCGCGGAGGAATTTTCCGTCCGGCTCGGCAATGACGTGTGGACCCAGAAGCCGCAAAAATATCACGCGCGCTCGCTTGCCATGCTTCGCGCCAAATATGCCGGTATGATCGACAAGAAGGACCTCGACATGATTTTGGCGGCAGCAGGTTGTCTCGCGGGGATGCGCCCCTAGATACGAATCTCGGCCAAAAGGGGAGCGCGCATGGCAAAACCAAAATACAACACTGCCCTGATCGTCGGCGCAGGCTCAGGACTGAGCGCCTCGCTGGCGCGGCTGTTTGCGCGTGAGGGCATCAAGGTCGCGCTGGCCGCGCGCAAGATCGAGAAACTCGGCGAGCTCTGCACCCAGACCGGCGCCAAGGCCTTTGCCTGCGACGCCACCAACGCCGACGAGGTCGAGCGGCTGTTTGGCCTCGTCGAGCGCGAGTTGGCCACCCCCGACATCGTCGTCTACAACGCCAGCGGCCGCAGCCGCGGCGCCTTTGTCGACCTGGTGCCGGCGGAAGTCGCCAACGCCATCAATGTCAGCGCCTTCGGCGGTTTCCTGGTGGCGCAGCAGGCGGCCAGGCGCATGCTGCCCAACAAGCATGGCGCGATCCTGTTCACCGGCGCCTCCGCCAGCGTGAAGGGCTATGCGCAGTCGGCGCCGTTTGCGATGGGCAAGTTCGCGCTGCGTGGCCTCGCGCAGAGCATGGCGCGCGAATTGTCGCCGCTAGGTATTCACATCGGTCATTTCGTCATCGACGGCGGCATCCGCAGCGCAGTTCGCAGCGAGCCTGACGATCGCCCGGATTCCTTCCTCGATCCCGACGCCATCGCGGAAAGCTACTGGAACGTGCTGCAGCAGCCGCGTAGTGCCTGGAGCTGGGAACTTGAGCTGCGGCCGTGGGTGGAGAAGTTTTGAGACAATAGAGCCGTCATTGCGAGCGCAGCGAAGCAATCCATTGCGCCGCGTAAAGAAAGAATGGATTGCTTCGTCGCTGCGCTCCTCGCAATGACGACAGAAGAACGGGGAAACCATGAGCACCGAGATCACCGTCGACACCGGCACCAATGAACTGCTCTGCGTGATCCGCGACCGCGTCGCCGTCATCACGCTGAACCGTCCGGACGCGCGCAACTCGCTCTCCGACGAGCTCACCCCGGCGCTGCGAACCATGATCAGGGCCTGCGGCGAGAATCCGCAGGTCGGCGCGATCATTATCACCGGCGCCGGCACGGCGTTCTGCTCCGGCGGCAACGTCAAGGGCATGGGCGCCCATCGCGACAAGAAGCGGCTGGAAATGTCCGATGCCGACAAGGTTGCCGACCTGCAGGAAAGGCAGCGTCTTTTGACCGGC
>Ga0081540_1001553_pt1 | contig 19674 bp, 16 predicted proteins | sample TabmetS2T1R1_FD_71024 | JGI IMG/M metagenome (GOLD analysis project Ga0081540, IMG submission 71024) | Tabebuia heterophylla rhizosphere microbial communities from the University of Puerto Rico - S2T1R1 | ecosystem: Host-associated > Plants > Roots > Rhizosphere ... | reverse complement strand
GCCCGCAGGGCGCCGGGGGCGATGAACGCGGCCGCCGGCGGCGCCGGCGTCCGCGCGGTGGCAGAGCGCGTCGAGGCGGCGCTGCGCGCGGGCGAGCGCCCGCTGGTGCTCGGGGGCGACTGCACGGTCGGCGTCGGCACGGTCGCGGGCGCGGTCGCGGCCGGCCTCGATCCGCGGCTCGTCTACTTCGACATGCACCCCGACCTCAACACGCCCTCGAGCGTTCCCGACGGGGCGTTCGACTGGACGGGCGTCGCCCACATGCTCGACATCGAGGGCGCCGACGACCGCCTCGCGGGCGCCGGTCCGCGGCGCCCGCTGCTCGGCGAGGACGACGTCGTCTTCCTCGGCCTCGTCGCCGGCCAGTGCACGCCGCACGAGCGGTCGGTGATCGAGGCGCGCGACCTGCGCGTCCTCGGCGCAGAGCACGCGGCGCGCGCCGCCCACGGGCGACCCTTCCTCGTCCACTTCGACGTCGACGTCATCGACTTCTCCGACGTCCCGCTGTCGGAGAACACCGGCCGCGGCATCGGCCTCGCCTTCGACGACGCCTTCGGCGCGCTCGACGTCCTCCTCGCCGACGAGGGGTTCCTCGGCCTGACAGTCACCGAGCTCAACCCCCACCACGGGGCGCAGGACGGCTCGGACGTCAGGCGCTTCGCCGAGCGCCTCGCGCGCTCCTACCGCTCGGCCGCCGGGCAGGCGATCCGGTAGTCGCAGATCGAGCACGCCGCGTACGACGGCGTCGGCTCGAAACCCTGGGCCATGATGCCGTCGGCGACCTCGAAGACGGTCTCGGTGATCCAGTCGCGGTCGACCTCCTCGACCGGCAGCGGCACCTTCGCGTCGTCGAGCACGTAGAGGTAGGACTGGCGTGACGAGGCCAGTCCCCACGCCTCGCGTGCGCCGACCGCGTACAGCGACAGCTGCACGTCCTCGCGCAGCTGGGCCGGGCTGCGCGGGCGCCCGGTCTTGTAGTCGATGAGCTCGTAGCCCCCGTCGGGGAGACGGTCGACGCGGTCCACGCGGCCGCGGAGCGTATGCGCGCCCATCCGGAAGCTGAAGGCCTTCTCGAACCACAGCGGCTCGCACGGCTCGCTGCGGAAGCGCTCGAAGTAGCGCCGCAGCGCGCCTTCGGCCTTGACGTGCAGCTGGTTCTCCTGGTCGGAGCCGCCGAAGCCGCCGCGCCGCCAGCCCGCCTCGAGCAACCCGAGCAGCTCGTCGAGGGTGCGCCCGTCGCTCTGGTGATAGCGCTCGAGCACCTGGTGGACGAGGATCCCGAAGCGCTGGTTGAGCGTCGGCTCGCTCGGGATCCGGAACACGCGCGCGAACTTGTACTTCAGCGGGCAGGTCCGGTAGGTCTCGATGTCCGACGCGCTCAGCAGCAGCCCGTCGCCGCGGGTGGCGAGGAAGGGCATGAGCGAGGGCTCGTCGCGCGCGGCCATCGCGGCGGCCCGGGCGCGGGCGTCGCGCTCGGCGTCGAGCAGCAGGTCGTCCAGCGAGCTCGTCTGCAGGATCTCGCGCTGCTGGGCGGTCGCCGCGCCCAGCAGCGCAGCGTTGATCTGGGGCAGCGCGTCGGCGACCGACTGGCCTCCCGGGCGGTCCATGAGCGCGGCGAGCTTGATGAGCTCCAGGTAGCGCACGGCGCCGTGGGCGACGTCGAGGTCGGTGTCGAAGCGCAGCTCGCCCAGCCGCGTCCCCGTGCGGGGGATCGAGCGCAGCAGCTCGTCGCGCAGGGTCGTGAACGTCGCGTGCAGGGTCTCGTCCGGGCCGAAGAGCTCCTCGGCGCGCTCCTCCCACGGCTCGTCGAGCGCCGCGCGCGCCTCCTCCAGGAACGGCGACGGGTGCTGCAGGGCGCCGCCCGACGAGCGCTCGGCGTAGGCCATCACGAGGCCGTCGGTCGCGCGGCTCATCGCCACGTGCAGCAGCCGGCGCATGTCGGCGATGTGCTCGCCGCGGGTGTCTGGCGCGAGCTGCTCGTGCAGCAGGGCGGCGGGGATGGGCTCGCCGACACGCCGGCGCGCGCCCGGCATCCGCGCGGACTGCAGCCCGAGGACGAAGACGTGGCGGAACTCGCGCCCCTGCGCGGCGTGCATGGCCATGACCGAGACGGCGCCGGCGCGCCCCTCGCCGGCGCCCTCCTCGTCGTCGTGCAGCCCGGCCTCGGCGACCGCGGAGACGTAGCGGGCGAAGTCGCGTCCGGTCGCCTGCGGCGCGCGGCGCACGTAGGAGGTCGCGAGATCGCCGAGCCTGGCCAGCGAGAGCAGCCGCTCGACGACGTCGGCCTGGGCGGCGAAGAGCTGCTGGCGGCGTAGCCCGAGGCGGTCGATGAGGCGGTGCACGAGCAGGTCGGGGCGGGTGGTGTCCAGGGCGCCGGCCGCCGCGCGGTGCAGCTTGAGGAACCCGAGGATCCGCTCGCGCGCTTCCGGGGGCAGCTGGGGCGATTCGGTCGCCGCGACCAGCGCGCCGACCATGTCGAGCTTGCGCCGCCGCGCGATCTGCACGCAGCGCGCGAGGTCGATCGAGCGCAGCTCGATCGGTGGGCGGGCGAGCGCGCGGACGACCGCGCCGGCGTCGCCGGGGTCGATCAGCAGCCGCAGCCACGCCAGGACGTCCTTGACCTCGGCGCGCTGGAAGAACGCCGTCGCGCCGGCCAGGGCATAGGGCACCGCGCGCTCCTCGAGCGCGACCGCCAGCGCCTGGCCCTCGTTGCGCACCGAGCGCACGAGGACGCCGATCTCGTCCGGCGCCACGCCGGTGCGCGCGAGGCGCTCGATCTCCGCCGCGACGCTCTGTGCCTGGGCGCGCTCGTTGGCGCAGCGCCAGAAGCGCACCGCGCCGCCGGGCCGGGCGTCGACGCGCTTGGCGATCCGCTCCTCCAGGGGCGCGACGATCGCCTCGGCCGCCTCGACCACCGCGGCCGGCGCGCGCAGCGAGCGCTCGAGCCTGACCGTCTCAGCGCCGGGGAGCTCGGCGGCCAGGTCGCGCAGGTTCTTGGCTGCGCCGCCGCGGCCGCGGTGCACGGCGCAGTCGTCGTCGCCGGCGACGGTCACCCCGCCGTGCTGGGCGCCGAGGAGGAGCACGAGCTGGATGGCGGGCAGCTCGAGGTCCTGGGCGTCGTCGACGAGGACGTGGCGCCAGCGCGCCCCGGCCCGCGCGCGGACGTGGGGCTTGTCGCGCAGCAGGGCGACCGCGGCGAGCAGCAGGTCGCCGAAGTCCAGCGCGCCCTGCTCGCGCAGCATCCGGTCGTGGGCGGCATAGACGGCTGCGAACTCGCGCTCGCGGTCGCCGCGATCGTCGCCGGGCGGCAGCTCGGCCGCCCAGCGCGTGACCTCGTCGGCGGTCACCATCGCGTCCTTGAGCCGATCGATGCGCGCGATCACCGCCGCCAGCAGCGAGGCCGGACTGCCCTGGAAGTCGTGCACCGCCAGCGTGAGCTCGTCGACGCGCTCGAGCAGCATGGCCAGGCGGTCGGCAGGGGTGACCGGGACCACGAAGGGATCGAGGCCCGCTTCGAGCGCCTCGTCGCGCAGCAGCCGCGCGCTGAACCCATGGATGGTGTGGACGGCGAGCTCCTCGAAGCCGTGCTCGAGCTCGTCCTCGATCCCCGTGCGCATCTCGTCGGCGGCGGCCTCCGAGGAGGTCAGCGTCAGGACCTGCTCGGGCGTCAGGCCGCCCGCGGTCGCCAGCCACGCGTGGCGATGGCGCAGCGCGCGCGTCTTGCCCGTGCCCGCTGCCCCGACGACGACCAGCGGGCCGCCACGATGGGCGACGATCTCGCGCTGGCTCGGCGTGAGCCCATCGAGCGGATCGGGCACCTCCCTAGGATATGAAGGACATGGCCACTGCTCGCGACGCGCAGGGCGAGCTCCTCGCCTTCGATTGGCTCGGCGCGTGCCGGCGTGCGGCCCAGGGGCTGCGGGACGTCCTCGTCGCGCACCCGACGAGCCGCGAACGCGTCGTGGAGACCGGGGAGCGCGGCAAGGGCGGCGACTGCACGCTGGTCATCGACGCCGAGGCCGAGGACGCGGTCTTCGCCCAGCTCGATCGCCTTCACGCGGAGGGCGCGCGGTTCACCGCGGTCTCCGAGGAGCGCGGCTTCGTCGACTTCGGCGATCCGAGCGCGCTCGTCGTCATCGACCCGATCGACGGCTCGATGAACGCCAAGCGCGGCCTCAGCCACCACGCGCTGTCGATCGCCGTCGCCGACGGGCCGACGATGGCCGACGTCGCCTTCGGCTACGTCTACGACCTCGGGCCCGGCGAGGAGTGGCGCGCCATTCGCGGGCTGGGCGCCTTCCTCAACGACGAGCCGCTTGCCAATCCCCAGCCGGAGCGGCGCAAGCGCGACGGGCGCCTGGAGCTCGTGGCCATCGAGTCGGCCGACCCGCGCTGGCTGGCCGCGTCCAGCGACGCGCTCGTCCGCGCGACCGGCCGCGTGCGGGCGATCGGCTCGATCGCCGTTTCGATGTGCCAGGTCGCGGCAACGCGGGTCGACGGCATGGCCTCGCTGTGGAACTCGCGCGCGGTCGATGCGGCCGCCGCCCAGCTCGTCGTCCGCGAGAGCGGCGGCTACGTCGCGTTCACCGCCATGGACGAGCCCCTCGGCGCGCCCCTGGACCTCGAGCCGCGCTCGCCCGTGGTGGCCGCCCGCACCGAGCGCGCGCTGGCCGAGCTCGCGACGCTCCCAGCCATCTGATGGTCGACTGGCGCCTGGCCGAGCGGGTTGCGGACGCGGTCTCCGGCGGCGACGGGGCCGGCGCGCCGCTCGCGGGCGGCGCCGACATCGGCGCGATGTCGGCCCGTGCGCTTGAGCGGGTGAGCGAGTACTCGCGCCTGCAGCCCGCCGAACCACCGCCGCCACCCGAGGCGGTCGGCCGAAGCGACTGGGCGCGCGCCAACCTCGGGACGATGCGGGCCACGCTCGACCCGCTCCTGGAGCGGCTGGGCTCCGGCCCGCTGCAGACCGCCGGCGGCATGGTCGTCGGCGTCGAGGCAGGCGGCGTCGTGGGCTTCATGGGGCGCTCGGTCCTCGGCCAGTACGAGCTGGCGCTGCTCGACCCCGACCGCCCGCCGCGGCTGCTGCTCGTCGCACCGAACCTGCGCGAGGCGGCGCGGACCTTCGATGCCGACGAGGGCGAGCTGCTCGAGTGGGTCGTCTTCCACGAGATCACCCACGCAGTCCAGTTCTCCGGCGTACCGTGGCTGCGCGAGCACGTCGCCGGTCTGCTGCGCGAGCTGCTGGCCTCGGTCAAGGTCGAGGTCGATCCCTCGGCGCTCCTGCGGCTTCCCAGCATGCAGGACCTCCGCGCGATGTGGGAGGGCGTGCGCGAGGGCGGGCTGCTGCGGGCGGTGGCCGGCGAGGAGCGCAAGGCGATCATCGATCGCCTGCAGGCGGTCATGGCGCTCATCGAGGGCCACGCCGAGCACGTGATGGATGCCGCCGGGGCGGCCGTGCTGCCATCGCTGCCCAAGCTGCGCGAGGCGCTGGAGAAGCGCCGGCGCGAGAAGCCGCCGCTCGTGAAGCTGCTCGAGCGGCTCCTCGGCCTCGACCTGAAGTTGAGGCAGTACGTCATCGGCAAGCGCTTCTGCGACGCCGTGGTGCGCGACTGGGGGATCGAGGGGCTCAACCGGGCGTGGAGCGCCCCCGAGCAGCTCCCGACCCTCGCCGAGCTCGACGACCCGCCCGCGTGGGTGCGGCGCACGCAGGTGCGCGTGGTCGCCCCCGGCGAGTGACGAACCCGTGTTCGCGCTGTAACCGCCGGCCGCCGCCGGTTTACAAACGTGTGTTCGCAGGGTACAGTTCCGTTGAACGAACTTAGAACTAACTTCCTTACCGAGGGATGAGCCATGGCCGACCAGAGCCCCAACACCGCTTCCGACAGCCCCGACACCGCGTCTGAGAGTCCCACCACCGCTTCTCGGAGCGCCAACACCGCTTCCACGACCCGCGCGGCGAACGCCACCAAGCGCTCGACCGCAGCCCGCAAGGCCGCTGCGACGCGCAGCCGCCGGCGCGCCGCCGAGGCGCGCAAGCGCTCGACCGCTGCCCGCAAGGCCGCCCAGACCCGCGCCGAGCTGGCCAAGACGCCCGTCGACCTCGCCCAGGAGTACGCCGAGCGCGCCGTGCTCATCCCCGTCGGGGCCGTGCTGACCGCGCGCGACAAGGCGGTCGCGACCGTCGAGGAGCTCGCTTCGAGCTTCTCGACGCGTGAGAAGGCCGAGAAGGAGCTCGCCGCCCGCCGCAAGCGCCTCGAGGTCGAGATCAGGCGCTTCGAGCGCCGCGGCCGCAGCGAGCGCACCCGCGTCGAGCGCCGTGTCAAGAAGACCCGCACGCGCGTCGAGCGCGAGCTGCGTCAGCGCCGCACCCGCGTCGAGCGCGACATCCGCTCGACGCGCAAGGACGTCGGCGCGCAGGCCAACCTGATCGGCGCCCGCGCCCAGAACATCGTGCAGACCGGCATCACGCGCGGCACGCAGGTCGCGACGAAGGTCCAGGAGCGCCTGGCGGACGTCGCCTAGCAGCGCGTTCCACGCGAAGCCTCTGGTCCCGGAACGGGGCGCCCGCGGGTGCCCCGTTCCGCTTTGTCACAATGAGTCACATGCCCTCGCGCGACGAGATCCTCAAGTCCCTCGAGACGGTCATCGACCCCGAGCTGCGGCGCTCCATCGTCGAGCTCGAGATGGTGCGATCGATCGACGTGGCGGACGGCCTCGTGCGCGTCACCGTCTCCCTGACGACGCCCGGCTGCCCGATCCGCAGCCACTTCGAGACGGCCGTGCGCCAGGCGGTCGGGGCGCTCGACGGCGTCGAGCGTGTCGAGGTCGGCTTCGACGTGCTCAGCGACCAGGAGAAGGCCGGCCTGCAGCAGAAGCTCGGCCGGCCGGGCGGCCTGCCCGAAGGCGCGCTCGCCCAGGTCGCCAACGTCGTCTGCATCGGCTCGGGCAAGGGCGGGGTGGGCAAGTCGACGATCACCGCCAACCTCGCTGCGGCGCTGGCCGCCGGCGGCAAGAAGGTCGGTGTCCTCGACGCCGACGTCTGGGGCTACTCGATCCCGCGCATGTTCGGCGTCTCCGGCCGCCCGCCCGTCTCCGCGCAGCGCAAGATCCTGCCCCTCGAGGGCCACGGCGTGAAGGTCATGTCGATCGGCTTCTTCGTCGAGGAGGACAGCGCAGTCGTCTGGCGCGGCCCGATGCTGCACAAGGCGCTGACCCAGTTCCTCGAGGACGTCGAGTGGGGCGAGCTGGACTTCCTGCTCGTCGACCTCCCGCCGGGCACCGGCGACGTCTCGATGACGCTGGCCCAGCTCCTGCCGCAGGCGAAGTTCCTCATCGTCACCACGCCTCAGCCGGTCGCGCAGAAGGTCGCGCGCCGTGCGGCCGAGATGGCGCACAAGGTCGATCTGGAGATCGCCGGTGTCATCGAGAACATGGCCGGCTTCGTGACCCCCGAGGGCGCGCGCTACGCCCTGTTCGGCGAGGGCGGCGGACAGGCGCTCGCCGACGAGCTCGACGTGCCGATGCTCGGCAGGGTCCCGCTGACCATGCCGCTGCGCGAGCAGTCGGACGCCGGCGAGCCGCTGGTCTTCGCCGATCCCGACGACCCGGCGGCGCAGGCCGTCCGCCAGGCCGCGCGGGGTGTCATCGCGATGTTCCCCGTCGAGCTGCCGATCCTCCAGGCCGCCGCCCCGGCGGCCGAGGCGCCGGCGCCGACGGGCATGTCGCTGCCGATGGCCGGCTAGGGGTGGCGAAGGCGGCCGATGTGGCCGCCTGAGGCGGGCCCCCAGGCGATCTCTCAGCGGCTGGAGTAGTACTCCGCGTTGATCTGGACGTAGTTCTGCCACTCCGCCGGGAGCTGGTCCTCGGCGAAGCAGGCGTCCACCGGGCAGGCCTCGACGCACGCGTCGCAGTCGATGCACTCCTCCGGATCGATGTAGAGCATCTCGACCTTGTCGTAGTCAGGCTCGTCGGGCGTCGGGTGGATGCAGTCCACCGGACAGACCTCGACGCAGGAGTTGTCCTTGGTGCCGATGCAGGGCTCAGCGATGACGTACGCCATGTGGTCCTCGGTCGTGGTGCGGAACGCCCAAGCATAATCATCCGGGTGCTGCTGCTGACCGGCGCCACGGGCCTTATCGGGAGTGCGCTCCTGCCCCGCCTGGTCGCCTCCGGACGCCCCGTCCGATGCCTCGTGCGCGATCCGCGGCGCCTGGGCGCAGAGCGCGTGCGCGTGCAGATCGCGCTGGGCGACCTGTCCGATCCGGCGTCGTTTCGCAACGCGCTGCGCGGAGTCGACACGGTCGTTCACCTCGCCGCAGCGATCCGCGACCAGCCCGGAGGCTCCATCGAGGAGCTCAATGGCATCGCGACGTGGCGGATGGTCGAGGCGGCGCGGCGCGCCGGCGTCGGTCACTTCGTCTTCTTCAGCGCCCAGAGCGCCTCGGCGCACAGCCGCTCGCGCTTCATGCGCGCCAAGGCGCTCGCGGAGCGCGCGGTCGCCGAGTCGGGCGTGCCGTACACGACCTTCGCGCCGTCGATCGTCTACGCGCCAGGCGACGTCTTCCTCAGGCTCACCGAGCGGATGTCGCTGCTGCCGGTCATGCTGATCAGCGGCTCGGGGAAGGCCGTATTCGAGCCGATCTGGTCCGGCGACGTGGCCGATTGCGTCATGGCCGCGCTCGAGCGAGAGCCGGCCGGCGCCCGCTACGAGCCCTCCGGTCCGGAGCGCCTGACCTACGACGACATCGTCCGGATCGTGCTGCGTTCGATGGGACGCTCAAGGCCCTTGCTCCACGTGCCGTTAAGCCTCGTGTCCCGTTCCCTACGCTCGCTCGAGGCGCTCGTGCACACCCACGCACCGGCGACCTGGGACGAAGCGGAACTCATGGAGATCTCGATGACCGCAATACGCGGAGTCAGCGATGCGAACCTGTTAGGTGTCGCACCGAGGGCCGTGCGCGACGTCCTCGGCGTCGTGTAGGGTCGTAGGACCTGTCATGTTCCGGCCCGAGCGGTGTGCCGTTCGCCGCGTTTCAAACGCCGCTTATCGGGTAAATTGGGCCGCTGATCCCGCTCCCACGGGATCTGGCCCAGGGGTGAAATCTCCGGTGGAGGATGTTCCGCCGGCCGTCTTGGGGGTGATCTCTCAGATGACAAACCGCGCTATGCGCATGACGCGCCTGATGACCGTGGCGGTGTTGACCTGCCTCGGGCTGGCTGTGTTCGCTCAGTCGGCCCTGGCATCGCACGGACGGATCCAGGTCGCGAAGATCAACAACGGTGGGAACCAGAGCGACACGTTCAACTTCCACCCGACGTTCTCATGGACCGACATGGGGCCGGGGCTCTCGCCCACGAGCTTCCCCGACTTCTCGCTCACAGGTGGCTCGACGAGCCCGCAGTTCAACGTCGCCTGCGACCTGCAGGCCGCGTACCCGTGCGCGCGTGACTACAGCAACGTGACGCTCCAGGTCGGCGAGCAGGCCAAGCCCGGCTACACGCTGACCGACATCACGTGCCGGCACACGCAGAGCACCGACGTCAACAACGCGTTCTCGGCGGGGGCGCCGACGCTGGCCTCGCCGGTCAAGCCGGCAAGCGAGGTGTCCGTCAACCTCGCGGCCGGAACCGTCAACCTCCACTTGAACTACAACGAGTGGGTGATCTGCTGGTTCACGAACACCGCGACCGGGGCGCCGGCAACGCCGGGATCGCCGCCGAGCTCGGGGACCACCGGCCAGAGCCCGAGCCCGCAGATCCAGGTCAGCCCTGAGGTGGCGCGGCCCGGGTCGGCGAAGCTCAGCGGCCCGAACGGCTGCCCCGACACGAACGCCGTTGCCGCGACGGTCAGCGGCAAGCGGATCGTGAAGGTCACGTTCTACGTCGACAACAAGAAGGTCAAGACGCTCACCAAGCCCAACAAGGGCGGCAAGTGGGCGCTCTCGGTGAACATGCGCAAGATCGCCTATGGATCCCACAAGGTCCAGGCGAAGGTCGAGTTCGCCAAGTCGAGCGGTACCAAGGCCAAGACGCTGCGGCTCAGCTTCAGCCGCTGCGGTGCCAACAGCGTCAAGCCCCAGTTCACGGGCTGACCCCAAGACCCCGGTCGCGCCCGAGTCCCACCCGGGCGCGGCCGGGGCACCCCATCAGCGGCTCCGGTCGAGGGGGCTCGGCCGGGGCCGCTGGCCAGGGGTGCAGCGAAGCAGCGCCTCGGATGGCGTCCTCCCGCTTGAGGCGGCCGCGCGCCGCCTGGACGAAAAGCCGACCGCTCGTCGCTGGACTTCCCCCGCTCGCCGTGTAAATTGACCGTCGAGCCGGGCAGGGAAGTCCGGCTTGTCTCCGAGCATGGATGTCTCGGGGGGTGTGTATCCGGTGGCAGGGGTGTCGCCGGATGACGGGGGTGATTCCACATGTCCATTCGCGCTCCGCGCGGGACGCGGCTGCTCATCGCGGCCGCGATCGCGTGGCTCGGCCTGGCGCTGTGCGCGCAGGCGGCCCACGCGACGTACGGGAAGGTCTCCGTCGCCAAGATCAACAACGGCGGCGATCCTTCCGACACGTTCACGTTCCAGCCGACGCTGACGCCGTCGGCGACCTCGTTCTCGCTGAAGGGCGGGGACAGCAGCTCGATCTACAGCATCGAGTGCAACATCGACCGGCCCGGACACTCGGGCGAGTGCTCGCGCTGGAGCTATCCGACCCTCAAGTTCACCGAGCAGCAGAAGTCCGGCTACACGCTGACGGACGTCACGTGCCGCTACACCCAGGGCACGAGCGGCTACGGGGCGGCGGTCACCACGACCTCCGCGGTCAAGCCGTCGTCCGAGGTGACCAAGGACCTCGCGAACGGGAGCGTCAGCCTGAAGGTCCACTGGTACGAGCAGGTCAAGTGCTGGTTCACGAACACCAAGAGCACGCCTCCGCCTCCGCCGACGGGCACCATCAAGGTGACCAAGAAGCTGGTTCCGGCGACCGACTCGGGCAGGTTCAACCTCCTGATCGACGGCGCCGTCAAGGCCACCGACGTCGGCGACGGGGGCACGACCGGGACCCGGACGGTCAACACCGGCAACCACACGGTCGCCGAGACCGCCGGCACGGGCACGAGCATGGGCAACTACGACGCGACCCTCTCGTGCGTCGACAAGGCCCACGGGGGCTCGCCCGACACCGACGGGACGGTCAAGGTCGACGCCGGCGACGCGTGGGAGTGCGTGTTCACCAACACGCGCAAGACCCCTCCGCCTCCGCCGACCGGCACCATCAAGGTGACCAAGAAGCTGGTTCCGGCGACGGACTCGGGCAGGTTCAACCTCCTGATCGACGGCGCGGTCAAGGCCGCCAACGTCGGCGACGGCGGCACGACCGGGACTCAGACGGTCTCCCTCGGCTCGCACAGCGTCGGCGAGTCGGCCGGCACGGGCACGAGCCTGCTGGACTACGACATGAGCATGTCGTGCGTGGACAAGGCACACGGCGGCGCGGCCGACACCGACGGCAGCGTCCTCGTGGCTGCGAACGACGCGTGGGAGTGCGTGATCACCAACACGCGCAAGAGCACGCCTCCGCCGCCGCCGAACCAGCCGCCGACGAGCAACCCGCCGGCTCAGATCAAGGTGAGCCCCGCGCGCGTCGTGCCGGGCAGCGCCAAGATGAGCGGCCCGCGCGTCTGCACCCGCTCCAACGCGATCGCGGCGACGGTCAGCGGCAAGCGCGTCGTGAAGGTCGTGTTCTACGTCGACGGCCGCAAGGTCAAGACGCTCACCAAGCCGAACGGCAAGGGCGGCGCCTGGAAGCTCCCGATCAACATGCGCAAGCTGGGCTACGGCGCGCACCGCCTGATGGCCAAGGTCACGTTCGCCAAGTCGAGCGGTACCAAGGCCCGGACGCTGCGGCTCAGCTTCAGCCGCTGCAGCTCAGCCGCCGCGGCGCCGAAGTTCACGGGCTGATCACCCCAGCGGCCCGGTCGCGTCCGCGCGGCCGGGCCGCTCTCCTCTACCGAGCGGCGAGCTCCGGGCGGCGTTGCGCCCATGGGCTCGCCGCTTCGAGCTGCGCGCCCACGGCCAGGAGCAGGCCCTCCTGCGCCGGGCGCCCGAAGAGCTGCACGCCGACGGGCAGCCCCTCGTGATCGGCAAGCGGCAGCGAGATCGCCGGCTGGCCGGTGACGTTGGCCACGGCGGTGTACGGCGTGAAGGCGGCCGACCGGGTGAAGAGGCCCATCGCGTCGTCCGTGCGCCAGTCGACCTCGTCGAGGATGACCGGGGGCTCGGCCAGCGACGGCGAGAGGACGAGGTCGTACTGCGACATCCACCCGAGGAGGCCGCGGGCGAAGAGCTGCATGCGCGCGGCGGCCAGGTGGGTGTCGAGCGAGGACATCTCGTTGACGAGGCGCCACAGCGCCCAGCTGACCGGCTCGAGCCCGTCCGCGCTGGGCTCACTGCCGGTGACCATCCGACCGAACGCGACCTGGACCATGACCAGCGGCGCGAAGAGCGCGGTGAAGGCTTCCAGGAGCGTGTCGTCGCGCCAGGGGGCCTCCGCCTCCTCGACGTGGTGGCCCAGCGACTCGAGCAGCCGGCCCGCCTCACGAGCGGCCTCGGCGGGAACGGGGTCGACGCGTGCGTCGACCGGCGGGTTCGTGGCCACGGCGACGCGCAGCGCGCGCGGCTCGTGCGCGGCGAGCGCCGCGAACGGCTCGGGGGGCGGCGGCGCCCACGAGCCGTCGCCCGGCTCGGGGCCCGCGAGCACGTCGAGCGCGCGCGCGGTGTCCTCGACGGTGCGCGACAGGACGCCGTCGACGGCCAGGAAGCTCTCGGTGACCTCGGGCGCGAACGAGATCCGGTTGCGCTGTGGCTTGAGCCCGACGAGACCGCAGCACGCGGCGGGGATGCGGATCGAGCCGCCGCCGTCGTTGCCGTGTGCGATGGGGACCATCCCGGCGGCGACCGCCGTGCCGGCGCCGCCCGACGAGCCGCCGCTCGTGCGCGCGGGGTCCCACGGGTTGCGGGTCGCTCCGAACCGCTTCGTGTTGGTCCAGGGCAGGATCCCCCACTCGGGCAGCGTGGTGGAGCCGACGACGACGAAGCCGGCGTCCTTGAACCGCCGCACGACGTTGTGGTCGTAGGGCGCCTCGAAGTCGCCGAAGAGCTCGGCGCCGAAGGTCAGGCGCTTGCCGGCGATCGCGCGGTTGTTCTTGATCGCGATCGGCACGCCGGCGAACGGGCGCTCGTCCCCCGGCCCGATGGCGTCCGCAGCGGTCAGCGCGCCCTCGTGGAAGACGTCGACGAACGCGTTGAGCTCGGGATCGAGGGCGTCGATGCGGTCCAGCGAGGCCTGGACGAGCTCGCGCGCGGAGAGCTCGCGCGAGCGCACCAGCGCGGCCAGCTCCGTCGCCGGGCGGAAGAGGAGGTCGGACATGGGGCGGCAGCCTAGCCATGAGGCGCCGTAACCCCTTCGATCGATATCATCCGGTTATGGCCACCGACGCGCGCGACCTGCCCGAGGAGCTCGCCGTCCCGCTGGCAGGCGGCGAGCAGTGGTGGTACTGGCTTGGCGGCAGGCCGGCCCTGGACCTGGTCAACACGCTGCGCGAGCGCTGGCGGCGCCGGGTCGAGACGCTGACCTCGCCCGCCGATCTCGGCCTCTGGCTCGTGCGCGCCGATCTCGTGCTCGCGGAGCCGCGCGTATCCCGCGCGCTGTTCGACCAGGCTCGCGACCTGCGCGAAGCGATCGACGTGTGCGTGCAGGCCACGGTCGCCCGCGAGCCCGTGCCGCGAGGGCCGGTGCGCACGATCGACGGCTGGCTGCCCGACGCCGGCCCACGGCCGCGACTGACCTTGGGCGATGCAGGCATGCCGGCGCTCGACGAGCGCCCGCCCTCCGACGTCGCGTGTGCGGCCATCGCCGGCATCGCTCTCGATGCCGCGCAGATGCTCGGCACGGGCGAGCAGGCAGCCCGCGTGCGCATCTGCGCGTCGGACAGCTGCTCGGCCCGCTTCTACGACCGATCGCCCGCGGCGCAGCGTCGCTGGTGCTCCATGGCGCTGTGTGGCAACGAGGCCAAGGCACGGCGCCATCGTGCGCGCGCGCGGGAGACCAGGTGACCGGCGGCTATCGCTGGGTCATCCTCGCCACGGGCGCCGCCGGCGCCGGATCGTTCGCGGCGCTGCGCATGGGGCTCCCGGCGCTCGGGCCCGCGATCCGCAGCGCCTTCGGGCTGACGCTCGGCCAGGTCGGCCTCGCGTTCGCGGCAGTCGCGGTCGGCGGCATGCTGACCCTCGTCGCCTGGGGCGCGCTGACCGATCGGATCGGCGAGCGGCCGGTCATGGCGGTCGGCCTGGCCGGATGCGCGGTTGCGCTCACCGGCGCGGCGCTGGCGCCGACCTATCCCGCGCTGCTCGCGGCGCTGTTCCTGGCCGGCACGCTGGGCTGCAGCGCGACCGGCGCCTCCGGCCGAGCGGTGATGGGGTGGTTCGAGCGCACCGAGCGCGGCTTCGCCCTCGGCATCCGCCAGATGGCGCTGCCGCTCGGAGGGGCGCTCGCCTCGCTGACGCTGCCCTGGCTCGTCGACGCCCGCGGCCTGGACGCGGCGTTCGTCGCGCTCGCCGGCCTCAGCTTCACCGCCGCGGTCGCCTCGGCGCTGCTCATGCGCGACCCGCCGCCGGCGCCCTCGCGCGGGCCCGCGCTGCCCGCGCCGCCGCCCACGCGCGATGCGCGGCTGTGGCGCCTGGGCGCAGGCGGCGCACTGCTCGTCTGCGCGCAGGCCTCGATGCTCGGCTTCATCGTCCTCTTCCTGCACGACGCGCGCGACGTGTCGGCGGCCGCCGCCGCGACCGCGCTTGCCGTCGTGCAGCTGCTGGGCGCCGGGCTGCGCATCGTCGCCGGCCGGCGCTCGGATCGCGAGGGGCTGCGCATCGCGCCGATGCGCCGCATGGCCGCGCGCAACGCCGCGCTGCTCGCCGCGCTGGCGGCGCTGGCCACCGGCCCCGGACCCGTCCTCTACCCACTGCTGATCCTCGCCGCCGTCGCGACGATGACCTGGAACGGCCTGGCCTTCACCGCCGCGGCCGAGATCTCCGGCCGCGCACGCGCCGGAACGGCGATGAGCCTGCAGAACACGATCATCTCGGTCGGCGGCGCGCTGGCCCCGCCCGTCTTCGGCGTCGTCGTCGAGGCGACCTCGTGGACGGCGTCGTTCGCGCTCCTGGCGCTCGCGCCGCTGGCCGCCTTCCTCGTCCTCGGGCCCCTCGAGGGCGACGAGGACGCACGCATCGCAGCTCGCACCCGGCGCGCGGCCGCCGAGACTCCTGAACCGCTCCCATTGGAGGCGACGTGACATCTGCTGCTGCCACCGAAGTCCAGTCGGGCCTCGAAGGCGTGGTGGCCTTCGCGACCGAGATCGCCGAGCCCGACCGCGCCGGAGGCGCGCTGCGCTACCGCGGCGTCGACATCGAGGAGCTCGTCGGCGCGGTCCCCTACGAGAAGGTCTGGGGACTCCTCGTCGACGGCGCCTACGAGCCCGGCCTGCCGCCCGCCGGCCCGCACCCGCTGTCCATCCGCTCCGGCGATCCCCGCGTCGACGTGCAGTCGGCGCTGGCGATGCTCGCGCCGGAATGGGGCTTCAGGCAGCTGATCGACATCTCCGACGATCAGGCGCGCGAGGACCTGGCGCGCGCGTCGGTCATGGCGCTGAGCTTCGTGGCGCAGTCCGCGCGCGGAGGCGGCCAGCCGCCGGTGCCCCAGAGCGAGGTCGACAAGGCCACGAGCATCCCCGAGCGCTTCCTCATCCGCTGGCGCGGCGAGGCCGACCCCGACCACATCAAGGCGATCGACGCCTACTGGATCTCGGCCGCCGAGCACGGCATGAACGCCTCGACGTTCACCGCGCGCGTCGTGGCCTCGACCGGCGCCGACGTCGCCGCCGCATTGTCGAGCGCGGTCGGTGCCCTGAGCGGGCCGCTGCACGGCGGCGCCCCCGCGCGCGTGCTGAAGATGCTCGGCGAGGTCGAGCAGACCGGCGACCCCGAGGGCTGGGTCAAGGCCGCGCTTGACCGCGGCGAGCGGCTGATGGGCTTCGGCCACCGCGTCTATCGCGCCGAGGACCCGCGTGCCCGCGTGCTGCGGCGCACCGCGCGCGAGCTGGGCTCCGACCGCTTCGAGGTCGCCGAGGCGCTCGAGCGCGCGGCGCTCGAGGAGCTGCGGGCGCGCAAGCCCGATCGCGTCCTGGCCACCAACGTCGAGTTCTGGTCGGCCGTGATCCTCGACCTCGCCGACGTGCCATCTTCACTTTTCACCAGCATGTTCACCTGCGCGCGCGTGGCAGGATGGTCGGCGCACATCCTCGAGCAGAAGCGCGAGGGGCGCCTGATCCGGCCGACCGCGGCCTACGTCGGGCCCGGGCCTCGCGCGGCCGGCGACGTTGCCTGAATGCACCGGACACCAGTGGTTTCGCGCGCGACCGACGTGGGGTAGGGGTTGGCGCGGTATGCGCAAGCTCCGTGTCGTCCTCATCGCGCTGCTTGCCTCGGCGGCGCTGACCTCCGCGGCGTCGGCCGCTGGCCCCCAGCCGGGCAAGGACCGCTTCGCACGCGAGGCGCGTGGCGAGCGGATCGTCTCCAGCCCGGCGACGGCGGGTGCGTCGACGGCCACCGGCACGGTGACGCTCAAGCAGCTCGGGATGCCGGCCGGCGCGGCCGCGGGAACGGTCGCCCGCACCGCGGTCGACCGCTACGAGGGGCTGCTGGGCGTCTCGGATGCGCCCGCGCAGCTGCGCTACGCGGGCGCGACGACCGACGCGCTCGGCCAGCGCCACGTGCGCTTCGAGCAGGTGGCCGGCGGCGTGCCGGTCTACGACGGCGTGGTCACGGTCCACCTCGCGCGCGGCGCCGGCGCACTGAAGGGCTTCACGGCGGGCATCTCGCGCGCCACGTCGGGCGCGGCGAGCCGCCCGTCGGTCACCGCCGATCAGGCGCGCGACGTGGCCGAGGCGCAGGTCCCGAGCGCAAAGCTCGTCGCGGCGCCGCGGCTCGTCGTCTACACGGGCGTGCCGCTCGGCTCGCGGCCCGCTGCTCTCACGTGGGCGGTCGACGTCACCTCGACCACGCGCCCGGACCGCAAGCTCGTCTTCGTCGACGCGGCCTCGGGCCGCGTGACCGACGCGCTGGAACGCACCGAGTTCGCCAGGAACCGCTCGGTGTACAACGCCAACGGCAGCATGACCTCGGGCTCGCTCGCCCGCGGCGAGGGCGATCCGGCGACCGGTGACGCCGACGTCGACGCCGCCTACGACCTGACCGGCGCGACCTACGACTACTACTTCTCGACGTTCGGCCGCGACTCCTACGACGGCGCCGGGGCCGAGCTCGTCAGCTTCGTCCATTACGGCGCCGGCTACGAGAACGCCTTCTGGGACGGCGCCGAGATGGTGTACGGCGACGGCTTCGTGGTCAACGACGTCACGGCCCACGAGCTCACGCACGCGGTGACCGAGCGCACGGCGGGCCTGGAGTACGTCGACCAGCCCGGCGCGCTGAACGAGTCGATCTCCGATCAGGCCGGGTGGGACGTCGACCCCGCAGACACGACGATCGGCGAGGACCTCCCGATCGGCGCGATCCGCGACATGAACGACCCGGCGGCCTACGAGCAGCCTGCGACCACGGCGCAGTACCTCTGCACCGCCGACGACAACGGCGGCGTGCACACCAACAGCGGGATCCCGAACAAGGTCTACGCCAACCTCGTCGCCGCGCTCGGCCGCGCCTCGGCCGAGCAGGTGCGCTACCGCGCGCAGACCACCTACCTGGGCCCGAACTCGACGTTCGCCGATGCGCGCGCGGCCGAGGAGCAGGCGGCGACCGACCTGGGGATCGACTCGGCGGCGGTCGGCGCGGCGTGGGAGGCGCAGGGCGTGACGGCCACGTGGCAGCCGCCCTGCTGATCAGGAGATCGCCAGGGGACCCGCCTCCGGCGCACCAACCGCTGCGCGGTCGGTGCCGGTGATCGCCTCCGGCACCCCTCCCGCTCTAGAGCTAGCCGTACCCATCCTGCACCGCGTCGCCCGCACAATGGGACGCGGTGCAGTACGGGGATCTCTCAAGCGCGTCCGAGCGCGCGGCGCATGATCTCGCGCAGGGCGACCTGGTCTTCGGGCGGCAGGCTCGCCAGCGGCTCAGGCGGCTCGCTGAGGCGCGCGCCCAGTGCGTCGCGGATCTGCGCCCCGCGCTCGGTGATCGTGAGCATCTTCACGCGGCGATCGCGCTCGCCGGGGCGACGCTCGACGAGGCCTCGGTCCTCGAGGCGGTCGATGATGCCGGTGACGTTCGAGTTGTCGCAGCGCAGCGCGGCGGCGAGCTCGCTCATCGGCTTCGGCTCGTCGGGGTCGAGCTGGCGCAGCGCCATCACCTGTGGCGGCGAGAGCTCGAACTCCGATGCGATGGCCATGAACCGCTGCTTGGAGTGGTGCAGCAACTCGAACATCAACGCCCACGCCTCAGACGCGGCGGACGTTCCGCGGGTCGTGCTCACGCCCATCTCGGTGCTCATGGTACTTACGATTGTAAATGGTTGACAACTTCAAGGGACCTGCCACTGTGACGTCCATGAACGGCAACCACCACGGGATCGTGGTCGAGAGCCTCGTCAGGACCTTCAAGGGCGACATCCGGGCCGTCGACGGCATCGACCTGCAGGTCGCGCCCGGCGAGATCTACGGGTTCCTGGGGCCGAACGGCGCCGGCAAGTCGACGACCGTGCACATGCTCACGACGCTGCTGCCGCCCACCGCCGGGCGCGCGACCGTCGCCGGGTTCGACGTCGCCGGCCAGGGCGCCGACGTGCGCCGCCACATCGGCGCGGCGCTGCAGGAGGCGGCACTGGACATGTTCCTCACCGGCCGCGAGCACATGTCGCTGCAGGGCGGCCTGAGCGGCTTGTCGAAGGCCGACCGCCGGCGACGCGGCGAGGAGCTGCTCGACCGCGTCGGTCTGACCGAGGCGGCCGATCGCAAGGTCGGCGGGTACTCGGGCGGCATGAAGCGCCGCCTGGACCTCGCGATGGCGCTGGTGCACGGCCCGTCGATCCTCTTCCTCGACGAGCCGACGACCGGTCTGGATCCGCAGAGCCGCAGCGCGCTGTGGGACGAGGTCGAGCGGCTGGCGCGCGAGGACGGCGTCACCGTCTTCCTCACCACCCAGTACCTCGAGGAGGCAGATGTCCTCGCCGACCGCGTCGGGATCATCGACCGCGGCCACATCGTCGCCGAGGGCACGCCCGACGAGCTCAAGCGCGATATCGGCGGCGACTCGGTCGAGGCGATCCCGGCCGACCCGCATGACCTCGAGCGCGCCGCATCGGTGCTCGCCCGCTTTGGCGAGCCGGCGGCGCACTCGCCCAAGGGCGCCGGGGTGCGGCTCAGCCAGGGCGCCGAGCAGCTCGCCGACATCGTGCGCGCGCTCGACGACGAGGGCATCACGCTCGCGCACCTGCAGCTGCACTCGCCGTCGCTCGACGACGTCTTCCTGGCCAAGACCGGCCGCTCGCTGGAAGGCGCCGGCGGCGAGGACGAGGCCGCCGAGGAGGAGCCGATCGCCGCGCCCCGCACCGCCGTGGTGCAGGGCTCGGAGGCGAGGTAGCGGGGGACCCCGTGGGCCTGACCGAGACGCTCGACCAGGTTGG
>Ga0081540_1001552_pt1 | contig 19684 bp, 18 predicted proteins | sample TabmetS2T1R1_FD_71024 | JGI IMG/M metagenome (GOLD analysis project Ga0081540, IMG submission 71024) | Tabebuia heterophylla rhizosphere microbial communities from the University of Puerto Rico - S2T1R1 | ecosystem: Host-associated > Plants > Roots > Rhizosphere ... | reverse complement strand
CCCCCAGTCGTTCAACGGCTGTCGGTAGTTCCTCGATTCTAATGACGCGCACGAGACTGATGAGCAAGTAGCCATGGGAAGGCAGATGGCCGGGGGTTGCTTGCACCGCCCGCCGCGCCGCAGCTAGTTTATCCTGGAACAAGCGCGATCTAGCCAGCGCCGCGAGCGCAAGATGCCGAGCCGGATCAAATGGGCTGAGCCGCAATGCACGCTCGGCCATCTCAACTGCGGTAGCATAGTGCCCGGCGGTGCCTGCGTTCTTGCTTCTGGCGTGTACGCGTAAGCGTGAGGGAGCGCGCGCAAATAAAGGTCGTAGGCATTGAGATTGTCTGGACCCTTGCGCCGTGCGCGCTCGATCTCGGCCCCCCGCAAGTGCGGCTCTATCGCGCCGCTGACGCTGGCCGCAATCTGGTCCTGGAGGATAAAGACGTTTTTGAGTTCACCGTCAAACTTGTCGCTCCAAAGGTGGGCACCACTTTCCGCATTGGTGAGCTGTGTTGAAGGCCCGAGCCGGCCTGAATGGGCGATGGAGGCCTGTTACGAGTAGGGAAGTTGAGCGGCGTAGTGGGTTGCGCCGAGGATGCCGGGTTGTGCCTGCGGCTTGAGCGGTGGGGCGCGAATTAGGTCCCAGGATACCTTTGCCAGAACGCCCTGCTCTCCTCATCGCGTGCTCGCCAATTGCTGCCGCGGGTCTCCGCCATTGCGACCAAACCAAGTAGTTCAAGTGGACCGCCCGCAGAGAACGCATTGCCATGTTTTTCCGCCAACCAAGCGCCATCTGCAGCGCGGTGCGTGATCTGGTAGCCTTTTGCGATTAGCACCAGGTAGCAAGGAACCTCTGTATTCCCGGCGGCTGTGATCTGCATGGCGCGTTCCTGTCGTTCCTTGCCATGCTGGATAGCAGCTCTGGGTCTTGGCCGGCGGCAACGACGGTCTCAGTCCCAGCCTCAACGTCGGTCCAGTCTGTCAATGCTCATCCCGACCCTCGCGCTGTTTTTGCTCCCACCATGCCCGGCTTCCGAAGGGTAGCGCATTGCTGTCGTGCTCATAGTACTCTCCACGTTCATAGGCTTGCTGATTGCGCAGCTGGCGCTCCGTAGCCGTTGTTGTTGTGGGGGGGTTATAATAATAGCTGTTCTGGCGCCGCTGTTTTGTCCGACCATTGGCAGCTTCGCTGGGTCCAACAAATGTCATCAGCAATGCAGCCGAGAGGAGGTAGATTATTGCCCCCATGGTCTCCCCTTTGCGGTTGGCGGCGGCGTCTACGAGTAGCGTTGCCCCACAAATCGCGAGCGGGGGATCGGGAGTTCACCCGATATGCGTAGATCGCAGTACCGACTGCATCCAGTCCGATGCTTGCGGGTCAAGACATCCTCGACCGTGCCTGCGGGAAAGCGCTGCCGCCGATCCAGGGCCAATGACGTATGGGACTGTCAGAGCAGCTGAGCGAGCTGTTCAAGGACAACGCGGACAATTCACGTGGCGCGGAGCTTGCGCGTCGCCGCCCTGCGTTGTCTCCTCCGAACGGCCAGGGAAAATGGCCCGTCATTCCTGCGGCTACGACTTCGCCGACAAGGGCACCAAACTTACGAGCGATGCAGGTACTACCCGGGGCACCGCGGTTCCAAGCACGCGGGCCATTGCACCCGAGTTTGCGGACATCGTTTCGAGGGGCTCTGGGAGTAGCTAGCGGAAATAGCCAACACGAAGCAAATGCCACCGAAGCGGGGGATGGACGATTAACCCATAGGCGCTATTACCCGGGGCGGCTCACGTGGGCTTCCCGCACCAAGCTCATGTCGTGCCAGCCACGCCTTGGGGCCGCCACGCACCAGGGCGTGGCCTGACGCGGGTGCTCCGGTCACACCTCGGCAAGTGAATTAAATGATCGTAACCCTAAAACTGTGCGGTCCGGTCAATCGTAACTATATGACGCGCGCGATTGGGCTTACCTGGCTGGCGATGAGCATGAGCAGCCCAACAGCGCGGGCCACGCCTCGTGACGCCCTCCGAGGCGTGGCACTCTCGTTCGTATCTATCGGGCCTTCCACGGCGTTCATCAGGGCTGACCTTCTGCCCTGATGCCACGCCAAGCCACGCCCCCGGGGTACCGGCCCATTTGGGCGTGGCGCTTTAGCCGGGATCGAGCCAGCACATCCGGCCACCTTGATGGCTACACCTCAGCGACCCGGCTTTAGGTGGCAACCTCGCGGCCGACGAAGGGGAGGTCCGAAATAGCCTCACCTGGCACCAGGGTGTCTGCCAAATAGTAACCGGGTCACGGTGCCGACATCTCAGCGTCCCTATTCGTTTTGGGGTACCGGGCCGCAAATCCCGCCCTGCCAAATCCAGCCGGTCTAGCGCTCCCAACGATCGAACCGCTTGGGCCCGATTTTATTGCACAGCATGATCACGGCGATAAAGGCCGCCAAGCCGAGCATCCAGTCGGCTACACCAAGCCCGGTTGCATGCGCCAGCGTCATCGCCCCTTTGCAGGCGCTTACAGCCAATAGGAGGTACAGCGCGGCTAATAGTCGGAGCCACCACATAGCGAAATCCCTACCTCGCACGATTTTGCACGGCTTGAACCAAGTCAGCGATCTGAGGGTCACCAGACCCGTCGCAAGTGCCCTCGGCATCATCGCGATGCCACCGACTGAGTGAGTTGTTTTGATGACCGAAGGGGCCGATGCCGCCCGAGGAGCTGCGCCTTTGCGTCGGCCCGTTTGGGACGCTGAGCTGTGCCGAGTTAGTGGCAAGAGCGATTTTCAGTCGCTCATCGAGCTCTGCGGCTTATTCGCGAGCTGCTCCTGTTTTTGTTCTGCGCGGTAGCCGTCATGACGGGTGGAGCTGGCAATGACCCACCTCCAAAGGTAAGCGAGCCCCGGAACATGGGAAATCAGTGCGAGGGCGCCGCTTGCCATCTTGCGTCAGGCGGTGGCGGGCAACGAGACCCACTGAAAGCTGTCGCCCGATCGTGACCAGCGACCTTTTCTACAGGGAACTCGATCCGGCACTGAACACCGTCGGTCAAATAGTTGATATCCACCGTACCGCCTAGCTCGTACGGAATGAGTTCGCAGATCACGCTGGTGCCGTAGCCGCGCCGGGTTGGGGCCCCGACCGGCGGACCACCGATCTCCTGCCATAGAATCGTGAGTGCGGATTGCGAGCTCCCATTGGAACGACATTTCCAGTGCACACAGACCCGACCATGAGGTGACGATAGCGAACCATACTTGACCGAGTTGGTGACCAGCTCGTGCAGCACCATTGCCAGCGCCTGTGTCGCCTCTTCGGGAAGCAACACATCCGGGCCCTCCACACTTGCTTCGCATGCGCCAATGCATGGTTCCAACTCGCGGCGCACGAGATCTGCAAGATAAACCCCTTTCCAACGGCCACGGCTCAGGAGAGCATGTGCATTCGCCATTGACTGGATACGCCCATCGAGGACCTCGAGAAACTGGTCCATCGAACAGCTGCCTTCGCGCGAGCGCTGTGCGACGAGGGCGACACGGGCGAGCACGTTTTTGACACGATGGTCGAGCTCGGCAATCAGCAGATTTTGCTGCTCTTCCGCCTTCTTCGCTGCGGCGATATCGCGAACAAAGGCCGCTGTCCGTCGTCGGTCTCGTCGGTCGAGCGCAACCCCAACCAGCGTCAGCGTCAGTATGGCGAGACCCGCCATCGCGACGCCGACCGCCATCAAACCCGGCGGGATAGCGGACCCAGCCACTATTATCGTCGGATCGCGCACGATCGATGCTGCCCCCATTGCGGTGAAGTGATGGCTAAAGATCGCGAGCGTAAGGAGAAGCGCACCCTGGAGACGCTGAAGTAACGTGGTGTTGCCGGCGCCGACGACCAGCGCGGCAGCGCCAAACGCGCAACCGAGTGCGATCGACGCCGCGACCAGGGCCCCGTCCCATACAATGAACCCGGTGATGTGGAACGCCGCCATGCCAGTATAATGCATGGTGGCAATGCCGCCGCCCACGAGAGCTCCAGCGAGGGCTCTCATTGGCAGGCCGCCGTCGATTGCAATGAAATACGCAATTCCTGTCACGCCAATGGCTGCGGCAAGTGACAGCAGGGTGAGGACGAGATTGTATCCCGTTGGCCCGTCGGGGCTGAAGGCGAGCATCGCAATAAAATGCGTAGCCCAAATAGAAAAGCCGTTGGCCACTGCCGTCGCGGCCAGCCAACACCAACGGCTACGGCCTTGCGCAACGTGAACGTGATTGAGGAGAGTGATCGCGGCGTAAGAACCGAGCGCGCAGACGCCAAGAGCGAGCACTACCAAGCGATAATCGTGTTGCTGCGTGAGGCAATCCAGCACTCGGAGCATGGCTTCCCTCAACTTTGCGAGACGCAACTTACTCCAGAGAAAAGTATCTACACCTGCATCTCGGATGGCTCAAGTAAGCCCTATTGGAGCGTCGACTGGAGCTTGCAGGGTCGGAAGGTCGCAAGGCAGCGGTGCTGCTCGTCTAAGCATGGTCTGCTCTCGTCATGGTGGCACGGCTCTGTTAGCGCTGCGTTAACCATCAAACCGCGGCGACGCGATTGAGCCGCAAGAACAAGAAACGCGAAGAGGCAACCGTCCTCGTCCTGGCTAACGCGTCGCGTCGGGAAGGCTGCGCTTGTCGATACCGGCTGGTAACGGATGAGAATCTCTGCGGGTTCCACGCACGTTTCCCCGACTCACTTCCTAATCCAATTCACGGCCCGTGGGTCGGTTTTGCCACTGTGCTGTGGAGGTTACGCCGCCTGTCCTGCAGGCGCACACCGCACCGTCTTCCAAAGTTGGCGGGCGCCATTTGCCGATCGAACGCATGATCGCTTGCACCGTGCTTATTCAGATGTTCGATGCGAGCGACGGCCTCCGCATGACTGGAGACGTTGGTGGCCTGAAATACAGGACTCATGAGCGCCCAATCACGTTCGTAAAGTGCTCCGACCGAGGGTATTCCCTTATGGAACACCACAGCTGGATAGATCTACGTGCCACCAAGCAACACTTCTCATTTCCACTGGACGAAATCCGGCGAGTACTCAAGCCAAGTGACGATGATCGGACCGCTAGGTCTTGAGGATCTGGATCCGGCCGACGATCCGCACCACGTCCCGGTAATTTCGTTTGACGAGCCGGACGACATCGTCAGTCGGCTCGGCATCAAAGGGCTCGGCGAGAGCGGCATTGTGGGCGTAGCCACCGCGATCGCGGATTGCTATTGCCGCTGCTGCGCCCTGATGTCCTTAGTCGCCGCTGCTCATGGTGCAGGAGCTGTTGTAGTGTCAGGTCCCTGAAGCGCCAGCTGTATGGCTTGTTGCTGTGGATGTTAGGCCGCCTGTCCCGCAGGCGCACAACGCGCCGTCTTCCAAAGTTGTGCGGACGCCATTTGCCAATCGAACGCATGATCGCTTGGACCGTGCTTCTGCAGATGCTCGATACGAGCGACAGCCTCCCCGACGCTTGGTCGATGGCCGGTCGGCACCCACCACAATACGACAGATGGCGGGGCAAAATGCTCAAACCAATCGGCGCGGCGGCCGTAGAAGTGCTTATGAACCGTCTGCCAGACAAAGCGCTCAAGCGTAGCAACGCTCTGCCAAACCGATAGATTGACTATGATCCGCGGATCGGCATAAGGCCGCGTGTTGGTGGCGTTGCCGCTATCGTCAATATACCGCCAGATGAACCCGGCGCTGCGTTCGGCAATCCCGTTCACCAATGCCAGATTAGTCGTGAAGTCGGCCATGCGCGGATCGTCGATGTCGTATCGAATGCGGCCGATGTTCAGTTGCGCAAGCTGATGATTGGCTGGCTGTTGCAAAGTTCTACTCCTTGACCGACAAGGCGCGATGACTTCGTTGCAGCTGGCCGGCAACGAACGGCACACGAAATGGCGTTCCTCCTGCAAAAGTCAAAATTCGCACTTTCTTTGCACTTGCCTTGGCTACGGCTCGTGCCGAGCACGCGCTACGTCTTGCCGGCTTCGCCGTCCTGAAGGTAAACGGCTGCCCGCAGAGATCAACTTCGCTGAGCGTCGGCCGCGGTTGGCTTCTGTCGCGTCGTCTCGGCTCATCTCAGTCATTGAGACCGGCAGCGACGGCCGCGCCCAATAAAACTCTCAATGCTTGCGTGTCGCGGCGTCTTGTCGCTGCGCCGTTCGGCTACTCGGCCGCCATCGCTACGCGACGGCAGAAACAAGATGCCTTAATGGGGACCTCCGCGCGTGCCAGCGCCATGTCCAGCCGCTGCTTAATCAGCGCCGCTTCGACTTTCTCGTTGCGGCGAACCAAGCATTCGTGCAGCCCATGGAGTGACCACAGATTGTCCGGATGCTGGCAGGCCCGGCTTAGCTTTGCGTCGAGCCCCAGATCAGAACGGTAAATCGCCTCCGCCTCGTCAAGTCGCCCCTGCTCCAACAGGAGCGCCCCAAGCGCATGCCGGGTCGGCTGCATCCAACCCCAGGGCTCGTCATAGGGCAATGCGTCGTCGAGCTCAACGGACCTGCGCAAGTGCTTGAAGGCTACGTCATGGTTGCCTTTGCGGTATTCCAGCTCGCCCTTGAGCATCTCCTCGGCCACGCCGAGCAGGTCGACGACGGTGTTGTTATGAACGCGTCGACTCTCGGGCACGCGCGCCTTCGCCGCCAGGAACAGGTCCTTCTCGCCCTCGGCTTCGCCGAGATTGCCGAGCGCCGAGTGCGCGACGGCCTTGGCATAGTGCATCATCGCAACGTTGGAGCAATAAAGCTCCCGATCCTCGGGCAGCTTCTGTGCGATGATTTCGCGCCATTTACCGAACCGCACCAACACGTGCTGCTTCATGGTCAGGTAGCCTTCGAGGAAGTCCACCATTGGCGGCGACTCAATGCGCAACACGGCCTCGGGGACCGTGGCAATCAGCTCCTCGGCGGCCGCAATCGCGGGGGTGTATTGGCCGAGGAACATCGCGCCGTAGACCGCGAAGTGGAAATTGTGAATGACGTAAATCAGATATACGCCCGGATCATCGGCATAGGCGAGGAAGCGGCGGTCGCGCAGCAGCGCCTTTTGATTGTAGACAAGGACGTCATGGTAATGCCCACACAGGACGTCGATGTGGGTCGGCATGTGCATGAGATGACCCGAGTCGGGCACGATCTCCCGTAAGCGGTCGCCGGCACGCAACGCCCGCTGTGGGAATGGCGACATCTCCATCAAATGGACGTAAAGGTGCAAGAGGCCGGGGTGGTCCCACGCCGCGGGGAAATCGCTGAAGGTGTTCTCAAGAATCGCCTGGCATTCCTCGGTGCCCGATCCGTCGGCGGGTTTGCCGGAGCGCAGCTCCCACATTTGCCACGGCGTCTGGTTCATAATCGCCTCGGCGAACACGGCACGGACCTCGAGATCGTTAGGATAACGTTGGAAAACCTTGCGCATCTCGTTCGCGTACGCTCGGTCCCATGCCGCCATGTCATCGACCGCCTCGCGCTGCGGATAGCGAGCGGGAAGCGCATGGATCATAGCGAGCTCAACCGGGCTGGCTTTTCCGGCGTGTGCGAGTGCCCTCTCCATAGCCTCATAGGACGCCGAGAGTGCCATCTGCCGCCCGTGGGGGTCATAACGATGCCATGGCAGGTTGTAATTCGGTCCAGAAGCGTAGCTCACGCCCCAATGCGCCATGGCGCATTCAGGGTCGTGCCCCAGCGCCTTCTGGAAGCATTTGATCGCCTCGCCATGGTTGAACCCAAACATCCAGTTGAGGCCGCGATCGAACCAGAGTTGGGCGTCAGGCGACGATGTGCTGACCTTCCGGCTATACGGACCGAGATCAAAATAGGACATGTTCACCCCCAATGATGATTGCCCGAATTGCCAGTGGACTGCTGGCAGATATGGGCTCCGACTAGGTCGACAGCTGCTCGATTACGCCCGCTAATTGGTCTGGTACAATCCTACAATGCATCTCGGGCGGTGGCGATTGTAGAGATGGTCCAGGCAGCACGGCTTTCGCGCTTTGTCGTACCGCAGCGCGCCACCGCCGCCTGAGAATGTCACCTGGACCGAAGGCAGAAACTCGGGCACAACCCTGAGACGCCAACGGCACGTTTCCAGGCCGTCATTGCTCACAGTCGGCGCTGGCAGAGTGCGTTCGAAGCTTTGCTTGCGGCATACCAAACCCGGGCAGCGATCATGCCACTCACGCAAGCGCGGCCGATCTCAGCTCATGGACTGGACTGGCCATTCGCGCCGTCAGCCCAAAGCGCGGCTTGCCAATATGCCGCCCTGCCTGATGGTCAGCCGCAGTTGGCGAAACATGGGGACTATACCGTGGCGACGGCCAGCATTGGGCTTGCAACGAGCGGCAGCCGGATGCTGCCGAGAACCGCCAGCATCAGGATCGCAGCGAGTATCAGGGCTAGACCGAAAATGGCTTTCACTTTGCTGATCTTTCGAATCGAGGCGCTCATCAGAAATGCCGCAGCATGGCACTGGCCAGCGTTAATGCGTCGGCGGGTTATCCCGTCCCAACACGCTTAATTGATGCGGCGTCGCCGGCATACCATCCAGTGTGAAGGGGGATGTAGGTGCCCGCTCTTGAACGCCGTCGGGCTCCAAGACTTGCAGTTGGTGCGGGGTGATTGTAAAGCCGTCACGCTCGTAGGTGGGCAGCTCGGCCGCTTTCGTGGCGCCGGCTCCGCCGAGCATGAGAGCCGCGATCACCGCGATCGGCAGCAGAACGTTCATGGGTGTCTCCAAATGGGGTACGGCAGTCGATTGTACGCCGCCTAGGGTAGCTTAAGCATTGAGGTGGGCGACCGAAGGTTCAGGTGCAAAGCAATACCGTGTGAGGCGTTGGTGAGCCGGTGTGATCGCCAAGGGGCGGCCTCGGCCAGCTTTTATTGCAAGTGAAGGATTTCTGCGATTCTCTGTCGCTGCGCGCAATTGCCCAGCTGAGAGGACACCGCCAAAGGGGGCAAAATCCTTTAACGACGCCTGAGACAAGCGGGGTTTCAGCATGGGCAGGATCGTGCTTGTCGGCCTAATCGCGATTATCGCGCTTGGGCTGATGGGATACCTCGTCAAGCCGCCGATCGAGTATCCATTGCCGTGAGGGGGGCGACCCTCCGAGACCAGATGAAAGCAACGAGTTTTGCGTCAGCCGCCCGTCGAGGTCGGCAGCGGCCTCCGACCACGTTTTTGGCGGCTTGACCGTGCCGGCCGTGATCCCTCGAGGCTCGCCGCAGCTGACTTTGCCCTCGCCCCGACGCGTGTCGCCCGAGCCGCTCCAGTCCGTGCCGAAGGCTCGGCTCTTGGGGTGCGCTAGAACGTCCGTGGTGCCGAGCGGGTTGGTTGCCGCGGGGCCACCATCACGCCACTTGCGCCGTGCTCGCGGCACCGCGGTGCCGTTAGACGGCGCCGCATTGCTTCGCCAAAACCAAGGCGTCGCCCAAGTCCGTTCCGGTACCTTCAACCGGGCTAAACGGCTGCAGATGGTTTAGGCTTGACTTGCCGGCCGGATGGCAATCGATGGCCGCCCAAAGATTGCCCTCGACCACACGTTATCTGGCCGCGGTCTCTACGCATGGGCTGTTAGGAGAAGGCTACGATGTCGAATTCCGTCATGTGGAAGGAGTTGACTGCCGAAGAGCTCCGGACCAAAGCCGCTGCCAACGCTATCGTTGTTCTGCCGGTTGCCTCGATCGAGCAGCACGGACCGCATCTGCCGGTTGGTGTCGACACCATCCTGTGCGAGGGCGTGTGCATGCGCGGCGCAGAATTGGCCGCGAGCGACGTGCCCGTGGTCGTTGCGCCCACCCTTTGGTGTGGTATGGCGGAACACCACATGGCCTTTGGCGGGACGTTCACCTTCGACATCCCAACCTATCGTGCAGTACTGCTTGCCATGCTCAAGAGCATTGACCGACACGGTTTCGAACGTGTTTTCATCATCAATGGGCACGGGGGGAATATAGCCGCACTCAGTTCGTTCCTGCCCGACTTCGCGCGCGAAACGCGCTTGAAGGTTCGCTCGGCGACCTACTTCGAGCTGGCACGCTCCGAGCTTGCGCCCGTGTTGGAGGATCAAAAGACCGTGCATCACGCCTGCGAGGTAGAAACATCATTGATGTTGGTGTTGGCCCCCGAGCTGGTGAAGCGCGATCGCTTGCGCGAAGCGTTTGGCGGTGTAGCAGACGCCAATGCAGGCGAGAAACAGCCTGCGGTGCCGGCGCGTTTCCGCTCCTTTAAGGAATTCACGCCAAGTGGCGTCAACGGCGACGCCCGCCGGGCAAACCGTGAGAAGGGCGAAAAGCTGGTCGCGATCTGTGTGGAGGGCGTTGCCGCGGCGCTGCGAAACACGAAGATCTGGGATTGATGGCACGGTCCCAAGCTGCGGCGCATTGATTTTGTTACGCCTCCTGCGTGGCCGTGAGGCAGCACGGCTGGTGCTGCCGGCGTGTTGCCGAGCTTGTGGCGATCATCGGCTCCGGCCTTTTTCCTGAGCCTTGATCTCCTGAAATCTGGCCTGCGCGTTCTTGAATTTGTCGTTGAAGAGCCACATCGCATCGAGGATTTCGCGAAAGGTCGCGGAGGTTCTTGCCCGGTCCGCCTTGCCGAAGGTGAAGATGCTGTTGTTGCGCAGGAATCCCATGATCCTCGGATCTGAAATGCGATAGGCCGCGAAGTTGCCCGAGGCCAGCGCGGCGCGGGTCGGCGTCGGGATGATTTGGATCAGCTCAAACAGCTTCATCTGGTCGATTTGATCGGGAAGCATTTTTACGATGGCCGGGATCTGCAAAAACAGGTCGGCATGGGCGTTCATGAGCCCGTTGCGCACCGCGGTCCAATGATTGAAGCGCTGGTCGCCATTGCTGACGCGCATCACCTCCTTGTCATCGCGCGCCGCCACAGCAGGATCCAGCGTCGCGACGCGTCGCTTGATCGCCGCCCACGCCCGGCTCCCGTTTCGATCCTCCGTGACGCCGGTCTGCAAGCTGCCCTTGTAGGTGTTGGAGCGCGCATTGCCGATGTTTTGGTTGCCGTTGGTCTCAGCAAAAAACAGCCCGAGACTGATGCGGCCTGCCGCCTCGGCGGTGGCGGCATCGAGGCCCTTGGCGCGCGCAATTGCCGTGCCGAGGTCGACGACGTCTTTGAAGGGCGTGTTGGAGGCCTGTGCGTTTGCGGGCGGGGCCTGCATGATGCGGAAAAGCCCGGCGTATTCGTCGATCAGCGGCTCGATCTCGGCATCAAAGTAGGCCGGCGGAACGCCGAATTTGTTGGGTCGCCCGATGCGGGATGGCAGCGCGTCGGTGAGATCTTTATAGCTGCTCATAACCTTGATGCGCGCGAGGTAGACGGCTTGGCCCGGAAGGTTCGGCAGCGCTTGCTTGGCATCGATCTCCGCCCGCCGTTTGGCGAGGATCTCTTTGAACTCACGCAAGGCGTTCTCGTAGGCCGTGCGCGCTGCCGCCTGTGCACTGCTAAGCCCGTTGGCTTGGGTCAGGCCGGGGGTTATGAAGCCAATGTCGCCAATGCTGGTTGCCCCGAGCGCCACGGCGACGGCTACCCCCAACGCCGGCAAGATGCGCGTCGTGCCGGCACTGCGGCGCGAAAGGACCATTGGGGCTGCCGATGTAGTTCGATTTTCTTGGTCGGATTGGATCCTGATGCACCAGGGCTGGTGCCGCGGACAAGAGAATTCGTGTGGCCCTTGGCCCAAGCTCGGCGAAAGCTAGCGCGAGGCAAATCTTTATCTATCTTTGGCCGGCCCTGGCGGGGGCCGTATAGCGCCGTTCAACGAGTTCCTTGATGCGTGCGCGGCTATCGGCGGCGGAGAGGGAGCCGTTCTTCTCGATGCGAGCGGCTTCTTCGGCGAGATCCTGGTCCTTGATGGCTTCGCGAAACCAGCGCGAATAGGCGCCCTCGTTGAGGTGATGCAGCCAGGTCCTGTCATCGATGCCGTCGGCCAATTGCACGAACGTGGTGAGATTGTGGGCCCGCAGATTAAGGGCACGATCGGGACCCCGGAAATAGAAGCTGCGGTCCTCGCCGAGCTCGCCCTCGGCATATTTGCGGATGTGGCGCTGCAGTTTTTCTTTGGGCTGACGCGCCTTGATGAGGCTTGCTTCGCGGTCATCGCGGCGCAGAACCAGAACGTGTCCCGGCTGCGGTCGTGTGGCGATCTGGACGTCATGGCGTTCGGTCGCCTTGCAGAATTTCTCCAAGGCCGCAGCCGCCCCTTCGCCGACGCCCACGACGGTCGACACCAGGGCCAGGAATTGCCGCGCCACCGCTTCTGGATGCACGGTCACCGCAATGACAGCCGGCAATTCCTGGGGCAGCGTGACCGGCGCCAAGTCCCACTGCGCTGGCAGGCAGTGATGAACCTCGTCAAGTACGATCCAGTGCGGACGACCAGTCTCAGCGCGCAGCTTGGCCAGGTCGGGCAGCAGTTTTGCCAGAAAGCGAGGCCGCTCCGACGGCTCGATGCCCAAGAGATTGATGACGACGTTGGCTTCGGGTTTGGCGAGCAGCTCGATGGCTTCCCGCGGATCGGGTACCTGCTTGGCATTGCCAATGACGACCGCCTCACGGACGTTGCCATAGTCACCCTCGGGGTCGACCACGCAGAACTGATAATGCAGCTCACGCAGCTGTTCCAACAAAGCAGTGACGATCGTGGACTTGCCGCTGCCTGAGGATCCCGTGACCAGCAAGGTTTCGAACGGGGTGATTTTCAGGCTCCCACCGCGGGGCAGATCGCCTAGAATGGGTTGAGCACGCGGCACCGTGGCGCGGTAGCTGCTGAGATCATTGTCCGTCAGGGCACGCGCGAGCTCGATCACGCCTGCCCCGTGGTCTGCCACGACGAATGCTGCCTTTGCCTTGACGGTTGGCAGGGCATTGTCGACGGCAACGGCGCATCCGCAGGCGCTTAGAAAAGCCTGATCGTTTTCGGCGTCGCCAATGCCGACCACATTGTGCGCAGAGAGTTGCAGGCGTCGCAGGGCCTTCATCAAGCCCGACGCCTTGTTGACGTCGGCCGGCAGCACCATCACCGCACCTTTATTGAAGATGATATGCTGTTCGAGCTCCAGCTCGCGAATGGCTTCCAAAACGATCTTCTCGTTCGGTTCCCAGGTGGCGATGATCGTGCGGCCGACGGACAATGGATTGACGCCGCGGTCGCGCAGGCGTGTCACCAGTGTTTCGGGCGGCGGATCCGACAACGGAATTTCTTCTTTCTTTGCCGGATCGAACAACAAGGCGCCGTTCTCGGCGACAACGAGATCGAACAGATCCACGGCGTCGAATGCCCTGTTTAGATCCGGGAGATCCCTGCCGGTGACGAGGATAAGTTTGCGGCCGGAAGCCCTGACACCGCGCAGCGCTTCGCGCGTCGGCTCATCGACCCGTCCCTGCCGCGCCAGCGTGCCGTCGTAGTCAGTTGCAAGCGCGACAAAGAACATCTTGCCCCCGATTGTGCCAACCCAGTTAAACGCTCGCGTGGGAGCTTGGTTATCGCCCAGCCATCAAGTGTGAAACCGCGGCGCACCGACTAAGGTTCCGCCAGCGACCGAGTATGACACGTACGTGACAGTTGCCGCGGCGCGAGGGTCGGCGGCGATGCGAGGTCTGCCGGCCGGCATGCGCAAGCAGGAGCAGGGCGCCTAGAGTGGCTCACTGCCGTTAAGCATACAAGTTTTGACGCTGGCAGGTTCGCGTGTCTGACATGCGCCAATGCTTGCCGTGGCGGCTTGCGGTTAACGAGGCCGGATGCGTGTCTTGCCTCGTTGCTGACCTGGGCAACGATGGTGATGTGACCGACCTCTCCTCGATGTCATGCGCTGCTGCGGGCTGTCGCTTAGGCGCTCCCCCAGCACCAGGTCACGACTAGGTCCAATTGATTTGCCTTGCTTGTTGACAACGCCAGCAATGATCAAGGCCGAGCAATACCGCCATGGCACACTCAGCCGACGCGCAGGTGACACCAATCGCTGAGGCAATCCCCGAGATCGATCGTCTCGCCGTCGATGCCATGGCCGATTGGAAGGTGCCAGGCGCGGCTATTGCCGTGGTGCTGGATGGCAAGGTTGCGCTCGTGAAGGCCTACGGTCAGCGCGATCTTGAGGCGAATCTGCCGGTGACTGCCGCGACGCAGTTCGTGATCTGCTCCATCACCAAATCTTTCACCGCGACGGCTGTGGCGCTACTGCACGAGGCGGGGCGCCTCGACTGGACCAAGCCTGTTCGCGACTACGTTAGCGAGTTTCGCCTGCACGACCCGGTGGCGACCGAGCGGGTCACAATTCGCGACCTCTTATCCCATCAATCCGGGCTGCCCCGCCATGACTGGGTGCATGTCCCAGGCGATCGCGCGCCCGCTGACCTCATGGGCCTCATGCGGTATCTCGAACCCAGCCGCGATATCCGTGCCGCCTACCAGTACAACAACCTCGGCTATAACGTCGCTGGTCTCCTCATTGAGCGGGTCAGCGGACAGAGCTACGAAACGTTCATTCGCACGCGGCTGACCGACAGGCTCGGCATGACGGTTGGCTTCAGCTTGGAGGATCTTGAGGCCGCGGCCGATGCCGCGCGGCCCTATATGATGCACGAGGACACGCGGCTCCCCGCCCTGCGCCTTCCCATCCGGACCATAGCTGCCGGAGCGATTACCACCTCGGTTGCCGATCTCGCCAACTGGATGCGGCTGCACCTCGGCAAGGGCGAGTTCAGCGGCGAGCGCTTGCTGCCGGCAACGTTGATCGAGGCGCTGCATGCGCCGCGCGTCTACTGCATGGAGCCGGGATTGGCGGAGTTCGGCGAGGCGCACTACGGCCTCGGCTTTCGATGCGACAGCTATCGCGGTGATCGGCTGGTTTGGCACGGCGGAGGTTGGCCCGGTTGGGGCACACGCATGACCCTGGTGCCGGACTTTGGCATCGGCGTTGCGGTTTTGACCAATCGCAGTCCGAGCGAAGTGCCGCAGACGCTGACGTGGTACATCATCGACCGGCTACGCGGCCGCGAGCCGATCGGTTGGCGCGACCGTTTCCGCACGCAGCGCGAAGAAACCGTTGCTCATCTGCAAGTCGACAAGAAGACGCGCGAGCAGGCTCGCCACAAGGACACGCGGCCGGCGCACGACCTTGCGGCCTATGCCGGCGACTACGTACATCCGGCCTATGGCGTGATGTCGATCCAGCAACAGGGGGGAGCCCTGCACTGGTCATGGCGCGGCATGTTCGCGGCAATGGCGCACCGGCACTATGAAACCTTCGAGCTGCCGGAGGTACCAGACCGCCTGCTGCCCGACAGGCTCGCCATCACATTCCTGACCGATCGTGAGGGAAACATTGTCAGTCTTTCGACGCCGCTCGAGCCGATGGTGCAGGATATCGTGTTCGTGCGCGTTGCTGGCGGCGACTGTCTGGACGCCGCTTTCCGCGCGCGCTGTGTTGGTACGTTTAAGGGAGGGCCGACCACGCATCGCGTGACGCTTGATGCAGACGAGCGGCTGCTATTGAAGCCCGACAACCAGCGCCTCTACCGGCTAGAGCCTCATCAAGGCCGAAGATTTCGGATCGTCGATCTGGAGGGTTTCGTCGTCGAATTTCGCGGCCCCGGCGAGAACGTCGACGAGGTGATCTTTCATCACCCGAATGCAACCTTCAGTGCCAAGCGCGTGACGGGGTAGTGGCTTTGGCGTTTGTGCTTCAATTGCGCTTTGCCCCCGCCGCAACGGACCAATAAACCTCGCCGACTAAGGTCGGGGTCGCGGACTGCCACCGCAAGCGGCCGATGCAACGGCCGGCGCGGGGGAGCAAAGGTTGCCTCAGCCCCTTCGACGCCACTATAGTTCCGCTCTGACCAGAAGGGGCGACATGATGCCATATCGCATCAACCATATGCACATTAAAGCCATCGATCCGCGCAAAGCGGCCGAGTGGTGGGCAAAAGCGTTCGACTTCAAGATTGTCAGCGACGAGACCCGCCCATTCGGCGATCGTTTCGTGCGCTGTGACACCGGACAGGGTGGCCTGCTGTTGAGCTTTTCCAATGCTCGCACCGGCGAAACCCTGGGCCCGGGCAACGCCGGCGCTCACTTCGGGCTTGAGCATTTCGCCATCGAGACCGACGATATTGAAGCTGAGATTGCGCGGCTCGAGAAGCTGGGGGCACGGCTTCAGGAGGGACCAATTCTGGCGCCTAACGGCGTGCGATTTGCCTTTCTGGGAGCGCCAGATGAGGTCCGCATCGAGCTATTGCAACTGCCCAAGGCTGAGAGCCGGTAGGGCGCCGCGAGCGCACCGACGCGCTGCAGGGGCCTCGCGCTCAGGGCGCCTGGCGAGGCTGGCGCAATGGTACGTCGGCCAGACCGAGCGAGCTTCTGGCCGCCTCCGGGCAGATGCTCGCGGCTCAGACGCTGGCAGGCGCGATTGCCGGCGTTCGTGTGGGGCAGCAAAAGCGGCACGCGCTCGGATGGCGCCGCGAGCCGGCGTCTTTAGCCGAGGCATAAGCTTTCGCCGCTCGCCGTTGCATTGGGCTTGGTCAGGCAAATCGCGCCTGCTGGTGGTCGTTAGCGCCCACTGGAGTTTCGCGGCGGGCCGGTCGTTCCACACTGAGACGTCGCCTTACGGCGTCGTGCTGACGCAACGAAGGCGAGAGGCTGGCGCGTGAAGCACCTCAACATTGAAGTCAAAGCCCGCTGTGCCGATCCAGATCGGATTCGAGCGATCCTAAAAGCGAAGGGCGCCGACTGCAGGGGCACGGATCGCCAGCGCGACACCTACTTCAAGGTGAGCGGCGGACGCTTAAAGCTGCGTGAGGGCCTGATTGAAAACGCCCTGGTCTTCTATGAGCGCGAGGATATCGACGGACCAAAACAGTCGAGCGTCATCCTGTTTCACACCGATCGAGGATCCGTGCTGAAGGACATACTGAGCAAAGCACAAGGTGTACTGGTCGTTATCGACAAGACCCGCGAGATCTATTTTCTCGAGAATGTGAAAGTTCACATCGATGTTGTGCAGGGCCTAGGGTCATTCGTCGAGATCGAGGTCATGCAAACGCACGCTGCGGCTGACAAGGACAAGCTTCTGGCCCAATGCAAGCAATATCTAGAACTGTTCGGCGTCAGTGAAGCCGACCTCGTGCCCCATTCCTATAGCGATCTTCTTGCACAGAAAGCGTGACTAAGGCCTGCGTCTTGGCCCCGAGCCGTCGGCGGTCGGCCAACGGTGGATGAGCTCACGTGTATTTGCGACGCTCGGCGCGCGCGCCAGTTGATCCGCCGCCTGTTCGGCGGCGCGACCCTAGCCCCAAATTCTCAAAGTAGGGGCGAGAGCCGAGCGCGCGCACCGATTGCTTCAGCCACCGAGAAACAGGCGACCGACATCCGGGTCGGCCACCAGATTCTTGGCCTTGCCTGCAATGGCGAGCTCACCGGAGGCCAACACATAGCCGATATCGGCAAACTCCCGGCCTTTCTTGGCCTTTTGCTCGACCATGGCGATGGTCTTGCCGTGCTTATGCTGGAGGTCGCCCAGGATCTCGAACACCATGTCGATGAAGCGCGGTTCGAGCCCGATCGATGGCTCGTCAACCAGGAGCACCTTGGGGTCTATGAGCGATAACGGCCGCGGCGAGTGCTTTCAGCCGCCGGCAAAAGGATTGGCAAACCGAGCCCCGCACGCGCGTCGCGATGGGGCCAAAGAGGAGGCGTTATGGCGCTCCTCAAGCGCGGGTCAGCACGCCACTTGAACGCTGGCAGGAGGCAAAGCGCAAACCCACCTGCCCCAATGCGCAAGCGCCGCACGGGGACAATCGACAGGTCTCAAAATTTATGAGAGATGGGGCGTTGTTGGGGAACCAAACCTCTGCGAGGGGAGTAAGGGCAAGGTCCGGCACGTTTCGCTTGGGAACCGCCGGCACTATCCCGCGCCCGCAAGGTGCGGTTCTGTACGCTCACACTGGCGGAGGTCGTCCCGCAATGTCGGTCACCTTCATCCTGCTGCAGCTGGCGGGTTTCGTGGCTCTCCTGCTCTGGGGCATGCACATGGTGCAGACCGGCATCGTGCGCGCTTTCGGCGGCAATCTCCGGCACCTGCTCGCCAGGGGTCTCAGCAACCGGTGCAAGGCCTTTTTGGCGGGCATGGGCCTCACGGCGCTTTTGCAAAGCAGCACCGCCACGGCGCTGATGGCGACGAGTTTTGTCGCGGCCGGCTTCATCACGCTGGTTCCCGCCCTGGCCGTGACGCTCGGTGCCAACGTGGGTACCACGCTCATTGTGCAGGTGTTGACCTTCGAGGTGTCGGCCTTGGCGCCGATCTTCGTGCTCGTTGGCCTGTTCGCCTTCAACCGCGGCGGCAAGACGCGGACGCGCGATCTCGGTCGCGTTGCGATCGGCATCGGTTTGATCCTGCTAGAGCATCGTGCCTTTAGTTGGAATCGGGGTTTCCCAAATCAGCGAACTGTGATTCACCCTGCTTGGAGGTGGATCATGGGGCGAAGCTATTCGTTGGATCTGCGCCGGCGGGTGATCGATCGCGTCGCTGGGGGACAATCGCGGCGCGGTGCGGCCGAGGACATATCGGTGAGCGCGTCGTTCGCCGTCAAGCTGGTAGCCCGGCACGAGCGCACCGGCTCAATGGAGCCCGCACTACAGGGGCGCCCCCCGGGCACGGGCAAGCTGGCGCCCTATCGCGACTTCCTGATCGGACGTGTCAAGGAGAAGTCCGACATCACCATGCCGGAGCTGGCGGCCGAGCTCGAGATGCTTCACGGAACCGAGGCTGATCCTGCATCGTTGTCGCGGTTCCTGTGCAAGGCCGGCTTGAGCTTCAAAAAAAACTCTACTGGCCAGCGAGCGCGCTCGCTCTGACGTCGCCAGGCAGCGCAACGTCTGGATCGGCAAGCGGCTGCCGATTATGCGCGCGATCCCGCATCGCCTCGTGTTCATTGACGAGACTTCGACGAACACGAAGCTCACGCGTCTGCGCGGAAGATCGCCAAAAGGTGAGCGGCTTCCCGGTGCGGTTCCGTTCGGCCACTGGCAGAGCCAGACCTTCATCGCGGCCCTGCGCTCAAGCGGCCTGACGGCACCTTGGCTGATCGACGGGCCGATCGACCGAGACACCTTCGACCTCTACGTCGAGACCCAGCTTGCGCCCACCCTGGAACCAGGTGAGGTCGTCATCCTCGACAACCTCAAGGTCCATCAATCGGCCACGGCGGCCGCGGCACTGCGCGCACGTGGCGCCTGGTTCCTGTTCCTGCCACCCTACTCACCCGACTTGAACCCGATAGAGATGGCCTTCGCAAAGCTCAAAGCCCACTTGCGTGCCGCTGGTGCCAGGACATACGAGGCTCTATGGCGTGCAGTCGGCAATATCTGCGACCTGTTCGATCCGCGCGAATGCTGGAACTTCCTCAAACACGCCGGTTATGCTTCCGATTAAAAGCACGACGCTCTAGTCGGAGGGCCTCAGAGCTTTTCAACCCCGGCGCGCGCACAATCCTCGTCTTCTTGTGCGGTCCCACCGCCGACGCCGCAGGCACCGATCAGGACACCTTGGCGGAAGATCGGCACGGCGCCCTGCCCATAGAACAAGTGGTTGCCTTCGACCGCGGCGATGCCGCGCAAGGTTGGATGGTCGGCACGTGGCGTCAGCTCGCCACTCGG
>Ga0081540_1001551_pt1 | contig 19695 bp, 21 predicted proteins | sample TabmetS2T1R1_FD_71024 | JGI IMG/M metagenome (GOLD analysis project Ga0081540, IMG submission 71024) | Tabebuia heterophylla rhizosphere microbial communities from the University of Puerto Rico - S2T1R1 | ecosystem: Host-associated > Plants > Roots > Rhizosphere ... | reverse complement strand
CCTGCGGGCGGCGGGCGTCGCCCGCTCGTTTCATATTACCAATTTGTTCTTCGAGGTGTCGGTTGCGGAGACCCTGCGGCTGGCGGCGCAGATCCTCGAGCCGTTACGGCGGTCGTGGCTGCCGATCGACTCGAGCCCGATGGCCCGCACGCGGGTCACGGAACTGCTGGAGCGCTTTACGCTCGCCGACAAGGCACATTACACCGTGGCGACGCTCTCCCACGGCGAGCAGCGCCGGCTCGAAATCGCGGTGGCGCTCGCCTGCCGCCCCAAGGTGCTGATGCTGGACGAGCCGACCCAGGGCATGAGTCACGGCGACACCGAAGCGACCGCAGTACTGATCCGCTCGCTCGCTACGGAAGTGACCGTGATGTTGATCGAGCACGATATCGGCCTGGTGATGAGCCTCTCCGACCACGTCGTCGTGCTGCATCAGGGCCGCAAGCTCGCCGAGGGCAGCCCGGCTGTGGTGCGCGCCAACCCGGCCGTGCAGGCGGCATATTTCGGGCACGCCTGATGCTGGAGCTCGACGCCGTCCACGCCCATTACGGCCTGAGCCACGTGGTGCAGGGCATCGACCTCAGCGTCGCGGCGGGCGAGACCATCGGCATTTTCGGGCGCAACGGCGTGGGCAAGACCACCCTGTTGAAGACGATCGCCGGCTGGCTGAAACCGACCGCCGGTCAGATTCGCATGGACGGCAAGCGCATCGACGGCGGCTCGCCCGACCGCATCTGCCGCACCGGCATCGGCTTCATTCCGGAGGACCGTCGCATCTTTCCCGGGCTCACGGTGGAGGAGAACCTCACCCTCGGGTTCCTGCAGGTCCCGCGCCGCGCTGCCCGCGCCAACCGTGCAGCGCTCGATGCCGTCTATGGACACTTCCCGCGGCTGGCCGAACGGCGTCGACAGCTCGGCACCACCTTGTCCGGCGGCGAGCAGCAGATGCTCGCCATCGCGCGGGTGATGGTCGGCGAGCCGAAGCTGCTCCTGGTCGATGAGCCGAGCGAAGGGCTCGCGCCCATGGTGGTGGCGGAAATCTATGCCATTCTCGCCGGCATGAAGCGGGCCGGTCGCGCCATTCTGCTGGTGGAGCAGAATCTCAACGAGGCGTTGCGACTTTGCGACCGTTTCGTCGCCATCGAGCGTGGACGTATCATGCTGGCGGGCGACTGCAGCAACCCGGCTGACCGCGAGCGGCTGTTCGCCGCAGTTGCGGTATGACGGTCGATCGAGCAACAGCCGCGAAAGAAAGGACATCCAATGAAGACCACGATGAAGGGGTTGGCCGTGGCGGCCTGCGTCGGCCTGCTGGCAACCAGCGCCAGCGGCGCCGCGCGCGCGGAGGATTACCCGAGCCGTCCGATCACCACCATCATCCCGTTCGCCGGCGGCAGCGCCAGCGACGTGGTGTCCCGCATCATGCTCGACCGCATGTCGAAATCCATGGGCCAGCCGATCATCATCGAGAACCGCCCCGGCGCCGGCGGCAATAACGGCACCGCCATGGCCGCCAAGGCCACGCCGGACGGCTACACTCTGCTCGGCGGCGGGTCGGGGCCGATCGCCGCCAACATGTCGCTCTACAAGAACCTCGGCTACGACCCGCTGAAGGATCTGGCGATCATTTCGCCGTTCGCGGGATTCACCATCGTGGTCGTGGCGACGAAGCAACTGCCGATCAAGACCCTGAAGGAGCTGATCGAGTACGCCAAGGCCAATCCCGGCAAGCTCAACTATGGTTCCGTCGGCATCGGCAGCTCGCAGCATCTCGCCGGCGAATATTTCAGCCAGGTCACCAACACCAAGCTCACCCACGTGCCGTATCGCAACATCGCGCAATACGGTCCCGACCTGATCGCCGGCACGGTGCAGCTCGGCTTCCAGTGGTTCCCCAATGTGGCGGGTGCGATCGGCGCCAATGGCGCGACCCCGCTGGCGGTGGCGGGCGACAGCCGGCTCGCAGCCTTGCCCGACACGCCCACCAGCACGCAAGCCGGCGTGCCCGAATACAAGGTCTCCGGCTGGTTCGCGCTTGCGGCTCCCGCCGGCACCCCGAAGCCGATCCTGGAAAAGCTCAACAAGGAGGTCGCCGCTGCCCTGGCCGATCCGGCCGTACGCCAGGGCTTCGAGAAGGCGGGCGCCGAGCCGATCGCGCTGCCGCTCGACAAGGCGGTGAAATTTCACGCCGACGAGGTCGTCAAGTATCGCGACATCATCGCCAAGGCCGGCATCGCGCAGATCGAGTGATGATGGCCCCGCGTGCCCGTTGAAGAGCGCGTGTTCATCGCCGGGGCCGGCCCGGTCGGTCTGACGGCGGCCGCGAGCCTCGTGCGCGCCGGCGTGCCGGTGACGGTGTTCGAAGCCGGCCGCGACCTGAGCGAGGAGTCGCGGGCGTCGACCTTCCATCCGCCGACGCTGGACATGCTCGACGATCTAGGCGCTGCCGAAGCATTGATCGGGCAGGGGCTGGTGGCGCCGCACTTTCAATACCGCTCGCGTCACTACGGCATTCTCGGGCGTTTCGATTTCAGCGCCATCGCCGACGTGACTCGGCACCCTTATCGCGTGCAGTGCGAGCAGTCGAAGCTCACCCGCATCCTGCACGAGCGACTGCAGAACAGCCGCGATCTTCGGATCGAGTTCGGCACCCGGGTGCACGCGGTCACGCAGGATGACGCGGCGGTCCACGTGACCGTTGACCGCAACGGCACCGCCGAGACCCGCTCCGCCCGCTGGCTCATCGGCGCCGACGGCGCCCGCAGCGACGTACGGCGCGCGCTCGACATTGGCTTCGACGGCTTCACCTGGCCGGAGCGCTTTCTCGTCGTGAGCACGCCCTACGACTTCTACCAGGCGATACCAGATCTCGTGTCCGTCACCTACGTGGCCGACCCGGAGCGCTGGCATTTCCTGCTGCAGATACCCGGCCTGTGGCGCGTCATGTTTCCCATTCGGCCCGACGAGAGCGACGAGCAGGCGTTGTCGCCGGAGTTCGCGCAACATCTCATGGCCGGCATCATTCCCGGCGTTTCCGGCTATGATGTCGCCCACACGACCCTTTACAAGGTGCATCAGCGCGTGGCGGCCACGTTCCGCAGCGGCCGCGCGTTTCTCGCCGGCGACGCCGCCCACATCAACAACCCGCTCGGCGGGATGGGCATGAACGGCGGCATCCACGACGCCGTCAATCTCGCCGGGCGTCTCGCCGAGGTCTGGCATGGCCGGAAAGCGGAGGACGAACTCGATCGCTACGATCGCCAGCGCCGTCTGGTGACGCTCGAGTACATCGAGCAGCAATCGATCCAGAACAAGCGCAACCTCGAATCGACCGGCAGCGAGTTCAAGGAACGTCTCGCCGAGATCGCGTCGGCCGACAGCCGCACCTACGACTACCTGCTGCGCGTTTCCATGGTGGCGAGCCTGCGCCGTGCCGCCGAGTTGGGCTGAGCCGTCGGAAAGCCGCTGACGTCGCTTAGAAACCGGACGACGGACGCCCCTCAGCCGAACGGCCGGATCACGTTCGACTCGTCGCGGGCGTGGAGCCGCAGGCATTCGATGAAGGCTGCGGGCGCGCGCTCGTCCAGGACGTGGCGCTGATAAACCAGGTTGAGCGATGTCTCGGTCCAGCGATCATCGATCTTGATCGTCTTCCAGACCACCCCGTCGAGACGAATGGCCTGTAAGGAGCTCGGCATGATGGCATTGCCGAAGCCGGCCGCCACCATCGCCATCACGGCCGGCCCGTTATCGGCTACTTGGGTTACGCGACACTTGAGGCCGCACTTCTCCCACAGGTTCGTGATCTGGTCGTAGAGTGCGATGCCGCGCTTGGCCGGGACGCCGATGAAATTCTCCTCCGCGACGGCGCTCAACGGGATTGGCCCCTCGCCGCGGAGACGATGGCCGGCCGGCAGCACCAGCATCAGCCGGTCGCGCACCACCACGATCTCGTCGCATTCGGGCGGCAGCGGCGCCGGAAAGGCCCGCATCAGGCAGACATCAAGCTTGCGGCGGCGCAGGCCCTCCAGTCCGGCGCCCGAGCTCACCTGCGTCAACTCGAGAGCGATGCCGGGATACTCGCGCTGGAAGCTGCGCATCGCCTCCTGGATGGAATGAAAGAACAACGACGTGATCGTGAGCCCGACGGCGATCGTTCCGCATTCGCCGCGCGCGGCGCGCTGTGCGATCACGCACACGCCTTCCGCCTGCGCGAGCGTTTCCTTGGCGGCACGCAGAACCATGCGTCCCGCTTCGGTGAGCTCGACCTTGTTGGCCATGCGGTGAAAGAGCTCGACGCCGAGATCGCGCTCCATGTCATGGATGCGCTGAGTCAGCGGCGGCTGGCGCATGCGCAGCTTCTCGGCGGCGCGGCGGAAATGCAGCTCTTCCGCCACGGTCACGAAGCAGCGCAGCTGACGCAGGCTGATCTGGTCGGTCGTTTTCACGTTTGTTCTTGTTCCCCAACCGTGAATGTGATCCACACGCGTGGGCTTGTCCATGATGTGCAATCCAAGAGGGTATATTTTGCCGCCCTCGATCAGCGCTACTCTGATCCTGCCAAGCCGGCCTGACGCACGATCTCGCCCCAGCGCGCAATCTCCGACGCGAGGTAACGCTTCACCTCATCGGGTGGTGGCGACGTGGCCGCGATCAGGCCGATCTGCCCCATGCGCTCGCGCACCTCGGGCAATGCCATCACGATTACGAATTCGCGATGCAGCCGTTCGACGATCTCCGGCGGCGTCCCCGCCGGAACGACAGCCATCTGCCAGGATGAGGCATCGTAGCCGGGCACGGTTTCGGCGATGGGAGGAATGTCGGGCGCAGCGGGGAGTCGGATCGTCGAAGAGACGCCGAGTGCACGCACCTTGCCGTCGTGCACATGCGGCAGCGCGACACCAGTATCGATGAACATCGCCGTCACATGCCCGGCGATCACGTCGCTGATCGCGGGCGCGCCGCCCTTGTACGGCACGTGCGTCCACGCAATGCCGGTCATGCTGCGAAACATCTCGGCCGCAAGATGAAGCGATGATCCGGCGCCGGCGGACGCATAGGAGAGTTCGCCCGGCTTGTCCTCGGCCAGCTTGATCAAATCGGCGACCGAATGCGCCGGCACCGCCGGATTCACCACCAGCATCAGCGGCACGATCGTCGTGAGCGCCACCGGCGTGAAATCCTTCAGCGGATCGTAGGGCAGCTTCCTGAAGACGGTGGGATTGATGGCGAGCGTCCCGCCCGGCGACAGCATCAGCGTATGGCCGTCGGGGGCTGCCTTGGCGGCCGCGGCGGCGCCGACGGTGGTAGCCCCGCCAGGCCGGTTCTCCACCACCACTGCCTTTCCCAGCCGCTGGCTCAGCTTCTGCCCGACGAGCCGCGCCACGATGTCGGCCGAACCGGCAGGCGCAAACGGTACGATGATGGTCACCGGCCGCGCCGGATAGTCTTCAGCTATCGCCGGCATGGAGGCGGCGCACATTGCCAAGGCGAGAACACCGACGACGCGTGCTCGTCTCATTCGGCCCTCCTGCAACGGCCGGGCATGTTATCAGACGGTTGCGCGGAGGAAATCCACAATTGCATTCGCCGGCCGCTTCATTCGGGCCGCGCGTCGTCTTCACCCCCCGCTTGTCGGCTCTGGTGAACCGTGGCTCACTCCTTCGAAGTGAGTTCGCGATTCGCGCATGGCCTATCGCCGCACCGAAAAGGTGGCGCGCCGACTCGCGGCGCGGCACGACGCAATCATCGCGGCGGCGGGCGCGCTTGCCGCCGAGCGCGGCATGGCGGCGGTGCAGATCGTTCCAGTGGCGCAACGCGCCGGTATCGCGGCCGGAACGGTCTATCGCTATTTCCCGTCGAAGACCGAGATGGTGGCCGCGCTCGTCGCCGCGGTATCCGAGCGCGAGCTCGCGGCAATGCGCCGCGCCGCCGGCGCCGCCCCGGGCCCGCTGTCGGCGCTCGCCGCCGCCATCGCGACCTTTGCAGCGCGCGCGCTTGCGCAACGGCGCCTGGCCTGGGCGGTGCTCGCTGAACCGGCCGATCCCGAGATCGGGGAAGCCCGCATGAGCTACCGCCGCGCGCTTGCCGCCGAGGTCACGGCGCGCCTGTCCGCCGCCGTCGCGGCGGGACACCTGCCCGAACAGGATACGGCATTGACGGCTGCCGCATTGGTGGGAGCGCTGGTGGAAGGCCTGGTGGGGCCGTTGGCGCCCGATCTGCCCGACGATGCGGTCAAGGCGCGCGCGGCGGCGCAGACGCTGACGCTCTTGGCGCTGCGCGCGGTCGGCGTGGTCGACGCGCGCGCGCGCGGCCTCGTGGTGCAGACGCCGCTGACCGACATGGCGGCCGATTAGCAAATCGGACCGGGCAGGGACTTGCACGCCGTCTTGAGCAGGCGGTGCACAGTCTCCACTACTGCAGCGTGGCGGCCGCGATCCAGTCGGTGACGGCGCGCAAGGCGTCGCTGCGATTGTCGGTGCGTCCCTGCGCCTCCTGGAAGATCTTGAGCTGCGCATCCGCGGAGGTGCCTTCGCCGGCGATGGTGCGGCAACGCAGCACCTCGTCGACGCAGCCCAGCGCCTCGGCATCCTCGTGCACGTCCGCGATCACCTGCTCCAGCATCTCGGCGACCGAAACCGCGCCGTTGCCGCCGATGTCGACGAACGTGCCGTGAATGCCATAGCGCTGCGCACGCCATTTGTTCTCCACCACGATCGCGCGGTCGACGGCGGTGAGATCCCAGTTGCGCCAGGGATTGCGCGTCAGGTGGCGCGCGATTACGCGGTAGAGCGAGGCGAGCGCCAGCGAGTCGTCGACCCGGGTGCAGGAATCCGGCGCCCGCAGCTCGAGCGTGCGATGCTTGAGCGACGGTCGGATCGCCCACCAGATGTAGCTCGAATCGTCCATCACGCCGGCGCGCACCAGTGCGTCCACATAGGCGTCGTAATCCTCGCGCCGGCGAAAGAGCTCCGGAACGCCGGTGCGCGGCAGCTCGTCGTAAGCGGCGAGACGGTAGCCCTTCAGCCCGGTCGAGCGCGCCTGCCAGAATGGTGACGACGTGGCGAGCGCCACGAACAGCGGCAGGTAAGGCAGCATGCGGCACATGACGTCGACGCGGTCGTCGGGGTCGGGCAGTTCCACGTGCACGTGGAGTCCGCACAGCATGTTGCGCTGGCCGATCATCTGCAGATCGTCCATCACCATGTCGTAGCGATCCTTCTGCGTCTGCTGCGACCGTTTCCAGAATGCGGTCGGGTGCGTCCCGGCTGCCATGATTGCCAGCCCATGCTTCGCTGCCACCGCCGCCACCGTCTGGCGAAGGAAGCGGAGTTCGGCGCGGGCGGCCTCGGCGCTCGCATGCGGAATGGTGGCCGCTTCGATCTGCGACTGCAGAAATTCGCCGCGCACGCGGCCATCCGTCGCTTGGCTGGCCTCCTCCAGGAACGCGGCCGGCATCTCCCGCGCCACGCTCTTGGTCTCCGCATCCACCAGGAAATATTCTTCTTCAATTCCAAAGGTATAGGGGGCTGCCATGACGTGTCCTAATGACTTTCTGGCGCCTGATAACGCCCTCTGCGTCGCCGGGTTCCCATTGATTTCCCAAGGCTTATTGCCAGTCGCCGATCACCGCTCCCACCACGGCCAGAGCCGCCACGGCCGCCGTGTCGGCACGCAGGATGCGTGGACCGAGCGACAACCGCACCATCCGAGGCAGCCGCATGAGGGCCGCCCGCTCCTCCTCGCTGAACCCGCCCTCGGGCCCGATCAGCACCGCGAGCGGCGTCCGCGTCCCGCGCGGCTGCGCCGCCGCCAACGCCGCAACCGGGTCTTTGACCTCGGCGTCCTCATCGCAGAATACCAGCAGACGCGACGGCTCCAATGCGGAAACCGCCGGCTCGAGGTCCATCGGCTCACCCACATCGGGAAGGGCGAGGATGCCGCACTGCTCGGCGGCTTCGATGGCGTTCGCGCGCATGCGTTTGAGGTTCACCCGTTCGGCCTGGGAATGCCGGGTGAGCACCGGTTGCAGGCGCGTGGCTCCCATTTCCACCGCCTTCTGCACCATGTAGTCGAGCCGCGCTGCTTTCAGCGGAGCGAACAGGTAATGCAGGTCGCCGCGCGGCGGCTGCGGCCGCGTCTGCTCGGTCACCGCGAGGGAGACGCGCTTGCGTCCCTCGATGGCGAGCACGGCCTGCCATTCGCCGTCGCGGCCATTGAAAACGAGCACGTCGTCCCCGGCCCGCCGTCGCAGCACGTTGACGAGATAATTGATCTGGTCGGGGTCGAGCGCGAAGGTAGCTGCCGGCGCCAGCGCAGCGTCCACGAAAAGCCGGGGGGTGCGGAAATCGTAACGCGGCATTAACCATCCTGCGTCACATGACCGGCGCAGCCTCGGGGCTCCGGGCCGGGCGCGGGCCGCTTCCGGCTTTCGCGCCGGCGCCGGGACTGCCATGATGAAGCCTATGTCACCTGTTTCCAAGGCGATTTGCCGCCTTGTCGCCGAAATCGGAAGGTTGTTTAAAGGCAAGGGGAGTCGGCCGCTGGCCGCAGGGAACAGAGATCGAAGGGGAACCTGCCATGCCTCTGTGCCGCGTTGCCGCGCTGACCGGCCTCGTTTTTTGCGTGCTCGCCGGACCTGCGGCTGCACAAGTTCCGATGTCCGGGAACCTGCCCACGTGGGACAACGCGCCGGCGGCCCCGGCGCCCGGAACGGGCGGCGCGATGGCGCCTCCGGCACCGAGCGGGCCGCCCCCCGGCTTGGCCAATTCACCTGGGATGCACGGCGGACCCGGGATGGCAGGGCCAGCCGGCATGGGACCGCCCCGCGGCGAGCCTCCCTGCATGAAGGAGTTCCTGCCGTTGAAGGAGGCCGCGGAAAAGCGGGCCGGCCTGATCAAGCACGCCGCGGAAACCAAGGCCCCGCGCGATAAGGTCTGCGGGTTGTTCAAGAACTTTGCCGCTGCCGAAGCCAAGGTCGTGAAGTTCGTCGTCGATAACCAGACCATGTGCCAAGTCCCGCCGCAGGCGGTCAGCCAGATGCAGGCCAATCACGACCGGACCCTGAAGACCCGCGACCAGGTCTGTGCCTCCGGCCCCATGCCAGGGGCGGCGGCAGCGGCTCCTGCCGGACCGAGGCTGAGCGATGAAATCGGCGTTCGCGGCGTCATCGGAGCAGGCGGCGCGACGCCCGGGCGTGGCACCTTCGACACCCTGACCGGAAACGCACTGGCGCGATGATCGAGGTCGCCGGACGCGTCGCCGACTCGACCGGAAACTGGGTCGATCGGTTGGCGCCGGCTGCCTTGCGTCCGTATTTGCGACTGGCGCGCCTCGACCGGCCGATCGGATCGTGGCTGCTGCTCATGCCGTGCTGGTGGTCGGCCGGCCTCGCCGCCGTGCATGCCGGCGCGCCGTATCCCGATCCGTGGCACGTCCTGCTTTTTTTCATCGGTGCCTTTGCCATGCGCGGCGCCGGCTGCACCTGGAACGACATCGTCGACCGCGACATCGACGCGCGGGTGGAACGCACCCGCTCGCGCCCGCTGCCGTCGGGGCAAGTCACAGTAGCGCAGGCGGGCGCGTTCCTGGTGCTGCAGGCCCTCATCGGCTTGGCGGTCCTGTTGCAGTTCAACCGCTTCACCATCTGGCTCGGCATCGCTTCGCTGGCGATCGTCGCCGTCTACCCGTTCATGAAGCGCGTCACCTACTGGCCGCAGATCGTGCTCGGCCTCGCATTCTCCTGGGGAGCGCTGATGGGATGGCCGGCGCTGTTCGCCCGCCTCGATTGGCAGCCGCTCGTGCTCTATGCCGGAGCGATCGCCTGGGTGATCGGATACGACACGATCTATGCGCATCAGGATCGCGAGGATGATGCGCTGATCGGGCTGAAGTCCACGGCGCTGCTGTTCGGCCCGCGCACGAAGCCCATTCTCGCCGGGTTCTACAGCCTCGCCGTCGTGCTCCTCGGCATCGCCGGGTTCGGCGCCGGCGGCGGGTCGGTTTTTGCGGCAGGCCTTGTCGTCTTCGCGGCGCATCTCGCGCGGCAAATCTATCTGCTCGATATCGATGACCCGGACCGGTGCCTGGCGATCTTCAAGTCGAACCGCGACGCCGGCTTGATCCTGTTTGCAGGCTTCGTCCTCGACGCCATGGTCAAGTCCGTCGCGTAGAGCATGATCCCGAAAAAGCTTGCCCCGGAATCGATCCGGGTGGATTCCGGTTTTCGGAAAAGCATGCCCTCGGGCTCGACCCGAGGGATCATACTCCAACGATAGGTGACGTCGCGCATTCAATTGCGCGCGATGATCTCGCGTTCGCCGCGATGCACGGTGGGCCCCGCCGGCAGGCATCCGCTCCGTCGCCGCAGCAGGATCTTCGGGCGCCGGTTCCTCACCGCGTTCTTGCGCCGGCGGCGCGGCGAGGGCCGGCCGAGCCGCACGCGGCCCATGCGCGCAAACGGCTCGCGCAGCTGTCCGTCGACATCGCGCACCAGCAGGGGCAGCCCGAGCACGCGGCCCCACAGACGCCATTCGGCGACGACGTCGCGCCAGTCCGCCGCGCATGACAGCGGCACCGACAACGCGCCATCGCGATGCTCGAGTGAAACAGCGGCGAAGCCGGGTGCATCCTCGTTGCCGGCATTGAGCCGCAATGCGATGCCGAGAAAAGCGGTCACCGGAAGGTTGACCGCCATCCGGATGCCGCGAACCGCTCGTCGCAGCACCACCCGCTCGCGCGTGAGCTCGACGTCACGCATCCGCTCGTCCGCTCCGGCATCGTTGGCCGTGAAACGGACGGGCAGTGCGAGCGGGTCGAGCCGCGGGCTGCGGCTCGACCCGACGGGCATGGCCCCGCCGAGCACCATTTGACGCCTCTACTCCCGACCGGGTCTGTCGCCCGGTTGTTGCCCGCGATCATGCCGGCAAGGCGTCGGAATCCGCTTAAAATCCCTGGTTAATCGGAGCTTGAGCCGGCTCGTTGTGAATCAGTGTTGACGGAATCTTGCCGCCATCGCGCACCCTCGGTGGGACCGGCGGTCTTGTCACATTCGCGCGCGCCCCCTACATCGACGGTGCAAACCGAAATGACCTCTCTCCTTGACCAATCTGCACTGAGCACGCTGGCCGAACGGCTGGTCGATACCGCGCGTCGCGCCGGCGCCGATGCCGCCGATGCCGTTGCGGTGCGCTCGGTGTCGCTCGCCGTCGAAGTGCGCGACGGTCATGTCGAGGAGAGTGAGCGCGCCGAAAGCGACGATGTCGGCCTGCGCGTGCTGGTCGGTCGGCGCCAGGCCGTTGTCTCCACCAACGACGTCAAGGCCAATGGCGTCGACACGCTTGCCGAACGCGCAGTCGCCATGGCGCGCGCGGCGCCGGAAGATCCGTTCGCCGGGCTTGCCGACGTGGCGGAACTGGCGCGCAACATTCCCGATCTCGACCTTCTCGATCCGGACATGCCGTCGGTCGATCGCCTCGAACAGCTGGCGCTTTCCGCCGAAGCCGCCGCGCTCGCCGTTCCCGGCGTCGCCAAATCAGGCGGCGCCTCCGCGTCCGGCGGCATTGGCGGCATGGTGCTGGTGACGAGCCACGGTTTTCACGGCGCCTATCTCGGCTCGCGACACGGCGTGTCGGCCACGGCGATCGCCGGCGATGGCCTGAGCATGGAACGCGACTACGATTTTTCATCCGCCCTGCATGCCGCCGATCTCGCCGATCCCGCCGTGATCGGCAGGCAGGCGGGCGAACGCACGGTCAAGCGGCTCAATCCGCGCAAGGTGCCCACCAAGAAAGTCCCGGTCGTCTTCGATCCGCGCGTTGCCGGCGGCCTCGTCGGTCACCTTGCGGGCGCCGTCAACGGCAGCGCGGTGGCGCGCAAGACGAGCTTTCTCCGCGACAAGCTCGGCGAACAGTTGTTCGCGCCCGGCATTCGCATCGTCGACGATCCGCTGCGGCCGCGCGGCCTGCGCTCGCGCCCCTTCGACGCCGAAGGCGTGGCCGGCGGCACGCGTGCGATCGTCGAGGACGGTCGTCTGGCCTCGTGGTTTCTCGACAGCGCCACTGCGCGCGAGCTCGGCATGCAGACGACTGGCCATGCCCACCGCGGCGTCTCCTCGGCGCCGGCTCCTGCCGTGACCAATCTGCATCTCGAACCCGGGACGATGACCCCGGACGAACTGATCGGCGATATCGAGGAAGGCTTCTATGTCGCCGACATGATCGGCGTAGGCGTCAACCTCGTGACCGGCGACTACAGCCGGGGTGCCGCCGGTTTCTGGATCGAGCGCGGCAGGCTTACCTATCCGGTCGCCGAGGTGACCATTGCCGGCCACCTGTTCGATATGTTCCGCACCCTCGTACCGGCCAACGATCTGACGTTCCGCTACGGCACCAACGCGCCGACCGTGCGGGTGGAAGGACTTACCATTGCCGGTCACTGACGCCGAAATTCCGCTCGCCGATCTTGCTGATCGGCTGGAGAGGGCGGTGCGCGAGGCGGGGGCGCTGGCGTTGAGCAAGTTCGGTGCGCCGATCCGGAACTGGATCAAGGGCAAGAACTCTCCGGTCTGCGAAGCCGATATCGAAGCCGATCGGCTGTTGCATGACCGGCTGATGCGGGCGCCACCAGGTTACGGCTGGTTGTCCGAGGAGAGCGCTGACGATGCGTCGCGGCTCGCCGCCCGCCGCGTGTGGGTGGTCGATCCGATCGACGGCACCCGCGGCTTCATCGCCGGACGTCCCGACTGGGCCATCTCGGCCGCCTTGGTGGAGGATGGCCGCCCGATCATCGCCGCCTTGTTCGCGCCCGTTACCGACGACCTTTATCTCGCCACCAAAGGCGAGGGGGCAGCCCGCAACGGCCAGCGGTTGCGGGTCCACGATGGTCCCGGCCTCGACGGTGCTCGCCTCGCCGGCCCACCGCGGCGGCTCGAGCGCCTCGCTGCGCTGGTGCCCGGCGTCGTGCCGCTGCCGAAGATTTTTTCTCTCGCGCTGCGCATTGCCGGCGTGGCGAACGGCACGCTCGATGCGGCGCTCGCCGGTCCCGACAGTCATGATTGGGACCTTGCGGCGGCCGATCTTTTGGTGCACGAAGCCGGCGGTGCGCTCACGTCGTTCGATGGGCAGCCACCGATCTACAATAAGCCCATTCCGGTGCATGGGGCACTGATCGCGGCCGGGCCTGCGCGTCATGCGTTTCTCATGAGCATCGTGCGCGACCGGCGCGCCGATTTTGCTTGAGCTCACTTTTCCGCGGTCCGGGCATGCGAGAGGTCTATGATGGCGGGGTCCAAGCAATTGCTGCATCTCGTGTTCGGCGGCGAGCTCGCGCATCTCGACAGCACCGAGTTCAAGGATCTGGACAAGCTCGACCTCGTCGGTATCTACCCCAATTACGCCGCGGCATTTGCGGCGTGGCGCGCGAAGGCGCAGCAGACCGTCGATAACGCCCACATGCGCTATTTCATCGTGCATCTGCACCGGCTCCTCGATCCGGAAGGCGCCGATCGTCCCGCCGCCTGATCGTCGGGCTTGGCTGATGGCAGTGCTGAGGGTATTTCGCGCGCGCGGGACGTATTTCATGATGCTGTTTGCGCGTCCGCATTTCTGCCGTGTCAAGGACTTGATCTCGCGCCGACGCGATGGCGAAGTGCACGCGATTCGCGCGGAGCGGCTCGGCATCGCAGCGATTCGCGACACCGCTATCGTTGTCAGAACGGGACTGCCGTCGTGACGGAACGTCAGCCAAGGCTTCTGCGCGCCTATCGAAAGCTCGCTGCAGCCGCGATGCCCCTGACGCCGCTGCTGCTCGGGCGTCGGCTGCGCCGCGGCAAGGAGAATCCCGAGCGCATTGGCGAGCGCCGCGGCGAGACGCTGATCGCGCGTCCGCACGGTGCGCTGGTATGGGTGCACGGCGCCAGCGTCGGCGAGATGCTCGCCATCATTCCGCTGGTCGAGCGCATTCGTTCGCGGGGAGTCCATGTCCTGGTCACGTCGGGCACGATCACCTCGGCCGAGCTCGCGGAGCGACGCCTTCCGCCCGGCGTGATCCACCAGTTCGTGCCGCTCGACGTGCCGCGCTTCGTGACGCGGTTTCTCGACCACTGGCGTCCCGGACTCGCGCTCATCGCCGAAGCGGACCTGTGGCCGAACATGATCATCGATTGCTCGGCGCGCGGCATTCCGCTGATCCTGGTCAATGCGCGGCTGTCGGAACGTTCCTTCATGCGCTGGCGCAAGGCGCCGGCGATGATCGCGGCGTTGCTCGATCGCTTCGACCTGTGCCTGGCACAATCCGAGCATGATGCCGAGCGCTACAGCGAGCTCGGCGCCCCGCGCGTGAGCATGACCGGCAACCTCAAGCTCGACGTTCCGGCGCCCCCCGCTGATGCGACGCGGCTCGCCGACATCAAGCATGCGGTCAACGGGCGTCCGGTGATCGTTGCCGCCTCGACCCATCCGGGCGAGGAGGCGACCGTCATCGACGCCCACCACTTGCTGCGCAACCGGTTTCCCGGCCTGCTCACCATCGTGGTCCCGCGTCACCCCGAGCGCGGCCCCGGCATTGTTGATCTTGCCGAGGTGGCTGGACTGCCGGCGGTGATGCGCTCGCGCGGCTACCTGCCGGGTCGGGGCACCGAGGTCTACATCGCCGACACGATCGGCGAGCTCGGCATGATCTACCGACTGACGCCGATCGTGTTCATGGGCGGCTCGCTGGTGCGCCATGGCGGCCAGAATCCCATCGAGGCGGCCAAGCTCGGCACCGCCATTCTGCACGGTCCGCATGTGTGGAATTTTGCCGACATCTATTCGGCGCTCGACGCCGCGCGCGGTGCCGCGGAAGTCACCGATGCCGACCACCTCGCTGGCAGCATCGGCGCGCTCCTCGCCGATGCCCACCTGCGCGAGACGGTTGCCACCGCCGCCTTCAGGACCGTCGAAGTGCTCGGCGGAGCGCTCGACCGCACCCTCGCTGCCATCGATCCCTATCTGATGCAGCTTCGGCTCGAGCAGCGGTCCTGACTGTCGTGCGCGCGCCGTCGTTCTGGTGGCGCGAGCGCGGGTGGGCCGCCGCGCTGCTGACTCCGGTCGCGGCAATCTACGGCGCCGTCGCGGCGTGGCGCTTGCGGCGTCGCCGCTACCGGGTCGGCGTGCCGGTCGTGTGCGTCGGCGGCTTGACCCTCGGCGGCGCGGGAAAAACCCCGACCGCGCTCGCGCTCGGCCGGCTGCTGGCGGCGGCGCGTCCGGCCTTCCTCACCCGCGGCTATGGCGGCGCGCTGGCCGGGCCGGTGATCGTCGATCCGGCGCGGCACGATGCCGGCCAGGTCGGCGACGAGGCTCTGCTGCTGGCGCGGGTCGCGCCGACGGTGGTGGCGCGCGACCGCGTCGCCGGAGCCGAGGCCGCGCACGCCGCCGGTGCCGGCGTCATCATCATGGATGACGGCTTTCACAGCGCCACGCTGGTGAACGACCTTGCGCTCCTCGTCCTCGATGCCGGCCATGGTGTGGGCAATGGCCAAGTCTTTCCGGCGGGGCCGCTGCGCGCGCCGCTCTCCGCCCAGTTCGCTCACGCCCACGCGGTGGTGGTGATCGGGAAGGGCAATGCCACTGCACCATTGCGGCTGCGGTCCCCCGGGCTGACCGTGTTCCACGGCCGTCTCGTGCCTGATGCCGCTGCCGCCGCCGGCCTCGCCGGGCGGCGGCTTCTTGCCTTTGCCGGCATCGGGCATCCGGACAAGTTTTTTGCCACGGTCGAAGGGGTCGGTGCCGTGGTGGGGCGCAGAAGCTTCCCCGATCACCACTGTTTCACGGCCGCCGACGCGGCCTCCCTTCTCGACGAGGCGGCACGCGGCGATCTCGTCCTGGTGACGACCGAAAAGGATGCTGCCCGGATGACTGGCAGCGGCGCCGCCGTCAAGCTGCAGGCGCGCGTACACACGCTGCCCGTGGCCCTCGTCCTCGACGAGGCGGACAGCTTCCGGCAATTCGTGATGGAAAGACTGAAGCTATAGCCCGAAGCCAGTCCGGGCCGCTCGTGGCGCGACGGAAACGTTATGGGAAGTGGCGCTGCAGCACCGCTTCCGGGCTGGCATAGGCCTCCTGCAGGTCGACGCTCCAGTACTTGAGCTCTTCGAGCGGGATGGGGACGCCTGTCACGGCGCAGCGCACGAAAGCGCCCGGCCGCATGACCCGAAAGTCGCCGTCGAGGAATTTGATTTCTGCCTCGCCGGCCATCGGCGGGGGACGGTCATAGCGGTTGAGCACGTTCGAGAGCCTCCGAGGACCTGCGTGGTGCCGGGAATCGCAGACAGCCCGCCGCCCACATAAGCCAAGATAATGGTTCGCGCGCCGCCGGCAAACCCTGGTGTTTATGGTAATGTCGCTCAACGGGCTGTGGGTTTTCCCATGCGACGTTTCGTCGTTTCAATTGCCGTGCTCCTGGCTCTGGCGAGCTTGGCTCTGGGCAGCCTGAGTCTCGCGACCGCAACGGCGCCCGGACGGGCCGCCCCTGCCGGCGAGGACGTGGAGATCCGTGACGGCGAGCTGGCATTGAAGGCCGTTCTGTTCCGGCCGGAGGGCTCCGGCCCGTTCCCGGCGGTGGTTGGCCTGCATGCCTGTGGGGGGCTGCATAATCGTTCCGGTCAGCTCGGCACCCGTTACCGCGACTGGGCCGAGCGGCTGGTCGCAGCCGGATTCGTGGTGCTCTTCCCGGACAGCTTCGGGTCGCGCGGTCTCGGCGCGCAGTGCACCACCCGCGAGCGCGATCGCCGGGCGCGCGCCTCGCGCGAGCGCGTCGGCGACGCCAATGCGGCGCGACGCTGGCTGCAGGGGAAGGACTGGATCAAGGGCGACCGGGTGGCGTTGCTCGGCTGGTCGAGCGGAGCGACCGCGGCTCTGTGGACGATCCGCCTGCGCGCCCTGCAACACGACGGCAATCCCGATTTCCGTTCGGCGGTGGCGTTCTATCCCGGCTGTCGGCGCCTGTCCGATGTGGCCTGGAGCGCCCGCGTCCCGACCCTGATCCTCATGGGCTCGGCCGACGACTGGTATCCCACACCGGCCTGCCAACAAATGGTCAGAGACGCGCGCGGACGCAGCGCCCATGCGGAGATCGTCGTCTATCCCGGTGCCCAGCACGAGTTCGACCATCCGAATCGGCCGGCAACGCAGCGGACCGGGCTCGCCTTCTCGCGTGATGGCTCGGGCCGCGCCCATGTAGCGACCCATGCCGGAGCGCGCGCTGACGCGCTCCGACGGGTCCCCGACTGGCTGGCGCGGTAGCGCCGCGCGAGCGCGTGCACCGCGCCTAAGCGGCGCGCTTTAAGCGCCGCGCGTTACGGCGTGCCGTCGGGGATCAGCTCCTCGCGCGGCTGCGGCTGCTCGGCGGTGGCAGCGCGCGGCGATGCCGGCAACTGCAGAACCGTCGCCTGCTGGCCTTCGCACAGGCGCGTCACCAGCACGGTCTGCCCATTGGGGAACTCGAGCGCATCGTGATGCGCGCTCGGATGCTCCTCGTTGATGTGGCGGAAGCGCGCGACGCGTTGCCCCGTCTTGCGCTTGGGGAAGAAGCCGAAGGCGGGCTCGCATTCGACGTCCCGGTCGAACGCGACCTCGGTGCCCGGAAGCAGGCACACGGCCACGTTCGGCTCGCCGACGGCGGCAAAACCGCGGGTGATCGAATTGGTGAACTTGGTGGCGGTGAGCTTGTCGCCGACTTTTGCCGGACGTGATGCGACATGGTGCAGACTATAGTCACACATTGAGGTGCTCCTTTTGCTGCGCGCAGCCTCGGTTCAATACCCCCTCGTGACCCGTCGCCCTGAACGTCCAGGAGACCAAGCGACGGTGGCGATCTTATGGTGAGACCGCCGGTGCCGCGGCAAAAGTTTTGCGCGCTCTGCTAAAGCACGGAGCGGCGGCACCGGTTTCCGCCGTCAGCGAAAAAATCGAACGAAGGGGCGTGCTATCACGCGGCTGTGACCGCTCCGCCGCATCGATCGCTCTGTCGCGGTGAAAACACGAATGTCCATTCATCCTCCCTTCCATGCCGAGCATATCGGCAGCCTGTTGCGTCCCGCCGCCCTCGTTACGATGCGCCGGCGCTTTGCTTCCGGCGAGATCGGTCGCGAGGCGCTGACCGAAGCCGAGGATGCGGCAATCGCGGCGGCTATCGCGCTGCAGCAACGCGTCGGGCTCAAGCTTGCGACCGACGGCGAGTTTCGTCGCCGCTCCTACCACAGCTACTTTTATGGTCGCCTCGGCGACATTGTCCCGGACATGGTTGACCGCGAAAAGAAGGCGCCGGGGCGCGGCGCGCAGCCGGTGGCGGTGGTGAAAAGCCGGCTCAAATGGAGCGGGCCGATCCACGTCGCCGATTACGAGTATCTGCGCGCCCGCACGTCGGCAGTGCCCAAGATCACCATTCCGGGCCCATGCGCGGTGCATTTCCGCGGCGGCGATGCCGCCGTCACGGCGCATGCCTACACCGATGTCGACGAATTCTGGGACGATACCGTCACGGCATTCCAGCAGGAGCTCAAGGCGCTGGCCACGGCCGGCTGCACCTACGTGCAGATCGACGAGGTGCCGATCCCCGTCATGTGCGACCCCAGCGTGCAGGCGACCATCACCCGGCGCGGCGAGGATCCGATGGCGCTGATCGATCTCTATGTCGATACCATCAACGAGGCGATCCGCGATCGCCCACCCGGTATGACCGTGGCCGTGCACATGTGTCGCGGCAACGAGGGCGTCGCCGGCCTGGGCTCCGGCGGTTATGACGCCATCGCCGAGCGCGTGTTCGGCCGGCTCGCGGTCGACGGCGGCCGCAACGAGGCAATGACCGCGGAGACGATCCGCACCATCTTCGAGGTCGATGCCGCGATCGACTATACCGACCGCGGCATTCCCTTCCTGCTGCCGCAAACGATGCGACCGGTGACGTAACGCCGCAGGCATATCTAGTCGCAATTGCCAGCCGTCACGAAACTGTCAGCGGCATGTAACACGCGCCTCCCAGAACTCCGCCGCATTCATCTTCAGGGGAGATCAATATGCGCAAATCACTGCTTTGCTCCGTCGCGTCCATCGTGCTGCTCTCGGGAGCGGCCTTCGCGCAAGGCGAAGGCGAATATCCGGCGACCCTCAAGGGCCACGCCGTGCTTCCGGCGGAAAGCTTCATCGACGCGCCTGCCGATGCACCCAACGATCTCAAGACCTCGGGCAAATACACCACCGGCCGTCGCGTCGATGCCACCGGCACCGTGATGGGCAAGTCCTACGAGCGGCCGACCGGCGTCTCGCTGCCGTTCAAGGGCCAGCCGCTGCAGGGCCATTCCGGCATCAAGGTGATGGCCGACGGCACGTTCTGGGTGCTCACCGACAACGGCATGGGCTCGCGCTACAACTCGGCCGATTCGATGCTGTACCTGAACCGGCACAAGATCGACTGGGCGAACGGCAAGGTCGAGCGTCAGGAGACCGTCTTCCTGCACGACCCCGACAAGAAGGTGCCGTTCCGCATCGTGCATGAGGACACCGCCAAGCGCTATCTCACCGGCGCCGATTTCGACACCGAAGGTTTCCAGATTATCGGCGACACGTTCTGGATCGGCGACGAGTTCGGGCCCTACGTGATTAAGGCCGACAAGACCGGCAAGGTGCTCGCGGTGTTCGACAGCGTCGCCGACGGCAA
>Ga0081540_1001550_pt1 | contig 19700 bp, 14 predicted proteins | sample TabmetS2T1R1_FD_71024 | JGI IMG/M metagenome (GOLD analysis project Ga0081540, IMG submission 71024) | Tabebuia heterophylla rhizosphere microbial communities from the University of Puerto Rico - S2T1R1 | ecosystem: Host-associated > Plants > Roots > Rhizosphere ... | reverse complement strand
GCCCTCGCGCCCGACGAGTGGGGTTAGTTGGGAACTTCGACGCGCATCAAATCGGCTTCGGACGGCACTCGAACCCAAGACGCTCCATATCCGCACGGGCTGCTCATGGCCCTTGACGGGATGCTCACCTTGGTCAGCGAACTCAAATGAGCGACCGAGCAAGCGACGCGTCTGCGGCGACACCAATATCTGGTTCGGTTTCGCAGATTGCTGCAAAAATGCTGCCAAGTTCGGCGCCTCGCCGATAAGCGCAAACTCCCTGCTGGCGTCCTCACCAATCAGATCGCCGACTACTACAAGACCGGTCGCGATGCCGATGCGAAGCGCAAGCGGCGGCGTACTTGGAAAGCGCAATCCGGGTATGGATGCGACCATTTGGAGTGCAGCGTTGACGGCACGTTCGGTGTCGTCCTCATGCGCCGTGGGAAATCCAAAATACGCGAGCACGCCGTCGCCCATATAACGGGCAATGTGACCATCGTACCGGCTGATGGCGTCACCACACGAGGCCTGGAATGCGAGCAGGATCTCGCGAAGATCCTCCGGATCCAGTTTGGCTGATAGCGCGCTAGATCCTACGATATCGCAGAAGAGCACGGTTAAGTTTCGCCGCTCGGCCTTGATCCCGAGGGCTTCGGCGGGTGGGCGTTGCAAGTTAGGCATTGGGGTCGCAAGCGGACGACGCCGCCCCCCTACCATATGCAGGCCAACGCTCTTGGCAGGCCAACCAGCTGATTATCACATACGTTGCCTCCCGACAAAAGCTGTTGCGCGCCGAAAGGCCTCTGGATCGAGGCGAACGCTTGAGCGTTCCGCGGTCATTCACACTGGGGCGCGCCGCCGAGGCGGAGCTCTTGCAGCGCCTGCATGCCTTGTCGCCTTCGTAGTATTGCTTGCCGCCCATCAAGCTCTCGGCACGCCCCATAGCTCCGAGGTCACGCTTAGGGGCAAGGCGCTTATGAGGCACACGGTTTCGAGGTGGTCGGCCATATCAAAAGGGGTAGCCGCTGAGGGACTTGTGGTTAGTCAGTTTCCTTCTCAGTTGAAGGCTGTGAGCAAGTCCCCCGGCCTTGCCAAAGTCGCCAATATTGATGGGAAACTCTTCCGGCCGGCCGACGACAGCCCTTCGGGGCTCTGCGCTACGTAGACGTTCCAAAGTTTGCAGGAGATATGCGGGATTCGATGCTGCGTGGTTGTGCTTGGTCGGGCAGAGCTTGCAACGGGCGTCCTTCCAACCTACTGAATTCTCACACGATTATCTTTTGCTCACAGAGATCATAATCCGAAGGTCGCCGGTTCAACTCCGGCCTCCGCTACCATCAATTGCAAATGGTTAAGAGATTTTGTTAAGGCTTCATAGTAGCGTCTGCAGGAGCTTTGCGGGACCATGCAGAACGAGCTCTGCAACATCGCGCCTGATTGCTTTCTAGGACCGCCTTTAGCGAGCCAACCGTCATAGCCGGCTTGAGATCCATCCTTCATTGGCTGGAGCTACTCGGCAAAGTCGCAACGATTTCGGGATATTGCTCCGAAATGATTGCGTGAAGGACCGAAGGACCTGCAGCCAGGGGCGTTGGGGATATAGCAATCTGTTCGCACAGATTTACCAGGCAGCTCGTGATTGCGATCCAACGTCCAGAGGACATGACCGACGGATACCACTGGCGTCTCGGCCTCGGGCATTCGCCACATTGCTCGAAGGGCGTATCGCGCTCAAAAACACGCCGGAAACCTAAGAGCTGATTGCGGACGGCAGCAGGCCATTCTGCTTGCGCAAGATAGCCACAGCCTCATTGAGCCTGGCTGCAAGCGCAGATGAACCGCCGTTATCAGGATGGTAGAGCAACATCCTTTCACGATATGCCCGCCGTACGTCGTCCGCATTTGCATTTTCGCGAAGTCCAAGCAAAGCGAGCGCGTATTCTGGCGTCAGCGGGCCATCAAATGCCAGAAGCTCTCGCCAGGATGGAAACTCCCGACTGAGATGACGTTCCAATAGCTCTGCTGCGGGCGCGTCCAGCGAAAGCCAACCCTGCCAAAGGAGCGCCAGGCCGAATGGCGAAAGATGCGCCAGTGCTCGCGCGGCGTTTCGCTTAGTGATGTCCCGCAAATGATACGCGTCAGGCACCTCTTGATGCTCGTAGAATGCGCGAAAAATGATTAATGCATCAGTCAGATCCAAGACTTCGCGGGCAAGAACAACTTCCGAATTGCCAGCTGATCCCGCAACACATTGCACCTCCGTCTTGCCCGATCCTCTCCGACCGAGGACATAGTGCGACATCATATCATCCGACGTAGTCCTCCACTCGACCACCAAAGCGTCTCGGTTGCCTAGCGTCTGTACAAAGTTTTGATCGTCGAGTACGAGGACCACAAACGACCTATGCCCGGCTTCTATGCGCTCAAGCTCGCCGGCGATTTGCTGCCAGGACGCGTTCTCGATGTCTGGCTCATTTTCAACTAATAAACGAAACGACGTCGCGTTGTGGTCTACTGCAGCCACATTCCCAATAACACCATGCATACCTGCAATCCCGCTCCACATCGCACGGATAGAGTGCGGCGCGACAAGCAAGCCTACTAGAGATGCAATGACGAGGACTGGTTTAGGTCAGCTGTGGTTGGACCGCCACGGTAGGAGTGCGCGGTCGACCGACTTCACTATTTGCCCTGCCCTAGGATCTGCGCACCCGCTTGCCCCGCGGCGTCTCAATACCCGCCTTCTGAAGCCAATTGTAAGTGGTCTACGCAATTCCGACAATCCCGACGAAATCACTAAGAAAACTTAGAAAATTAAGCACGCCCCGGAGCGCTCGTGGCTCCGCGCCCCGGCGGTGCCCGTCTCGCAGCGCAACCCGCGCCAGCATAGCGCAGGGAACCGAAACATAAACAGGTCGCTCACGATGATGCCTGCCGCTGCGGCTATCTTAGTGCGGACGCCAAATGGTCAGCTGGATCGGCGTCGGCTTACCGCCGGAACAAGGGTTGTGCTCTTGCGGGCAGTTTGAAATGACCACGATGACGTCCCGTTCGCAGCGTAGATCCACGTAGTCGCCTGGATTAGAGATGCCCTCGGCGATGGTCACTTGCCCATCGGCGCTAACGGGTACGTTCATAAAAAAGTTGATGTTGGCCGGAATGTCGCGCGGCCCCATGCCAAGCTCGCCCAGAGCTTTGATGAAATTATCGCGGCAGCTCAACGAGGCTGTCGCACCGTAGCGCACCATGTTGATCTCGCGGCTGCAGTTGCCGGCCAAGGTGTCATGCCGCCCCACTGTGTCTTCGGTGAGGGTCATCAACGGCCGAGCCAGATCATCGTAGAGCACACATCCTTTCGACAGATAGATGTTCTTGGCCAGCTTCATCGTGTTGGCAGCGTTGTAACGGATTGCTGGGTCGGCGGCGTCGTAGATCAGTGTGTCGACCGCCTGGCAGCCTTCTAGATCGACGATGCGCAGGATCAAGCCCTTGTTCAAACGCTTGTGCCAGTAGGCTCGAGCCGGAAGTGTCTCTTTGTAGATGATCTGCCCTGGTACTGGCGGCGAGTTCATCAGCTGCTCCAATGTGACGCTTGGCGCCGAGTTTAGCCGCAGGTTGCCATAGATCGGTTGCCAAACGAAGAGCTTGTGCCTGCCGATTGACGTCGCTTCGCGCTCCCAGCCCAAAGGCTTGTGGCAGCATCGGTGGGGCGTGGGTGGCTGGCTGGACCCAACCTTAATTCGTGGCGCAGATAACACACGTTTGCTGATCATCAGCGTTCCTTGTTCTCCTAATTGCAACGAAGCCGACGGGTAAGGCGACGCAGTGGACCGGTCGGCTTACAGGGGTATTTGAGGCCGGGCCTGGCATCAGCCAGAGCGCGCGGCGTCAAGCTTGGCCGGCAACTTGGGCACAGGCCATCGGACAAGACGGCGAAGAAGGTGCTCTTCCTTCACAAAGAAGGGCTGTCCTACGGGTTGATTGGCCGCAATCTCGGACTAAGCAAGAATACGGTAATGGAGATCATCAAGCGCGAAGAGGCGCGACCTTCGTAGCAGTGGTCTGGAAAGCGAAGTAGGTCTGCTTGAGCGAGGCCGAGAACAGCGGCTCCCCGTCAGCCAGACCGGAGGATGGGTAATCGTTGCACACCAGCGGAGGAACGATGGATTTCTGGACGCAATACAGCAACGAGCTTGCACGGGCTGCGGCATGGGGAACCATTTTTGCCCTCCTTGCAGGTGGCTTGTATTTCGGCCGGAGGTGGTACATCAGCCACAGGAAGAAGCACGCGATCATCGCTGCGAAAGAGAACGCCAGCGCCGTGAAAAATGATGTCCTCGAGAAAGGCAAACAAGCGGTCGATGTGACCATTGACACGGCAAAAAGTGTTGCAGACAAAGCAAAGCCCCTCATTGATACCGGGATCGAGAAAGCGCGAGCCACGGCGGAGAACGCGAAGGAGCGTTTTGAACCCCGGCGTGGCGAGCGCAAAATGACGAACCCGCTAGGCAGAATTGAATGTCGGCGCCGCCGTGATTCTGGCAACCGCCAGACAAACAACGCGCGAGACCGCGACATCGAGCTAACGCGTCGCGCCCTCGACCTTTCGCAGTCCTCTCAAGCACCGCCTGAGCGCCAAAGGCAATATGGATGACGTCCTTGATCGTACCAGTAACCGCCACCCGGCTTACGGCCTCTGTTTCGGATCAAGAGATCTGCCTCAATGAAATCCACGTCGTTTAGAAATAAGCACTCCAACCATGGTTCCCGGAGGTGCAGAAGGCACCTCCATCTGGTGACCGCAACCGGCTTGCTCGCCGCGTTTATCCTGTGGCCGTTGTCGGCGTTAGTTGCGCAGGAACGCGTGCTCCGCTTCCATCACATGCTGCCCGAGAAATCACCACAACACCAAGTTATCTTTCTGCCGTGGGCTAGTAAGATCGCTCAGGCATCGAACGGTCGGCTCCGCGTCAACGTTACGGCTGCAATGCAGCTGGGCGGCAAGCCGGAGGAGCTGATCACACAGGTTGAGGGACATCAGGTCGACATCGTGTGGACACTTCCCGGCTACACCCCGGGCAAGTTCCCCCGGCTCGAAGTCTTCGAGCTTCCCTGGATTGCCTCATCCCGGGCCAGCGCGACCAGCCAGGCGCTCTACGAGTACTATGAGACATACGCGCGCGAGGATCTGGCGAACGTCCACGTGCTCGCCGTATGGTGTCATCCCAGTGGCGTCATCTTGAACCGCGATGAGCCGTTGCTGAGGCCCGGCGACGCGGCTGGTCGTGTCTTGCGCGTTCCCTCTGTCGTGATCGGGGAGGCGCTCCGCAGCTTCGGCGCCGAGCCCAAACTGGTCCCGGCGCCGCAGGTCCTCAAGGAATTGCAGGAGGGAGCCATCGCCGGCGCGCTTTTCCCCTACGAGGTCATACCGACACTGAAACTGTCCAAGGAAATTCGCCACATCACTGAATTTGCCGGCCATCGCGGTTTCTATACGGCGGTCTTCCTATTGGCAATGAGCAGGAAGACGTATGGAAGCCTCGATGAAGACCTTCGAAAGGTGCTCGACGCACATTCCGGCGCTGCGCTTTCCGCCGAATTGGGACGAATGTGGGATGAGATCGAGGAGATCGGACGTGAAGACTTTGCCGCGGGGGGTGGCGTCGTTACCTTCGTCAAGAATGACGACTATGATGCGTGGGTCGAGGCGAGCCAAACAGTCAACGAAGCTTGGAAGGCCAAGGTTGGCCGCGCTGGTATCGACGGCGGCAAGCTGATTGCCGCGGCGAAGGAGTTGGTCGCAAAGTATACCGCGCGGGCACGCTATAACTAACAGCGCGACGATCCAAAATATCGAACGCCACACCCTACGTGGCGGAAGTCGAGCCCTACATCACGTTAGATGGCCAATCCGAGAAGCAACTCAAGGTTGGCGAATCCAGCGTGGTGAGCCATTCAACCCGCAATCGGTTCGAGCAATGATCGAGGAACCGCAGCCGCGACGGCTGCGGCTGTAACGCACTACCTTCCGCCTGCTTCCGATCCCGGAGGTCAAGCAGACCAGAAATGAACTGAAATTCTAGTGTGCTTGACAGCCGTTCTCTACCCTAGCGGCCAAGGCAACAGTGCTGAGCACATGAATACCCCACGCACATGCGAAACTCGCGTCATCAAAAGCTTGCGTCCCCCTGCTAGTATGCAAAGACAAGCCGTACTGGTTCGTGCGGCCGTCCATCGTGCCGCGCGGTCAGGCGGGCGGACATAGAGGGGGGAGGTATCAATGAAGATCTTCACGCATGCCGGCGCTAGCTTGTTGGTATGCCTGATACTTGCGGCCGCGCTAACGAGCAGCGCACAGGCTGCCGAGCTTCAGGTTCTCGCAGGGGCTGGCATCAGGGCCCCGCTGAACGAGATCGCTGCACGGTTCGAGAAGGCCACCGGCCATAAGGTCGTCATTCGCTACGGCACGGCACCCGAGCTGATAAAAATGGCGACGACCGGCGGCTCGTTCGACCTCGGAGTGTGCCCGGCCGACGTCTTCAACGACGACGCTGCCCGCGCGCAGTTCACTTCCCAATCCATGCCCGAGGTTGCCCGGATAGGCATCGGCATCGCCGTCCCAGCCGGCGCTCCCAAGCCCGACATCAGCACACCCGAAGCCCTCAAGCAGACGCTGCTCAAGTCCCGATCCATTGCGTCGATACCGGCAAGCGCAACGGGCGCCTACCTTGCCACGGTCTATGAGCGGCTCGGTATTGTCGAGGACGTGGGGGCCAGAATGAGACCGCAGCCGGACCCTCGGCAGATTGCCGTCGCGGTCGACAAAGGCGAGGCAGAACTGGCTGTGTTCACCCTTAATATCCTTGCGGACCGACGTTTGGACATCGTTGGTCCGCTGCCTGCCGAGCTGCAAAGGGAGATCGTCTACAATGCAGGCGTCGCGGTGGGCGCCCGAGACGCGGCGGTCGTCAAGGCGTTCATTGCCTACCTCATGTCCCCTGATGGAGCGGCCGTGATCAAGGCCGAGGGCATGACCCCAGGTTAGCCGGGAGGAGGCCGCTCCTTGACCTACGGTGTTGCGACCCGATGCCCCGACATCGGCCGGCTCGTAGCTCATGGTGCTCTCATCACGGGGACGCGCTTGCGATTGCGCAACTGCGCGCCAGCAGAAAGTCAGCCACCAAGCCGCGCAGGACGGCGCCAGAGACGATAGAAAGCCAAAGGTCTGTCGTGGACCTCAAGGAGGTGCTCGCTGATCGCGAGCACCTGAGAGGGCAATGAGACCGCATCGAATCATCAGCTAAGGTGCAATGACGAGCACACTCACGGATTAGGCAACGACAATCTCACTGATTTGGATCTGCGGCGAGATGTCTGTGTAGTTGGGGATGTCGCCCATAATCTCCGTGCCGTGAGCACCGATTCCCTTCTCAAACTCCGCTGCTGTATTGAAGTACAAATGACAAGCGGCAACGAATGGCGGCGGCGTGCCTGCACCGCCACCTGCCAAGCCCTTGTCGACTTCATAGCGAACCATACCCTTGAGTCGATCCATCACCATAGGCAGATGCTTAGCGGCGTAATAGGCGTGGTCAAAGCGCTTACCGGCTTCGTTCGGGTAAAGGACTGTGACACGAATCATGCTGGTTCCCTTTCGGTCACGGAACTCCTCGTGGGACTGTAGGCTTGAAGTGACGGCGACCGCAAGATCACGGCGTTGCCACGTTCACGCTGATGCGAAGCCAGATGTTGATGGCTACGCTCAAAGCACACGAGCACACGAAAGCCCTGCACGTCGCTCCGATTATGGGGCCGGTTCCAGTAGCGAAATGCTGCCTGAAGGTAGCTAGCCGCGTAGTTCGTTCGAGGCTCCCCACGCGCTAGGTCCAATCGCCCGTCGTTCTCACGCTCCCCGTTGCCAGGATTGCCGGCGTTCGTTTGCGTTCCGGCAATCGTCTGTCCTTTCCCACCTTGCCATGGACATTGTAGAGGCCGCAAGCATTGGGCCGAAAGCTGTCGGCTCGCACCGTCGCCTGAGGTCCGGCAACCAGCTACAAAATTGGATGAGGGCTGCAACTTCTGGACGGGAACCACTTGGGAAGAACGATCAGACGGCTCCTGACGTGAGTCGACAGGGGGGATAACCTTTCGGCATTCGCGAATTTGCCAGAATCGCACGCAACCGCTTCGCCTACCTGATGGGAATTCGGTCAAAGGATTGGAGATCGCAGCAATGCTGGAAGCTGAGAATACGAGAGGGCAGCGACAACCCTTCCTGTCTGAACTGCTGCACGAACGCATTCGCAATCATTCCATCGATCGTCCGGCAGAGGTGGACGACATCTTGGGGGACTGTCTGAGGGCGGCACTACCGGTGATGACCACGGAAGAGCGAGCGGAATTGGCAGCTTTGCTGCATTCCACCATCGATGACCACGTTCGGATCGCCAACGTCGACGATGAGCATAAAAAACGCCGATGGTGAAGTGATCACAGATGAGAAAGCCCCTGGTGACCGGGACCGACGACCGAAGCTTGTGCTGAACCTCGCCGAACCTGGCCCACAGCAGCCTCAGGGAGCCCAGTCAGTTGAGCCGGCTCGTCTACCGCCGCGATGTGTCGCGATGTTCGATGCATTTCATCCAGATACGCGGACAATCTCGATTCGGTGCCATTCTTAACTTTTCACCTGTTGGTCGCCATTGCCGTGACCGAGGCCCCCGTATTGCGGATCACCCTATCGGCATCGAGGCGTCGTGAGGCGGAATTCGCAGGGCACCTTCCCGATAACGGCGTAGGGGCTTTCGCTGCAACACTGTAAGCGGCGTGGTTCCCGTCAGGTTCGGTCACTTCGGAAAAAACCGAAGAGAAAACAATTTGAGTATCAATCGGGGGGAATGGATGTAGCGGACCTCCGCTACCGCCAATTCCAAAGAGTTGGCCGATTTTTTTAAAATCAACTCTGCGGGACCTTCCGGAGTGCGCTCTAGAACATCGCAATTTTAGCTGTCCGCCGGGGGAGGCTCAGCGGGACGGTCTCGCGCTGTGCCGATGTTAACACCAAGCATGCTTGCTAGACGAGCTTCTCGCCGAGTGTGCAGAGATCGGTTCACTACCGAGCTCAGGTTCCAGGACATCTGGAGGGACCAGTGTGGAGCGGTACTGGATGCGTGGTTGGCACTCTTTGGTCTAAAATTCGCTACCGGCTGGAAAATCGCAACCTGTACTCACCGGCTGGTTTCCAACACTTTCTGATTTTTCTACTGTACATCGCACCAGTCATTCTGTTGCTAGTTGTCTACGTCTTGCGCAAAGTTAAGCTCAGTGCGCAGTGACCACTAGCGAAGTTGGTGCCCGCCCTCTCCATCGAAGGAGCATCAATGTCGATGTCACTCCGGGGACAGATCAATCCAGCGTACGATGATAGCTTTCCCACAAACAAAGAGGAGGACCAATGCGAGTCGGGTTTGGCAGCCGACGGCGAGCGTGTCGCCGCGGTCACCATGGGCAACTTGCATGCATGGAGCAATTTTGGGTCCCGCATTGGAGTTTTCTCGATCATGCGTATTCTTTTTGGTGCGACCTTCCTAGTATATGTATTGATCGCAACGGATAAGGCGGCTGCATGGGGTGATCTCGGGCACGAGATCATCTGCGAAATCGCCCTAAGAGAAATCGAGGACCACCCCGCGAAGTTGGGCGTAAGCGCGCTGATGGAGGGCGATCCGCAATTTCGCTCCTTTGCGAAAGCATGCACGTTTCCCGATCATCCGCGTATTCGCGCGAACGAGCACTTCGTGAATTTGCCGCGCGATGCGGAGCGAATCGGCGCCAAGCTGTGCCCAATCGGGAATGCCTGCGTCGTGACCGCAATCTTGGGTGATATCGATAGATTTGAGCACGCGGACAGCGCGGCGGAGCGGCTCCTTCTCCTCAAAACGCTTGGCCATTGGGTTGGAGATATTCACCAGCCGCTCCACGTCTCGTTTGAAGACGACCGGGGCGGAAACCGCATCAAGGCAACGGGTTCATGCGCTCCTGATCTCCACGGCGTCTGGGACAATTGCATTCTCACGAAGGTCCACGGCAGAAGCCCTGATCCTGCAGTGGTCGCAGCGAGACTGCACGCGACGATCACCGCACAGGATCGGGCGAGGTGGATTTCCCAGACGATCGATGGCGCCGCCATGGCTGGCTGGGCGAACGAGTCCTTTGAGATTACCCGCCGGCCGGCGACCGAATATTGCCTGCAGAAGGAAGGAGCTTGCTGGTACTCGGACACTCAGCGCGAATTCGGCGGGATGCAGAGAGAAGTGGGCTCCGGCGACGAGTACCTGGCGAGGCATGCCGATACCGTCACCGAGCGGCTTGAGATGGCAGGGGTGCGTCTTGGCGCCCTTCTCAAACGAATTTTCAGCGACGAAGTGGTCCGGGAGGTCGCGGGACGATTGTCCGCCGATGTGGGCGTCAAGGCATTCTCGCGGAAGCCTGCGTTTGTGGACGTCGGATTAGGCGCCGCGCAAGTCGCGCCAGGTGGTGATCGGTCCGCGCGGCTGCCTCCGGTGATCGAGTTTCTGGATGCGACGCTCTGGGTCCAGACGGCGGCCGAATACAGCATGGCGGCTGCCCAGTCCTATATCCTTGCGGCGATCAGGCTTGGCGAAGCGCTCGCTGATAGGAATTGGACAGCGCTGCCGGAGCAGCAGGCGCGCGGCGGTTATCAGGATTTGCCCCCCGCCGTAATCTTCGATGTGGATGAGACGGTTCTCGACAACTCAGCGTTCCAGGGCGAATTGATCGTTGAGAACAGCGAATTCAAGGAAGCGCTGTGGGACCGCTGGGTGAATCTCGGGCGGGCGACACCTGTGCGCGGAGCGCTTGAGTTCAGCCGCAAGGTGCACGACAGCAAAGTTCGGATATTCTACGTAACAAACCGAAGCCACGCTCATTGGCAGGCCACGCTGCGCAATCTGAAGCAGCTGGGATTCCCTGTGGAAGAGGACGGCTCCAATCTTTTGAGTCAAGGCAAGCAGGAGGGTTGGGGGGCCGATAAGGAAAGCCGCCGCGCCTTTCTCGCCAAAAGCTTTCGCGTTGTCCTGCTGCTGGGAGACGATCTCAATGACTTTATCGGCGGTGTTCGCGGCGACGTGGCAACGCCGACGCGACGCCGCGAGATTGCTGAGCGGAACTCGTCTTATTGGGGAACAAAATGGATTATTGTGCCAAACCCGATGTACGGATCCTGGGAAAGCGCATTCTACGGCCCGGAAAGGCTGGAACGCGAGGAGCGCCTCCGGCGCAAAATCGATCGCCTCGATCGTTTCTGATCTCAGCGCTTACCGTAATGGTTGCGAAGAGCTTCCTGACCTCCGCGAGCGTTGTAGCCGTCCTGCTGGCGCTTTTTCAGAACATCTGCATTGCGCAGGGTTCCCGGAGCCGACCGGTTGCCTATGACGTGCCCTGGGACCTCCAAGGCAAAAAAAGCGGCAGGCCTGCCACCGATATCAGTGGCATTGCCTGCATGCCAGCCGCCGGAGAGGCGCCGCTTTCCTGTCTTCTCGTAAATGACGAAAATGCTTCAGCGCAGTTTGTCACGGTCAGTAACCGTCGACTGATAGCAGGGGATGTGATCCCGTTGCTCGGCAACAGGCCCGATTCCCGCACGTTGGGGACGGAGCCACAGGTCAGCTGTGCCGGCGGCAGGGGGGATTTCAAGGAGTTCGACGGCGAGGGCGTCGCCTTTGCTGCGCCCTATTACTATGTGGTGGGATCGCATGGATGTTCGAGAAACACGGGCGAGTTCCGCCTGTCTTCGTTCATTCTTGCGCGGATCGAGGTCAAATCGGCAATGTCCGCATCCTCACCGGGGCAATCTGCAAGGAGCGTCGTGGAGACGACCTATCGCCTATCGGATGTGCTGGGCAAGGCGAGCGAGGTCGCGCCCTATTTCGGCAAGGCTCTTACGGGCCAAAACGGCCTAAATGTGGAAGGGCTCGCGGCTGATGACTCACAGCTTTTTATCGGGCTGCGCGCCCCGTCTATCGACGGAAATGCCTATATTGTGAAGGCGAAAACTGCTGAGCTCTTTGCAGAAGGGCACGATCCGGCAGTCTCCGCACCCGAGGTTATCCCGGTAGCGGTCGGAGTGGGTGCTGGAATTCGCGACCTGGCAATGCTGCCGGATGGGCGCCTGCTCGTGCTAACTGGTCCGGCGCAGAACGAGGATATTCGCGCACAGATTCTGCGCGTCGAGGCCAGGCCGCGCGGCAAGGTCGAGACGCTGCGCGAGCTAATGGAGGCGGGCCCGGGGACAAAAGCAGAGGCCATGGCCGTTCTCAGTTACACAAAAAATGAAGTGCGGGTTCTCGTGCTCTTTGACGGGGTCGTGAACGGTGGTCCGCTGGAATACCGGATCGTGTTGGAGTAGGCAGCGCTCGCCAGGCCGCCTTCGATCACCGTAAGTGGAATTTGGGATGGGCTGCCCAATCCTTCATTGGGCGGTCTCAAGCCATACGCGACCGGTGCCGCATTCAGACCGCTGATGAGTTGCGTTGTGTCCTTGGCGCGCTTGGCTTCGATGTGATAGAAGCAGGAAGGGATCCGGTTTCGGTTGCCGAAGTTCGTTACGACGCACTGCGAATGAGGGTGATGTTTGTTAGTCTATTTCTTTGCTTTGGAAATTTCCCGCGGCAGCGCGGTGGTCTGTCCCATTCCAATTTTCAGTCAACAAAACGCGCTGTGACAGCAGCCGAATGGGTCGGGTCGTTTGAGATGCCGGGCAAGCGAGATCAACAAATTTCACAAAGTTTTTTAAGAGCCATCGGTTCTGCCGAGGCACAATGGGCGGGAGTGTGTAGTGGCAAAGATCATCAGTGCGCACGCATATTGCAATAATGAAGTTGCCTTTATCGCCTGGGCTGTCGATGGTCCGATCCCGGGCGCGTACGGATTTCAGGTGACGCGCATCTTCCTGGATGACGGCGAGGACCACAAAAAGGGTGATCGCCGCATTCTGCCCGCGTGGGTCGCCTTTAAGGGTCAAAGTAATCCCCAATGGAAAGAACAGGATACGAGTGTTTGGCCTGTCCAGGGTTTGTTCTGGCGAGATCTAACATTGCGCCGCAAACGCGACACCCTTCGGATCCGCGACAGCGGCTTTCGTGCGCAATACGAAATCCGCGCAGTCGGACCGGAGAAGGCAGGACTGCCTCCTGTCCCGGTTGTGTTGCCGAAGACATACGATGGTGAGCGCATACCACTGAGTTATTACAGCGCTCCGAAGCTCTCCAATCCCATCGCGGTCACCAGCAATTTTGGCGGGGTCAGCGCTTCATTCACGAACGGCATTCTTTCGAGCCAGTGGCTTGCACGCCAGATCGATGCGGCTCTAGATGCGAAGAAGCGGGATGGTCACAAGATGTCCCGTAAGGATGCACTAATCGAACTTATCAACACGCCCGGCAACAAGGTGCGCGAATATCTTGTCGGCGACGTTCTGGGCTTTCTGCGGTCGCCTCTTGATCAGGCAATGAAGGAGGACGGGTCCGTACTGATGGCTCTCTACGAGCTGCAAGACCCTGAACTTGTCAAGCTCATCAGCAAAGCCAAGCGCCGGGTGCGCATCATCCTTTCGAACTCATCCAAAGGCGCTTTGCACGGCGATGGGGCCGCAGATGAGCCCAACGAGGAAGATGACGACGGGAAAGGAAAAGTTTGGGACGCCGGAAACAGCGCTGCGCGGGCGACTCTGGAAGACTCGGGAGTCGATATACAGAACAGGATGTTCAACAACGGCCACATCGGGCACAACAAGTTTGTTGTCTTTGTCGATAAGGAAGGTGCGGCCCGCTCCGTACTGACAGGCAGCACCAACTGGACCGCAACCGGCCTTTGCGGACAGTCGAACAATGCCCTCCTCATCGACGATGCCGGAGTAGCGAGAGTCTACCAACGCGCGTGGCAGAACCTCCTGAAGGACACGGGAAAAATGGAGCAGCCGGATCCGCTTACAGACTCCACCCGCAATGTTCAGGACAAAGAACTGAGAAACTCGAACATGAACCCAGCGCGTTGCAAGGTTAAGCCCTCGCCGACCGGTGTGACGATTTGGCAGTCGCCCAACACCGAAAGAAAAACAAAACCTAACCCACCGCCAAAAGGGCCTATTCCGGATGAGATAATCCCTCCGGATCTTGCAGAGGCTTTCAGCCTGCTAGAGAAAGCCAAGGACGCAATCTTTTTCCTGGTCTTCATGCCAAGCAGGCAGGGTCGTGGAAGCGTTGTCGAGAGGGCCATCGCGATGGGTATTGCGAACCCAAGCTTGCTTGTGGTGGGGGCAGTGAGTGATCCAAGCGTACTGCCGAACTATACTCCGTCAAAGCGGGTGCCAAAGGGCCAGCCCAAGCCACCAAAGGTTGCGCAGCCGCATTTCTACGAGCCGAAAACGGGATTGACCTCCGTTGTGCAGGCCGATGCGCTCTACAAGGGCGATCTCGTCGGCGATTTTGAACCGGAGCTGAAAAGCGCAGGACATGCCATTATACACGACAAGATTGTTGTCATAGATCCGCTATCGGATGATTGCGTCGTTATTACTGGCAGCCACAATCTGGGTTTGAAGGCGTCATACGAGAATGATGAGAACCTCCTGATCATTAGAGGCAATCGAAAGCTTGCGGAGGCCTACGCCGTTCATGCTCTCGATGTCTATGACCACTACAAGTGGCGGGCGCGCCGTGCACAGGATCTGAGCAAGGGCGTAGAACTCGACAAAGGGACGGGACGCCTGAAGTTGTCCGATGACTGGTTGGCCCTCTCCCAACAGGGGCGTGTGGGCCGCCATGCATCATACTTTGCAACACCCCGTCCCACCGGCCAAACGTAACCCCACGGTCAGCAATCGGATCGATCGCACCCGCTGACCTGTCGCTCGACTCGCCGCGGTGCTCACCGTCTCGGTCCTCACCTACTTGGCGTCTCGCCCAAACGTAAACATGCTGAAGAGATCATCGATGGCCGGCATATTAACAGGCACGTAAGGATCGTCTTTAAGCGTACGAGGGTTGGGCAAATTGTCCCTGCTACGAGCAGTCAGAGGCTCAAGACCCCAGTTGCGCTCGATGAATTTAACGAGGGAGGCATGGTCGGCATAAGCGTGAACGATATGGCCACCCTTGGCATGAGGCGAGACCACGATGAAAGGAATGCGCGGCCCATCTCCGAAGAAATCGAGGGGTTGGATGAAACCAGAATCATAATATCCGCCACCTTCATCGAAAGTCACGAAGATCGCGGTGTGCTCGAAGAGCTCCGGTTTGGCCTGCACGCGCTGGATGATGTTGCGGGCGAACGCTTCGAATAGGTCGAGTTTGGAACTCTGCGGATGCCCGTCGGTCAGCACGTCGGGCTTGACATAGGACACGGCCGGCAGCCGCCCTGCCTCGATATCGGCGATCAGATCCTGGGTGTCCTTCAAATGCTCGGCCCGCGACGCGGGGTTTGTCATAATCGAGGACAGGAATTGGAAGGGGTTGCAGACCGGACAATAGAGCACGGATAACACGTCGCCACTAACGGCGAAATTGAAGCCGCCGCCGTAGTAGCGGAATGATATACCCTTTTCGATCAGCGCATCCCCGATGCTGCGGACCGAGGACGGCGGGATCGCCAGGCCGCTTTGGTCGAGCGTGCCATCAGGCTTGAAGCCGGGCAATACATTGTTCAGCACATAAAAATGACCCGGATCGCATTTTGGATCCGGTTTGTAGGGCAGCGACGCGAGATAATCCAATATTGGCGCCACGCCAGGTTGAAATCGGTCCGAACAATTGCTGAAGAATCCATCGAATTTGTACAGATTATTCGTTCCCGCTACCGGGTTGGGGTCGGCAATCGCGAACACCGGAGCAGGTATCGCGTTTCCACGACCATCACTGAAATAAATGTTGTCAGCCATGGCCATATAAAAATGCTCCACCATCGTGCCGCCCATCTGCGATTGGTGGTAGTTGTCACTCATCGTGTACTCATCGGCGAGCTGTTTAAGATAGGGTGCATCGCCGCTTAATACGTTTAGGAATGCCATCGACGTTCCACCCTCGTTGACGGGAGAGAAGCTGCTGGCCACAAAGGGGTAGAGATCGCTCAGGCAGCCGCTTGGGTTCTTCGCGGTTGCAGTCTTGATGTTGCAATCGGATTGCTGCCACATCTGATAGAAGCGATGAATGGGATCCCCGGTATAAGCATCATAGGGCAGGTTCGGACCCGTGAGCTGAAACGGACCATTGGGGAGGCTGGTGGCGTTCAGCACGCGTGTGTCGGCACCCTGTGTTGTCAGGAGGCCGGATGCGCCGGTGGTCAACAGGTGCAGATCGCCGGGCGCGAGATTGGGCTCAAGATTGGGAATTGCATCAAGGACGGCCTGAAGAAGCGGCGGCTGAATAGGGCTTGGCACATTGGGGGTGCCTAGAAGCTGCGGCGGCGGCAACACATCATACGGTGTCTTGTTTTGCGTACTAATGATGTAGCGGGAATCGATCGAGGTTGTGAACTGACGCGCCAGATTGAAGGATGGGCCGGGCGTACCGTCTTCCTTGACGAGGCCTTTCGACAACAGGTTTGAAACCGTCTCGCCATGGCGGCGTGGCTTGTAGACGCCGAAAACATGATCGAATGTGCGGTTTTCGCCTAATAGGATGATGAGGTGCCGTATCGGGCTCGCCGTGTGTGGAGATTTATTTTGTTTATCCTTTTCCGCCCCATAAGCAGTCGTCATGACAGCAAAAGGCATGATGAGCGCGACGGCAACCGGCACAATCTGCTTCCATTTTTGCGAACGCATTGCCTGACCCCCAAAATCGAATGACAAGAGAGACGGGCGAGGTAAGCATGTCTGTGTGACATGCATATTTTGTTGCCGCGCTGCTGACGATCGTTTCTACCTCGCCTGTGCCAAGGCGTGCGGCAGCGCCCCTCCTCAACCGCCTTCTTGCTCTTCCGCAATACCTTCTGGCCCGGTTTGCACGCGGGAACCGCTTTCAACTCGGCCACCCCTGAAGAGAGCGGCGCACCCTAGGCGGCATGTGCTCATTCACTGGTACTGGCCACCATTTCGTCATGCGGTGGTGTCAACGATGGCGACCTGCGATCCGTCTTCTCGACCCAGCGTGGCTTGTCCTCAAGAGCCCTGTGTCGTCGAGGGGCCATCAACGGAACTGCGCTGTTGTGCTTGGTTGAGCAGAGGCTTGCAACAGGCGTCCTGCGAACCCATTGAATGAACACGAGATTGTCTGTGGTGTAGGCTTTCTGTCGGTTCCACTCGAGTTTCTATCTGCTCGAGTAATTTTAATCATGGCTCGTTCTTCGGGAATGTTGCGGGACTTCTGCCGGGCGCTGTCGAGTCCCGAAGATCATTCACAGACCGCAGACCTCCGTTGATCCCAATCAACTTCGATTCCGAACGGGCAGCTTGCGGATCAATGGCCTGCGCCTTCAGTGTGAAGCCTCTGGCTATGTGATAGGTCTAGAAGCCGACCAGCCAGGCCCGCCTGCTACGTGCGCGCCGGGGAGGTGTGTCGAAGCACCAGCGGCCTCAAGGACGTTGGTTCCTTAGCGCGAAGGGCATTGCAATGGCAGCACAGCGGAAGCGGACCATCGAGTTATTCCGCATTGCGATCGCAGGGTTCGCATCACGCTGATATCCAGGGGTGACCGCAATCGCCCGAAGGATCTCGAAAGCCACTGGGGAGGTTAAAGACATGCATGACGCCTTCGACGAGGCCCTCGACGCGGATCTCGCCAAACACGAAGAGGCCCTGATGACGGTCCTGCGTTCGGTCGTCAGCGAGTGTCGCGAACGGGGTGCCGACATCCGCAAGGGCATGCTGCTCGTGGACATCAAGGTCGAGTCCGCGAAGCTGGCCATGGGCTTCCCCGTGCGGCTAACCTTGTGCGACGCGGAGATGACACCGCTCGACGATCCTCGCCCCTTGCTGGCCAATGCCGGACCGATTTTCCCCGCCGCGCGCGTCGAGTCGGCCGAGCAGCGCCTCCGCGCGGCGGAGCGCTTCCGGACCTGGTTGTCGCAGCGATGGGACGCGGCCGGCGGCCGCGATGCCGCCGACCTGGTCTCGATCGAGGACGAACACGGAATCTTGAGCCTAGAGGGAGGCTCCTGGTCTTTCCAGACCTGGGACGAGATCCCCTGAGATCCATGCTCCGTAATCGCCTCGGTCAAGTCTCCCCACGCGCGCGGGGCCAGGGGATCAGAGTCTAGCTACTTCCCGGCGCAAAATGGGTAGGCTCGTCGAGCGACTCGGGCAAGGAGATCGTGGCATTGCCGAAGGACCTCGATTGTTTCGCCTGCATCGGCAACTAGCCCCCCTTGCGACGATTACACCTCTTACCTACGATTGAGCAAATCTCCCAACCGGAGCGTCCTCTCATGCCACAAGCGCAGGGAACCCGATTTGCCGCCGATCCCTTGACCTTCATCGTCAGGCACCAACTGTGGGACGGCAACGTGCAGGATCATGTGGACCAGGGTGTCTCCATCGACGTGGCGGCCGATGTTGGTGGCAAGGAGATTTCGTTGCTGCGCTTCAACTGCTTCGACATCGAGAGAAGCTACGTTTATGGCCCGGAGAATCCCGAGCTGGCGACCCCTGACCGGGTCGGCGGCGGCATGGGCGTGCACTGCCGAATGGACCCGATCATCGATGGCAATCCCATCGGCTGGACCATCCGCATCCTGGGTCAAAAACTTCTCAAGATGATCGAGCGCGCCGGATACGGGCAAATCGCGGCAGCAACCGATCTCGACGCGATGCGGTGCATTCTGCCAGATGTGGAAGCCTGTGCCCGAGAAATGTTTATCGCCCAACGGAACACGGTGAAGCACAACCGCGGCACGGAAATTTTCGAAGCCGGCAACATCAGGTTCGGCCTTGAGATGCGGCGTCAGCGGAATGGCGATGGAGGTCTCGCCATCCATGTGCTCGGGGACGTGGGCGGCTCCAGGGGCAAGAAATACGTCGAGGAAACGGAACTTCTGGCCTTCGACTGCTTCTGGCAAGCTGCACATTACCACTATGGGCCGCGCAACAAGAACCACCGGATCAATTGGGACAGGACCATCATTGACGACCCGCTGGATTGGACCTTCGAGCAGTTTGAGAACAGAAAACTCGGCGCAATGATCGAGCGGGCCGGTTATCCTGGAATCGCAGCTGACCTGGACCTAGATAAGATCGCTGCGGTCCTTCCGGCGTTGAAAAAACGGGCCTATGAGATGTACGCGGAAGGCGAGCGACTAACCGGCCACAAGGGATTGCCGCTCGAGTTCACCCCGAATCTCGCCGCCGGATAACCCGCCGACGTTGGTGGAGGCCCCGAATGCCTTCTGCCGCCGCGCAGATCGCAAACGGCATCGCTTTGCCGAATGCAGCCGCAGCAACCAACATGGCGGCGCACAGGTTGGCCGAGCCCGGACGCCGTGGGCATGCGGTCTTCACATTCAGAAGGTGTTCTCGGGCGACAGGCCAAGCAGGATCTGGCCGACAGTTTCGTAGTGCAGGATCCGTCCCTGTGCTTGTTGCGCGACCGTGTGGATGTCACGCAACCGTCGCTCGAACGGATTTTCCTCGAACACAGCCATTGACCCGGAGTCGTGATACAAGGTGTTGACGATCTCCCGCGATGATTGAATGGCCCAGGTCGAG
>Ga0081540_1001549_pt1 | contig 19701 bp, 22 predicted proteins | sample TabmetS2T1R1_FD_71024 | JGI IMG/M metagenome (GOLD analysis project Ga0081540, IMG submission 71024) | Tabebuia heterophylla rhizosphere microbial communities from the University of Puerto Rico - S2T1R1 | ecosystem: Host-associated > Plants > Roots > Rhizosphere ... | reverse complement strand
GATGCGAGAGCGGCGGCGGATCGATTGCAGAAAATCCAGGACAAGCATCCTGCGCCGGTCCGTTCGACTTGGTCTGAAATTCACATTGCGTCAGCGATCGCCGAAGGCCTTCTTGCCCTTGCTTCTGGTCGCGCGGACGCTGCCGTCCGACTCCTGACCTGGGGCTATGACGAACTGCTGGCGACCGACAATCGACGTGAAGCCCTGCGGGCAGGTCTGGAGTTGTCGAACGCACTCTTCCTTGCAGGCAACCGCATCAAGGCCTTCGACGCCCTGAAGCAGGTGCTGGGTTGGGCCATGAACGCCAGGGCTGTGAGCTTCGCGCTGGAGCGCCCGCGCGATTTTCACCAGCTTATGTCTGCCGCTCAGAAGGAGCCATCAATTGCCGCTGATCACGGGTTGTACACATTCCTAGAAAATCTGATGGAGCGGCTCCGCGCGCACGATGGTTTGGACAATGGCTCGACCGGCGTCCGCGCGCCCAAGCAAGCTCTCACCGACCGAGAACGCGCTATCATCCAGTTCATTGCCGGCGGGCAATCCAACAAGCAGATCGCCCGCACCCTCGGCGTGACGCCCGAGACGATCAAGTCTCACATGAAGCGAATTTTCGTCAAGCTGTCTGCAGAGAGTCGAGCGCAAGCGGTCGTGCGCGCGCAGAGCCTCGGATTTCTGCGTACCGTTCAGACGCACTGACGCCTCCTGCTTCTGGAGGGCGTTTTGCAGGGGTGGCGCGCCCCCCAGCGAGCCGCGCATGTCAGCTTGGGGTCACTAGCGACCTCAGCCGGTCCCGGCCAGGTCTGCTATGGGTCATAAGCTGACCTAGCCGCACGCCGGCAGCATGTCTGCTTTGGGCCACAAGCGCACATTCCGAAGCTGACATTCGGCTACTTCGCTTCTTCGAAATCGCCGGGCTTCCAGCTCTTGTCGAACGCAGCCTGTTCGGGGCCGTAGATGCGAATGTAGGCGAACCAGCCCTTACCGGGCGTTGTTCTTATCCAGCGGCCTTCCTGGCCTGCTGGAGCATTCGGACCGAAGTAGAGATCAACCGGGGCGGTCCCCTTCACATCCTTGAGTTCGAACAAAGACCGTAGCGCGGCCTTGTCCTGGTCGGTCTGCACTTGCGAGCGTGTTGCAGTGTCGTAGACGGTGACCGACCAGAACAACTTGCCGGGCACCGGCTGCGGGATCGACAACTTATAGGTCTTGCCACCGTCGAGGAACGCGCCTGTGTTGTCACGTACACTCATCCAGTAAAGCGATCCTGCGCCCGCGGTGCGGCGGAACATCGCCGGAGAGGTGACGATCGCTTGCGCGAACCAGCGGTCGCGCGCCTCCAGATCGATACCCCAGGGGGTTTCAAACTGCGCGCTGCCAGGAACGAGGCCAACCCACTCCCACTTCCGATCTGGCCAGTTCACTCGGTCAGCACGGTTGCTGTCGAAAGCGGATACCAGCATCTGGTCACGCCCAGCTTTCGCTGCGCGCTCGAGTGTACCGCTCATTCGAGCGTCGGGATTGAATGGCTTCCCTTTCTCGATTCCCAGTTCGGCCAACAGCCCGTACATCGGCAGGAAGCTCGGCACTAACGGCTCTTCATTGATGATCTTTGCCAATACCTCCCAGAATTTGATGTTGTCCTCCCAGCGCAGAGAGGATGCGTCCAGCTTCTTTTCCGTCGTGTCGATGATCGCCAACGGCTTGGCTTTGGAGCCGCTTGCGAGCGAGTAGATTTTGATTGCACGCAGCGCTTCTAGCGCCTTCTTCGCATCGCCGCCGACTGGGAGAGCTCGCACTGCTATCAGGTTCTTGATGGACTTGGCTCGCCCGACGTAATAGCCCGTTGGTGGATTACCCTTGTAATCCGGCGGCAGCACGAGGTGCTTGCCACCCTTACCCGCATCGGGGCCAGGCAGTCCCAAATCCATAACCCAACCCTGGTGATGATCGTTGACCAGTCCAATGAAGGGTCCCGGTGGCAGTTCGATCACCACGGGGCCCTTTGAGACGTCGATGACGCCCGAGCCGTATGGAGTGTCTGAGTTCAGCGTGAAACCAACTTGCCGCGGCCCGGCGGCTGATATGCCCATGGCCTCGCCGTCATTGATCCCGATTTCGCGATTGCCGTTGAAGATGCCCTCGACCGAAACACTCGGATACCAGAAGCGGTACGCGGTCATTGCGCGCTGCAAGTCAGCATCGTCGCGGGCGCGTTGACTTGCCTCTGGCGTCGGATACCCGAGATCGAACTTATAGTCTTGGGCGTGCGATGCTGTTGCAAAAAGAACAGCGATCACCACAAGAGCAACGCGCTTCATTTTTTACCTCCACGAATCAAGACTTCTCAGCCGATGTTCGATGACTACCAAGCGTCGGGACTACCGATCGTGCAGGGCTTCGAGGTCGCCTGGCTTCCAGCTTTTGTCGAACCAGGGTTGCAACGGTGCGTATAGACGCAAGATCACCTGCCAACTCTTGCTGGGGCGCGTCTGCACCCAATTGCCCTCCTGGCCGGCCGGCGCCTTTGGCCCAAAATAGACGGTGTAGGAGCCGTCAGGGTTGGCCTTCATGCTTTTCTGGGTGCTATCGATACCGGCCAGCTTCTGGTCAGTCTCCAGCATCGAGCGGGTCTGGGAATCGTAGACCGTGAACGACCAGAATTGCCCGGCTGGAACCGGCCCCGGCAAGGTGATCTTGTAGGTTTTGCCGCCGTCGAGAAATTGCCCGGCCGCGTCGCGGGCGGTGAAGGTATAGGCGGAGCCGGAGCCGGGCTTGGCCGCCGCCATCGCCGGCGTGATGCCCGTCGCCGCGTAATGGAAAAGCGTGCGCGCGTCGAGCATGCGCTCGCCGTCGTTGATGAAGGCGTAGCTGTTACCGATGAAGCCGTTGCTCCATTGACGGTCGGGGAAGAACCTGACGCGTGGATCGCGCGACGCGAACAGGATGGAGCGCGCCGTCGCATTCCCGACTGCGACGGCCTCGGTGAGAATCGCTTTCAAGCGATCATCCGGCGCGAACGGCCTTCCCTTTTTGATGCCGATCGCCGCGAACAGACCGACGATCTCCGGGTCGAACGCGTCGCCCGGCTCGTACTGGATGACCTCGTTGATCTCCTCGTAGAACTTGAAGTCGTTGGAGTGGATCGTGTTGATCTGCTTCCCCGAAAGGTTGACGAACATCGTAGCCAATGGGCTGGCTGCGTCCGCCAGCGGATAGACGCGGGCGCGATCCTTGACGAGCTTCACGGCCGCGCCGACGTCGTTGTCCTTCACGAAGACACGGCAGAGAAGCCAGTTGATGTAGGTCGGCGACCTCGCGACGTAATAACCTTCCTTCGGGATCTCGCCCTTGTAGTCCGGCGGCACGAACAGGTATTTGCCTCCCTTGCCTTGGTCCGGTCCGGTCAGCCCGACGTCAGTGACGAAGCGGAAATAGGCATCGTCCACGGGACCGAGCGCGTCCGGCGGAATCTCCACGACGACAGGACCATTCTTCAGGTCGACGCAGAAGAAATTGTAGACGGTGGTGGAGTTCGGCGTAAGAAACAGCGAGCGGGCATCCATCAGATCTTCAGTGATGCCGATCGCCCTGTTCGGCCTCACTCCCGCCTGGTCGAGACCCTTGCACATCGCATGCAGGGAAGCAGCGGGGATGCCAGACAGAAATGCCTCAATCCCGCGCGAGAAATCGAGTTGATCGTAGGTCTTGCGAACGGTCTCGTCATCGGGCAGGCCATCAAAGAACTTCAGCGTTCCTATGCGACTCTCGACTTTCTCCGGAGTAACGATTGAAGGCGGAACTTTCGCGGAATATTCCGGTCTGTGGTCCTGCGCCTGCGCGGGTACTCCCGCAGCGACGATCCCCCACAAGGCAAACGCAATTTTTTTCATAAGCATCCCCACACGCGACCGACCTGAAAGCGAAATTTCTCACACTCCGGCGCAATCGGGCAAGTAAAGACAATTGGAGCTTGCAAGGCCGACGGCATGCTGCGACGGCGCGCGAGCGGTTCCGGCACAACGGAGATGCCGCTATGCGTCAAAGCGGCCGTTACCGACCTCCGAGGTCACGTCCGCTAAGGGTCAGAAGCGGCCGTCTTGGCCCGCCGTCTTCCATGTCCGCTAAGGGCCAGAAGCCGACACTCGGCAGCCAAAAAAGCTGACACGAAGTAGGCCCTTGATTGCGCCGCATCACGAACGAGCGTTGCCACAATGTCACTAATGCTCGGAAATTGCGGCCGGCGCTGTTGCCGACGCAAAACCGGCGAACAAGGCGCCCCCTGTTTATTTTATTGTAAATCGACCAAACGTCCGGAGGTCTCGGGTGGCTAGGAATCGTTGGTAAGATCATGCAACAGCTGCTTTCGCAATGCTTGGCGCGATCTTCCTCACGTCGGCCGCAGCCCGAGCCGATGCCGGTGGTGTTGGCTTCTGGTTGCCAGGCGGCATGGGCAGCCTTTCTGCGGTGCCCGGCCAACCCGGCTGGAGCCTCACCACGGTCTACGTTCATCTCGAAGCCAATGCGGGCGGCGGCAAGGAACTGCAGAACAACGCCAATATCGTCACCTCCTTGCACGCCCGTGCCGACGCGCTCGGCTTCCTGCCGGCTTACACTTTCGAGACCCCCGTCCTCGGCGGCCAGCTCACGGTCGGCGCCGCTGGTGTGCCCGGGAATGTCGGGGTTGGCATCGGCGCGACATTGACCGGGCCGCGCGGCAACCAGGTTTCCGGCGTCGCCGGCGACGAGCGCACGACCTGGGCCGACGTCTACTATCTCGGCACACTGAAATGGAATCAGGGGGTGAATAATTACCTGTGGTATGTGATGGGCAACATACCGAGTGGAACATATGATCCTACACGGCTCGCCAATCTCAGCCCCGGCTATACCGCAGTCGATAGCGGCTTCGGCTACACCTATTTCAATCCCGCCACCGGCCACGAATTCTCAGCGGTTGCCGGCCTCACATACAATGGGATGAACTCCGCCCTGCAGTATCGCAACGGCATCGACTTTCATCTCGACTGGGCGGCTTCTAAATTCATCGGCAAGAGCGTCCATGTCGGACTTGCCGGCTACGTGTACCAGCAGGTGACCGGCGACAGCGGCGCCGGCGCAAAACTCGGGGACTTCAAAGGTCAGGCCGTCGGCATCGGCCCGCAGATCGGTTTCTTCTTCCCGGCTTGGGAAGGCTACAGCGGATATCTCAACCTGCGCGGCTATTGGGACCTCCATACCGAGAACCGGCCGACCACCCAAACCTTCATGGCGACTTTGAGCTTTGCGCCCGCAGCCCCGGAGAAGCCAGCCGCGCCGCAAGGTCCGCGGCACCTGAAGTAGCGATCACGGATGATCCCTCAGTTCACCGCCTGCGCCGCGGGGAATTTCCACTTCCCGCTAAGGACTTCCGGTCGCGCCCGATAGAGCCGCACCGTGTAGTTCCAGCCCTTCATGATCGGCAGGCAGTTCGGGATCTTGCCGTCGCAGCCTCCGAACTGCACGGTGACAGACCCGTCCGGATTCTTTTTCGACGTGATGTTGTTGAGCGAATAGGCGTTGAACTCGTTCTTCTGGAAGTAACCTTCGGCGTTGTAGAGGCTGATCGACCAGAAGCCGTCAACGGGCACGTTTGCTGGCACGGTAATCTTGTGAATTGTGGCGCCGTCGTTCTTCGGCGGCGTATTTGTATCGTAAAGCGCATCCTTCTGCGGAGCGCCGCCCCATCCCACGGCGGAGCCAATCAGGTGCTTCATCGGATCGACCTTGCCGCGCTGACCGAACATGTTCCTGGAATCTATGCCCTCGCCGAGAACCAGCAAGGCTTTCCGAACCTTGAGCAGGCTGTCGCGGTCCCAGTTGGGAACCTCGAATTTGCCCGCGCTCTTTTGGCTGACCTTGATCTTGTCCTGCAGGGCGTGAACCTGTTCGATATCTTTGGCATCGTTGGGATCGATCAGGATGCGAATGAGCGGCAACACATAGCGTGTGCCGACGTTCTTCTTCGTCAGCGTGTAGGTGCCACCACCGTAATAAAATGCCGGTACGTAATCGTCCTGATCGATCACCTCCATCGACATGTACCGCTTGCCGGCATCGGGTAGTTGAATGGTAACCGGACCTGCATCCAGGTCAAATACCCCTTCGGAATAGAGCGTGTCGCGGTTGGCCCTGACGACGCCCTGCTCATCGAGCGGCTTCAGACCGCGGGAATGTGCAAGTTTGCCGAAGGCGCCCCTCTTGACGATGGAGTCGAAGCTAGAGTCCGATTCTGCGCGATTGTAATTTTCAGCGTTGACGGTCACGGCGGTTTGCGCCTGCGCCGCGGCCGCGCACGTCAGTGCGAACACATTGAGGAACAGCCGTTTCATCCATCCTCCCTAGCCGGGGACGTTCTCGATATCCGGCAGCTTCCAGCTCTTGTCGAAATAGGCCTTCTCCGGTCCGTAGAGCCGGAAGATGACGAAAAAGTCCTCGCCGGTCGGTATCCAGTTTGCTTCCTTGCCGGCCGGGGCCTTCGGCGCGAAATAGAGATCGACGCTGCCGTCGCCGTTCATCTGCAACTTCGACTTGTCGTAGGACGACAGTCCCACCACGTTCTGTGCGTTAGGGATCATCGACTTCGTCTTCATGCTGTAGACGATGGCCGACCAGAAATCTCGGGCGGGCGTGTCGGCGGGAACGCGCAGGCGATACGTCTTCTCGCCCTTGAAGAGGGCACCGCGGCTGTCGCGATAGGCTTGAGGGTACGCACTCGCCGCGAGCTTCTTGGGTATCCAAGTTCCCAGGAAGTAGGCCGTGGCGCGCTGGTCGACGAGAAGCTTGCCATCGAGCATGAAATCGCTGTTTTTCGTGGGCGTCATTTCTATGTCGGTCCATTGCCGGTCAAGCCATATGCGCTTTGAAAACGGACCAACCAGATAACCCTGCATGATATCGTAGGCCTGCGCGATGGCCTGCTCGAAAATCCTTGCCGTCTCGCCGGTGGGATTGAATGGCTTGTCCTTTTCGATGCCGATCGAGGCCAGCAGCCCCAGCATCGCCGCGTCCTTCTCCTGCGCCGGTTCGTCAATCACGACGGCAGCGATATCCCTGTAGAAGGTGAGATCGAAGACCGGCAGCGTGTGCCAGGACTGCGGATAGGCGTCGACGAATTTCGTCGGCGGAGGATTGGCGGCAGCCGCGAGCGGATAGACTTTCAGGGTCTTCGCATAGGCCACACCGTCCTCGATGGTCGCGCCCTTGCCGATAATCGGACGAAACGCGACATGCAGGAAGTTCGTGGTGGAGGGAATGACGAGGTAACCGGCGGGCAGGTTGTCCTTGTAGCCTGGCGGCAGAAGCAGATACTTGCCGCCCTTGCCCGCATCGTCGCCGGCCGGCCCCACATCGGCCAGCGGCACCTGGAAGCTGTCGATGGCGCTGCCGAACAGCGCGACCTTGGCTGACGCGGCAGGCACCTCAATCACCATCGGCCCCTGATGCAGGTCGAGCGCCGTTGCGACATACGGGGTGTTGTTGTTGGCGGTGATGAATTCGTGCCGCGCTTCGAGCGGCTTGGAAAAGTAGAGAACGTCGTTGTAGCCCGCCCCGACCCCGGCAAGGCTTCTGCGGAAAGCTGCCATTGATGCCGCCGGCATGCCCCACAGCGCGGCATCAACCGCACGTCGCGCTAAAGTTTGCTGAAAAAGCCCAGCTTCAACTGGGTCGACGGGTTGGGCGACTTGCCCCGATGTCATCGAAGGGGCGCTGATCGCGACAGCTAAACCCGAGATCGCAAGAAATACGTTGAGCCGGCTGACGGTCATGCAACCCTCCCCGCTGCATTCACCTCCAATTTTGGCAATCTATGCCAGTCAAGCTGAACTTTGAAGTCGTCTTTGGGTCACAACGGACCTTGGGAAGCGGAGCCACCCACGTCCGCTAACGCTGTTATCGGACATTAGAAAACTCGTCGAATGATAATGTTTGGCAAACCCGCTGCTCCCGAATCGCGCTACCAGCTACCGATCGCTTCAAGCAGCTCGGCCGCTCTAAACGGCTCCGAAATAAACCGCGCGTGACTGGGCATGTCGGCATCGCTTGGCCGATGCTTTCCGGACATCACCACGATCTCCACGGGAGGCCAGCGGTCTCGAACCGCAGCAGCTAGTCTAAGGCCGTCCATCGAACCGGGCATGTCGATGTCCGTGACGATCAAGTCGAAAAATTGCGCGTCCAGAGCGTCGATCGCTTTATCCGCGTCGGGCAAGGTAACGGCGGCGTGGCCTGCCTGTTTCAGGCTGAATTTCAAATCCATGGAAATAAGAGGTTCGTCTTCAACGAGCATTATTCTCAACGACGCCCTCCCTTTTGGCAGTCAAGCGACGAAAATTGCATCCGTTCCAAACAACTGCAGCGCCCTTTGGGGCTTAACTTCTGCGGCGCGGCCCTAACTCGTTCCGTGGCTGCAAATGTTCCACCCGGTCCCGGCATGGGAACCCTAGAGGCCCACCGCGGTGCAAAACACGATCTGTTCCAACGACTTGATAAAGTTAAGTGATCGCAGGCAAGCCAAATACGACATTGAACTGTGAAGTGTTTGGTGCATGATGGAACAACACCGGCGGCGGGGGCCGAGAGACCAGTTGTGGTCCTGCCGTGCAATGTGGAGCGCCAGTTTGTCCCTTGCCTTGGATACACCGTACCTCTCCGATAACGAGCGGCTGCTTAGTGCTGAGATCGAGGATCTAAAGAGAATCCACGGCCTAAGTCTTCAGCTTGGTGAGGCCTCGACATTGTCCGAAGGCCTGATGGAAGTGCTGAGAACGGCAGTCCTGCTGGTCGATGCCAGTCTCGGTTCGGTGCAGTTGCTTAATGACAGCGGCGAACTCGAAATGATCGGTCAGGTAGGCTTTGGCGCTGACATCCTGGCTTCAACCGCAAGATCGAGGCTCGGGAGTTTCCAATGCCTCTACTGAAATTCATTGCATCCAGGCCACGTCAACAATCTGAGCGAGCGGGAGCCGTAAGGCCGGACGACAGTGGGTTACTACGTCGTGCGCGATGGCGTCCTGACCGTGACGGACAGCAAGGGCGCGCCAGTTCGAATCACCGGGGCGAGAAGTACGAGCAGAAGATCGACGACGGCGACAACGTCTGCCTGATTGCCAGGCGGCTGACGATGCAGATCTATCGTTCGCGAAATGGCGACATGACCAGCTTCAACCGGCCGCTGAATCTTCCCCCCGCGGCAGGGTGGCGATAACGGCGGCATGTGCGCGGTTCTGCCGCCTCGCGTTGCTGCATCGGTCGGATGTAAACCAGATGCGGCGGCGCTCGGCGGGGTCTTCAATCTGCCTAATCCAGCGACAGCCGGAACGACAACAACAATGCGACCATGATCGCCGCCACGACAGACGAGATCAGAAACGAGGTCCCGATCAACTTAACCCATTCCCATTGAGACACGCTGCGATTTCCAGTCGGCCCCAGCCACAACGCAGCATCGGCCGAAACTACCGAAAATGCCAGTGCGTTTTGTGCAAACCAGGCTAGTTAGCCAAACGCCCCCAAGTCGGAAAGCACATAGGCAGCGGTAATTACCATCATTGCGGTCCACATCAACCAGAGCCGCAAAATCAACGTGTCTGGGTCCATCGGACAAGCGTACCGGAGCGGCACCGCGGCGCTTGATCTGGATCAAGGGGAATTCGTCTGTGCACTTTGGTGCGCAGGAGGACCTAGAGAAGAGAAGCCCCGGCCTCGCGGGGGTGAAGCCGGGGCAGTCCGTAGTCTAGAAGCATCACGATCATTACAACCGGTGCCGACCAGGAGGCGGTTCTGCCTGCGTGGCTTACATCAAACGCGGCTAGCGGCGTTGGGTTCCTATTGGAACAATGATGCTCTGGCGGAGTAGGTTTGCTGCTTCCGGTACGACCTCCCAAGTCTCGTAATACCGGAAGAAAACCTCCAAGGTTGGCGGCTCCGGCTCGGCATGCGCTGGAGCCGTTTTATTGCCTCGGCGTATGTCGTCCTGAAAACCTCGTGCTTGAGGATGCGGTCGATCATGGGCGCACTCTGTCGGACTTCGGGCAGACAACCGGTCGTAAGTCGGATCTAACTTACAACGCCGAGGAGGATACGTGGACACCTGCTTGGCGGACGGTCCCCGCGGTAGGCCCAAACTCCGTTGGGGCCGCTCTGTCGCGCGCGCTATTTCCCTTTCGCCTTCAGCGCAATCTCGACAAGCCGGCGGATGGCTTCAGAGCGGACAACGTTGTTTGCCGTCGCCCAGGCGTCGGCTTCTTCGATAAGAGCCTGCGGCATCCGGATCGTAACGTGAGGGTCTCGCCCGCCAGTAGACGGACGGCCACGCCGTTTTTTTGGTGCCACCTTTATTGACTTCCTCATAATTTTGGTCGTACCATAAAGGCAGGCCGAGGGTAAGCTGAGACTTCCACCCCGGCCCTAGCCCAAACCACAAGGTGTGCAACATCATGGCCCGAGCTAACACCGATAATAACACAAGACGTCGCGACTTTCTCGCCCTTACTGTAGCCGCCTGCACCACTATCCTTGCTACCCGAGCAGCACAGGCGAGCCCGACCGATGACAGCGCGCTGCTCGGATTAGGGTGCGGCTGTCTAATCTTCGGAACAATTCCGGAATAAGTGATGTGGCCAGCGAACAGCCTGCGCAGCGACGTCTAAGCGGGTGGCTCGATGGAATTCGTCGCAAAATGGGTTCGATCGCAGTTATGACCATCGTTCGCTCCGAGCAGCCGCAGCATGCGTGGACTAATGGGTATGCCGACATCTATTTCCTTATCCCTACCTGATCCGGTCGGTGGATGTCCGCTAGGGTCCGCACTCGCCGACGTCGGCGACTTCTCCTCCGCCGCTGTGCGGTCGACATCGACTACATCACCGAGCCCGCCGAAGACATCGCGGAGGTGACCTTAGGCAGCTTTGGCTGTCGCCGTGGTCTCGCGGCCGCGGATTGACCGCCCTCGGCGACGGCACGCTGCTCACGGCGATCGACGTGACAAAGTACAACGGCAGCTACCGCGCCGTGTTTTGCACCGGACGTCAGATGGTCTAGTTCGGTATTAGCATAACAACACCTGCTCTGCGATTTTCCTGACCAGATTTCGAAACCAGGCATGGCCGGGATCGTGGGCGAATCGACCGTGCCACAACAGCGAGAGCGTTAGCTTTGGCATGGGAAATGGGAGAGGACTACAGCGTAAGCGCAACTTTCTCGCATACATCCGCGCGGCGTAAGTCGGCAATGTCGCGATTAAATCGGTCCCCTGCAAATAGAACGGAACGGAAGAGAATTCTTGCGTGGCGACGACGATCCGTCTCTGGCGCTTTACCTTCGCAAGAGCTATGTCGACCACGCCCCTGTGGTCACCCGAGAACGAGGTGAGCACGTGGCCAGCGCTGACATATTTCCTCAGTGAGATACGACGGTCATTGCGGGCACCGCCATCGAAGATGCACGAATAGCTTGCGTCGCCAATCTCTTCCTTGATCAACCCCGAACGGACCTCGAGAAACACGGAAAGAGCGAGATCAACCGACTCCGCCTCAATCAGATTTTGGGCGTTTGTGATGTCCGCGTGACGCACCGTCAGGGCCACATTCGGCGCTACGTGCTGCAATTGCGTGATCAAGGGAGCCGTAAGGCATACATCAACCGCGCCAGGAACTCCGATCTTGAAAAGTCGCCTGGTCGTCGTCGGATCAAAGGAAGTCGTCGTACCCAGTGTCCGCTCTAGCGACTCAATTGCGGGCAGGAACTGCCCGTACAGGACGACGGCGCGAGGCGTTGGCTTCAACTCGTTCCCGGCGCGAACGAATAAGTGATCGCCCAACATGCCGCGGAGCCGCTTGAGCGCGTGGCTGGTCGCGGACTGACTTAATCCCAATGCCGAACCGGCGCGCGTCGTGGAACGTTCGCGCATAAGAGTAGCGAAAACTATAAGAAGGTTGAGATCGATCCCAGCGAAATTCTTTTCGTGCATGACTTCAATGAAAACATGCCATTTGGTTTCTGGCAGCCTATCTTATATTTTCTCGTTAGCAATACGCAGTGCAATCGTGGAGGCGTGACAGGCATTAATCGCTTTGGCGAATGACGCCTCGCGCAAATCGAATGATTCTTGATCGCAGGAGACTGTTGCTTAATGCGATGTCAGCAAGCATCATTTTCGCGAATGAAAGGAGTACCGCCATGAGCGTAGGGCCAATCCCCTATCAGATCGCGGTCTCAAAGCAAACGCTTGATCGCATTGAAGAGCGCATCAAGTCCGTTCGCATGCCACCAACTTCTGCCGGCGCCAGATGGAAATACGGCCTCGATGCCGACTGGTTCAGGAAGGTTCTCGCCTATTGGGTCAACGGCTTCGATTGGACGCACGCAGAGCAAGATCTTAACCGAACACCGCAATACACGTTGCAGGTGAGCACGACGCCTATCCATTTCGCATGGATCAAGCCCAAGAAAAGAAGCACTCTGCTGCCGTTTCTTTTGCTCCATGGCTGGCCTTATACCTTTGCTACCATGCTGCCACTGGCCAACAATTTGGCCGAAGCGGGCTTCGAGGTCATCGTGCCATCGCTCCCGGGCTACGACTTCTCGCCAGCGCTTGACAACGAAGTACGCGGACTCCGCTTCATCGGGACGCGTATTGCCGCGCTGATGGAAATGCTTGGATTCGACGAATACATCGTGCACGGTGGCGATCATGGTGCGGTGATCGCGGACTGGCTGGCAATCGATGTGCCGGCGCGCGTCGCAGGGATTCACGCCAATACCATCGGCTTTCGCCATCATGGCGCCGAGTTCGGCAACGGACAAACCGGTGCAGCGGATTCGACCGAGGAAGAGAACGCTTATGTAAAGGCCGAAGTCGAGCACATGGACAGGGAGAGCGCGTATTTTCGACTCCAGGCCACCCGGCCTGAAACAATCACCTACGCCCTTACCGATAGTCCGGTGGGCTGGGCCGCATACATGCTTGACAAATGGCAGAAATGGACCGCTGGGGGGCCGGAAGCGATCGAGAAGGCTTACTCGCAGGATCATCTCTTGACCGAAGTTATGATCTATCTCGTGACGGATACGGTCGCGACCGGTATCTGGCCCTATGCGGGCTTCGCTCTGGAGCCTTTTGGTCTGCAACCAGGCCAGATGCTCGAACAGCCCTTTGCCTATTCGTCCTTTGACGATCCGTTGCTGCCGAGGATGCCTCGGCGGTTCGTCGAGCGTTCGAGGCCTCATATCAAGCTCTGGCGTGAACACGCGAGCGGCGGCCATTTTCCAATGTTGACGGCGACAGGCACGCTTGCCAAGGACGCGATCGATTTCGCTGATCAACTCTAGGGGCGGACGGCGGACCGCGCCTATCATTCTCCGGATGGTAAAATCGCGCAAGCCTCCAGCGCGGTCGTGGGATGGCCTTGGGCAAGACGGCGACAACGATTGAAGGGCGGCTAACGTAGTAAGGGCCAGGAGGAAACGCTATGAGCGCCACCAGGTTTTGCTGCGCACGCAACCTATGCTGCGCGAGCGCAGACAAATGCATCGTTCCTGTCTCGCGGCGAAAGTATGGTGGATGTCGCCTGACAGGTGAGCGAGACTAGCCGCGAGCGGTCCAGCGATAGTGCGGCCTCTTGAACGAACGGAGTATGCGCGCGCCGCACAACGCAAGTCATTTTGTCAAAAGTCCTACTGCAATCATCAAGATGCCAAGTGTCGGGACATTCCAAACGAGCGAACGCGCAAGAGGCAGATTTATCCAATATAGAATGCCGTAGCCGATCCGTCCCCAAAAAAAGAAATGAGCTCCCCATAGGGTGAGCCAATCGTGCGTATTCGTTATGGCGGCGACGAGAGTTAAAGGGGCGAAGAAGGGAAAAGTCTCAAGGTAATTTCTAAGCGCTCGTTCGGACCTTCCAGCAAGCCCCGTCAGGGGCGCGACGCGTTGTTCCCTTGAAACCGCGGTCCACCGATAGCCTCGTTGCCAGCTTTGCAAGTGAGACACGACAGCAATCTGCACAATGCCAAACACCACACTCGCGACAAGCAGGACAAGTTCCATAGTCATGCGTTGACCCTACCATCAACTCTGCCTGTCCCGACAGACTTGTCTCAAGCCCGGCCGAAGTAGTTGCGCTGGGACCGGCTTCCTATGCCGGCGCCGCCGTGAGACCACAGCAAATTCGGCCCAGTTCTTTTATGCTGCGGAGTTGTTGATGCGCAGCGCCGCTCGCCGCTCTCATCACTCACGCGTTGATCTCTAAGTTCTCTGCCTCACGGCGGGAGCGCCAAAACGTATCATCGAAAGTCGAAACGCCTGGAGTTGTAGGCGCCAGCGAAGCACCGCGCGTTCTAAAACGCGAGGCACGGTCCCCACCGACAACCTTGCGGGCGTGGCGCCCATCTGCGCTCGCGCGTTCCTCGCTGTTATGCGGCGTGGGCTCCCGACGCCGATCGGCATGATAAGTCGGGGTTAAAAGGCGAGTTTCGTTGGACGACCTGCGATCACATCGTTGAGCATTTCGATGGGTCATACGAGTGCTCGTCCGTCTCACGACTGCCCCAGCAAAAAATCTACACGGATCCGGCCGGAACGCTCCCAACCCTTTTGGCATAGCCCTCCAGCCTGCCCGTGAGCTAATGCGGCAAATTTGTCGCGACCGCTTGACCGTTTGTGCAATCTCTAAGCGCGCCGTTCCCAATGCAAACTGCGTTGTCTCACAATTTAGAGACTGTGAGACAGTAAGGTCGTCTAGGCGGCAACTCGTGCCATTAACATGTTTTGAACACGGCGATTGATTTTCTGCGGTTCTCGACGAACTGCTCGTGAGTAAGGCCTTGATCAGCCAAAATCAATGTTCGGCGGTGGACATGACGCGCTGCGACGGGTGTTGAACTACTTCAGCGCAGCGAGGCTGCCGGGAGTGCCCGGCTCAATCGTCAGACGGGCCAGCTTGTTGATATCGCTGGATTGGTCGCCGTATTCTTGCGAGAATGCGACGCCTGAGGTCATCAGCAGCAGGGCCTTGATGGCCGTGCGGCCATATTCGGTGTCCTTCAGGCCGGGGACATAGCTTTCCACAAGGTCGTCGACCGACCGGATAGCGCCCTCCTTCACGGCGATCCCGATTAGCAGCGAAAGCACGGTCTTCGCCATCGAGAAGGACGCCAGGCGATCCGTATCAGTGCGACCGTATTGATAACGCTCGACCAGAATCGTGTTGTCTTTCGCGATCAGGAGGCCCGGGACCGGTTGACGATTGAGGTAGTCGTCCAGTGTCACTTCGAGCCCGGCGAAGCCATAGCGTGTGACGGGTTCGCTCGCTGCGCGCGCGCCAGCGAATGGGCCAGCTTAGTGCCGCCGATCGCGAACTATATGAGAAGAATCAACGCGATTCCGGTATGAAGAAGTACGGAAACATGCTGCTCCAGCACGCAATCAATGTGGTAAGGCCGCTTCAGTAGGCGGCCTTCTTTCAATCGATAACCTCATACTCGAAGGCCACGCCCTCCGGATCATTCTCCGCAAACCGTGTGTCTGCGGCCTCCTGACTGGCAAACACCTTGATGTGGTCGGGATCGCCAACGTCTTTGCTTGTGTCGACATAAACGAAAACGGTCATTCGTCCCTCTTAAGCTTGCGCCGTCCCCAGTGATGCTTCTTCCCAGACGCGGTAAACACACGAGGTCAGTCACGGTACAACGTCCTCATGACGCCGATGCGAGCCAGTATCGTAGGGCCGCCGGTCTCGGCGACTAGGATTAGTGCCTCTATCGCGGCCTGCCATTTCAGCGCCGCGGCTTCCTTTTTTGGAAGCCCCGCTATCAGGTCCGCAGCATCTCTCAGGGTGATGAGTATCCGACTGTTGGCAAGTTCGATCGGATCCTCGAAGGGGGTCGACCAGGGCACCTGCGTTCTCACGCAATGGATTTCAAAATTCTCTGAGAACAGCCCATTCCGACCATCTTGTCGGTCGGTTTAGGACGGAACTTGTCAGCCCGGGACGCATTCAGTTACCACTGCGCGTCTTTGGGCAGCTATCGGTGGTGAGAACGCCCGTTGCGCTCCCGCCTTCCTCCAAACGGAAAGGAACAGCGCATGGCAGAACGGCGCCGTTTCAGACACACAACGACATTGGGCGAGCGACTGGCCGAAGACACGGAGCGCCTGCGCCAGCAAGCGAAGGCAATGAAATCCGGCGTCGCCCGCGATCATGTCCTGCAACGAATCCGGCAGAACGAAACCGCGTCGCACATGAGCGAATGGCTGGTCTCACCCATCTTGAAAGCTCCGACCTAAAGTAAAGCCGCATCGGTAAAGCCGCTCCAATGTATAAGCCGGTCCCCTGGAGCGATAGGGCCCGGGTGCTTTACTTCAAGGCATCGAGCACGTTTTCCAAATGAGCGTGCCACGTCATGCAGTCGAAGAAAATTTCGTGGTGCCGCGCCCGTTCCTGCTCATCAGGTGCGTTGTTCTTATTGGATTCGTGCACGTGCATGTGATGCAAGAGCGGTACTAGTACGTTGTCCCTTAGGGTATCTTGCTATCGGCCGTCACAGCGCTGGGGTTGGCACTGTTGGTCGCCTTCGATCGAATGCTGAACGGATAGAGCTATGCTCGGCGTCGTGAGACTGCACCGCTTCCGCAGAGGGAGCGATGTAAGGGGGCGCGCGCAAAAGGAAAGCCGCCAGCGGTGAGGCCGGCAGCTCAAAAGCCTCAACCCTGATATTCGGCGATCTCGCGGACGAAGGCCCGGTTCATCGCCGGGCCTTCCCGGGTCAGTTTTGTTGCTGACCTTTGGAGTGAGCGTCTTCGCTATGCTGATGGGCCGTCTGCGAATGCTGCTTCGCAATTTTGGCGTGCTCCATACCCTTCGCATGATCGCCTTTGCCGTAGTGCTCGGCAGCGGGGCGGTGCGATTTGGACGCGTTTTCGTGGTGCTCCGCCGCCTTGTCGTGTTCCTCTCTTGCCATGGCGAGCCCTCATGTTGTTCAGCTCCCAGCGAGCTTCAAAACCGCATAGCAAATTCATGGTTCCAAGAAGAGCGCGAACGTTTACGTTGGGCTAGGTAAGAGCGGTGATCGTCGATGTACGTAGGGAACGTCGGGGTTTTCGGGCCGTCGTACATTCCCCCGATGCGGTGGTTCCTTTTTTGTTGCGCGTGTGTCCGGAACGGGACCTACTAAAAGCCGAGCTTCCAAAGCCGAAGGGGAGCGACCATGCGCCGCGTATATTATGCGCTTATCTTTCTCGCCACCGCCGTGCTAGGTTTCGGAGCGCTGGTGGGTTTTGAAAAGTTGCTCGGGGGCTAGCTTCTGGCGCCTCTTGAAGTGAGAAAACGGATGTCTCATGCCAACGTCGCTGCCCGAGCGTCGTCCTAAACCCGAGATTCTTCCGGTGAGGCCACTCTTAGCCATTCGCGCTGCGCCGGTCCTTTCGATTGGTCTTCTTGCCTCGCGTGGACCTGTTCTCGCCTGGGTCCGAGATATCGGACACCCCGTGGCGGTTGCTGCCGCTCGGTGACGCGCGCTCAACTCTTCAAAGCCTTCGAAGTCCTTGCTGATGGTTGGATCGTGAGTCGATTGGCGACAAGCCTCGTACCATCAAGGACCTCAAGTGGCGTATCGCAGACGGGACAACAATAGGTTCTCTTGTCGCCCCTTTCCGACCAAAGCTCCGCCCGGCGGAAGCCTGCCCCGCAGCAATAACACGTTACATCGTTCTTCTTCATGATGCGCTCAGTCTGGAGGACGCTCGGCCAACTGAGATAGTTGCGAGTACTCTTCCGTGACGCGGGCTGCTGCTTGATAGGCAGTGTCGAATTTCGCCGTACCATAGTCCACGATGAACGCTCGCCACGTAGACCCGCCGTGAACGGTCACCAAAGATGTAATAGAGATTTCCCTGACGCCTTCATGCCGGATCCTGCCGGCTTCATCTCATCTTCTAGTAGTCGCCAATCCAGACAGCGTCGAAATTGAAGCCGTGCTGGCGAGGCCGTCATGCGAGTCGTTTGAACCATTTGGGGACGATCGATCCATTCGGCCGCATTCTCGTCCTTGGCACCGCGGAGCGCGCTTGTGCTTGCAAATGCGCTGGCGGCCACCGCGAATACAAGAACGGCGCGGAGAAATACGCGATACAGGGAGGATCAACGGTATGGTCAGTACCGCCTGACAATGCCGAGCCGCCGCATGATCAAGTAGGCGAGCACAGAAGAGCCGACTAGCAGCGCCGCAGCCCACAGGAAGCCGGTCTCGACATCGGTGAGCGGAAGGCCCTTGGTGTTCATGCCAAAGATGCCGGTCACCAGCGTGGGCGGCAGCAGTGTCATGGTGACAACAGCGAGCGCATGAAGATGCCGGTTACCCTCCTCCTGCATCATGCAATACAGCTCTTCTTCAAGGAGGCGGCTACGCTCTCGCAGTTCAACTATGTCGTGATCGAGGCCGTCGAGCCGCTGGGCGAGCTTGGCCGCATGCAGCCGCAGCGCGGGGCTGAGATGATCTGTGTTTTTCTGTTCCAACCGCTGAAACAGGGCGCGTAGACCCGCGAGTTGCCGGTGCAGCCGCACGCAAGTCCTTCGCTGCCGGCCAAGGCTGGCACGCATTTGCGCGCAAATCTGACCGGCGAGCAACTGTTCCTCCATCGCATCGATCTCGGTGCCGATCTTATCCGCTATGCGGTCCATGGTGTCGGCGACCTCGTCGACGATCTTCTCAAGCAGTGCCGCCACGCTCTCGACTTGCCGGCCGCCCTCGAGCAGGCGCCGCGTCGCATCGACGGCGCACAGCGCCTGGTGGCGGCCGCTGATTAGCAGCCGCTCGGTCATCGCAAAGCGCAGGAAGCCCGTCTCTTCAGTTGGCTTATCGATTTCGCGAACCAGGTCGGAGAACACGCCATAGACGCAGTGGTCAAAGATGTGGATCTGCTGGAAATTATCATGCGAAAGCAGGAGATCACGTGCTAACAATGGAATTTGCAATGTCGCAAGCCACGCGCGGGCACGCGCATCAGTCAGGCTGAAGTGCAGCCAAAGCCGGCCGTCATGGGAAAATTCGATTGGCGCGTCGATTGGCAGCGGCTCAGCTCGGCCATCGTGATGCAGGCGAAAGGCCCAGACCAGGCCTGGGATAGGCGTCAGCGCTACGGCAGAGGGCAGCGCCTCCATGGCTTCGGGCGTCGGCTCAGTCAACATGATCCGATCCCGCTCAACTGAACGGCGCACTATCCGCAACCCCTGTCCGCCAACTGCGGCCGGCGAGGTTACGCCGGCGGCTGCTTTACGTGCAATTCAAGTACGGTTTTGTTACAGTTTAATGTCGGAAGTTCTTTTCCGGCGGCAGGTTACTCCGCCGCAAGGTCGGGCGCGGCATGCGGCGCGGCTTCCCTGTTCTAATCGTGCACCATGCGGCTGAACGGCAGCGTCAGGTGGGCGCGGAAGTGATGCGCCCTCCGCACCGGGAAATCGGCAACTGGCGCGTCGGGTCCTTCCGAAATGAGTCGCGCTGGCGCCGATTCGCTTGAGCTTACAGGAACAAGTCCGACAGTGGCGGCCGGACTGGCGGCCGCCACCACCTCGTTGAGGGAATCGGGTACGGGAGGTGGCAACATCTTTCAAGGAAGCCTGAAGACATCACACCAGGAAACGAACGCTTGCATCGGCCAGGAAACGG
>Ga0081540_1001548_pt1 | contig 19704 bp, 15 predicted proteins | sample TabmetS2T1R1_FD_71024 | JGI IMG/M metagenome (GOLD analysis project Ga0081540, IMG submission 71024) | Tabebuia heterophylla rhizosphere microbial communities from the University of Puerto Rico - S2T1R1 | ecosystem: Host-associated > Plants > Roots > Rhizosphere ... | reverse complement strand
CAGCCCGAGGTCAGAGGCTGTTGCCGCTAGGTGTTCAAATCGTTGCGCTTCGCTTAACCATTTCCAGCTTGTCTCGGGATGCCGGACCGCTTGCTGCCGGCATATCGAAGCGAGCCAGCGATAGTCACGAGCAGCCTCTTGCGGCGATTGTTTAGACTTCGCCTTCATGAAGAACCCCTGGCCGCACTAGCTACAATCCCAATAGGCTCGGGGCAGGTTCGTTCCTATTTATTTTGAAGTCTGCCTGCCCGCTCCGGAACAAGCGCAGCGGCCAAGGCTTGGTCTCGACATCCCATGGAAAGTTGCGCGCGACGGCATGCTGCGGCGATTTGGCCCCGTAATCACCGATCATGGCGTGACGTTCAGGCTCTGGGCACCGGACGCGAAACGCGTGGACCTCCTGCTCGATCGCGCTATAGCAATGACCCGTCAGGACGGCGGATGGTACGTCGCGGATATTACCGGATCGGCCGCGGGCGACCGTTACAAGTTCCGCATCGACGATGAGATGGACGTTCCAGACCCTGCCTCTGCATTTCAACCGGACGATATCCCCGGTGCCAGTGAAGTGATCGACCACGGCGCCTATCCTTGGGAGGTTGGTGCGTGGCGTGGGCGGCCATGGCATGAGGCCGTCATTCTCGAGGCGCATGTCGGGACCTTCACACCGGAAGGCACCTTTCGCGCCGCCATTGACCGGTTCGATCACCTTGTTACGACCGGTGTCACCGCCATCGAGCTCATGCCGCTCGCCGACTTTCCAGGCCGGCGCAACTGGGGCTATGACGGCGTCCTCTGGTACGCGCCTGACAGCGCCTATGGCAGGCCAGAACACCTCAAAGCTCTAGTGGACGAAGCGCACCACCGCGGTCTAATGATCTTTCTCGACGTCGTTTACAATCATTTCGGCCCCGAAGGAAATTATCTCGGCCGGTATGCGCCAGAGTTTTTCGCAAAAGCCCATACCCCGTGGGGAAGCGCGATCGATTTCTCCCGGGAGGAGGTGCGCGCCTTTGCGATCGAGAACGCGATCAGCTGGCTTCGCGACTATCGGTTCGACGGGCTTCGGCTAGATGCAGTTCATGCCATCGTTGAGCCGGGCAAACTGGCCATGCTTCGCGATCTCAGCAATGCGGCGGGAGAGTTGGCTGAGAGCACCGGCCGTCACATCCATCTCATGCTCGAGAACGACGACAATAACGCCGAGCTGCTCGATCCTGCTGAAACGACTCCCCGCGGCCAATATCGCGCCCAATGGAACGACGACTATCACCACGCTTGGCATGTGCTCTTGACGGGTGAAACACACGGCTACTATCGTGACTTTAAGACGTCGCCCGTCCAAAGAATTGCCCGGGCCCTGGAATCCGGCTTCGTCTATCAGGGCGAACCTTCCGAACACCGCGGTGGTCAACCGCGGGGCCAACCCAGCGGCAGGTTGCTACCCCTCGCCTTCATCAATTTCCTGCAGAACCATGATCAGATCGGCAACCGCGCGCTTGGCGACCGTCTCGCCGGTAACGCAAAGGCGGCTGCGCTCGAAGCGGCTCTTGCCATCACTCTGCTCGCGCCGAGCGTCCCAATGCTCTTCATGGGCGAGGAATGGGGATCGGCCCGGCCGTTCCCCTTCTTCTGTGACTTTGGAGACGACCTTGCCAATGCCGTGCGCTCCGGCCGCAAAACGGAGTTTGCAGACGCTTACGCCAAATATGGCGACGAGATACCCGACCCCCTTGCGGAAGCAACCTTGCGGATGGCCTGCATCGATTGGAACGCTCGAGGCGCAGAACAGTCGAAGCATCGGTTGGATTTTGTGCGTAATCTGCTTGCGATTCGTCGGCGCGAGATCATCCCAAGGCTCGCTGGCGCGAGCTTTGGCGCGGCTCGGGCAACGGCGACTGGCCTGCTCGTGGCGAACTGGCGGTTGGGCGATGGGACCAGATTGAGCTTGACAGCCAATCTGTCCGAACTGGATCTAGCGTGCCCGCAGCCCAGCAGTGGAACCTTAATATGGGGCCGCGAGTTGACCGAACGCCTGCCGCCCTGGACGGTGAGCTGGCGCATCCAATAGCGCAATGCCCCCTCCAATCCCCACCGCAACCTACCGATTGCAGCTGACTCGGGAATTCGACTTCAACGCGGCCGCGAATATCGTTCCGTATCTGAAGTCGCTCGGGATCAGCCACGTCTATGCGTCGCCCTTCCTAAAGGCGCGCGCCGGCAGCACCCATGGCTATGACATCGTCGATCACAACCACCTCAATCCCGAACTTGGCGGCGAAACAGGATTTCTCCGCCTAGGCGAGACGCTGCGAGCACATGACCTCGGCCTCATTCTCGACTTCGTCCCCAACCATGTCGGCGTTCACTGTGCAGACAATCCGTGGTGGCTGGATATGCTGGAATGGGGTCCCGCTTCGCCGCACGCCGCCTCCTTCGACGTGGACTGGGAGCAACTGCCGCACCGCGCCCGTGGTGGCGTCTTGCTGCCGATTCTGGGATCGTCATACGGGCAAGCCCTCGAAGGAGGCGAGATCGAGCTCCGGTATGATGCAGCAAGCGGCAGCTTCTCCGCGTGGTATTTCGATCACCGGCTGCCGATCTCGCCCGAACGCTACAGCGAAATTCTGCGGACTCTGGTGAGAGAGGCACGGGCGGAAGCCGATCCCGCTGGGGCAAGGCTTCTCGACCTCGCGTCGCGGCATACGCAGTTGCATCATCCTAATCGAGACGAAGCACCCGCGTTCAAGGCGGCGCTGCGATCGATCGAGGGCGCTAGGGCGATCATAGAACGTGGGCTTGAGGCTTATCGTGCCGGGCCCGGGCGCCACGTGCAAAACCTGGCGCTGCATCACCTTATGGAGCGACAGCATTACCGGGTTGCACATTGGCGTCTGGCATCCAGCGACATTAACTATCGCCGGTTCTTCGACGTCAATTCCCTTGCTGGCCTGCGGATGGAAGACGCCAGGACGTTTTCAGCGAGCCACCGGCTGGTTGCCAAGATGATATCGGAAGGTTGGCTTCACGGGTTGCGACTGGATCACATCGACGGGCTTCGCGACCCTGCTCAGTATTGCCGGCGATTGCGCCGGCTGTTGCAGGCTACTCGCCGCAACAAGTCCGACCCCTTCTACCTCGTCGTTGAAAAAATCCTCGGAGAGAATGAAGAACTGCGGCCTTTTCCCGGTGTTCACGGCACCACCGGCTATGAATGGCTAAATGCAATCACACAGGTGCTGATAGCAGGCGACGGTCTCGATGCGCTCGATGACGTATGGCGCCAGCTCAGCAACCGATCGCCGCGGATCGAGCCCGTCCTGCGACAGGCAAAACGGCGCGTCCTTGAGACACTTCTCGCCAGTGAATTTACTGTGCTGTCACGTCTATTGGCGCGGATCGCTAGCGGCCATTACTCGACCCGCGACTTCTCCGCGGACAGCCTCCGTCAGGCGCTCGAACTCTATGTGATGCACTTTCCGGTGTATCGCACATATCTCACTCAAGCCAGCGCCTCGGTTGAGGACCACACGCTGATAACCTCAACCATTAAAAAAGCGCGGGCCGAGTGGTTCGCAGCCGATGAAGGAATCTTTGACTTCCTGCGCGACACTCTGACGATGGATCTCGTCAAGCCAGAACGCGGTACCGCGCACAGTGGGCCCCGCGTTCGCCGCTTTGCCATGAAGGTTCAGCAATTCACGGGTCCCCTAATGGCCAAGTCCCTCGAGGACACTGCCTTCTACCGTTACCATCGTCAGCTCGCATTCAACGAGGTTGGCGGCGATCCTGCTGCCGGCGCTCTCCCTGTGGCGGCGTTTCACCGCAAGATGCAGGAACGGGCCAGAGCATGGCCCCACGGAATGACGGCAACCGCAACCCACGATACAAAGCGCGGCGAGGACGCGCGCGCGCGGATCATGGCGATCGCAGAGATCGCGGGCGAATGGACCGCCGCCGTCGCTCGCTGGAAAGTGCTGAATGCCCGGCACGTAACGAGTGAAGGCAATTTCCGCGCGCCCTCGACGACCTTCGAATACATGCTTTATCAGACATTGGCGGGGGTTTGGCAGCCGGATGACCCCTCTCTTCCCGAACGTCTACAAGCCTATGCGCTGAAGGCCGCCCGAGAAGGCAAGGAAGAAACCAGCTGGCTCAATCCGCACGCGCGGTATGAGGAAGGTCTTGCCCGCTTCGTCGCAGGCATCCTGGACCACTCGGCCTCTGGCGAATTCCTCGATTCCTTTGAGGCTCTCGCGCGACGCATCGCAATGCTCGGTGCGCTGAACTCGATCAGTCAAATCACCCTGAAGGCAACCCTGCCCGGTGTACCGGATTTTTATCAGGGCACGGAATTATGGGACTTTTCGATGGTCGACCCTGACAACCGGCGCACGGTTGACTACGCCAGTCGCGCATCTATTCTGGCCGAATTGAAAAAGCCGGATTGGACTGAGCTAGCCCGCAATTGGCCGGACGGCCGCCTAAAACTTGCATGGACCCGCGATCTTCTCGGCATCCGTCAACGCTCTCCCGATTTGTTTTCCAAGGGCGACTACGTCCCGCTGGAAGTTCGAGGGCCCCATCGTGACCATATCATTGCTTTTGCGCGTCGGCACGGCCGTGATGCCGTCATCGTCGCTGTGGGAAGGCGGTTTCAACGTCTCACCGATGGCGGGCGCTCTTGGCCTCAGGTTCAAACCATCGAAGCCGAGATAGATCTCACCGCGGTTAACAAGCACTTTCGGCAGGACAGGATATCGGCCGCTGCTTGCTTCAAGGACTTTCCTGCGGCCGTTACTATCACGCAACTCGCCACCAAGGCGGTTGGAACGACAAGCTTCGTGCGCAGTTGAGACCCGTGTCGCAACGGTGGAGCCTTGATGAAATCAAAGCGAAGCTCGCATCAGTCGTTGCTCGGCGCGGCCTTGCTACTGCAACAGGCAGCCATTCGGGAAGGAAGGCCATTCCCGCTTGGCGCAACCTGGGATGGCCTTGGCGTCAATTTTGCATTATTTTCGGCCCACGCGACTAAGGTAGAGCTTTGCCTGTTCGACGAAGCCGGCCAGGAGGAGGTTGAGCGGTACGCCCTGCCCGAATACACAGATGAAGTCTGGCACGGCTATTTGCCGAATGCACGCCCGGGCACCGTCTATGGCTATCGCGTACACGGACCATATGAACCGGACGCCGGGCATCGCTTCAATCCCAACAAATTGTTGATCGATCCCTACGCACAGCAGTTGGTCGGGCGCCTCGAATGGAATCCCGCGCTTTTCGGCTATCGCCTCGACCACACCGACAAGGATAGATCGTTTGACGAACGGGACAGCGCTCCGCACATGCTCAAGAGCACGGTTGTGGACCCCGCATTTACCTGGGGCCCCTTCCGCAAGCCGCAAACGTCGTGGGAACGCACCCTCATTTATGAAATACACGTTAAGGGATTCACACAGCGTCATCCCTTAATCCCCGAAGCCGACCGCGGGACTTTCGCCGGTCTTTCTCATCCTGCCATTGCGTCCTACTTGTGCTCGCTCGGGGTTACTGGCGCGGAATTGCTTCCGGTCCATGCCTTTGTTGACGACAGCTATCTGCTCGACAAGGGCCTGCGCAACTACTGGGGATACAATTCGATCGCCTTCTTCGCACCGGAGCCACGCTACCTTCGCGCCAGGAGCCCCAACGAATTTAAGACCATGGTCAATCAGTTCCACGCTCACGGTCTCGAGGTCATACTTGACGTTGTTTATAACCACACGGCGGAAGGCAATGAACTCGGTCCGACATTGTCGCTCAAGGGCATCGACAATGCCAGCTATTACCGGCTGTTGCCGGACCAGCGCCGCTATTACATCAACGACACCGGGACCGGTAATACGGTCAACCTCTCGCATCCGCGCGTGCTCCAGTTGGTGGCAGATTCCCTCCGCTATTGGGCAACCGAAATGCGCGTTGACGGCTTTCGGTTTGATCTGGCGACGATTCTTGCGCGTGAGCCTTACGGCTTCGATGAGGGCGGGAGCTTTCTTGATGCCTGCCGTCAGGATCCCGTGCTCTCCGGCGTCAAGCTCATCGCCGAGCCGTGGGACATCGGGCCGGGCGGGTACCAGGTCGGCCAGTTTCCGCCCGGCTGGGCCGAATGGAACGACAAATTTCGCGATGCTGTACGCAGGTTTTGGAAGGGCGATGCCGGCATCTTGCCCGACTTCGCCCGCCGAATTTCGGGATCTGGCGATCTCTTCAACAGGCGCGGCCGCAAACCGTGGGCGAGCATTAATTTCGTAACGGCCCACGACGGCTTCAACCTCAACGACCTCGTCTCCTACAACGACAAGCACAATGAAGCCAACGGGGAAGACAACCGCGATGGTCATTCCGCCAATCACTCCTGGAATCACGGCAGCGAAGGTCCAACGGATGATCCGACTGTTCTCGAGCTACGCGAGCGGCAAAAACGCAATATGCTGGCAACCACGCTATTGTCCCATGGAACGCCGATGCTTCTGGCCGGCGATGAGTTCGGACACACGCAAAGCGGCAACAATAACGCCTACGCGCAAGACAACGAGACCACATGGTTGAACTGGCTAGGCATTTCGACGTCGGGCCGGCAGCTTCGGGAGTTTGCGCGCCGCCTCATCGCTACGCGAAAGGCATTTCCCATTCTCTATCGCGGCCGCTTCCTCGTTGGCCTCCGCAATGAGGAGCTCGACATCACTGACGTGACATGGCTCACCCCTGCCGGAACCGAAATGACGACGGAACACTGGCACAATGACAACTTGCGCTGCTTCGGAATGCTCCTCGATGGGCGCGCGCAGGAGAGCGGGATCATCCGGAGGGGGTCGGATGCAACCTTGCTCATCGCCTACAACGCTCACCACGATGTCGTACCCTTCACTTTGCCCGATGTGGCCGAAGGCAGGCATTGGCTTGGGCTGATCGACACCGCCAGACCCGGGGCGCCCGTCGTCGAGCTTGAGTTCGGCCGGATTTACGAACTTGCGAACCGATCGCTCTCCGCTTTCGCTCTTGCCACCGACACGACGAGCAGCCTCCGACAAGGGGTAAGTTCAATCCTCGACGTGACGGAACGCCCGCTGATTGAACAATGAAGATCGTGCGATCGACTTTGCTCTGAGCTGGCGAGTGCCCGCATTGCGTCAGAAGCGGAAGCACCGCCCTTCCCTGTCCACGTTACGCCTGAAAAAGGGCGTCTAGACCGCTCCGCCGTGGCAAAATCTCTGGTGAGGCCCCCTCAGGGTCAAAGGGGATCCCAACGCTCGCGCGACATTATGGGACAAAGTTCGTTTACCCTGCACGTTCGGGCCGCACGATCGCCTTCCGCAGCAGGCGTGAAAGGGATTCTACGGAGTATGGCTTCTGAATCAGTTCGAAACCGATGTGCGCATTCTCCGCCAGGACCTCGCTATATCCGCTTGTAAGGATTACCGGCAATCCAGGATAGCGCTCCCGAACGATATTGGCGAACTCCACGCCGTTCATGCCCGGCATGATGACATCTGAAAAGACAAGATCGGCAGAAAATTCGTCAGTGGCGAGTAAGGCGAGGGCCGATTCCGCATCTGCAACGCGCTTGACGCGGTACCCAAGGTCTTCCAAAAGTTCAGTGGAAAAGCGTCCCACGTCGTCGTTGTCCTCTACCACCAACACAGAATAGCCGCGGCCCGAGGCGGCCGGTGCAGCGTGGGCACTCAATTCAGAGGCGGCCCCAGGCGAGGTGACGCGCGGGAGATAGAAGGTAAAGGTTGCTCCCATGCCCGGAGGGCTAGCAACCCCGATATCACCGCCCGACTGTCTGGCGAAGCCAAATGCCTGACTTAGTCCCAACCCGGTGCCCTTGCCGACCTCCTTAGTGGTGAAGAAGGGTTCGAATATCTTGTTCAATCTGTCGGAGGGAATACCGATGCCGGTATCCTGCATAGAGATGGCGACAAATTCGCCAACGCGTGAGGGTTGCTCTCGAATTGCCGGAATCCCACTGGCCCTCGCGACCCTTGTTGCGATGTGGCCTTCGCCATTCATGGCGTCGCGGCTGTTGACCGCGAGGTTAAGCAATGCGGCCTCAAATTGAGCGATGTCAGCCGTGGCATGGCAATCTTGGTTCTCGATCTGAACCTCGATGCGAATGCGTCCACCAACAAGAGGGCGAATCAGTTGCGTAATCGCCTCGACTTGGGTCCCGACGTTGAAAGTCTGTGGTTTCAGCGGTTGCCGCCGAGCAAACGCTAGCAGCTGGCCGGTCAGCTTCGAGGCGCGCTCTACGGTCTCTGATATGGCGTCGATGTAGCGTCGGCGACGCTCTTCTGGCAGTTCGCGCCTTCGGAGAAAGTCAGTAGCCGAGCGAATGATTGTCAAGAGATTATTGAAATCGTGCGCCACACCGCCGGTGAGTTGACCGATTGCTTCCATCTTCTGCGACTGTCGTAGCGCTTCCTCACTCTGCCGACGCTCGGTGACATCGACCGCTTCTGGCACCGCGCCGATAATCGCGCCGTGCTGATCGTGCAGCGGCCGCATCGCAAAATCGAAATAGCGGTCGCCAATCGGCAGATGGAGCAACATCTCAGCCGTGACTTCTTGCCCGTTCATCACTGCAGCAAAAAGACCCCTCACCGCATCAGGCATGCCTTTGGTTGCGGTAAACCACGCCGTTTCCCAAAACGGCTGCGCAATGACATCGGAAATATCCGCCTTGATCCCGGCCAGCGCCGTCGCATTGGCATAAAGCACATTACCCTTCTCGTCGAGCAATCCCTGGTATTGGTGGCTGGTCTCAAAGATGGCGCGCATCTGCGCTTCGCTTGATTCAAGTTGAGCGGTGCGCTGCGCTATCCGCTGCTCGAGCACGTCGTTCATCCGCCTCAATTCAATTTCAGCCTGCTTCGCCGCCGTGACATCGTGCGCAATACCAATAAATCCGATGTGCTTGCCGGCGGGGTCCCAGCGCGGCTGCGATTCAGATCTCAGCCAGCGCCATTCACCGTCGGCACGTCTGTATCGGGCCTCCAGCACGAATGGCTTCAGCGAGGACTCTCCTGCAATCTGCTCTTGAAGGATACGCGGGAGGTCTTCCGGGTGCAGAGCTTTGCGCCAATCGAACACAACGGCTTCTTCGAATGGTAGTCCAAGAAAATCCAAGTATGCCTGATTGGCAAACAGACGCGTGCGATCGAGTTTGGTTACCCACATCGGTACTGGCGCGCTGTTGGCGATTAGCCGAAAACGCTCCTCGCTCTCGCGCAAGGTTTCCTGTGCGACCATGCGATCGGTAACATCGATGTGCGCGCCGATCAGCCGCAGCGCGCGACCGTCGGTGTCGCGCTCGATCTCAGCGACGACATCTATCCAACGAGTTTGGCCGTCGTTCGGTCTGATAATGCGGTACTGCGCGGTGTATTCCTTTTCCCAACCCGCCAGAGCGTCTAGGAAATGCCTCAACGTCTTTTCCCGGTCGTCGGGATGAATACGGTTGACCCATTCTTCGTGGGTCTCGTTCCAGGCTTCGGTCGGTAGCCCATGGATGACGAGATATTCGGGTGATCTGCGATTCTTGAAGCCTTCGCGAAAATCGACCTCGACGCCCCCGACCTTTCCGATGTGTTGAATCCGCGCCAGTTCCGCTTCGCGCTCCTGCAGGGCACGGAAAGCGTCGTCGCGCTCCCTGGCGACCGTCTCAAGGTCGTGCCGAAGCTTCTCCGTCAAAGCGGCATCGTCAGGCACTTTGGGCCTCTGTTGCGAAACCATCTGCTTTAGGTTCTGGTTAGACTGTATGGGACCCGGCTTTCAACATCAGGTCAAGCTTAGGAAACCACCCTAAGTATGGCCTCGTCCAAGGTGGCGGGACCTCTGGGGTCATGTCCGGCAGGTGACCAATCTGCGGATGCGCAAATGGCGGCCCTAGCTTTATAGAGAATTGAGTTCACTTTTGAACATAGCACACACCACATATGTTCCTCACCCTGAAAGGTCCGCTCCTTTTGAATGCCGGGTATTTCCTGGAGTTCGCCGCTGCGATCCTATTTTGAAGCAGCTATAATAATCGCATTCGTTCGTTGTAGCACCGTCGCTGCGATTTCACCGGGCGTGTGCCGGCTTTCAATATTGAGAAGGACGACTCCAAGTCCTATCGCAGAGGGACGACGCCCCTTTTTCCACATTTCATGAGCGCCTTTTCTTAGGGCCCGCATGAATATCTTCCTCTCCGGCACAGATAAGCCATCATACGCCACGACAAGATGCTCGTGCATGGCCCATACACTGTTAAAGCAGACTGATTTTGCGAGGGCGCTCATACCATCAATATGAGCAACGAGGTCACGCAATTCATTTTCCAGTCTTTTTCCACGAGCCTCGCGCCACACTTGCAGGAGGCGCATTCAGCACTCCCAGATCGCTAATCAATGGCCTGCCCTCGGCAGTAAAAATTTCAACGGGTATTGCCCCGCTGTATGAAAAACGTGAGAAGTTTTCGTTCGTTCCGAGATTTCAGGACGCAGCTGGTTCTTACTGCACTGCGGCGGCGACGGCCGCCATCTGCGCCAGTTGCACTTTCGGGTTGAGCCGATGAGAGTTTGTCCGCCGAAATTGGCGTTCGATTCAGGCGGCGGCTGGGACCATCGACATCACTTCGGTTAGTAGAACCGCGGATGGGTCGATCGGAGTTTTCCAAGGAGCACGATCTGGAAGCGGCCTAAGCACGGAGGCAGGTCGGACTGGAGCTGCGAGAAGCGCAGCGCCGCCGGGACGATGCAAAAGGGTCCTGCTGATTTCGCTAACCCTTCAAGGTGCACCGGCTGCGTGGACGTCCGCGATGCGTTGAGCCGGCGAAGTCTAGATGGTCAAACCTTCCTGTGATTGCTCAATTCGGAACCCTCCAATCGCCATATGCACGAGATGCAGCTTGCCAACAACGGCTGGGGCTAGTTCGAATGGATAGGCGTCGCTTAGTCCCAAGGACCGATTGAGCTCGTTAATCGAGCGGCTTACAGGTTTCCACGAAGCCAGAAGCGCTTCGAAATCGATTTCAAGATACGGATCTTTCAATACCTGTTTCGTGCGTTCATCGAGCGCCAGAGGCAAGCTGGCCAGTGTATCAAGCGTTGACACAATATGAAGGAAATGGGCAAACGTTTCGGCCCAGTCCTCCCACGGATGGGAGGTCGCATACTCGCTGATAAAACTCTGGCGGTCATAGATCCTTTGGGTCCGATTGTAATAGCTGCTGAGAGCGGTTTGATAATCCTGAGCGGCGTCACCGAAGATCAGATTGAAAGGCGCCCTGAGCTTGGTACTTTCGACCAGCAGGTCCCAATAGAAGTGACCAATCTCATGTCGAAAGTGGCCAAGCAAAGTCCGGTACGGCTCTCTGAAAGCCGTACGGCGTGATTCGCGTTCAACGTCATCAGCCTCTGCAAGGTTCAGCGTAATGAGTCCAGAAAGATGACCTGTCAAAACTGGTCCGTCTTCATCCGACAGAATGTTAAACGCAACTCGAACACCACTGCGTGAGGCGAGTGGGAGATGCAGCCGACCTAAGTCGTAGAGCAGACGGCGCTTGGCCTCCTCCACCCGCTTCCAGAGCAATATATTTCGAGCGTTGGAAAGGTTGGGTATCGTGCGATTGAGACAGCAGGACTTACAGTAGTGATCGGGGTGCCTCACCGACCAATTGCATCCGATTAGTTCGCGATTGTCGCAACGACTTCCCCCGCCAAGCCGAGCCATCTGAAAGGTTGCAGGCTCAAACAACAGCTTGTCGCCGCAATTCGTGCATTCGCATTGTTCGAATGGCACTTGGGCGTGGCAGGACGGACAGTAGAGCTCTCGCACTTGCAAGCCTGATAATATTGGGCTCTGACATTATTACGACGAGGCTGCGTTTACAGCTCGTGAAGCACACCACATGTCAAATGTCCCCTATTCAAGGCCCACTCTATCACTGGGCCCTGGCTGACTTGTCGAGCATGGAGCGTTGCTTCTTTAGAGAACTTTGCCGGAGACGACTGACACGAGCCGTGCCGACTTTATTCGATACTGCCCCCGGCTTCTTCGTGGAAACGCGCTCGGCCATCGGTTGGACATCCGATAACCGGATCGGCTGCGTCACCATCGGATCTTGATGAGCTCGTTTTGACATAAGGATAAACCGCACAGCTACCCTGACGGTTCCAGTCTTCTGCCACCTGACGATAACTTAGCCCAAACCCCAAATCGGTGCGACACAACATAAGCAACGGGTATGCGAAAGCGGGTCGGAACTTTGCAGGCGCTAACGCATTGTACCGAGGCTTTTGCCGTCAAACTTTATGCGGATCGAGACGACGAGCGATGTTACGCTGGTTTTGGTCAGATAGGCGACGAAAGGCCATCCGTGAGGATCGAAAATACATCGTCGGCAGGGCCCGACGCTTCCTGTTGAGCTACCTGACATCCGACGACCCTCAAAAGCAACGCTACTACGAGCTGGTCGCTGGAGCAGCTGCAGCATGTCAGCCCCAAGCCGTCGATCCCAAATTGCAGAATACGGAATTGTCCAAGATCGTTGCAGAGACTGCTCTTCGAGTCGTCAAAGTGCGTGAGCAACAAGTGGATGATAATGACGGTCAGTTAGCGAGTTCGATCACGGATGCGTACGCCACGGTTTCGATGGCATACCGCCGTGCTGCAGCGGTCTATGTTCTTGATGAAGAAATGCAGCAAATAGGGACCGCCGCCGTGCACCTTGTTACGATAGCCAACTCGTATATGACGGCTCAATCACCGGACACGGCGGTTGCCGCGCGGTAGACTTATGTGCGCCACGCAAAGGACAAGGCCGTCAGCACAAACCTCAGTTTGCAGACAGCCATGAACAGATATCGTCAGTTGCGGGCGAGCGCTTGCTGAACTTGCGGAGGGCCTGGCCACCAGGATGCTTAGCCACAGATTCGCCGCAAGATGTCCCCTTTTTCAGGACCTAACAGCGTCCACGGCGTGTGCGGCAAATATCCCAGCACTCAGAACTGTTAGCAACGCTACAATTACTTCGAACATATGAGCCTCCCAAATACACTCGCAGTAAGCTAAGCGCCGGCCGCACAGTCAAAGTGATTCCGCTGTGGTGCAGCCGTTGGTTTGCCTCTGATGTTTCTGTGCAACTATTCGTCGTGTTCCCGCCTCTATTCGTGACGAGTTTTTCAATGATCGATTGGCGTCTTGTTGTTTCGTTAGCACTGGCGACTGCATTAATAGCAGCATGCCTTGCCTATCTCGTGGCGCCGCCGTGGCAGGTCCAAGCGACGAAGCCGCCGCCATCTCCCATACCAACCAACGTTCAAGAGAACCGTGTCCTGAACCAAAGTTCTCCGCCAACAAGCGCAGAAGAAAAAGTGGTAGCCGATTTTGATGCAGCTGCGGACGCAATCCTGAGAAAGGCGCCAAATACCCAAGCTTCAACCGTCACGGACATGCCGTTGACTGCCGCGAGGATTCCGCTGCCAAGGAGACGGCCAGCGGATGCGCCTTAGCGCATCGAGCGCCATGCACCAATCCAGACAGCCTCTCCTGCGAGGCAAGATTTGGATAAGCGAGTACTGGTCCGAGATTTTTCGTCGCTGGCCAAGGAACCGCTTCGAACGTTGAGAGTAACGCTTGTGAAGCCCTGTGAGGCGCCCATGGAAGGCCCTCTTGTTCTAGTTGTAGACGACGACCCTACAGTCCGAAACATTGTGACCGATATCGTCAGCGATGGGGGATTCGGATGTCGGAATGCTTCCTCAGGCGAGGAGGCAATAAGCCTGCTCAATGCCGACCGTTGCCAAGCACTGATCGTCGATATTGGATTTGGTCATGATCACGTGATAGGATGGTCGGTGGCTCGGCGTGCTCGATCGCTTGATCCGAGTTTACCGGTAATCTACATCACCGGCGGAAGTACAGATGAATGGGCAATACACGGTGTCCCGAACAGCATCTTGCTGACGAAACCATTTGCGTCCGCTCAACTACTCACAGCTCTATCGCATCTGCTTAGCAAGCCGGCCGTTTAGTTTGTGGCCTGCACTCTCAGATAAGCGCACTGCATCGCCATCGTTCGGTCGAGCAGGCGTTATTTTTTCCTAAAGACGGAGCATCAAGCGGTGTGCCACCGTGCTTTCCGGATCGCCCTCTGTCGCTGAAGTAGTGGAATTGCCCTCGTTCTAGCGCGGAGCACGCGCTGCGCTTCCCGCGCAAGATGTTGTTGAAGGGAGGTAGTTATGCGTCGCTGCTGTTGCACGGCGCGCTCCGCTGTTGCTGTTGGCGGGAGCGCGATTGGTCTCTCACCGGTAATTCCCGCGGACCTCGCGGCGATGGCTCAAGCCACACCACCAAAAGTCGAGGCGACATAACATAAGGCGTGGCCGCGAAAGCCTGACCCGGTTTGATGCGAGTCGGGCTGCTCACGGACATGCCGGTCCAAGGGGTGGTCACCGGCACTCCGACTGAACGTGCTGCAAGCCGGTTGGTTCCTCTTTACGGCCGCTCACCTCGGCGAGGACGCTGTGTCTCGGTCGGCGGACCACCGCCGGCACCCGCGCTCCAGCTGGTACCCGACGCGCCGCCGCCGTCACCAGCCCCACCACCGGTCCCGGCCGCCCCGAGCCAGACCGCGAGTAAAGCCACCACGAGGCTAGACTTCCAGTGTGAGCGCGGTCTTCAATCGCTCGGCCCTTCCAGCCGTAGGCGGAACAAGTGGAAAAGGCTCCGTCCCAACGATTCGGAACCCCTGCCCTGTGTTAGCAGCCGGAACGCCTCGACAGGCGATCGGATTCGTCTTTCGAAGGAGTACTTCCGATGCAGATGACGAGAGAACGCCGACCTGCAATCCGGACACTGAGGGGCTGGGCGATTTCGGTCCTGCACGAAACGTACGCCATTCGCGAATGCGATGAACATGGCTGGATGCAAGACCGTGCCGACCCACATGCGCGCGAGAGAGCTTTCGAGATCGCCCCGCTGGCCCCGGGGTTTCGTCCGAAGCCGCCGCTTTTGCTGTGATGGAGTTGCTAGATTCAATTGGCGACACTTGCCCTGAATGCCCCTCGGCGGATGAGTAGCTGACTGACCTGGAGCTGCGCGGTCCATTGGTTCAATAGTCAGCGCGGCCGAATCGCGATAAGCGGGACGATGGATCAGCACCGACATTGCAAGTGCGGCGCTATATATCGTCGGACGGAGTCGATGGCTCCCGCACGCGAAGTAAACAGCTTTGAATGCGATCATTGTGGTGAGACGCTGGAGAGCTGGAACAGCGCTTGGGTACCGAGTTTTCGGCTCGTCATCGGCCCAACCGCGAAGCCGACGCAGAGCTAATCTTCGTCGGGCCTCACTAACACTAAAACCTGCTGTTCCAGCCGATTGCGGTGCGCGACGTACTGTTCCTGCACTCCTTCGAGATATTCGAGAAACAGAATGGCATCGAGCGTGTCGTAGCCTTGTTGCTCCAGCTTGTCGATAATCCGGCGCTGACGGACCATGCACTTTTTGCCGTCTGCTACGAAGCGGCGGGCCTTCGACAATTCACTCAGCACAACTATCAACGTCACGCGCAAACTCCGGGCTGCTCCGAAGGGTGGAACTCCTTGGCTATGGAGAGCGTTCCTTAGATTCCAATTGGAGGTCAGAGATGGCGAAGAGAGCCAAAAAGCATACCGCTCGCGGTCGCAAGCAGGACCGCGCTCGCGTCGCAGGCGGCCAGGATTACGAAGTGCGGTACACCGCGAAGAAGACCCGCAAATCGGCGGCATCTGTGAAAAAGGCAGTCAAGAAAGTCGGCAGCAGCCGTAAGCGCGTGGTCAAGGCGTTGAAGCGCGGCCGGCGCTAGGCGGCCCGCTTCCCTAACACCCTATCTATCCGCGCGCTCGGCGTAGCACCGCCTCCAGTCGCGTCCGCTCTCTTTCCCACTTGGCGTCCTCGTCGCGCAGCCGGTCCTCCAGCATCTGGATTTCGGTGCGGATGCCTGCGGCACCGTCTTCGTATTTCTTCCGGGCTTGGTCCAAGGTTCGTTGCGCCTTCTCGATTGCGTGCTGTCTCCGCTCGCGCTCCTTTTGGCGGGCCGCCTCCTCCTTTGCTTGTTCGCGTTCGCGCCGCTTCTCCTCCTTGTCGAACGCCAATGCCGCCTTGCGTTCGGCCGCTGGATCAGCGCCCCCACTTGGACTTCTCGGCGACCGACCTTTCGCAGTCTTAGCTGCCCTGCTCGGCCGCCCGCTGTCGCCGATATCCGTCGGAAGGTCGGCGTGCTTGCTGAAAGGTCCGCTGGACCCAACCGGACGCCTCAGGACGATGCCCGGCGCCGCCATGGTAGCCGCGACGATATCCGGGTCTTCGGTCTGCTTTGCCGCGCCCTGGTGGAAGAGATTGCTGTCTGCGCCCCAAGCCTCTAACGCCGCCTTCATGGAAGGCGCTGCAATCGCTTGATCGAAGAAGCCCAGGGAGGTCACAAAAGTCTTCAGCTTTCTGATCATCCGCCCGTCCTGTGTAGAGCCGTTGCCAACCTAGCGCGCCCCGACCACGCACTTCTCGGAACATCGCATGTCCTTGGCGCGTTCCCCCTGCGGATGACCGTCGGCATTGGCGCAAGCCGCCGGGGATTAGGCCGCCCATGAGCCGAACGTCAACTTTGCCAAAGCGCCTGCAGCCAATGCTCGCGACCCTGACCGACGCTCCGTTCGACGATCCGAACTGGGTGTTCGAGGACAAATTCGACGGCTTCCAGATGGTCGTCGAGACCCGACCCGGAAGTCGTGATCGCGGGCTAGGCCGTTCTTCGGCGCTCTCGTCCTTGCCGTAAGGGAAAGTAATGCCTGGCGCCACATCGGCCACGTCGGGACCGGTTTCAGCCACAAGAGGCTGGAGGAACTCCACGGCAAGCTCGCGAAACTGAAAGCTGGGAAGTCGCCCTTCCCCGCCAAGGTGAAGGACGAAGGCGCAACGACCTGGGTCAAGCCCTCGCTGGTGGCAGAGATCAAGTTCGTGGACGAGCAAAGGTGAGTTGCGCCAGCCCGTCTCCTACTCCCAACGCCTCGCACAACCCCAAGTCATGGTCAGAACTTCAACGACCATTACTTCGGTCAATGGCCTCAAGATCGTGAATTTCTGGTCGCAGTCCTTCGGGCGTGACTTCGATAGTCATAAGTGTGATCGGCAGCTTGAAGCGCCGCGGGCCGGCGCTGCCAGGATTGAGGTAGAGGATGCCGTCTACCATTTCGATCTTCGGTACGTGAGAATGGCCCGAGACAATCACGTCTATATGGGAGCGAGAATCGATGCGCAGCGTTTTCAAGTCGTGCAGAACATAGACCGACTTTCCCGCGAGGCGCACGAGTTTTGTGTCGGGGTATTCGCGGGCCCACCCGCCGCCGTCGACGTTTCCTCGGATTGCAGTGACGGGCGCGATCCTGCGAAGCGCATCGACGATCTCGGGCCGCCCGATGTCGCCGGCATGAACGATGTGATCGACGCCCGCCAGGCGTAGTTCCGCCTCGGGCCTCAATAGGCCATGCGTGTCCGAAATGATTCCGATCCTGAACATCATCTTCCAGCGCCGTCGACGGCCGCAATCGCCAAAAGACGATCGAGAAGCTCCACCTGCGCGGACAGCATCTTCGTCCGTGCGACCTCGATATCAAACCATTCTGCGCGGTCGACTTCGGGGAAGTTCTGTCGTCGACCGCTTCTGGGCGGCCATTCGATATCGAACGTATTGCTAGCCAGCGCCGCAGGGACAAAATGACCCTCGCCCGCGAATGCGCCCCTCTAGCTGTCGGACCTCCCCTAGCGCCTGCAGCGGACCAACCCGCAATGCCCCCGTCACCATGTCGCTAATGCTCTGAATTGACTTCCGCTTTCGGCGCAGCGGACGTGACCGGACTCGCTGCCGGCTCGCCCCAGTCGAAAATGACCCAAAGCAGCGGTAAAGCGCGCTACGTCACGTTGTTCCGCGATACAGCGGTGAAGCTCCCTGTCAAGCGGATCATTGTTGGGCCGGCCGACGGCGCGGACGAACGTAGCCGCGCGTTGAGCCGTCGCTTGCAATAACGCGATGACACGGGATCGATGGGTCGTAATTCGTGCGCATTATGGCACCAACCGCGCGTGCAGCTTTCGGACTGCCGGCTTTAGCAGCGACAGCTTTGTACGTCATGGTCTTTCCCTTTGGGATCTTGCGCACGATGTCGCGGACCTTATCTGAGAACGTTTTCATAGGCCGAGTGTAGCACGTTTCCCAGAAGGTTTTCGCCTTTTTTACTTTCGATTGGAACGAGCGCGTCGCGTTGGCACGGAAGATTCGACCGGACGTGCCGATGTTAGTTTCGAAGCGCCCGCCGCCGCCCTAACGTTGTGGGCAGCTATTGGCCCTTCGCGTTATTTAACTGCGTTGCAGAATTTGGTCGCTATCGAGGCATAGCGGACTCCGGCAAGCCGTGCGCTGGCAGATTTATGGGTTCACGGCCTGGAATGCCCGCGCTCAACATCGATCTCCTGGACGTCTTCTTCTGCGCACTCATAAGCTCCTCTCTTGCGGTGCAAATCGAAGCCGGAGTGACGGCGGGGAATACGAGGCCGACGACCGGCTACTTCATCAGCAACGAACGTTCGAAACAAGCGAGCAGCGCCGCAGGTCCCGGATAAACCTCGGCGCACCCTGCTTTTCGCAGTTCGCCCTCCGTGAAACCTCCGCAGAGCACGCCTATGGTGCGGACTTCCGCTTTACGCGCCGCTTCCGCATCGTATGGCGTGTCACCGATGGCGACTGCATCGCGGCCTTCGATTGACAGCTTCTTCAGGACGGCTTCAAAGATGTCGGGCGCTGGCTTGGATTCGTCTACATCCTCAGAGGACACAGTCTCATCGATCAGCTTCCAGACCCCTGCTATGTCGAGATACTTTCCAAGTTCGTCCTTCTTGGCCGACGAAGCTATGGCGATCCGGAGCCCTGCGTCCCGCGACCGCTGCAGCAGGTCCGGCACGGCGGAGAACGGCCGAATCAGAGGAAGATACTTGGCTTTGAAATGTTCGCTGCGCCAGGCATCGAGTTCCTTACCGTGGTCGCGCTGTTCGTCTTCCGACAAGAATACCGGAATGAGTTTGTCGCCGCCTTTCCCAATCTGACTTCGCGCCTGCTCGAAGCTCACGTCATGCCCGAACCGGACCATGGCCTCATGCCATGCCATCGCGTGAAGATCCACTGAATCCAAGAGCGTGCCGTCCACGTCGAAGATTGCGGCTTTCGGCATTCAAAGTTCTCCACCAGCGGCGCGAGCGAGCCTCGCATACCAATCGGCATAGGGCGTGTTTTTCGGCATGTGCCGGTTGAAATCCGGCGAGCCATCGTCCCACCATACGGGACCACGCTCACCGAGCGCCTGCTTGACCTCATCAACGCTTACGCGGCGACTTCCGCCTCGCGGTCATTCGCCTTCCTGACGATGCCTGTCAAGGCGCGCATTGCCGACCAAAAAACCGTCCGTTAACCCGCCGCCCTGGAGGCCGAAAAATTTTTCTTGCGACCCCCTTGAACTTTTTTTTGGCCTGACAATTCTTTTGTTCGCCGCACCCGGTGCGGTCGGGGCGCCTTTGGGCCCCGTAGTTGAGGCGGGGGCCCGCCGGGGTCCGGGGCCGGCGCCCGCCCACCCTTCTCCCCCGGGGGTTTTGGTTTTT
>Ga0081540_1001547_pt1 | contig 19711 bp, 19 predicted proteins | sample TabmetS2T1R1_FD_71024 | JGI IMG/M metagenome (GOLD analysis project Ga0081540, IMG submission 71024) | Tabebuia heterophylla rhizosphere microbial communities from the University of Puerto Rico - S2T1R1 | ecosystem: Host-associated > Plants > Roots > Rhizosphere ... | reverse complement strand
CCTGGAGACGAATTCCTTTTGCCTCCATCGCTGCCGGCTTGATGGCTCAATCGATCCGGTTGGATCAAAATGCGCCACCGGCAGCTTGGCACCAGCCACGGGTGTCAGGACCACACGGTTTTGCCGTACGCTTCAGCGCCGTACGTCCTGCGCGCCGTGTTCGCTCACGGCTAGATGCCGCCCTGCGAACAACCTCTCGCGCCTGACGCTGCCGCGTCCACCGCAACCCGCCCCAACGTTCGTGACGATGGCCAACGCCCCTCTACCGGGACGGGATGGCGGGAGGTGTAAGGGTGATTTGGGTTGGCGGCGAAGCGGAATATTTTTGCGGGCGAGACTGGACAGGGCAAATCACGTTGAAGTCGTTATTGAAAATCAATTTTCCGCGCAGCGGCTATTTTGCCCGACTGGCAGAAACAAAGGAGCGTGCGGCCGACTGCTAAACTGGCTCGACGATCGCCAATGGGTCGTGCGAATGCGCGCGATGACACTGTCACCGCAAGCAAACAACCAAAGGATCCCCATTGCGCGTGCCTTGACACCCGCCTGTGTGGGGAGCACCCTTCCCAAGTAGGCACGGTCGATCGGACTGGTCTCCGGGAGGAGGTCCATCATACCGGCCCATCGACGCAATCGGAGTCGGCCGCGCCTGGGCCATCTACGTGATGACTCAACGGAAACACGGGTGCCTGGCACCCCGTATGTGGGGTCTGCTCCCGTCGACACGGTGAAGCTGCCACGGCCGCCAAGCGGAATGCTGACTTAGCGCCTTATGCCGCTGAAGTGTGCCGCATTTTCCGAATGCGAACGGCACAGAACATCATCGATTGTTACGCTCGCGATTTCGGTTACGTCAGCTACGAGGCAAGCTCCTAGCAACTTCACTCCACCGCTAATGGCGGTTGAAGCGGCGAGTGGGCGGAACGAGAAATGTCATAGCCAGAGGAGTTCGATCTGCTCCGCCTATCTCGTAGGACTGTTCTCGGGGCGACCCCGGCCCCGGGGGATTCCAGAATGCATCGTACGAGGGAGGATAGTAAATGACGCATCAGGCATCGTACAGCAAATGGCCGATTGGGTGCGCAGCGGTGAGTTGCGCCGCGCGCGTCGGGTTGCTTCTGTCGCTCGGATCCGTCACCGCCGGGGCTCAGGTCCTGGCCCCGGGCACGGAGGATCCGAACAACTGGCCCCAGTACCATCGCAGCAGCAACGCTTGGCGCTACAGCCCACTGGAACAGATCAACAAGACGAACGTCGGCAAGCTCAAAGTCGCGTGGATACGCCAGGGCGGCGACATTACGCATGGTATCCAAGAGACCCCCATCGTGATCGACGGCGTCGTCTACACGATCACGGCGCAAAATCGCGTTGCGGCGCTGGACGCCCGGACTGGCAAGGAGATTTGGCGTTTCGAGCCGAAGCTCGACCCGCTTACCAAGAAGGTCCTGTTTTCGCCGTACAGCCGCGGCGTCACCGTGGGCCGGGGCAAGGTCTTCATCGCCACGGTGGATGGGCGAGGCATCGCAGTCGACCAGAAGACCGGCAAGGAGGTGTGGCAAGTCCAGCTGACCGATTTCGCCAACTGCCAGGGCTGCAACTTCACTTCGCCACCAGTCTTGGCAGGAGACGTGCTGACCTTCGGATCGACCGCGGGCGAGCTGGCGACCGCCGGCAAGATCTTCGGCGTCGACGCCGATGCCGGCAAAAAGCTGTGGGAGTTCGAAACCATCAAGCAAGACCCGAAAAGCTGGCCAGGCGAGAGCGGCAAATACGGCGGTGGTGGGGCGTGGATGCCCGGCACTTACGACGCCGAGACAAATACGGTCTATTACGGGACTGGCAACCCCGGGAAGGATTTCCTGGCCGCGGGCCGGGAGGGCGACAACCTCTACACCGACTCGGTCATTGCCCTCGACCCCAAGACCGGCAAGTTGAAATGGTACCGACAGGAGATCCAGCACGACGTGTGGGACTATGACGCGGCATACGAGGCGCTGCTCTTCAAGAAGGACGGGAAGGATCTGCTCGTCCATCCGAACAAGAGCGGCTTTGTATTCGTGCTGGATAAGAGCGACGGGAAGATTGAGAACGTCTGGCGGCTCAGCGAGACCATCAACTTCGTCAAGGACATCGATCCGAAGTCCGGACAGTTGATTGGTCGCCTTGACCTTCCGATCGGCAAGGCAACGCTGGTCTGCCCGTCGGCGTTCGGCGCGCGCAGCTGGAACAGCGGGGCCTACAATCCGAAGACGGGGCTTTGGTACACTACGGTAATGGAGCTCTGCGGCGCAATAACACCGGCGGAGCAGAAGAGCGATCCGAAGGACTACAGCACTCCGCATATCGGCGCGGAGGATCTCGGCAAGTTGCAACGGGTGGCCGGCCATAAGCCCGGACGGCTCGATGCGCGCGACCCGATCACCGGCCAGCGCAAGTGGACATACGAAATGGACATCCCGAGCTTCGGCGCTGTGTTGGCCACCGGCGGCGGGCTGGTGTTCAACGGCGATCCGCTGGGGATCGTGCGGGCTTTCGATGCAGACGACGGCAAGGTGCTCTGGAGCTTCAACACCGGATCCGGCCTTCGCAGTGGTATTGTCAGCTATGCGGTCGATGGCAAGCAGTACATCCTGGTGCCCAGCGGATGGGGGTCCTACGCGGCAATCTTGCTGCCGGCGCTCTTTCCCGAGCTCGAGAACGCTCCGGGCGCTTCGACACTGATCGCCTTCACGGTCGAGGATTGAGCGAGTGCTACAGGGCGGCGCTGAGCGCCGCTCCTTTTTTCCGACGCCCTGACCGATACGGAGCAACGATGACGCGAACCGTCGTGACGTTGACGGGTGCCATGGTGTTCGCCGGGGTTGCCGCGGCCGCCGGCTCGGACGGCAACGCAATTCCGGATCTCAACGATCCGAAGGTCATCTCCGCTGGCCGCAATGTCTTTTTGAAAAGGCATTGCTCGCACTGCCACGGCGCGAATGGCGACGGCGGCATCAATCTCACCAAACGCGATCTGACCGATCCGACCTACGTGTTCCAGGCCATTGCCGAGGGCCGCGAGCGGGGCAGCATGCGGATGCCAGCGTCGCGAGACGTGCTTTCCGACGAAGAAATCTGGCTGACTACCGCCTATGTAATGTCCATTGGTCTGAAATCGAAATAGTGGAACGGATATAGCGCGTAGGGCGGATTAGGGGCGTGCTGGTTCGGTGCGTGATGTCCGCATATCGGGGAAGACCGAAAGTAACCGGTGGAGCGTCAAACCGAAGCGAATGACCCATAGGGGGCCATTTGAAGGCCCTCCAGGTTGCAACTGTTTCAATCTGCGAAGAGCATCCGGTACACAGATTTGAACCGAAAGGACTGCTTGCCAGCCAGTGCCGTGGCCTCGAACTCGGCACCATCATCCCAATAGGTTCCGGTAAATCCAATGGTAAGAGCCTTTCGTGCCCATGGATACGTAGCAGAAATAGGTGAATGCTCTCGGCTCGTCATTTCACCTTTCCACTTGCCGCCAGAACAAGTGTAGCTTCCGACGGTATAGTAAAATCCACCGCCCCCACGCATCGTGCCATCATGCAGCACCATGACATGTCGGTTGTAGGCATCCACGCCGTCCAGAAACCTTGTCTCAGCTAGATAAAGTCCGTTCCGAATCATGATTTGATGCCGCGTGATTGAGAGCATCATCAGGCCCAGACTGCCGGGAGGGGCCACGCTGACAAGATTGCGCGTCCTTCATCGGCTTTACAAGCCAGCAAAAACTGCCCGACCCGTGGACTGGCGGCCAGCCAAGATGCTGGCCAATGACCTTCGCTGAAGGGGACCAACCGGGTAGGGGGTAGACCGGAAACGGCTGGCGCGACCAGATCGACGCAACTGACTCGGAGCTGCCTTTCCTCCGCATTGTGCTAATGCCCGTTTGGGATTCAGATTGATGCAGGGTGGACGGCGCCGAGCGCGATTTGCCGCGCGCTTGTCCTGCCCCGCTGACTGCGGAGGCGGTGCGGTCATCAATCCATCTTCTTGTCGGAAGGCGTCCATCTACCCGCATCCGTCACAGTTGCCCTCGGGATGGCCGTATAAAAGAAGCTTTCGTAATATCGTTGTAACGCGAAGCGCGTCAGCACGCCGATCGCGGACGCAAGCGGCACGGCAATTAAAAGGCCGACGAACCCGAACAGGTAGCCGAATGCGAACAGCGCAAACATGATCCAGACCGGGTTCAAGTTGACGCGCCGGCCAACAAAATAGGGCGACAGCAAATAGTCTGACAGCGTCTGGCCGACGAAGAAGATCGCCGGGACGATCCAGATGATAGCCCAATGCGGCCAGAACTGTGCAATCGCAACGCCCGTCGATGTGACGAGCCCGCTCAGCGAGCCGAGATACGGCACGAAGCTTATCAGTCCTGCCGCAATGCCGATCAGGAGCCCATGCTTGAGCCCGAGCAAGGACAGCGCTGCCGCGTAGAATACCGCGAGGATCAGGCACAGCGTGCCCTGACCGATCACAAAGCCGCCGATCGTGTCGTCGATCTCGCGGGCAAGAGCCCGGACGCTATCGCGCTGCGCAGGCGGTATCCAGTTGTCGATAACCGCCACCATCTTCTTCCAATCATAGATGAGATAGCAGGCAATGACCGGGGTCACCACCAGGAGCGAGAAGGCCGAGATCAGCGCCCGGCCTCCGGTCCAAACCGAACGCAGAAAATCGTTGAGCCAGGCAGTCGCCATTGTGGTCAGTTCCCCGACCGACTGCTCGGCGTAGGCCAGGCCTTCTCCGACAAGCTTGCTCAGCCACGGCCGATTTGGATCGGTCGCGAGCCCCCGCACCGTTTTGATGTAGAGCGGAAAATTATCGATGAAATAGGCAAGCTCACCGACAACGAGCGGGGCGGTCAGAATGATAAGCGCGGTCACGCCGACAACGAACAACCCGACGATGGTTAGCGTCGCAATGAGGCGGTTCATTCCGAGCCGTTCCAGCCGGGTGGCCAGAGGGTCGAGTAGATACGCCAGTAGCATACCGGCGACGAAAGGCAGCAGGACTTCACGCAATAGAACGACGGCGACGACGACCGCCGCCAATACCGCAATCCAGAATGCGACGGGCCGAGTGAGGTTCATGGTTCAAGCTTACATCAAGCCGGCCGCGGGGATATTATCCTGCGCACGTGTATGACCCGTGGTCGGAAATTTTCGACCGGTCTGGCACGGAGATCATACTTTGGCACAGAAGTATTACTTTGTCAGTGACCTGCACATGGGTGGCGACGGTCAATTGCAGCATTGCGATTACGCCGCCGAGTTCATCGAATTCCTGAAGGAGTTGGAAAAGGAAGACCCCGACACCGAGTTTCTGATCGTGGGCGACACGTTTGGCTTCTGGGAGCTCACGCTTGTACGCGGGGTCGAAAGGCTTGCGCACATCATACAGGCGCACCAGGCGATTTTCGATCAACTCAGGGCCACCGGTGCGCGCATCAAGGTGACCATGATGGCAGGGAATCACGATTATGATCTCGCTTGCGATCCGGCCTTTGTGGAGAAACTGCAGGCATACAACATCCATCTGGACCCGAGCCAGGTCCTGATCCGCCCGGTGGGCGACAAGAGGATATGGATCGAACACGGACAGCAGCGCGATCAGTTCAACAGCTTCCCCGAATATGGCAACGCCTACGCTCTCCCGGTGGGCTACTTCATCACGGAAACCTTCGTTAGCGGAGCCAGCCGGTACTCCGACTTCGGCCGGGGAAACTGGCTCAAGGACATCCGCTCCGTGGGCACGATGCAGATTCCCGACTGGATGCTGTCGAACTACTTCTATCGCGAGATGAGCATGGCGCTACGCTGGGTGCTGCTGCCCTTCCTGCTGCTGGCCGGCGTCACGGTGATTGCGATTCTCGGGGAAATCCTTCGGGTCGCGGGCATCTTTGATTACAATATCATATTCCACAACCCGCTGATGAGCAGGCTGGGGATCATCGACAACGTCCTTCAGGTCGTGATCACGATCAATTCCCTATTTTTGATTTTGTTCGGTATCCCTGCGTTGGTCGTCGAACGTGACCTTATGCGAACGTTGCATCGCTTTCGTCTACAGACGAGCCACGGAGTGACCCCGAACCTCAATTCGGAAGCGCCCTACCTAAAAGGGGCTCAGGAGGTTTTCCAGGCGGATGACAAGGTAGCGGTGTTCATTTTCGGACACACGCATTCGGCGTTCCTGCGGCGACTGGGTCCCGCCGGTCAAGTCGTCATCAATACCGGTACGTGGCTGAAGCTGTTGTCCCGCGTTCCGGTGCGCTTTGGCTTGTTGCCCGCGGTCTATTATCCTTCCTACCGCTTGAATTACTTCCGGATCGAGAAGGAGAACGACCAACTTGTGATCGACTATGTCGAAATTCCCAAGACGCCTGAGCGCGAACTGACCTGGCTGCAGCGTCTCGTGATCCTGCGGAATGTGCCTAAGTCACCAGAAGCAATCCCCGCAAGGACGATTATCGATCTGTAAAGCGTTGCTCAGCGATCGTGCGCATAAAAGCGGTTCTACTACGATCTTCGCAAGCCCCTCATAGATCAACGAAGTCAGGCTTCTGAGGCCGTGCGTCTCGGTTTTGACCCAGCGAGGCAATGGTGGTGCTCTCGGACAAAACTTCACGCTTTCACCCACGGCACGTCGTGCTCAAGCCGACGAAAGCTGACGAGTTTGAAATAGTCTGGTTTTCTTTTTGTTGTTGGTGGTGGGCGTTGTTGCCGGCGCTTACGGCCGCTTCTGGCCCGTATCCGACATGACGAGCACGATGGGTAAGGTCCGCTCTTCCGGGCAGAACGGAAGCGTCGGAGTCGGGCCTGCGAGTTCAGCTAATCACCCAAAGCAGACCGCGGATTTGGACGACCGTTCGGCCTCCAAGGGATGAACCGGACAAGGGGTCCCAGCAACTAATCGCGAGAGGGGGCGAGCCTGCGCACTGCACGAGCATGCCAGCGGTATTGCTTGCCCCCGACAGAGCAGCAGGGACGAACCTCATGCCATACATCATCGTGCTGATTGCCGTGATCGGCATCCTGGTTTTGCAGATGACCGGCACGATTCCGATGGACGCCGTCGGTGGCGGGCTGGTGATCGCGGCGGCTACGTTTGCCGCCGCACTGGCTATCGCCGTCCACGAGGCATGGACGAAGAAACGGGGTGTGCTGGGCTGGATCGTGAACGTCGTCGTCTCACTTCTCGGCGCCTTCATTGCCGCCCAGTTCGGCGGCCCGCTGGTAGCCATTCCACTCCTGATGCTCGCGGGCGGGGGCAGCAGCTCGCTGGCGGCCGCGGGAGGCGGCGTGATGTCTGTCGCGCTCGCCCTCATGGTGGTCGTCGCGCTCGCGGGATCGTCGGGCGCGCTTTGGCTCGTGAACCGGCGGCGATGAGTTTGTTCAGTGGCGAGTGTGCAGCAGCGACGACTGCCAGGATTGGTCTCCCGGGCAGGACGGCAGTGCCGGAGCCGGGCCTGTAAGTTCAGCTGATGAACCCTTAGCTGACCTAAGCCGATGCTGTGCCGAAAGTCAGCTTTGCCATTGCGGAAGTTACAAGTGTCATCAAATTAGCCTGATAAGGTCGCCGAGCGCTTAGCCTCTGGACGTTAACTTGGTTAGAAACTGCAAAGCAGCGGTTCTCGTGACGACCGGAATACGGCAGGATGAGAAGAGCACTCAAGATCGTAGTACAGGTGGTCTGGGCTGTTTCTCTGATACATGGATGGGCGCGGCCCATGGCTGGGTGTACCATGGTTGGCTCGGCGCCGTCGTACTGGGAGGCATTGGTTTTGGTGTTGGAGCAGCATTCGCTGCTTCACCCCAGTTGCTTCTTCAGTTGCTGCAGTGAGCTTTCTTCTGGGGCGGCTGGGCAAATGAAGAATTTGCACAAATGTTAGCAGTTCTTAGGCAATGACGCATGCCCCGAAGGTGTCAGGGCAAACCGCGATGAAAAAACTAGTTAGCATTGTCCTTTTCGGAACCTTTTGCGTCGCGCTAGTCTATTTCTTCGGTATTCGCATCTTTGACTGGTGGCAGACCGGGCAACTCGCGATACACCGGAAGATGATTCACGGACCCGACTTTGTTTCCTACGATAGCGATGCCGTCTTGTTTGCTTGGGAAATTGGGGGATGCGTGGTGTTTGTCGTCATGGGTCTCCTAGGGCTTGGCGTCGTTGTGAAAGAAATTCGCGAGTAGGATGGCGGTAAAGCATGGAATCCTTGTCAGGATGGATCGCAGCATACCTGATCGGCGAGTCCGATGATTGGATACCGCGAACACTATTGGGATGGACCAGAGTCGGGCTGCTTGCGGGCCTGCTCGGGCAGGTCATTTACCTGATCCACGCGTGCATCACGTTATCGGTCCCGGCGATCCTTTGGTTTAGCCTCCCAGCAAATGTACTGGCGCTGGTTGTGGTCGGTCGTGCTCTGCGGTGGCGCTACCCCGTTTAGCAAACATGAGCGACGTATGGCTTATTGTCCGCTCATGGCCCATGTCCGAGATGACGAGCACGATGGGCAACGCCCGCGCTTCCGGGCGGAACGGAAGGGCCGGAGTCGGGCCTGAGAGTTCAGCTGACCGCCCTGAACGGTCCTCGCGCTGCTTTGGCCAGGTGCAAAATCCCAGACATCTGGATCTTGGTCGTCAGAATCCCAGAAAAACGCAACATGCCGTGTCGGTTCGGCGGGCTTTCAATCGTCTTCAAGCAGGCACTGTCGCCCTTTGCGCCACTCGCCGGAGATGGCAGCTCTAAAGGTAAAGGAAAGAGTGATGGGAAATATGATTTTTGTGAGCCTGCCGGTCACCGACCTCAAGGCGTCCATGGCCTTTTACGAAGCCATCGGTTTCAAGAACAATCCAGGGTTCACCGACGAGACGGCTGCGTGCATGGTGTGGAGTGAATCAATCAACTTCATGCTGCTCACCCATGCCAAATGGCGCACCTTTACGAGCCGCCCCATCCCGCCAAAAAACTCGAGCGAGGTGATGCTGGCCCTGTCGTGCGACAGCCGCGACGCCGTCGATGCGATGAGCCGCGCTGCCGCCGCAAATGGCGGTATCGCCGACATCAATCCAATAGAAGACCATGGCTCCATGTACACCCGCGACCTCGCCGATCCCGACGGCCATGCCTTGGGGGCGATGTGGATGGACATGTCCGCGATGCCTTCCGGCGACAAGGCGGGGTGAGCCGATCCATCAAGCGGCGCGCCACCATCCCGTCGGGAACAGCGCTTCGTGAACTTCACGCCCTGCCGTTTCTCATCGTGCCGTCAGGGCAAGCGCGCCCCCGGCGCCTTGATGAGGATCGCCGTGATGCGGCTGCGCGGGCTTCTCGAGAACATGGGCAGTGGCGGCCTTCTCGGGCCGCGTTTTGATGGCGGGAACCGGATTGCCGGTTGCGATCGAGGTCGCAGCCGCTGCAACAGGAGGGGCCGCCAAGGCAACGGGTTTGGCCACGAAGGGCTGGGACTGCGCAACCGCTGAGACAGGCGCGTGGTTCACTGGCCTGCTGTAGCGGCCCACCGTGTAGGACCCTAGCGCAGTGACACTCAGTAGAACGAATAGCGTTTTTGCCCGCATACTCGCACCCCAGCCGACATTTCGGGCGCTCATGGCCCGCTCAACTTCCGTCGGCTAGCCGATCCTGATGCGGCGCAAGCCGGTCGAACAAGTCACGCTTTCGCTTTGTGGGTAGCCAAATCCTGAACAAGCGCGCATGGGGCTGCGTCTTTACGCAGCTTTTTCCAGGTGCGTTCCGATAATCCTGCATCGTCCCCCGCCTGTCTTAATTTTCCGTGACGGTGACAGGGAGCAACAGCGAACCGAGCTGACAAATGTCAGGTCGAGGCGGAATGCTCGAAACTTACTTATACATCCGCAGAAGTATCGATCCGCGGCATCTGTGAGCGCGTGTAAAAACCGTTCCGCGTGACCGCGCCGCTTATCTCGTCACTAACAATGCGTGCTGCGCGCTTCTTTCTCCAGCCGCCCACCAGTTCCGCAGGCAACGGTGCTCCTCGCCGGATGACTAGAAGCTGGCTCTTTCCTCGAACATATATGTCGAACATGCCGATCCCCCCGCACGTATCAATTATAGGCACAGGGTGAGTGGAACGAGGTGGCAAAGAGGCAACAGCTGACGTGAAAGCTGCAAGTAGAAATACCGCTGCAGGTGAGCCGATGGTTGTTCCACTATTCGTGCATTAGCGTGTTCAGCACGCCGCGGCTTATTGCGCCCTGCGACCTGTTCGGCGCGTGTTTCCCCTTCTCCCCTGTGGGAGAAGGTGGCGCGAAGCGCCGGATGAGGGGTCTCTCTCCGCGGAGGCAGACGCCTCATCCGTCTCGCTGCCGCTGCGCGCCAGCGATCCACCTTCTGCCACAAGGGGAGAAGGGGAGTGTCACCGCGCGACCAGCCTGTCGGCGAAATATCCGATCGTCTTGCGATAGATCGTCGCCCTGTTCCACTCGCGCATGGCTTCGAAGTTTGCCGAGCCTTCATCATACGGCGCGCCGCCCTTGAAGCCGGAGACGTGCAGGAGGTTCGCGGTGGAGGCGAGCACATCGGGCACGCTGTGCCTGAGATCGACATGGCCGTTGCCGTCGAAATCGACGCCGTACTTGATGTAGGACGACGGCAGGAATTGCGTCTGGCCGATCTCGCCGGCGAAGGCGCCGATCAGGTCGCGCAAGGGGAGATCGCCGCGATCCACGATCTTCAGGGCCGCCAGCAGTTCGCCCTGGAACAGTTCAGTGCGGCGGCAATCATGGGCCATGGTCATCAGCGTGCGGATGACCGGCAGCTTGCCGACATCGCCCTTGCCGAAGTCCGACTCCAGCCCCCAGATCGCGACCACGATCTGCGGCGGCACGCCAAATTGCTTTTCGATGCGGGACAACAGCGAGGCGTGACGCAGCAGCATCTGCCGGCCGATGTTGATCCGCCCCGGTCCGACACGGGTCGAAACATACTGCTCGAACGTCTTGTTGAAGGTGCCGCGCTGACGGCGGTCGAAACTCAATACCGCCGGATCCTGCGTGATCCCGGCAAAGGCCTGGCTGATCACCGCCTGCGAGATGCCGGCGGCCTGCGCTTCCTGCGACATCGCCGAAACGAAGGTGTTGAAATCGCCGCCGCAGCGGGCGGCATGAGAGGGGGTGGAAAAGATGACGGCGCCGCAGAGGATGGCCCAACGTAGTATGCGCATGTGAATCCCTTGGTTATTCCTGCGCTCGTTATGCCATGGGAAAAGGCCGCGCGGCAGGTGCCGAGAGCGCCTTTCTCCGTCATCGCCCGGGCTTGACGCGATGCTCCGGCGGAGCGCGGGTCCTCAACCACTACAACTCCCGGTTCTCCCATCGACCGGTCGAACCGCGACTCGAGGTGCTGCCTTATTTTGCCTTTTCTCGAGGCCGCGATGTTGGCTACCCTGCCCTCAGGGGTTGAAGCCCCTCGCCGGTCGCGGAGAAGCTCTGCGACCGCGTAAGCAAAAAAGCCATGGGAGAGAAGCAACATGCGAAGGGCAGCGATTGGGGCAGCCGCGGTGGCCGCCATTTTCGTGGCGCTGACGGGCGCTGCGCGCGCGCAGGCCGCCGACAGCTATCCGGACCGCCCGATCAAGGTCGTTGTGCCGGCAGCGGCCGGAGGCGTCACGGATACGCCTGCGCGCATCGTGACAAACAAGATGCGCGACAATCTCGGGCAGTCTTTCGTCATCGAGAACCAGGGCGGAGCCGGGGGAATTCTGGCGTCCGAAAACGTCAAGCGCGCGTCACCGGACGGCTATACGCTCCTCTACGTCAACGCCGCTACCCACGGCCTGTTGCCGGCGTTGAAAAAGTCGCTTCCCTACGACGCGACGAAGGATTTCGTACCCATCGTGATGGCGGTGCGGGCACCGCTGGCGATCGTCGTTCGCAGTGAATCCCCGTACAAGACGCTGGCCGACCTGGTGAAGAGCGCCAGTGGCGAGTCCAAATCGCTGAACTACGGTTCTCCCGGCCCCGGCAACACATCGCATCTGATCGGGCTCATGCTGTCCCAGGCCAGCAAGACGCCGATGCAGGCGATCCATTATCGCGGCGAAGCGCCGATGATCCAGGACCTCATTTCCGGTAACGTGGATTTCGCCGCGTCGAATATCATCCGCAGCCACGTCGAGGCCGGCACGCTGCGCGTTCTGGCGACCACCGGCGACAAGCGGTGGTTCGCATTTCCGGACGCGCCGACACTCAAGGAATTGGGCTACCCGGTCGAATATTATGCGTGGTCCGGCTTCGTCGCGCCGGCCGGAACGCCGCAGGCGGTGGTCGACCGCATCAACAAATCAGCCAATGTCGCGCTGGCGGAGCCGGACGTGATCAAGGCCCTGACGGCGAACGGATTCGAGATCGTCGGCGGAGCGCCCGACATATTCGCGAAAGCCATGAGCACCTATATCCGGGATGTCAGCGAGATTGGCCGCAAGAACAACCTCGAAATCGACTGAGCCAGGGTCAAGCCCCCCGGTCGTGGCCGTCACGAAAACGGCCATGATCGCGGCTAATTTGAACCCGCTTGCCTCTCGCAGCGACCCTTACTCAAGTCGTGCTTTGTCCCCCACCCTTTCGTTTCCCGAAAATGAATGGATTTCCCATGACCTCACCGCTCAGCCTGTTCAGGCCGATCCTGCTGCTGCTTGTCCTGTCGCTTGGCGCGACGACGAATGCCTCGGCGCAAACGCGCGACGTCGCCGGCGCACGGGATTATCCCGGCATCGGCCGCTTCGGCGGCAGCGTGATCACGGGATATCAGGTGAAGGATTTCGACGCCGCGCGGATGCAGGCCATTGCCTTCAAGGACGGCAAGCCCACCGATGCGCGGCAGCTCGAGGGCCGCATCACCCGGATCGCCTATCGCAGCAATCCCGGCCCTTCGATCCTCGAAGTGTCGCGCAATTTCGAGGCACAGCTGGCGAAGGCCGGATTCGAGACGCTGCTTTCCTGCGACACCGATGCCTGCGGCGGCATCCCGTTCACCGAAGCGATCGACGCGCTGCCGATCCCGCAGATGTGGGTGGACGGCTTCAACTACCGCTATTACGCGGGACGCAAGACCGACGGCGGCCGCGAGATTTTCGCCAGCGTCATCGTCAGCGAAAACAACCGCGACATCTATGCGCAGCTCACGATCGCCGAACTCGGCGCGATGGCGAACAAGATGGTCGATGCGGCCGCGATGGCCAAGGGCCTCGGCGAGACCGGCCACATCGCGCTCTATGGCATCTATTTCGACACCGACAAGGCGGTGGTGAAAGCGGAAAGCCGGCCGACGCTGGAGCAGATCGCAAAACTGCTCGGCGCGCAGCCGCAGCTTAGCGTGTTCATCGTCGGCCACACCGACAACCAGGGCGCCTATGACTACAATCTCGATCTGTCGCGGCGGCGCGCCGAGGCGGTGGCGGCTGAACTGGTGAAGAATTTTCGGATCGCGCAGACCCGCCTGCGCACCGCGGGCGTCGGCTTTCTGTCGCCGGTGGGCTCGAACGGCAGTGACAGCGGACGGGCGCTGAACCGGCGGGTGGAGCTGGTGGCGCCGTAAGGCTTCGGTTCTCAGTTCGTCGTCATGGCCGGGCTCTCCCGGGCATGACGGTGGAAAGAGGCGCGCGTGCCCCTACTCGCTGCCGCCGTCGATCTGGCGGCCCATCAGCGCGATCGCGCGCTGGTAGACGCCTGCGGCGTTCCAGGCCTGGATGGCGGCGAAATTCGGCTCGCCGGGCTGGTAGCCGGCGCCGGCGCGCCAGCCATGCGCCTTCAGGAAATTCGCCGTCGAGCTCAGCGCATTGGCAGAGCTTTCGAGATTGCCGGTGCCGTAAGCCAGAATGGCCTTGGGCATGAACTGCGTCTGGCCGACTTCGCCGTGCATGGAGCCGCGCTGGCTGGCGGAGAGCGAGCCGCGGTCGATCAACTGCAGCGCCGCGTAAAGGTGCTCGGTGAAATAGGCCGAGCGCCGGCAGTCATAGGCCAGCGTCGCGATCGAGGCGAGCATGTTCTGGTTGCCGCGCTGGCTGCCGAACCCCGTCTCCATTCCCCAGATGGCGATGAGCGGCCCCGGCGGCACGCCGTAGCGGCTCTGTATGGAGGCGAACAGCGCCGCCTGCGACTGCTTCAGCGCGCGCCCGCGCGAGACGATGGCCGCGCCGCCGCGCTTGGCAAGGAATGCATCGAGCGAGAGATTGAAACTGCGCTGGCCGCGGTCGGCATTGATGGTCGCCTGCGCGTAGTTCGTCGCCATCAACGCCGAAATGGTCGAAGCGCCGATGCCCTTGGCCTGCGCCTCCCGGGCGAATTCCTGCTTCCAGGCGGAGTAGCCCGCGGCCGAGCTGCCGCATTGGGCGGCGTGAGATCGGGAACTCACGCACGAGAGCATCGCCAAGGTCACGAAAGCTGCCGTCGTAAATCCGTTGCGTTTGAACATCCGAAAATTCCCTGGCTCGAGCGACTTCGTTCTCGCGGCCAGCTTAACGCAACATTGGCGGCGGTCTAGGGCGTACGCAGACAAATCCGGCTGCGGCGCGTCCGGCCGCGTCATTGCGCGTTTCCCCGGACGGCTTCATTGGCAACCTCAGCTACTTGGCCCACTGCCCCATTTGCAGACACGTCAGCAAGCTGACGTAGCTCGGCGTGCCGCCAATACTCTCCTGGGGAATGCAGGTCGCCTTGCCGGAGGCGGGAAAACTGGACCACTGGCTTGCGAGCTGCTGGCGCGCCTTGTTTTCATCGTCGATGCAGCTCTTCGTCGACTGATCAAGGGTCAGGCCGGCCGTGGCGGCCACGTCGAGCTTGCAGCTCCGGTTGATATCGAACGCCGGTACCTGGTCGGCCACCGCAACGACAAGCTGAGAACTCAATGCGATCATCGAAATTGAAACTGGCATGGTGCAGTCCTGCTCGTTTGCTGCCTCGCTGCGTGGCACGCGCCGCCGCGTCAGTCGATTGAATCGACGCCCCAATGCGGCGAGCGCAATGCGCGCTGAGAGACATCGGGCATACAGAAAACAAAGGGGACGCCAGCTCCTTCTTGATCTAAATCAATGGCAGCTCGCCGTGAGCCATTTTCGGAAAGGCGCCGTCGATACCAACCTTTCGCCTTAACGCTTTGAATAAACATGAATTGTCGGCAACGGACGTGCCGGGTGGTAATTCCCGATCGTTTCGGCCTCCAGGGACAATACCATGACTAGGTCCAGCGGTTTCAGGGTCGGAATGGGAATTGCGATCGCGGCGCTGGCGGGAATCCCCGGGGCGGCCGCACAGGCGCCGACGCTTTCCGTGGACCCTTCACGGCTGCCCCGTCTCGGCACCATCGACGAACGCTTTCAATCGTACAATCTTGAAATGGTCGAGGTCACCGGCGGGCGCTTCTGGAAGCCTTACGGAGCGAGTGCCTCGGCGCCGCCGGCGCGCGACGCCGAGAACGCCGGGAATGTCCCGGCGGGCATGAACCCCGACCTCTACGCGTATCGAGAGCCAATCGACCTGTCGAATCCACGGCTGCGCACATTGGCTGCCGCTCTGTCGCCGGCCTATGTGCGCGTCAGCGGCACCTGGGCCAATTCCACGTACTTTGCCGGCAACGATGAGACGCCCTCCTCGCCGCGCAATGGCTTTCGCGCGGTGCTCAGCCGCGAGCGCTGGAAAGACGTCATCGACTTTGCCGACGCGGTGGACGCCGATCTTATGACCTCGATGGCGACAAGCGCTGGCGCCCGCGACGCTGCAGGCCTGTGGCGAAGCGATCAGGCGCGCCGCTTGTTCGCCTACACCAGATCTGTCGGCGGCAGAATTGCCGCTGTCGAGTTCATGAACGAACCAAATCTGGCCGCCATGGGCGGTGCGCCTGATGGCTATGATGCCACAGCTTACGGGCGGGACTTCAAGGCCTTCGTTGCGTTCATCAGGGCGAGCGAACCGGATGTGATCGTTCTGGGCCCCGGCTCGGTCGGCGAGACCGCGGCGGCACATTCCAGCGCCGATTTCATCAGCACGCGGGACCTGCTTGCCGCATCCGGTCCCGGCATCGACGCGTTTTCCTATCATCACTATGGCGCGCTCTCGCAGCGATGTTCCGGAATTCCGGGCCAGACCACGCCCGAGGCTGCGCTTTCGGAAGCGTGGCTGGCGAGCACGGAGAAAACGCTGGCGTTCTACCGATCGCTCAGGGACGAGTTTGCTCCCGGCAAGCCGATCTGGCTGACCGAAACCGCCGAGGCAGCCTGCGGCGGCAATCCCTGGGCTTCCACCTTCCTCGATACGTTCCGCTATCTCGATCAACTCGGCAGGCTGGCGCGGGCCGGCGTTCAGGTGGTCGCGCACAACACGCTCGCGGCAAGCGATTACGGCCTGCTCGACGAGAAGACGTTGCGGCCTCGGCCAAACTACTGGGCGGCGCTGTTCTGGCGCACGCTGATGGGCACGACCGTTCTCGATGCCGGCGTGCACAACCGACTGCATCTCTACGCCCATTGCTGGCGCGCCGTGCGTGGAGCCGTCGCACTGCTGGCCGTCAATACGGACAGGACGGCTACCGCGATCCTGCGATTGCCGATGGCGAGCGAACGCTACACGCTGTCGGCCGATGACCTGCAGAGCGACGAAGTGAAGCTGAACGGAGCGACGCTGCAGCTCGGCCCAAATGACGACCTTCCGCGGTTTGCCGCGGTAGCGTCGCCGCCGGGTTCGATCGAACTCGCACCGGCCACGATTACCTTTCTCACGGTGGAGGATGCCGCAAATCCGGCATGCGATTAGTCCACACGCAGGCGAAGGCAGAGCGCAGCGCTGGCCAATGCTGAAACTCCCAACAGCACGAGCACGCCGGAAAATCCGGCGAGCGCGAACACGATGCCTCCGAAGGTCACCCCGACGGTGCCGCCGAGGAAGCTGCAGGAATTGAGCATGCCCGAGCCTTTGCCCGCCTGCAGTTGGGGCAGCGTCGCGAGGCCAAGCCGCGGCGCCGACGCATAGATCAGCGCGATCCCCGCGCCGGCGACGAACAGGCCGGGCGGCAGAAGCGCGAACGTCGCCTCAATCTGCAGCGACGACCAGATAACGGCGCAGCCGAGCGCGAGCAGGAGCGATCCGCCGGTCAGCATGCGGCGCACGCCGATCCTCATTCCAATCAAGGGAGCCGCGCGCGCAAACGCAAACAGCGCGACCGAGAGCGGCAGCAGGGAAAGTCCGGCCGCAATGGCGGACATGCCGAGGCCATCGGCGGATTGCGAGAACAGGTTGTAGTAGAGCAGCAGTGTCATGATGTCGAACATCACGAGAAACAGCAAACCGGCGGCGATCGCAAAATTCCGGTTGGCGAACAAGCCGAAGTCGACCAGCGGCTGACCGCGCCGCGTCTCCGTCCAGAGCAGGCCGGCGAACGCGATTACGGCCAGTGCGAGCGGGACGATGGCGGCGAGCGGGCTGATGCGGACATGCGCCAGCGCCTGCAATCCCGAGATCAGCGTCACCATGAAGACGGCGAGTACACCCAGCCCCGCCCAATCCATTGATGCCGCGTGGCGGCCGCCCGCGCCTGGATGCCGCAGCAGTATCAGCGCGGCGGGCACCATGGCGGCGACGTTTAGCCAGAAGATGAAGCGCCAGCCCGCGTAATGCGTCACGGCGCCGCCGACGAGCGGCCCGATGCTGAAACCGAGCATCAGGAAGCCGGTCCAGGCGCTGATCGCCTCCGCGCGCCGTTCGTCGGGCGCGGCTTCGCTCACCGCCGCCAGCGTGCCGGCGACCGCGAACGCGGCCCCGAGCCCCTGCAGTGCACGCGCGCCGACTACCACGGGGCCGGCCGGCGCCAGCGCCGTTATCAGCGAGGCGAGCGCGAACAAGGCGATGCCGGCCGTCGAGGACCGCCGCGCGCCGATCTGGTCGGCCGCGCCGCCGCCGACGATGATGAAGATCGCAGCCGTCAGCAGATAGGCATTGACCACCCATTCGACCTCGGCCGGCCCCAACTGCAGCTCGCCGCGCATGGCGGGCAGCGCCGCCATGATCGCGGTACTGTTGTTGCCCACCGCCAGCATGGCAAGGCAGCAGGCGATGAGCACCGATGCGAGATCGCTCTTGGTGGTGGAGGCTGCCGCCATCACCAGCGCCCGTTCCGTTTGTTCCAGGCGAACAGCACGTCGGCAAACCGGTCATAGCCGAACCGCGTCAGCGGCAGCATCAGGCGATTGCCGAACAGGGTCGCCAGCCAGCCCTCGCCCGGCGTGATCCGCCAGGTGGCGACCGCGACATCCGCGCCGACGATCAGCCGCCCCTGCTCGTCGGTTGCGTGCAGGCGGCGGCGGACGTCGTCGAGCGATGCGCCGTAGGCCGCCAGCGCGTCGGGCTGCTCGTTGATGTCCTTGAATTCGATCCGGCCGGCGCGCACGGCGGCCAGCAGCTTGTTGCGCTGCCAGTCGATGCCGGCGTCGCAGACCGGGCAGCGCGTGTTGTACCAGATGGTGAGTTGTGGGCCGGTCATGATCGGCGATGGTAGATGCCAATCATCGCGGCGTCGAGGCGGACCGGTCTAGCCCTGAGCAGGGTTGGATTGTACAGGATGCCCAAGGTTCAAGTCTCGCGCATGATGCAGGCCAAACAGAACGCGCAGGGCAGATAGTCGCGCGAAACCGCCAATTTGCTTTGACAGCGGCGCTACTATCGAGGACAAACCGCGCATGCCGAAAAAACCCGGAACCAATCCCAAAGGCGAATTCGCCTTCTTCAATGTCGTCTATGAAGACGACAGCCAGCGCTCCAACCGCCGTGTTCCGGCCGACATCCTCGGCGGGCTCGACGGCGACGAACCGGCGCGCGCGTTCATTCGCGAGCAGGACCGCGAAATCGCCGAAAAATCCGGCCGTGTGCAACTGGAGATCAAGAGCATCAGCCGGGTCGGGGCGAAGAAGAAGTAGGTGTTGCACTCGGCTAGCGCGCTGCGGAAGCAGAATAGCCCCGTCATCCTGAGGAGCGCGTAGCGCGTCTCGAAGGACGACGGCCCGCATCTCGGCCGTTCAGCGCCTAGTAACAATACGAAACGCCGTCCAGCACCGGGCAGCGCGCCTTGTTCGGCGCGCTCGGGTTCTCCATCGGCACCATGCCCTTGCCATTCCCCGAGCCGGCGAAAACGCCCGGCCCGATGACGACGGACGATTTATTGCCGATGATGACGCTCGGATGCGGCGAGGCCAGCCGCGATCGCGTGCCGTCGGCCCAGACGATGGCGTCACCTGCGAAGATGCCGCGCCGCCCGTCGTCGCAGGTCACATCGACGCCCTGCCGGGTACAGGCCTGCGCCATTGCCGGGCCGGCCGCGGCCCCGGCAAATGCCGAAACCAGGATCGCGAGCAAGAGCGTTCGCGTGATGATCATTCCGTCCTCCACCAGTGCGCTACGACCTATGGTCGTCGATCATGACGGGATTCCGGTTCACGGCCCCACAGCGGGCCTCTGATCCGACGCCAAGCACGCCGAATTGCCAAATAAATTCAATGAATTGGGGAAATTTCAGCCGCTGCGCCCGGCGTCCCTTGCAAAATCACTCCTGCCCCTTCAAGAGAAGGCCTCCGGAGAGATGGCCGAGTGGCTTAAGGCGCACGCTTGGAAAGCGTGTGTGCGGGAAACCGTACCGTGGGTTCGAATCC
>Ga0081540_1001546_pt1 | contig 19724 bp, 19 predicted proteins | sample TabmetS2T1R1_FD_71024 | JGI IMG/M metagenome (GOLD analysis project Ga0081540, IMG submission 71024) | Tabebuia heterophylla rhizosphere microbial communities from the University of Puerto Rico - S2T1R1 | ecosystem: Host-associated > Plants > Roots > Rhizosphere ... | reverse complement strand
TGAAGCCCAAACGCTTGCGCGACGGGCGCCAAGGCGGCAGTGCCCCGCCCATTCCTTTTGCGTACCGCGCGCAACCGCGTGAGGAAGATCGCACGCGCCGCCGGACTGCCCGACTACCTGACACTGGAGGCGTGTCGCCACGGCGGCATCACGGAGCTAGCCGACGCCGGGGCGACCGAGCAAGAGGGCATGGCATCGACGGGTCACGCGACCCCGGAGGCGTTCCGAATCTACGCCAAACAGACCACGGCCCAGCGCACCAACGCGCAGCGCAAACGGCGGATACTTTTGGCTCTCGAAAAAGAACAGGAGGAGGACAAAAGTCAGAATGAGCCCCAGCGGCCAAAGTCAGAATGAAAAGTCAGAAGCCCGCAAGTGATTGATTTCATTGGTCGGGGCAGCAGGATTCGAACCTGCGGCCCCCTGCTCCCAAAGCAGGTGCTCTACCAGGCTGAGCTATGCCCCGAGCCGCAATTTGCGCAGGGTCTCTAGCATCTTTCGCCTCTCCTGAAAACGCCTAAGCGGGACCAATTACATGCCGCGGCGTTGGTCCGCGGAAATACCCACCCGACCTCGTCCGTAGCACGCCAAGGCGGCCTCTAGATGCTGTCAACGGCCCAACCTTCCGGCTGCCCGTTGCGGCGCCTCGGGCCTCAAAGACGCCCCTCTGAGCTGCGGCGTCCAAATTGCCAGCAAGCCCGGACGCGACCGCGCGGGCTTTGGCGCCGGCCCCGGCGCGACCGCGCCCATGGGCGGCCTCGTGTCCTAAAGCACAGCGCACTCCCAAATTCGCAGACACCCTGGCGCCTTGAGCAAGTCGTCGTCCAACTCAAGCTGAAGCGGGTCTGCTCTGCGGGGCGGCCAGGACATGAACAAGACCTTCGGTCCCCCTGAAGTGCCGCCGGGGCCCGCCACAACCGCAGGATCCCCAGGGCGCCCCCTATTGCTGAACGGGTTCTCGTGCGCGCCGCAAAGATGCCCGATAGGGACGCGGCGGCGGCGCATCAAAGCTCTTCGTGCCCAGCAGGCACAAAGCTCAGGCGTCGTGATCCGAGCTGGAACGTCCTCAGTCGCGGTTTGAAGGAGGAGCGCGAACAAGCGCTCCAGCAAGCAACGTCAACTGACACGCTGAGCCTGAGGCAAAAATTTGGAGTGAGCATTATGTTACCTAACAGCTTGCAGCGCGATGCCATGGCGCTCGCCCTGCAAACGGCAGCCACGCTGCTGATGTTGCTTGCAGCGCTTGCGATCCTGTTTCCCAACTTGGTGTTCAGGGAGGTGACGCAAACGGCGGCACGGGATGGCGATAGGTCGGCGACCGCGCAACCGGCAATCGACCGCTTCTAGCCCGCAAATGCAGGCGCCGAAAAAGCCAGCACTCGTTCCCCATCGCTCGTCCTAATGACCGCAATGGTGCTGGTGCCGATCGGCCTTGCTCCGATCCTGAGCACACTCTTCCACAACCATGCTCAGGGGCCGCGCACGGCGCGGCGCTTGGCTGCAATGTTCCGCCTAAGGATCAGGGCTTTACGCACGGCTTGCTCGGTTAGTGCTTTGCGTACCGGCTGCTCGGTTAGGCTAAGCTTGCAAACAGGCGCATAACTTTCGTCCATACCTGCTCGGCGGCGACGGGGTCGTAACACCAGCGCTCAGGGAAGGTCCAGCCGTGCGCCGCTGAGAAATTCTCGGTCTCAACCGGCACTCGAGCCTGGCGTGCCGTCTCCTCAATCAGCGCCTTGTGCGCGTCCGGGCAGGTAGGATCGTCGGCGGCAAATGCGAGGTAAATTGGCCCCTGCGCTCGCAAAATATAAAGGTGAGGCGAATTCGGGCTATTCCAGACCATGCGGCCGCCATGCAGTGAGGCCGCTGCACCAATCATCTCGGGATACGTTGCCAATGCCCCCAGCGCATGACGGGCACCCATGCAGTGCCCGACCGTCCCCACCCGCCGCACGCCATTGCTGTGCGCATAGGCGAGCATCGCGCCGGTGTCGGCGATTGACATTTCCACGGTCGTTGCAGAGTTTGCCGCATCCATGGCCGCCGGCAGCGGCTCATCGCGCGCGCGATGCGGACGAAAGCGCAGCACACCGAGCCGCCAATAGAGGTCGGGCAGATAGCAGACGTAGCCGTGCTTTGCATAGCGAGCGCACATGGCGTCGATCTCGTTGCGCCAACCGAAGGCGTCCATATAGAAGATGACGCCGGCGCGGGGTACCGCGTCGGGTTGGAACACCCGCAGCGGTATCTCACCGGCGGCGGACGGCAGGCGAATTTCCTGACAGTTCACGCGCTCCACCCCGCACCTGTGCCGAGGGACAGCGCCTTCCAGCCCTCGCCCTGGCGCGCCGAGGCAAAGGCTGCTTCGATGATTGCAACCGACACGGCCGCATCGGCGAACGGGCAGGCGACCTGACCAGCGGTGCGCACGGCCTCTAGGAATTCGCGCGTGGCCGCACCCTCGACGGGATCGGCATCCATCCGGTTCAGCATCTGGTAGCGCTCGCTCCAGTGCCACAGCTCCCAACCGAGGGGCACGGTCAGCGGCCGCCGCAGCTCGATCAATCCCTGCTCACCGAAAATCCGCACCTCGTCCCACATATGCCAGCCTTCCTCGATGCAGGTGAGGCGGCACTCGATCTCGCCGAACCGCAGCTCGATAAAGCCGCCGCGGTCACTGCGAGGCCCACTATCGCCCCGGAGCCGGCCGCGAACTTCGGTCGGCCGGTCCGCGAGCAGCCAGGGCAGCAGGTCTGCCATGTGACTGGCGCGCCCCGTGTAGGGTCCACCCCCGCCCAACGCCGGCTGCAAGAACCACCCCGCCCGCTCATAACCGAGCTGCACGGTCTCCACATAGCCTACGCGCCCGATACGTCCCGAGCGAATGATCTCGCGGGCGGCGAGACAGCCGCGGTCATAGCGCCGATTGAAGGCGACCCCGCCGATTAACCCGCGCGCTCTTGCCAATGCCGCAAGTTCCACGGCCTCGGCCACATGCATCACGAAGGGCTTGTCGCAGAGCACGTGCCAGTTTCGCTCCAGCGCAAAGCGCACGTGCGCGGCGTGTAGGGTATGCGGCGTTGTCACGATCGCCATCACCTTGCCCGACGGGCTCGGCAGAGCCTCGAGGCGATCCACCAGTGGCGCACCCGTTCGCTGCGCCAAGGCGACAACGGCCGCGGCCGGGGTGGGATCGAAGATGCCGGCAAGCTCTACCCCCGGATCGCCTTCCAAGCTCGGCAGGTGGTAGCGGCGCGCAAACTGCCCGCACCCGACCATCACCACGGAGACGCTAGCCTTTGTCATGCACTCAGGCCTTCCCTCGCACGTGAACCGCTTCCTTGTTAACTGAACCGCTGTCGTTGACCCGACCGGGCCGCAGCATAGGCCTTCAGGATCATGAGCAGCGCAGCGCGCCCCTCGGCCACGGAAGCGGGCGGCAAAGCCCCACTCGTCAGGCAGCGTCCGAAGGTAACGGCGTTCTGCTGATGAAACTGGCCGACCTTGAATTGTGGCACCACGTCGTGCACGCGCCACACCTTCTCCCCGCCCCTCTCAGAATAGCTGCGCAGGAAGCCCGCCCGCGTGATATCTCGCGAGGCGAGATCGACGCCGGATACGAGCGCGGTGCCCTCGGTGCCGTAGATCTCGATCGAGCTATCGGCCGCCGTGAATGCGAAGCTGGCGACGAGCTCGGCGGTCATCCCGCCCGCATAGCTGAACACGGCGACACCGCTGTCCTCGACTTCAAGCTGCAGGGTTGCACGCGAGGTCGTGGCGATGACGCTTTCGGGAAGGCCGAACAGCCAGTGCAGCAGATCCGCCCCGTGCACGCCCTCATCGAGCAGTGCGCCGCCCCCGGCGAGCCGCGGATCCACGTACCAGCGCCCCCTGAAATCATTCTGCAGGCCATAGGAGTGACCATGGCGGACGCGGACCAAATGGATGCGGCCGAGGTCACCGTTGGCGATCAGTTCGCGCAACCGGTGCGAGACAGGATCGAGACGCTTGGGGAAGCTTTGCATATAGAGGATGCCGCTACGGGCGACCGCGGCTGCGATGCGATCGGCGCCGGCCAAGTCCGCCGCCATCGGCTTCTCACAAAGCACCGCCTTGCCGGCGGCCGCGGCCAACTCCACGAGCTCGGGATGCTGAATGGTTTTGGCGCAGATCGCAACCGCGTCGCAGAGCGGCAGTGCCTGGGCGAGGTCCGGCTCGAAGCGTACGCCGAAACGATCGGCCGCTTCCCGACCACGCGCGTGATCGTCGTCCCAGATTGCGACGAGATCGGTGGTGTTGCTTGCCTTGAACGCCTCGGCCCAGAAATTCGCGTGATAGTGCGCAAAGCTCAGGATGGCAACGCGGCTCTTCTTGCTCATGCATCCTCCGCTGCGATCGGCGTGTCACCGCCGCCGCTCGCCGATGATCGTTCGATCGCCTCCGCCACCAGCAGCGTGCGCAACCCTGCCCGTGCCGTCTGCTCCGGCGGCTCAATTCCGAGCAGGCCTGCTAGCCAGCGCCGGTGCTGTCGCTGCCCGAACGGCGGCTGCGGCAGGGGTGGCTTCATCCAACCGCGGCTGCCCCCCCGTCCGCTGGCCACACTCAGCGCTCCGAGTTCACTGCGCAGCCAGATCGCGCCCTGCGAGCCGTAGATTTCCATGCGGAACCGGTCGGTTCCCCGCTGCTCGATCATTGAGATCTCGTGACTGGCGACGGCACCACTGGCCAGCGTATAGGTCGCCCAGGCGCTGTCGGAGTTCTCGACCGGCACCTCGCGCCCATCTGCCAGCCGGCGCGTTGCACGCAAGGTCGCCGTGCGCGCCGAGACCGCGTCGATGGCGCCAAACAGGTGTTCGACGAGATCGATGCCGTGCGTACCGAGTTGCAGCACCGCGCCGGCGCCGATGCGGTCGCGCTTAAAGAACCAGTCGGACCAATCGGGACCGGGGGTGGCGTTGCGGATGCGTACGCTCTCGATCCGCCCGATGGCCCCCTCGCCGATCAGGGCGCCTGCCCGCACCACTTCCTCGAAATAGCGATGCATGAAGCTGACCTGCAGGTCGACGCCTGCCTCGCCGGCGGCGGCAATAATGCGTCGGCAGGCTGCACTGTCCGTCGCCATCGGCTTTTGCAGCAGCACCGCCTTGCGGGCTCTGGCCGCTCGGATCGCCAAATCTTCGTGCGTGTCATCGGGCGTCGTGATGATGACGGCGTCGACGACGGACCCCTCCAGCACGCGATCGAGGTCGGTGGTGGCAAGCGCGACGCCCCAGCGGCGCGCGAGCGCCTCCGCCTTGACTGCCGAGCGGCTGGCGATGGCGCACACGCTGGCCTGCGGCACCGTCGCCAGCGCGGCCAAGTGGTAGTCGGCGATGAAGCCGGCACCGATGACGGCGACCCGCACGCGCTCCATGACCATGGAGTTCCTCAGGGCTTCCAGCGGCCCGGCGCGGGCGCCTTCGCGCCCGCGGCGGCGGCCGGTGCCGAGTAGGTAAAATCGAGTGGATCCTTGGCCTCCTTGATGCGTCCGGTAGCCTTCAGGTAGCCGGTCATGGCGCGCATATCCGCGGCATAGCCCTCATCGAAAGTCGGATCGAACACATACTGGCCCCAAATTGCCTCGACCAGCGCCTTATCCTGTTTGGTCTTCTCCGCCACCAGTGCGATCACCTCGGCCTTGTTGGCGGGGTTGGCGACGTAGCCTTGCGCCCGCAGCAACGCAGCCATCAAAGCGTTGGTCGCCTTGGGGTTCTTGCGCACAAAATCCTGGCTCGCCACGAACAAAGAGCGCGTGGCGGAGATGCGTACCCCGGCACCCTTGTTTTTTTCAAAGCCGCTGGCGACACCGGAGTGCACGAGCGTGGTATTGCCGAGCGCCAAGGCGTTGTGGCCCCAAGGCTGCCAGCACAGCAGCGCCTGCACGCTGCCGGTCTTCAGCGCCGCCAGTTGCTCGGGCGGCGGCATGTTGACAACCTGCAGCTTCTTCTCATCGAGCCCGTAGTGCTGCGCCAGAGCGAACAGTACGGCATTGGCCGTCGACCCTGCCAGCAAGGCGATCTTGATGTTGTAGAGGTCCTCGGGCGCCTTGATGTTGGCGTCCGCTCGCGCCACCAGGTTGTCTGCCGCCGCCGCCACGCAGTTGGTGCCGAGTACGACGATGGGGATCCCCGTGTGCACCATCGAAATGGGCGGCAGGTTGCCCGGCGTCCATAGCTGGATGTTGCCGCCGATAAGCGCCTCGCCGGCCAGCGCGCCACCGGTAAAGGTGGCGGTTGAGACCTCCTCGAAACCGGCGTCTTTCAGCCAGCCCTTCTCCATGGCCACGATATGGGGAGCGAACACCGGGTCGAGGCCGAAACCGAGGCTCAGTTTGGCAATCTCCACCTCGCCCTTGGCGAAGGCCTGCTTTGGCGGTCCCCAGCCGGTCGCGAGCGCGGCGCCGGTCGCCAGAAAGGTTCGCCTGTTCATGCCAATACTCCTCAACCTTGTGTTGTGCATTTTCTAGACGTTACTCCATCGGCCGACGGTGGCGCGCACGGCACGTGCAAGCTGATGGTCCGCCACCAGGTTCACGACGCCGATCAGGAAGATGCCGAAGATGGCGATGCCGAGTTGGCCGAGCTGGCGCGCTTCCATAATCAGGTAGCCCATGCCGCTCTTGGCGGCGATCAGCTCGGCCGCCACCAGGATACCGAAGGCGAGCCCGAACCCGACGCGCAGCCCCGCGGCGATGTCGGGCAGCGTCGCCGGTATCGCCACCTGCCAGAGCAGGCGGGCACCGTCCACATCCATGGTTTGCGCGGCCCTGATCAGGGTCGGCGACACCATGGTCATGCCGCGCCAGGCGCTGGTAAAAATCGGGAAGAAGGCGCCGAGGAAAATTACGAACACCTTGGAGGGTTCGCCCAGGCCGAACCAGATAATGGAAAGCGGCAACCACGCCAATGGCGGGATTGGCCGCAGGATCTCGACGAAGGGGCGCAGGCAGCGCGCCGCCAGCGGCGACCAGCCGAGCACGATACCGAGCGACACACCGATCAATGCCGCCAGCAGGAACCCGGCGAGAATACGAAACAAACTGATGCCGACGTGCTGGGCCAGGTCCCAGGGGCCCAGCACGCGCGCCGCCGCCAGGAGCGCCTCGCTGGGAGCCGGCAGAATTTGTGGATCGCGCCAGACAAAGCGGCTCGCCAGCTCCCAAAGTGCGAGCGCTGCGATCACGCTCAGCGTGCCCGCCAGGCGCTCGAACACCGTTGCCCGCGGCGTCATGGGCGGCGCTCATGCATTCGCCGCTGCCAGGGCAGCAGCCATGCCTCGGCGCGCGTCAATCCGTAGGACAGCGCCAGCCCGATGGCGCCGATCACAAACATGCCGACCACGGTTATATCGCTGCGGTAGAAGGTGCGCGCCTCCATGATGAGCGCCCCAAGCCCCCGCGTCGTACCAATCATCTCGGCGCCGACGATCACCATGAAGCCGACGCCCAGCGCCACCCGGGCACCGGCGACCATACGCGGCAGGGCGGCGGGCAGCACGACCTTGAGAAAGATGTCGGGGGGCGGCGTATCCATGGTCCGCGCCGCCGAGATTAGCACGGGATCCACCAGCTTGATGGCGGCGATGGTATTGGACAACATAACCCAGAAGCAGCCGTAGCCGATCAGGAAGACCTTGGAGGCTTCGCCCACTCCGAACCAGACCACCGCCAATGGCAGCAGACTGAGCGTTGCCACCGAGCGGCAGAAGGTCACGATCGGCGCCGTGGCCGCGTCGAGTGTGCGGTTCGATCCGACCAGCAGGCCGAGCGGTATTGCCAGGGCCAGAGCCAGCGCATAGCCGGTCAGGATGCGCAGGAAGGTAATGCCGACGTGCTCGCCCAACAGCGTGCCCGCCGGAAAGCCGTCGAGCGCCAGCTCGCCCGCACTGGCGACAATCCGGGACGGGGGCGGAACCTGGATCGGTCGCACCCACCCGAGCGCCACCACCGCCTCCCAGCCGGTCAAAAAGCCGATCAGGATGGCGGCCGGGACGGCGGCATCCGCCAGGCGTTTCTGCCAGCGGCCGGTCATGACGCCACCTTCTTCGCAGGCGTCGCGGTCACGGCCTTGCGGTCGAGCGCCGCCCAGATCTCATCGTATGTCGCCAGTAGCATCAAGTCGGTGCGGCTGCGTGGACGCGGCAGCTCTATGCGCCGTTCCAACACGATCCGGCCCGGTCGCGGCGACATCACGATCACCCGGTCGGCCAGCATCAGCCCCTCCCAGATGCTGTGCGTGACAAACACCAGGGTCTTGCGCCGCGCCGACCACACCCGCAGCAGCTCGTCCTGCATTTCGTTGCGCGTCAATTCGTCGAGGGCGCCGAACGGCTCGTCCATCAGCAGTATTTTAGGGTCGAGCGCGAGTGCGCGCGCGATCGCGACCCGTTGCTGCATGCCGCCCGAAAGTTCGAACGGATATTTGTCGCCTGCCCCCGCGAGGTCGACGAGTTCGAGCAGATCGCCGGCGAGGTCGTCGGCCTGTTTGCGGCTAAGGCCGCGATTGACGGCGGCGAAGGCGATGTTGCGCTTCGCCGTCAGCCAGGGGAACAGGGCGTTTTGCTGGAAGACCATGCCCTTACCCTTGCCCGGGCCGGTCACCCGCTCGCCATTCACGCGCACCTCTCCGTCGCCGACCGGCGTCAATCCGGCAATGACATTGAGCAGCGTCGTTTTTCCGCAGCCGCTGCGCCCGAGCAGCACCACGAACTCGTTTTCGCGGATCGACAAATTGATGCGATCGAGCACGTTGACCTCGGTCGCCGCCTCGGTCTGGAACCGTTTGCTGACGTCGATGATCTCGATCACGGGGCTGTCGAGGCGCACCGGCTTCCGCATCAACCAACCCTCACGTAGACCGGGCTCGACCAGGCACAGCCGCCATCATCCTGGCGCACGCGCACCCAATAAGCGTGCTCGCCCAGCGGCGCCTCGGCATCGGTGAAGGCTCCCGTCCAGCCAAGCGCCGCCGGCAGGCGCGGCAGTCGCTCAAGCCGCAGCCGCCGGTACGGCTCATCCCACTGGCTTTCAAGCGGTGCGCCGGCGAGCCGGCGCAGGGGAAACTCGGCGGCCAGCGTTCCGCTGCTGAAGCCGATCAGCGTCTCCGGCCGCTCCTCGAGCTCCATCTCGACGCCGTTCCAGTTGCCCGCTGTGATCGAGCGAAAACTCAGGCCGGCCGCGGTCCGCAGCGTGATCCCTTCGGCCGGCGTATCGGTCGCCCAGTCGCGGGCCGACAGCAGGCTGCCGCCGACCACTTCGACGCGCCCCTCCCACTGCAAGCGGGCGCGCGACCAGTTGCCGGGCGCCGAGGCGCCGAACCACGACAGGCGCAGGCGGCTCGAAGGCGCCCCATCGACCGCAGCGATCGGCGCGAGGAATATGGCCTCGCAGCCACGAAATATCTCCACCGATATCAGCGGCGCCGTGCCTTCCACGCCGACTGCAATATGCGGGGCGGCGGGCACGGCGCCCACCTCGCCGAAACCGCGCCCATCCACCTCGACATCGAGCAAGATGCGCTCGCCGCTGGTGGCATAGGTGGCGCGCTGGCGCAACGCGGTCCAGAGGTGGGCGCGGCCGAGGGCCGGCATTTTCACGGCCGCAAGGCCGCCGCGCAGATTGCGCACCGACATGCGTCCCGGGTGGCTGGCGCCGGGCCGACCGTCGACACCATCGCTGCCGCCGACCACGCCCAACCGGTAGCCTCGCCGCAAGGCTTCGAACAGGAACCATTCCGAGGTGGCGTGCGTCGAATGCACTTCAAGCAGGCGTTCCGTGCTGGGCTCGTGCCAATTCAGATTTGAGGTTCGGCCGCCCACGTGCACCACCAGCAAAAGGTTGCTGCCACGCACGTGCGCGTGCAGATCGGTGACGTGACCAAGGTCGGTGGCAAGATCCGAGGTGTCGGAGACGTGGCGGTGGCTACAGCGTCGCAGCTCACCCGTGTCGCCGGGGAAATAAACGTTGTGATCACCGCCGAGCGCGGTCTCGCCGGACCATTCGTAGCCCAAAAGAGTGACGAAGCGGCCGTCCTCGTTGAAGCGCCTGGTGACGTGCTTGCTCTCCTCCCAGTCGGCGTTGGAAAGCAAAAAACAATTGCCCTGATGGCCGGCGAAATCCGCCCCCGCGAAGTCGCGCGCGAACGCGAAGTAGTCTGCAATTGTCTGGGCGCCGCAGCCATTGGCCGACTGGGCGTGCAGGTCGCCCCAGTAAAGCCGCTGCCGTGGATTGCGAACGCACCGGATCGGATTGGAGACGGCGTTGAGGCGCCTGGCAACGTCGGTCACTTCGATGCGATGAACGCCTTCAGGCAGGGGACCTAGCCGCAGGCGCGCGACGGCACCGTGCTCGGCATCGATGCGGGCGCTGGCACCGCAGGATGCCACGACATCGATCGTGCCGCTGCTTGCGGGGTTGCCCCAAACATCCTCGAGCCGCACGATCAGCTCGAAGGTTTCGCCCAGTCCGAGAATGCTCGGGGCAATCGCAACCAAGCGGTGCGGCGCGCCACCCACCACTTTCGTCGTGATTTTTGTTACTGGCGCCCAGGCCCCACCTGCGGGCTGCAGGAAGATCTTGAGGGCCGATGCGGCCTCGATGAAGGTTTGGGCCTCGAAACCCGGTGAGGGCGCCGCGCCATATGTCACGCCGAGTTCCTCGCCGCGCGCAAGACCGTGCGCCAACCTGAGCAGTAAGGCATGATCGAAGGGATGCCAGTCCTCGCGTCGCATGGCTTCGAACGCGACGGCGGCATTGGCGGGCCCGGTGACCGCGACGAAGTTGCGGCCGACGGGATCATGCCACTGCGGCAGCCCACCATCGTGCGGCCATCGTCGCGCCAAGCCGATGGCAGCGCCAGCCGCGATGTCCGCGGTGGCGCGGATGCGCAGCGACCAGCGAAACAACTCGCCGGCCCGGATCAGGGGCGGCAAGGTATGAGTTATGGTGACCCCAAACAGGCCTACGCCGCCGTTCTTCATGTCAACGCAGCTCGACCTTGTAGCGATAAATGTCACCACGCATGGCGGCGCGCCGGAATTCGCCGACGCGTCCGTCGGCGAGGTAGGTCCGCCGCTCGAGCTGGAAGATCGGCGTGTTGGGCACCAGCGTCAGGTGTTGGGCCACATAATCGTCGGCCAGCGCCGGCTCGATGTATTCGTCGGCATGGGTGAACTCGATGCGGAAGCGATCGCGCAAAACGTCGATCAGGTGGTTTTCCTGAAGCTGTTTTGCCGTAAGTCGTGGACAGATACGCTCAGGCACAAAGCTCAACTGCAGCGCGACGGGTGTTTGCTTGACGAGGCGAATGCGGTCGAAGCGAAAAATTTGCTCGGACCGACGCAAGCTCAGGACCTCGGCGATTTCGGGCGATGGCCGGCGTCGGCTAAAGGAAAGAATACGCCCACCGGCATCAAGCGGCGGACCTTCGATACGGAAGCGCGTGTAGGAGCCGGCAATCTGGCCTTCCGATTTCGGCCGGCAGAGAAAGGAGCCGCGGCCGGGATGGCGCTCAATGATGCCGTCGCGGGCCAAGCTTTCGAGCGCCCGTCTGACGGTGCCGCGGCTCACGCCATAGTGGGCACACAGTTCTTGCTCGCTCGGAATGATGGCCCCGGTCGCCCAGCGCCCCAGCCGCAACTGCATGCCTAGGTCGGTGGTCACCTGGTGGTGCAGGGGCACCATCGGCTCGGGCTCGAACGCATTTAGGGTCACGCGCCGGGCCAAGGCGCGCCCGGCCGCCCCGGCTTCGGCCTCCGCGATCAACTCCAGGGTGCTCATGCCCCGCGTCTGTGGTTCAAATGTATAAACATTAGAACATATGGCGCCGCGCGCCGTCAAGCGCCGGCGATGGCTGGCGGGCCTATGGGGGCCCGTTGAGCCGGGACGGCTCAGGGCGACAATGCGAACGGCACCGCGCCCCTTGAGTGTCTACGGGGCGATCTCGTCAGTGCCCGCCGAACACGAGGGTTTGGAAGGGAAACACGAGCGCTTGCAGCCTGAGAATTAGGGCGTGCACGAGCGCCAGGGCATCGACGGTGTGCAGTGCCACGCGTTTCAAGGCGCCCGTCTCCTTTGCGGCGATCTTATCGTGGTTGTTGGAGTAGGCATTGGCGATGCAGCTGCTGCCGGGCGTTATTCCTTCCAGCCCGCCCTTATAGAGCGCCTCGAGCGAGACCAGTAGCGTGCCAGGTCGCGTTACCTGCTGCGCCTCCACCAATTGCTCACCACCGCGGAACTGGCCGGCGGCGATGTAGTCCTGCACGTCCGTGACCACCATGGGGATAATCGTCCAGGGTTTGGAGGCGCACGTGACCTCGGCAATCATGCCAACCTTCATGATTTGCGCTTCGATCTGTCCAAAGCCCGCGTGCAGAACGCGCTGGCCGGCATCCGACGGGATCAACAACCCCGCCGGTCGCATCATCGGATTGACCATATCGCCGGCCCGCAGCGCAAACTGCTCCACGCGCCCGTCGACGCCAGCGCGAATGACGGTTTTTTGCAGTTGCACTTCGGCCTCCGCCAGCGCCGCTTCGGCGCTCGCCTTCTGCGCCGGCAGCAGCGTGGCGATGCGCTCCTCGGCCTGCTGTTTTGCCGCCGTCGCCGCGGCAATGGCGCCCTTGCGTCCCTCGAGCGCGACCTCAAGCTTTTCGATGTCACGAAAGGCGACGTTTCCGGGATTGCGGCGTTGCAACTCACGCTTGGTGTTAAGCTCATCCAAGGTTTGCTGCTCGGCAGCCTTAGCCTCCTGCATTTGGCCTTCCGCCTTCTGGATGTCGGCTTGCGCGACCAGCATCTCTGCCTCGGTCTCTGCAATTTTGCGCCGCGCGCTTTCCGCCGCCGCCTCCTGCTTGGAGCTATCCAACCTGAAGATCGGCGCGCCTTTGTTGATTGGTCCGCTGACGCCAACGTAGACGTCGGCGACGCGACCGTTGATTTCCGGAACGATCGGCACGGTTCTAAAGAATAGCGTGACGTTGCGCGTGGACGGATGGTTGTAAAAGATCACCGTGATCAGGGCCACGGTGAGAATCAAACAGCCCGTGATCCCCCAGCGCAGTTCGAACCACACAGAGTAAAAGTTGATTTCCTTGCCCAGGCGCTTGCCTTGTGCGTAGCGACGGTAAAGATAGTCGGGAACAATCGTGAGAAGGGAGCAGAACAGCAGCTCAAGCATGCCTCAGCTCCTTTTTTCGTGCCGGCTGTGCGCTGGGCGTTGTCGACACCACGACACCTGTACCCTCCCTTGGCGCCAGCTGCTTCTCGCGCGCCCCGCCGGCTTCATTGCTTGCCGGGCTGTCAGCCATCGAGTCTGGCCGCAGGGCCGCGGCACCGCCGCCGGGCTTAATGCCGGCGATGGTCTCGGTGGAGTCGGCGATACGTCCGAGCGAGCCGCCGAAATCAGGCAGGTCGATCAGAGCCAGCAGCAAACCGGCGATCCAGAAAATATGCATGTGCGTAAAAAGCGAGATGAGCCCCAGTACCGCGACGAGCTCGAATTGTATTTTCTGCGACTTGTGTGCCATCCGCTCGGGCAGGGTGTGGAGGCGCAAGAACAAGAGCCCGAACCCCACGACGAGCAGCAGCAAAATCAAGGCCATGACGACCATGAGAACGTCGGTTTCGCCGGGCGCAGTGATGAACGCCGGCAAATCGTGGGGAGCTCCTGGGTGAAGCGACTGAGCCATGGCCGTCCTCCTATCGCGTTGGATCAGCGTTAATGATCCTACGCAGTGTCCCCAACGGCGGTATGTAGGCTAACCCTGAGAGAGCGGCGTGTAATTCCCGAGCCGTGCGGATTGGTTATCGGCCGCCGCATCAACTCCCCGTGTGCTGGTCCCCCAGTGCTGCTCCCCCAGTGCTGCTCCCCCAGTGTCGGCCCCCAGCGCCGATCCCCCAGCGCCGATCCCAGAGTGCCGATCCAGAAGTGCTGCTTTGTCGCTTGCTCAGGCGGCGGCTGCATTTGCATGCCCCTCCCGCTCACCCGCGCCCTCAAGGGGAACGCGAGACCTGCGCCAGGCGCGCCTTTGCCGCCTCAAAGCCCGCCGGAGACCGTCGGGCCAAGGGCAACGATCTTGCATCGGCGGCAAGGGGAGGAACGCACGGCGCGCGCGGGGGCGCGCGCGGGCCCCGCGAATTTTGGCGTGTCCATTGCGCAACAACGGCGCTCGGCAACAGCAAAAATGCTTGCCACGAAAACCCGCTCGAGAAGCGCGGGCTCAAAACCTTTCACCTTGCATGACGCGGACGGCACCGTTGCACGAAACCGCCCTGCGTCAAACGCAGCGCCATCATCACCATCGACGCGCAATGCCTTGCACTGCCAAGCCGAACGGGCGCTCTCGAAACGCGCGACCGAAAATTGCATGTACACATTGAGCAACTCGGTCGCGGGGTCACGCGAGGCGCAAGAAGATGGGCTCGCTTTGCATCCATTGTGTGCAAAGCACGAACCTTCGTGCGCCGGCCGTCTCGCGCGTGCGCGGCCGCGCGGTGACAGACAAAAAAATTTGTGGTGGAAACGCCGATCGCTCTTCACCCTTTCACAAAGCAACGATTGTCTAAAGCGCGCGGGCATGCGTCTCATCACGACGCTCCAAGCGCCGCGGTGCCCGCGAAAACGCTGCGGGGATTATGACTTCGTTGCAGTAACATCCGAGTTTGAAGATGAGTTGTTGCCGACTGAAGCACCACGCTCGATTTGTTGTTTTCCTTCTCACAACGGCTCTCGTGCTCGCCCCCGTGGCACGCTCACAACCGGCCGCGGCCCACGTGAAGAGCGATGCCGCCGCCGAGGCGAAGAAAAAGCTGGCCCCCGCTGGACCGGTGCTCGCCGTTGTGTCGCTCGCCAACCAGCGCATCTCGGTCTACGGCTCGGCCGGCTTGATCGGGCAGAGCCCAGTTTCGACGGGCATGCCTGGCTACCGTACGCCGGCCGGCGTGTTCTCGATCCTTCAGAAGCACAAATTCCATCGGTCCAACATCTACTGGAATGCGCCGATGCCCTATATGCAGCGCATCACCTGGTCGGGGGTGACGCTGCACGCAGGTCCGATTCCCGGCTATCCGGCTTCGCACGGTTGCATTCGCCTGCCGCAGCAATTTGCCGTCAAGCTTTGGGGCCTGACCAAGATCGGCGCGCGCGTTGTGGTGGCTCCCGCGGATGCCTCGGTGCTCAACATCCAGTCGGGGCAGCTTCCCGTTGCAAAACTGCAGCCGGCGCCAGAGGGCGCGACCGGCCTCGGCGAGACGGCAAAAAGCGAGGTGATCCGGCCAGCACAACCCGCCGCGCAACCCATCAAGGTTGCGGATGCCTCGGCCAGTGGCGCATCGGGGCGCACGAGATTGCTCAATCCGATGGAGCGCGCCAAGGTGATCCGAGAGCTTGCCGGCGCCGACGCGACGGCCAAGGCCAAGGCCGCCAAGCAGGCCGCCGAGGCCGCGACCTTGAAGGCCGCGGCGGCCAAATCTGCCGGCGCCGCGTGGCGAGCGTCCGAGGCGGCACTGGCTACGGCGCTCAGCCGCCGCAACGCCGCAGCTAAGGCCGCCGAGCAGACCACACCATCGCTGAGCCCAGCCGCCGAACAGGCCCTTGCGGCGGCGGACGCGAAGCTTGCCGAGGCCGAAAAGCTGAGCCAAGACGCGCGTGCGCTCGAGGCTCAAGAGACGGCCGCGGCCATCGCAGCGGCGACGTCGGCAGCGGAGGCCGAGCAAGCCAGTCGCGCGGCGGCCGTCGCCCTCAAGACCGCCGAGCGGGGAACCGAGCCGATTTCGATCCTGATCAGCAAAAAGACGGGCCGGCTCTATATCCGCCAATCCTGGGCCCCCATCTACGAGACGCCCGTCGCCTTCAAAGACCCGGGGCAACCCATTGGCACCCACGTCTATCTCGCGATGGCGTCGGAAGGCAGCGGGGAGAGCCTGCACTGGCTCTCCGTCTCCCTCGCCCCGTCGGCACAAGCGCGGAAAGGCGCAAAGTCCCGTGCGCAAGGTCCCGCGAGTTCCGAGCCTTTGCCGGAGACGGCGGCAAGCGCGCTTCAGCGTTTCGAGCTTCCGGAAGAGGCAAAGCGCTTCATCGAAGACAAATTGTGGATCGGGGCGTCGCTCATCATTTCCGATGAGGGTCTGAGCAACGAAACGGGAACCTACACCGACTTCATCGTGCTCACCCGCTGAGCGCGCTTTCGCAAACCCGCCGCACCGCAATGGCAACGGTTGTTTGAGGCATGCCGGTCGCGGCGTCCCTGCGCCGCGGCGGCTTGGCTCGCACGCGATGAAACCCTATGGCCGCGTCAGCGCCTCGAAGGGCTCGGGCCCGGCGCACTCACGAATTGGCGGATCCTCGCCAAGGCAGCATCGGGCGCGTCGGGCACCACCGCATGACCGCATCCGGGAAAGCGGGCAAATTGCACGAGGTGTGCCGGCAGGGCCGCGGCGATGTCGGCCTGGCATTCGATCGGTGTCATGGGGTCTTCTTCTCCCCCCATCACCAAGGTCGGGCAGCGCACGCGCGCGAGATCGGAAAGCATGTTGAAGGTGTGGTCCTCCCCGCCCGGCCCCGCGAACGCCTGCAGCACCTCCAAATTGCTCAAGACGCGCTGCATGACGTCGGGATCACGAGGCGTCTTGGTGTAGAGCGGCAGCGCCATGCGCCGCCAGGCCTCCAGGAAGGCCGCGTCGCTGTGTCCCTCGCACAATCGACGACGCGCCATGGCGCCGATCTGCGGCCCTCCCAATTTCTCGAACAGGGCGACACGCCGATCCTTGTGGGTGCCGCCCGCGGCCTCCGTGCTGATGAGGATCAGCTTGCCTGGATGTGACGGGTGGCGCGTTGCATAGGCGATTGCGACCTTGCCCCCAAACGAAGCCCCGAGCACGATCGGACGCTCAATGCCGAGCAGGTCGCAGAAGGTCCGCACGTCGTCGCCCCACTGTGCGAGCGTCCACCGATCCCTTGGCCCGACGTCGCTGCGGCCGTTGCCGCGGTGATCCAAGTAGATCACCTGCGCACAGTCCGCCAAGCTCGCGTAGGCGGGCTTGTAGAGTGAGTGATCGAAACCCGGGCCACCATGCAAGAGCAGCAGCGTGGGCTTTTCGCGCATGCTCGGGCCATCGGGCACCAAGCTCGCGCCCTCGACATCGAAAAAGAGCCGCACGCCATTCACCAGTATGCGCATGTGCCCGTCGATCCTAGCCGGGGCTGGTCGAGGCGTGGCCGTCGAGCAAAGAGTCGCTCAAGGTTGGCCTTAATCGGTCGCTTCGCAAGGAATGCCTCTCAGTTTCAGGGTTTTGCACAGGCGATCCAGCACGCAATCGGTGTCCCGATGGTCGACAAAATAGCGGCCCGAGTTCAGCGCTTCGAGCCCACTGGGTAGGGCAAAAATGGCCGGGTCGGAGTTTCGCACCGATCCCTCCAAATGGTATTCCCACTCGGGGTATCGCGTGCGGCCTTTGGCAAAAACAGATTCGAATTGCTGAAGCCAGCGGGCGAAAGCCCGACTGAGCCGGTGCAAGTCCGGGAACAATTGACGAAGCGGTGTTGCCCAGAGGTGAACTTCACCGACCGTCCACAGCATGCCTCGGCGGACCTGGGGAACGAACACCGTCAGCAGCGGGGAACGATGAACGTCGACGCCGTTATCATCGGCGACGACCAATTCGCCGAATTGCCGAAAGTGAAAGGCAAGGCCATGCGGCACCGGGATTTCCTCGGCCTGACCCGAAGCCGCGCGCAACCAAGCGAGTACCGGGCTCGGCTCGTCCGGCGCTTCGAGGTAACGGTGGATCGTCCAGGATTTTTTCCTTGTCGCGCCCACGGCTGGCCTCCGAACGGGAAGGCTCATGCGGGGCGCGCAGACCGGGCTCTAGCCGCCGTCTGGCGAGTTCGGCTCGGACCTCGTGCGCCCGTTCTCGAGGTGCTTAGCAGAACCCACGCAACATGCAATCGTCGCCGCCCCGGGGGTCAGGAGATTGCCGGATCGGCAGGTGCCGCGGAGCCCTTGCACGTGCTTGGCTACGGTCCGTCGCTCCTCCGCTGCGGCCGCGGCGCGGCAACGGGGCAATTGCGAGGCAAGCCGCCTTGGCTAAACTGGCGATCAACAAAGGCATGGGCGTAACACACAAAATCTACCCCGGGAGGCACGCATCATGACGCTCGGCCGCCTGCGCCTTGGTGTTGCAGAAGCACGCGAGCTGGCCGAGGCTGCCCTTGGCGGCATCGGCTACCAACGCGACGAGGCCCGCATTATCGCCGATCATGTGATCGATGCGGCGCTATGTGGTTACGAATACTCCGGCCTGGCCAAGATCCTCAACGTGCCGGAGAGCGAACATTTTCGCTTGCCACGCCGAGCCATGACCGTGCTGCGGGAAACCGAGATTTCGCTTGCCCTTGATGGCGGCAACAATGTCGGCATGCTGGCGCTCTATCACGCGGCACAAGCCACGATTAAGAAAGCCGCGGCGCATGGCCTTGCCCTCGTTTCCGTAACCGATGCCTGGATGAGTGGGCGCAGCGCCTATTACGTGGAATTGATCGCCAAACACGGTCTTGTTGCCATCCATACTGCCTCCAGCTCGCGGCTGGTCGCCCCACCCGGCGGCATTCGGCCAATGCTCGGCACCAATCCAATCGCCATCGCCGTTCCCTCCTCGCGCGGACCCATCGTGCTCGACATGGGAACTTCGGCTTACATGATGACCGAACTAATGCTGCGCGAGCGGCTCGGCGAGAGCCTCCCCGAGGGGGTCGCACTCGGACCCGACGGCGAGCCGACGCGGGATCCGGCCTTGGCGCGCCAGGGCGCGTTGCTGCCGTTCGGGGGCTATAAGGGGTTCGGGCTTGCGCTCATGGTGCAGGCGCTTGGTGTGCTTGCCGGCTCGGCAACGGACACCGAGAGCGACTATGGCTATGTGTTTATCGCCTTCCGACCCGACCTCCTCGGGCCAGCCGACCTCTTCGAACGACGCGTCACCCAACTCATCGACAAGGTCAAGGCAACGCCACGCCAGACCAACGTCGAGGAGATCCGCATTCCCTCCGAGCGCGCCTTTCGCACGCGCGAGCGCCTGTCGCGCGAGGGTCTTGAGATTGACCGGCCGGTATTCGAGGCCCTCGTCGCCCTGAAGGCACGGTCCAGCTCGACCTGAGGTCTGCGACCATTTCCGCCCGCACACTGAGCCGGCGCCCTGCCCGAACAGCCACTGCTAGAGTGCCGACAACGCGAGAAGCCCAGATGCTGACAGCCGACATGAAGCGGATCATTGCAGAGCAGCGCCTGGGCTTCGTTGCCACGGCGGCCCCCGACGGCACGCCAAACGTCTCGCCCAAAGGGACCTTCATCGTTTTGGACGATGTCAGCATCGCCTTCGGTGAGATTCGCTCACCCCAGACCATCCGCAACTTGCGCGCCAATCCTCGCGTCGAGGTCAACTTCGTCGATCCCTTCGTGCGCAAAGGCTATCGCTTCGCCGGCACGGCAACGGTGGTCGAGCGAGGGGCGGGCGATTTCGCGGCCCTGCTCGAGCGATTTCGCAGTCCGCTCGCACCACGCATGCGCGCCATCGTGACGATCCGCCTCGGCAAGGCGCTGCCCCTGACCTCGCCGGCTTACGATGATGGCGCAACGGAGCTTGCAATCAGACGCGGCTGGACCCGCCACTTTCGCGAGCTGCAGCCGCAGCAGCG
>Ga0081540_1001545_pt1 | contig 19731 bp, 19 predicted proteins | sample TabmetS2T1R1_FD_71024 | JGI IMG/M metagenome (GOLD analysis project Ga0081540, IMG submission 71024) | Tabebuia heterophylla rhizosphere microbial communities from the University of Puerto Rico - S2T1R1 | ecosystem: Host-associated > Plants > Roots > Rhizosphere ... | reverse complement strand
CGGCTGCCTTGCGGACAACGCTGCGTCCGCCGTCGCAACCGACCAGGTACTCCGCCCGCAGTGGCTGGCCATTGGACAGCTCGACATCCACCCCGGCGTCGTCCTGTGCGAAGCCTGTCACCTCGCGTTCGCGATAGATCGGCACCTTCAGCTCGTCCACCCAGCCGGCGAGGATGCGCTCGATGTGGTTCTGCCACAGCGCCAGGCCGTAGGGATGGCGGGTGGGAAAATCGCTGATGTCCAACGCGACCCCAGCGAATCGTGCGACCTGAGCCACCTGCCCCTCGGAAAGGAAACGATCAGCGATTCCACGCTGATCGAAAACCTCGATGGTGCGCGAATGCAGGCCTCCCGCCCGCGAGCCAATGAGGTCTTGGCTGGAACGCCGCTCGACAATGGCGACGTTCACTCCGGCCAACGCCAACTCGCCGGCCAGCATCAGGCCGGTTGGGCCCGCGCCCACGATGACAACATCGGCACCTGGTACAATCATCAAATCGCTCCCTCGTCGCAAAAGCGGGCTTGAGAACCCGCCGCGTTCCGCGCCCCCAGATGAGCACGCGCATGCCTCGGTTGAGAGCTCACAAAGCTACGTAAAAAGAAGATCTTTGCAATTCTTGAAGTTTTTTACTTCGGATCCATCTTTAAACTAAGGGGATACGCACTGGGGTCGGCAACGACGCAGCCCCACCATTCACTCTGATAGGCTGATCAGGACCGCCGGACAGGTATGGTGAGGCGGCACTTATCAGTTCCGGGCCGCCATCGCCGCAGCATAGGCGTCGGGCTTGAAGCCAACCAGCAGCTTGCCGTCGCCGAGATCGAGGACTGGCCGCTTGATCATCGACGGCTCGGCCAGCATCAAGGTCATCGCCTTTGCCGCGTCGATAGCTTCTTTGTTCGCATCCGGAAGCTTCCGGAAGGTCGTACCCGCACGATTGAGGAGCGTCTCCCAACCGACCTGCTTAGACCATGCCTCCAGGCGTTTGCGATCGATCCCCGCGGTTTTGTAGTCGTGGAATGCATAGTCCACGCCATGGCTGTCGAGCCAAGCGCGCGCCTTCTTCATGGTGTCACAGTTCTTGATGCCATAGATCGTGATGGTCACGATATTGTCCTCAACGTGCAGAAGTTTCACTTTTAGCTAGCGGTTCTCAGTGCTTTCGGGATGTCTGGTACTACGATCCTCTGTCAACAGGCTCGCATTGATACCGGACCTCATGTGACCATGCGATCGGCTCGAACGGATGATCGATCTGTCGCTCGTCAGCCGCTGGAAGAGGACAATCCACCGAGAAGTGGCGCATACGCGACGAGCCTGCGGGATACGAACTCGGTGAAGAGCCGGACGCGCTTCGTCTTGCGCGTTTCGCCCTGCGTGAGGAGCCAGAGCGTTCCGTGCATATGCAGGGCGGCGCCCGGCGCCCTCACCAGCAGCGGGTCGGCATCTCCGACGAAGCAAGGCAGCGCGGTCATCCCGAGCCCCTGCCGGACCGCCATGATCTGCGCCCCGTCGTCCGTAGTCCTGAGCGGGACTTCCGTGGCGCCAACCTCACCACCGCGCGCCCAGTCCAGGACGCCCCACTTTTTTTGACGATCCAGCGGATGCGCCCAGCCTCTCCCGCGCGCCACGCGGCAAGGAGGTCGCGGGACATGTAGACGCTGCCGAACAGTTCCGGTCCCTTCAGGCCGTGAAGATTGGGCGGCAGGGCGTTGCGGTCGTAAACGACACGGATCGCAACATCGGCCTCTCGGTTGGTCAGATTCACCGGCTCTTCGTACGACAATATCTCCATCTCGACTTCCGGGTGCAGACGCAGAAAATCGGCGAAGTCCGGCATGAGCAGGTGTGTCGCGAGGGTCGGCGCCAGCGTCACCCGCAGAAGCCCGCTTACGCTCTGGTCGCGACCGAAGACGCGCGTCTCCAGCCGGTTCGACGAGGCTTCCATCTGGACCGCGAACTCGAGGACCTCCTCCCCCGCATCCGTCAGGGCGATAGCCCGAAGGCAGCTTCTCGAACATGTGCGCTCCGAGGCGCTCCTCCAGCTGGGCGATGCGTCGCAGCACGGTGGAGTGGTTCACGCCGAGGCGCTCGGCGGCAGCCCGGACCGAGCCTCCACGCGCGACGGCGAGAAAGTAGCGAACGTCATCCCAGTCAATCATGTGGTGCAATTCTGCACCGCGAGGTGCACTTACTAAAACCTCGTATCTAGATAAGGGCAGAGGTGGCCTTAGCCTATGGCTGCGAGCACAACCCAGCTTGGCCAAAAAAACCCGTCAGCTATGGTGTATTGCGCATCCGCTAGTGGCGTAGCGGCTGCGCCGGTTGCACGGCGGCTTGGCTTGGGCGGTCATCTCTAGCTGGACCCAGGCGAGATTCAAAACCTGAAGCGGTCGCGATAGTCTTGCGGCGTGACGGCGAGCAGGCGCAGGAAGCTGCGGCGCATCGTTTCCTCCGAACCGAAGCCGCAACGCTGCCCAATCCGTTTGACCGGCACGCGTGACTCCGAAAGCAGACGACAGGCTGCTTCAACCCTCAGCCGCTCAATGGCGCGGGCCGGCGTTTGCCCGGTCGCCGCCGCGTAGTGCCGGCTGAAGCTGCGCTCGCTCATGCCAGCCTGATTAGCCAGAACCGAGAGCGAAAGATCGCCCGCCAGATGGCCGTTAATCCACTCGTGAAGCGCGCCGAACCTGTCGTCGGCTACCTGCAGAGCCAGGGCGGCGCTGAATTGTGCCTGTCCGCCGGGACGTTTGAGAAAAACGACCAGGTGGCGGGCTACAGCGAGCGCTATGGAACGGCCAACGTCTTCTTCCACGAGTGCCAGGGTCAGATCGATGCCTGCCGTCACCCCTGCCGAGGTCCAGAACGGACCGTCACATACGAAAATCGGATCGCGCTCGACACGCACGGCGGGAAAACGCTGAGCAAGCCTGGCACAGTCCTTCCAGTGGGTCGCCGCGCGACGGCCGTCCAATAAGCCTGCGGCAGCAAGCAAGAATGCGCCGGTACAAACAGACGCGACGCGACGCGCCTGTGTCGCTCGCCGCCGCACCCAATCGACCAACACCGGGTTCGCGGCGGCCGCCTCAACCCCCGGCCCCCCGGCGACGATCAAAGTATCCAGCGCCTCGTTGCGTTGGCTGAGTGGACCTGCTGCTAGCGCCACTCCTGCCGAGGACATGACGCCTTGGTCGCCTTGCGTCAGGAGCTTGAGCCGGTAGGGCGGCGCGCCTCCGGCGTTGACGACGAGATCGTTGGCGGTGGCGAACACCTGAACCGGCCCCGTGACGTCAAGCAACTGCACGGCCGGAAAGGTGAGCACCTCGATAGCCCGGATCGGGTTTGGCGAGGAACGAGGGGACTTTGGCATTTCCGCCAGAATATGCGCGTCTAGGTTCGCCTTGTCCATCAGTCACCTCGGACTTGGAGATGATCATGATCCCGCATCAAACCCATCTGCACATCGGCTCTCTCTTGTTCGATGGCATCGATCAGATCGACCTGACAGGACCGTTCGAGGTGCTGTCGCGCATCCCCAACGCGACCTATCGTATCTACGGCAAGACCGCAGCGCCGGTTCGCGATCTGAAAGGATTGCGGCTTACGCCTGATGCAACCCTCGCCGATGCACCGCCGCTGGATGTCCTCCATGTGCCGGGGGGCCACGGCCAAGAGGCTTTGATGGAAGACAGCGAAGTGCTGGGCTGGATCCGGCAGCAGGCGTCAGGTGCATGCAGCATTTTCTCGGTGTGCACCGGCGCCCTGATCTGCGGCGCGGCAGGTCTCCTCAAGGGACGCCGGGCGACGACCCATTGGGCGTCGTTTCACTTGCTGCCCTATTTTGGCGCGATCCCTGTCAACGAACGGGTGGTCGTCGACGGCGCCTGGGTCTTTGCCGCGGGCGTGACGGCTGGAATCGATGGCGCCTTGCGCCTTGCCGCCGAGTTGCGCGGCGACGAGGCCGCACAGGCCATCCAGCTTCACATGGTCTATGCGCCGGAGCCGCCATTCAACAGCGGCACGCCCGAGACTGCGCCAGCCCCGATCCTCGAACAGGCGCGGCGATCGGCGCAGGCCATCACCGCGCAGCGCGAACAAACCGCGCAGCGTATCGCCGCCAAACTTGGCATCGCGGTTCCGGCCGCAGGGCGGTGAATGATCTCGCCGGCACAGGATCTCGCTTGGCGTGAACCGAGGGTTTATTGGCGCTTCCGCCAGAGGCCGCGGCCCTAAATAGATTGCACAATCAATCTCCACAGAGAGTGACTCACATGACAACCTTTCCAGTTCATACAATGGAATCCGCACCCGAGCGCTCGAAGCCGCCGCTGCAAAAACTGCAGGCGGCATTCGGCATGATCCCGAACATCGCCGGCGCGATGGCGACCTCTCCTGTGCTGATCAACAGTCTCGTCGGCCTGTTCGGAAATGTGCATGGCGCCAGCTTCACGGAAGCGCAGGTCCAGATCGTGCTGCTCACCGACGCGGTCACCAATGCGTGCACGTGGGCCGTGGCGTTCCATACGGCTCTGGCGCTCAAGGAGGGGATCGATCCGGCGGATGTCGAGGCTATTCGCGAGGGTCGTCTGCCGGAAGACAGCAAGCTCGCCGCGCTGTCGGCTTTGGCGAAAACGATGATCGAAAAGCGTGGACGTCTCAGCGATCAGGATGTTGATCGATTTATCGCAGCCGGCTTCGGCAAGGATCATTTGCTGGAGGTTATTGCCGCTGTCGCCGCGTCCACGATCACGAACTACACCGGCAGTATCACGAAGCCCCCTCTCGATGCGCCGTTCCAGGCGCACGCCTGGCAGGGTTGATACGCGACGATCGTTCAGAACGCCATCCGGCTCGTTGCCGCCTGTTCCAGCGGGCCGGGGCGGTGACCTCTCCTCGCCGGTTGCAATCATAGAGGTATTGCTCGAAGCCAGGCATTCAATCGAGAAAAGCCCAGTGCGGCTGAATAAGCTAATCTGAGACAAGGAAACGCGCATGTCGAACCACACCAAGAACGACGAGAACGCATAAGCACTCTTTCGAAAAGTTCCGAAGCAACGCGAAATGTCCGACGCAGCCAATTCCCTCCGGAGGCTGCGTTCCAGGCACATGCCTGAGCCGGTTGACACATCCAACCGGGAGGAACAGCAATGATCATTCACAACGCCGGTAGCGATGCACCCCGATGTCCGAGTGTATCGCCAACACGAACAGTGCAACCATATATGTCAGGGAAGTGGCGTCGGGGAGCCAGCACCGACCGCCAAGGCTACGCCCCCATCTTCTCCTCGCAGTGACCGGACAAAGGTAGCGCAATACAGGGAAGACAATATGCTCCGTAAACTGTGCCAGTTTGGTGCGATGTCGGTCCTTCTGTGCTTTGCGGCCGCCAGCCAAGCCAATCCAAACAGGCCATTCCCACACATCTGGTTCGCCATGGGCGCGATCTCCTCGCCCGCAGGTCATCACAGTTGGGACCTTCTGTTCTATCAGCAGAACGCCGCCTGGCCGCCGTTCATGGATCATGTGACGACGGTCGGCATTCTCACCCAGGCGCTGGCCAGGATATCGGATGCGGATTTAGTCAAGGTCGCCGCACGCCTGAAGGAGAAGCATATGGCGCTGGGCGTCGAGATGTTGGCTCAGGCCTACGATCCTCCGGGATGCGGTGGTGGCGTGGAGGGCTACTATGCGACGGACCAGGTAGCCGCGCTGGCGGCAAAGCTGAAGAAGGCAGGCGTTGAAATTGGCTATATCGGCATGGACGAACCGCTGTGGTTTGGTCATTACTATAATGGAAAGAATGCCTGCCATTCATCCATCGACAATGTTGCCGAACGTGTCGCGAAGAATTTGCATGAGTATCTGAAGGTATTTCCGAACGCTGCCGTCGGCGATATCGAGCCATTTCCCTCAATTACCGATCAGCGAACATGGAAAGTGGACTTCCGACACTGGATGGAGGCCTTTCACGCAAAGACCGGCAAAGACTTGGCATTCATCAATGTCGACATCAACTGGGGTGTCAAGAACTGGCCGGCATCCCTGCAAGATATAGCGCACTTTGCTCGAGACGTCAGAATGCCGCTCGGCATTATCTACAATGCGGGAGTGCCCTCCGCCTCGGCGAGCAATCAGGCGTGGCTCGACGAAGCGGTCCGGAATTTCACTTACATCGAGAACGGACTACATGTCGTTCCGGACTGGGCGGTCTTCACGTCATGGGAGAAGTATCCCGGGCACGCAGTGACCGACGAGAACGGGCCTGGCGAAGACTATATTGTCAAACAATACTTGAATAAGCGGCAGTGAGCGCACCTGCATCCTCAACGACGGCGGCCTCAAAGCTTTCGGATGCTCAGAATGCGTTCATTATAGAGCAGTACAATGTGGTGGCGCTGACCGCCTCGCTGGACGAGCCGCCGCGCGATCACATGGCTGAGTGAAGTCGCGGCCGGTCAGCGAAATGGTGCGTGGACGCACAACGGCTGTCGAGAATTAGTAAATCCCGCCCGAGCGCGCATGCGCCCAAATAGCTGTGCCAAGGACCGAGCCGGCCTGCCCCCTCCGCGCGTCCTCAGTCTTTGATGACCGGGCCAGGTGAAACGCACCAGAGTTCGCCGGAGCAAATCCAAATCCAACACTGAACCAGAAGGAAAATATGCCATGAGCTACGCGATTATAGGTTTCGGCGCAGTCGGCCAAGCTCTCGCCCGAGCGTTTGCCCGCAAGGACATCGAAGTCGCCGTCGCAAGCAGACGGCCGCCCGAAGCGCTCGCACCTCAGGCGCGGGCGATTGGTCCGACGATTGTCCCCAAGTCGCTGCAGGACGCGCTTAAAGCCGACATCGTCATTTTGGCCGTCCCGTTCTGGGAACACCGGGAGGTCGCTAAGGCCATTGCGAGTTGGCAGGGCAAGATCGTGATCGACGCGACAAACGCGTTCGGCGTTCCCCTGGAAGAGTTGGACGGCCTACCCTCGTCCACCGTGACATCCAAGGCCCTCCCCGGCGCGAGATTGGTGAAGGCGTTTAACCATCTGCCCGCGGCGGTTTGGGCCGCAGACCCGAACGTCAAGGGCGGGCGGCGAGTTGTGTTTCTGTCGAGTGACGACGAAAGCGCGACAGCCTCTGTGGCGGCCTTGGCCGAGCAACTCGGCTTCGCGCCAGTCGGGCTTGGAAAGCTTGCAGAGGGCGGCGCGCTTGTCCAGGCGCGGGGCCGCATCTGGGCTCCCCTGATCTTTCAGGACTTCGTCAAGTTTGAGAGCAAGTAGCGTGTGACTAGGGGAGTGCCTCACCGCATCATGGCAGCAGGGGTACCTTGGCATTGAGAGCGACTAATCCGTCTTTTTTGGATGCGAATGCCCCTTTCATTGTTTTATCCAGATTAGATGCCGCATTCCCCTGATCCACGAATAATCGAAAGGTGTGCCGCATGATTATCGACCTCAAGGGCCGCAAGGCGGTTATCACGGGGTCCACCGCAGGTATCGGCCGCGCCGCCGCAGAAGGGCTGGCGCGCGCCGGCGCCTCGGTCGTGATAAACGGGCGCGGCAGTGAGCGGGTCGACAAGGCAGTGCACGAGATGCAGCAGGCCTTTCCCCAAAGCGACATTTCAGGCATTGCCGCCGATCTCTCGACAGCGGAGGGAGCTGAGGCTTTTGTCGCGCAAGCGCCAGACGCCGACATTCTCGTCAACAATCTGGGAACAGCCTGGCCAAAGGCCTTCGCCGACATCACCGACGATGACTGGATGCGGATTTTCCAGATCAACGTCATGAGCGGCGTTCGCATGACGCGTCACTACTTGCCGCGGATGATACGGAAAGGTCGGGGCCGCGTCGTGTTCGTGAGTAGTGAGTCCGCGGTCAACATTCCCAAGGAGATGATCGACTACGGGATGACGAAGACGGCGCAACTCGCGATCTCCCGCGGCTTGGCTGAGTCGGTCGCGGGCACCGGCGTCACCGTCAACGCCGTCCTCCCAGGCCCGACGAGGTCGGAGATTCTGTCCAACTGGATGGCGGCGCAAGCGCAGGCCGAAGGCATCACGCAAGAGGAAGCTGAGCAAGCGTTCCTGAAAACGAGCCGACCTACGACGCTGATCCAGAGGTTCGCGACAACCGATGAGGTCGCCAACATGATCGTCTACCTGTGCTCGGATCAGGCTTCTGCAACCACCGGGGCAGCTCTGCGTGTCGACGGGGGTGTAGTCCGCTACGTCGCTTAATCAGGGACAGAAACTAGGCGGCGGGGTTGGGCCGATAGAGCGCTTGTCCCGGCCAAGTGCGTTTCGCGACGATGCGCTCTGCATGGTCGGGCTTCTCTCCGGGCGCGCGCATACAAAGGCGCGCGTCCGCAGTTAACAATTCCTCTGGTTCGACGTCGCGGCGCACTTGGCCCGTCGTGGATTTGATGCAGCCTTTCACTGATCCAGTCGCGGTCGAGCGCTGCGCCCGCCGTCGTCGCCTCATAGCCGATGGGGAGCTTATCGCCTTCGATGCGGATCTCGGCCGCCCCCTTCTGCGCGAAGTCCCCAGGCAGCGCGAAAACCAGCGGCGCTGAGGCCGCTCAACGGCAAACAGCCTTTTGCCTGCCGTCGTAGGCCGCCTCCGTTGCAGATCAATCGCCACAGCGCTATATAGCCCGTGTCGGAAAAGGCAGACTTGGTTTGGTAAGCCCAAGTCCTTTCGGAAGCGAAAGCTCTGATCTCCTGCCTCGTGCATGAGATCCCACGACGATCATGGGATGCTGCCTAGGCACCCATTGTTCGTCCGTGTGGTTCTCAAACCGACGAACCGCTCCGGTCGAACACCGACAAAGGAGTAGTTCATGCACAACCACCAGCCGGCTCTCTACGATGTTGTGATTGCTGGCGCGGGCCCCGTCGGCTTGTTTCTCGCCTGCGAGCTACGGCTCGCTGACCTTTCGGTGTTGATGCTGGAGCAAGTCGAGGACCCGCGCTCGCCCTTGAAGCGGCTTCCGTTTGGGATGCGCGGCCTTTCGGCACCCACCATCGAAGCCTTCTACCGTCGCGGATTGCTGGACGACATCGCCGCAGCGCAGCGCGCGAACGACGCCGCGGGCGGCAGCACTGTGGCCGCCGCGCATTGGATGCAACAACCGCGCCGCCCGGCGGGCCATTTCGCCGGCATTCAGTTCCATCATGACAACATCGACACCTCGAAGTGGCAGTATCGCCTGCCAAGTCCGGCCGACGCCAGCATGGCGGTTAATATGGAGTCCCTCGAATCCGTGTTGGCCGCTCGAGCAAGCGCGATGGGGGTCGAGACCAGGCGCGGCCTCGGCGTCGAGGAACTCGATCAGTTGGATGACGAGGTAGTTATTCGCGCTGGCGGCGAGACCTTCCGGGGACGATGGCTCGTCGGCTGCGATGGTGGCCGCAGTATGGTGCGCAGGGTTGGCAGTTTTGAATTTGTCGGCACCGATCCCGAGTTCACCGGCTATTCCGTTGAAGTCGATCTGGCCGATCCGGATAGCCTCCGCTTGGGCCGCCATTACACGCCGACAGGCATGTATACCTACGCACGGCCGGGAACGATCGCGATGGTCGAGTTCGACGCGGGCGCTTTCCACCGAACCCAGCAGATCACGCTCGAGCACGTGCAGGCGGTCTTGCGCCGTATCTCCGGCACGGATGTCACCGTAACGGCCCTCCGGCTTGCCACCACGTGGACGGATCGCGCCTGCCAGGCGACCGCCTACCGCAACAGGCGGGTACTGCTCGCCGGCGACGCCGCTCACATCCATTCTCCATTGGGTGGCCAAGGGCTCAACCTCGGGCTCGGCGACGCGATGAACCTTGGTTGGAAGCTGGCTTCCACAATCCGTGGCGGCGCGCCGGTCGGTCTGCTCGACAGCTATTTTAGCGAACGGCATCCGGTGGGAGCGCAAGTTCTTGATTGGTCGCGTGCACAAGTCGCGCTCATGCGGCCTACCCGGAGTACGCGCGCGCTTGAAGCCATCATCCGTGATCTCATCGAGACCCGCGATGGCGCGACCTACTTCGCCGAGCGCGTGTGGGGTGTTTCCCTCCGCTACGATCTTGGCGGCAGCCATCCGCTCGTAGGCCGCAGCGCTCCCGATTTCGAGTTAGCCGACGGGACGAAGCTTGGCGATCTCCTTAAGACGGGTAGAGGCCTATTCCTGGACTTTGACCCTCGCGCACCGCTTCAGGCGCTTGCAAGCCACTTGAGTGGGCGGATCACTTATGTCGCCGGCGACACCAAGGATCGGCTGGGCTTGAGCGCCGTGCTCGTGCGCCCGGATGGTTTCGTTGCCTGGGCCAGTGAGGTCGCCCCTGACAATGAGGAGGCTTCTCAGGCAGCGTCACGTTGGTTCGGCGAACCTGAAGAGGCGCATGAATCTGCCTAACCCCTCCGACGCCCGCGCACGTGACCTCGCGCTCACGATGTCCGCCTTTTCGGAAGGTCGAATTGACGGAGGCGAGGAGACAGCTCGATGCCCTTCACCCATACCGCCAATCGCCCTATCGGATGCGATTTCTGCGGGCCGATGGCAACATTTCTTCAGGCTCTCAATGTGTTGCGTCGTCCCTCCGAGCGATTCTGGACACTGGCGGAGTGCTCGGAATCATTCCCACTCGATCGTACCTGGCGGCTTCGACGTGATGTCGTAGACCACGCGGTTGATGCCGCGCACCTCGTTGATGATCCGCGTGGCGGTGCCGGCGAGGAAGTCGTGGGAGAAGTCGTAATAGTCGGCGGTCATGCCATCGGTGCTTGTCACCGCGCGCAGGGCGCAGACATAGTCATAGGTCCGGGCGTCGCCCATCACGCCGACAGTGCGGACCGGCAGCAGCACGGCAAAGGCCTGCCAGATCGCGTCATAGAGCCCTGCCTTGCGGATCTCATCAAGATAGATCGCATCGGCGCGCCGAAGGATGGCGAGCCGGTCGGCAGTTACCTCGCCGGGCACCCGGATGGCAAGGCCAGGGCCGGGGAAGGGATGGCGGCTGACGAAGCTCTCAGGCAGCCCAAGTTCTCGGCCGAGCGCACGCACCTCGTCTTTGAACAGCTCGCGCAAGGGCTCAAGCAGTTTGAGCTTCATGCGCTCGGGCAGTCCGCCGACATTGTGGTGCGATTTGATAGTGACAGACGGGCCGCCACTGAAGGACACGCTCTCGATCACGTCGGGATACAGCGTGCCCTGGGCGAGGAAATCGGCGCCGCCGAGCTTCGCTGCCTCTTCGTCGAAGACATCAATGAACAGACGGCCGATGGTTTTGCGCTTCTGCTCGGGGTCGGTGACGCCTTCAAGCGCCCGCAGAAAGCGGTCCTCCGCCTGCACATGCACGAGCGGGATGTTGTAGGTCTCGCGGAACAAGGTGACGACCTGCTCGCCCTCGTCTTCCCGGAGCAGGCCGTGATCGACGAAGATGCAGGTGAGCTGATCGCGGACCGCCTCGTGAATCAGCACAGCGGCGACCGCGGAGTCGACGCCGCCCGACAGCCCGCAGATTACGCGTCCCTCTCCCACCTGCTCGCGGATGCGCGCGATCGCGCTTTCGCGGAACTGCCCCATCGTCCAGCCCACGCCGATGCCGGCGATCTGGTGAACGAAATTAGAGAGGAGCTTGGCTCCGTCCGGCGTATGCACGACTTCGGGATGGAACATAAAAGAATAGAAGCGGCGCTTCTCATCGGCAGCCACGGCGAACGGCGCATTGGCCGAGGCGGCCAGCACTGTAAAGCCGGGCGCCAGGCGGATCACGCGGTCGCCATGGCTCATCCAGACCGGATAGCGTTGCCCCTTCTCCCACACGCCGGCAAAGACCGGGCTGTCCTGCATGACCTCGACCAGCGCCCGGCCGAATTCGCGGTGGTCGGCCGGCTCGGTCTCGCCGCCGAGCTGGGCGGCCATGGTCATCTGGCCGTAGCAGATGCCGAGCACTGGAACGCCAGCGGTGAAGACTGCATCGGGCGCACGGGGCGTACCGAGCTCATGCACGCTAGCCGGGCCACCGGAGAGGATGACCGCCTTGGGCGTCAAGCGCGCGAAAGCCTCGGCGGCATGCTGATAAGGAACGATCTCGGAATAAACGCCAGCTTCGCGCACGCGCCGGGCGATCAGCTGGGTCACCTGGCTGCCGAAATCAACGATCAGAACAACATCGCTCATGCACGCCGGTAGAGCACCCGGACGGGCGCGGCGTCAAGCATCATGTCGAGAAAGGTAAGGCAGCAAGCGATGCGAATGGGCGCCCCAGATCCCTCGCCCATCCGCCGTGGCCACCGGCCGTAAGGAAGGCTATTGCCAAGCGTCGCCGCAGCCGGTCGGGGCCTGTGGAGTGTTGAGGCGCGTCTTGACCTCGGTGCAGGCCCATTTGCGCAGCGGATCGGGCATCCGGCTGTTCACCTCGACCCATATATTGTCATTCGCCGAGGCGATGGTGTAGGTCGCATAGAGCCAGTAGCCGAAGACGATGATCGCCAGAAGAACGACGATACCGAGAAGCGTTCTGATAAAGCCCATGGATTTACTCTCTATTTGATATCCCGTCTATCGCAAGCTGCCGAGGCCGCGGCGTCGACGGCGCAGGATGATAGGCGGCGTTTGTAACAAAAACTTAACCAAGCTCAAAAGCCTTTCCGCCTTTGGGCAGCATAATTCCTCAAGCTAAGCCACAATGAGACAGGATAAGCACAAGAGTAGGATTTGACCGGAAAATTTGTAATTCCGCAGGGCAAAATTCCGTGCGTTTTTGACCCCATGTGGTTACGACTGCCGCGAGAGCACGCTGATATAGAAGCCATCGGTTGCATGACGCCTGGGCGTCAGCTGCAGGCTGGAAGGCGAAGCCGAGGCTGACTCTGGCGGAACGTCCGAAACGTTCCACCTTCCATGATAGTCCACTTCGGCAAAGTCGGGCATGGTTGCCAGAAACCGCGCGGTCTGCTCGCGATTTTCCTCGCCCAGCACGGAGCAGGTGGCGTAGATCAGCGTCCCGCCCGGCTTCACCAGCGGCGCCGCGAGCGCAAGGACCTGACGTTGTTCCGCAATCCGCGCGGTGAGTGCCTCCCGGGTGAGCCGCCATTTGGCATCCGGGCGGCGGCGCCAGACGCCTGAGCCAGAGCAGGGCGCATCGACGAATACGACGTCGAGCCGCCCCTGGAGCGCGGTTAGCGCTGCCTCGTCGCCAGCCGCCATGACCTGAACATTGCGCGCGCCGGCCCGTTTGAGCCGCTCGAAAATCGGCCGCAGCCGTGTCTTGTCGGAATCATAGGCGTAGACTTGGCCGGTATTGTGCATGAGGGCCGCCATCGCGAGAGTCTTGCCGCCTGAGCCGGCGCACAAATCGATCGCCTGCTGGCGTGGCCCGATCCCCGCCAGGAGAATGGCGATCTGCGAGGCCTCGTCCTGGACCTCAAACCATCCCTTTCCGTGCGCCGCCTCGGCTTCGACATTGGGGTTCTTCTGCTGTGGACCGGGCGGGGCAATCCGCACGCCCCAGGGCGAGAAGGCTGTCGGTTCCGGCGCATAAGTGGCGAGCGCGCCGAGCACCCGCGCCCGGTCAGCCTTCAGTGTGTTCACTCGCAAATCGATCGGTGCCCGCTCGGCCAGCGCCTGCCCTTCGGCCACAGCGTCCTGGCCAAAGCTCTCGGCAAAGGCGGGGAATATCCATTCCGGCACATCGCCGGCCACCCAGTCTGGCGCACCATCCAGTGTGCGGGCAAGGCCCGCCCGCTCAGCATCGGTCAGGGGCGCGGGGGCATGCTGCGAACCATCGCAAAGCGCCTCAACCTCTGCGGTGGAAACCCCCCAGACGTGATGGATGGCACCGATCGCCAGGGCCCGCGGGGTTTCCTCCCCCATCCGCCAGGCGAGTGAGGCACGCTTGCGCAGAGTGTCGTAGACCAATGTGCCAATGGCCGAGCGATCGCCGGAGCCGGCAAAGCGATGGCTTTTTGCCCAGTCGGCGAGCGCCATCGCTGCCGGCCGATGCCGGTTCAGAATGTCTTCAAGGATTTCTATTGCCGCGGAAAGCCGGCCTGAAAGACGCATGGGAAATCACAGGCCAGGAGGCAGAAGGAAACGAAACAGGAGAAGAGCGGTCATCAGCACCACACAGAAAAAGCCCACGGAAAAGATGGCTCCTCGTCGGCGGACTACGTTGGATGTGGTGTGCTCGATAGCGTGTATCACGCGACTGATGACGAAAATCCAGGCAAGGATCAGGAAGATGAGGTCGACTGAGCTGGTAATTTGCGCCACGAGGCAAAGCACATAGAAGATGACGGGCAGCTCGAACTGGTTCGTGTAGCAGTTGGCGAATTGCCGCGCACGCTCTGGCCAGCGCGAATTGTCGAGCGCGATATCGTCGGGCGTGACCGCCCCGGATTTGAGCGCCGACTGGCGGTACAGCCCCATCACGAACATCAAGATCAGCGTCAGGATGATCTGCGCCAGAACCGGATACAGAACGGCTATGCCCATCGTTCCCCCGCGGTCACCTTCTAATGGCCACTCTGGATGGAGGGACAAGGCACGCTCCCGACATCCTCTAGGGCACTCCTCCCAGGCGGTACCGGTATGCTGCCAAAGCCAGCCATCCCAAATCGCTGTATCTACGGGATTCCTGCGTTGGCGGAAATGACGAGCTGCGTCGCTGGCAGCCAGATCAGTCGCGAGCGATCGAAATTGGAAGCGAGCCCTCATCCGAAAGCCAATGAGAAGCCGGTTCAGTCTCTCTGCCGTAGGAGGCCTCTTGGTCGATCACCCATTCGTCGGGTAATTCGGGCTCTCGCGCGTGATAGTCACGTCGTGGGTATGGCTTTCGCGCAGGCCCGCATTGGTGATCTGGATGAACTCGGCCTTTTCGTGGAATTCCGCGATCGAGGCTGCGCCGGTATAGCCCATCGCCGCGCGCAGGCCTCCGACGAGCTGATGCAGCACCGTGCCGGCCGGGCCGCGATAAGGCACCTGCCCCTCGATGCCCTCCGGCACGAGCTTGAGCGTATCGCGGACCTCCTGCTGGAAATAACGGTCTGCCGAGCCGCGCGCCATGGCCCCGATCGATCCCATGCCGCGATAGGATTTGTAGGAGCGGCCCTGATAAAGATAGACCTCGCCCGGGCTCTCATCCGTTCCGGCAAGCAGTGACCCGATCATCGCCGTCGACGCGCCGGCAGCCAGCGCCTTGGCCAGATCGCCCGAATATTTAATGCCGCCGTCGGCGATTGCCGGAATGCCGACCTTGTGCGCCTCTGCCGCGGCCTCCATGACCGCGGTGAGCTGGGGGACGCCCACACCCGCAACGATCCGCGTGGTGCAGATCGACCCCGGTCCGATGCCGATCTTGATGGCATCCGCGCCGGCATCGATCAGGGCTTTAGCGCCATCGCCGGTTGCGACATTGCCGGCCACAACCTGCACGGCGTTGGAATAGCGCTTGATGCGCGTAACTGCATGCAGGACGTGGCTGGAGTGACCGTGTGCGGTGTCGACGACCACCACATCGACGCCGGCATCGATGAGATGCTCGGTGCGTGAAAAGCCGTCCTCGCCGACCGTGGTCGCCGCCGCGACCAGCAGCCGGCCCTCGACATCCTTGGCGGCATGGGGATGCTGACGTGCCTTTTCGATGTCTTTTACCGTGATCAGGCCGATGCAGTGATAATTGTCGTCGACCACCAGCAGCTTTTCGATGCGGTTGTAATGCAAGAGCCGCATCGCCTCATCGCGGTCGACGCCTTTCTTCACCGTGATCAGCCGTTCTTGCGTCATCAGTTCAGAGACCGGCTGGTCCTGATTGGTGGCGAAGCGCACGTCGCGATTGGTGAGAATACCGACCAGCTTGCCGTCCTGCGACCCGTTCACTGGCGGCTTCACAACCGGAATGCCCGAGATCGAATGCCGGCGCATCAGCTCGAGCGCTTCGCGAAGCGTTGCAGTCGGGTTGATGGTCACCGGATCGACCACCATGCCCGACTCGTATTTCTTCACCTTGCGGACGTGCTCGGCCTGCTCTTGGGGGTCGAGATTGCGATGGATGACGCCGATGCCGCCCGCCTGCGCCATGGCGATGGCGAGGCGTGCCTCGGTGACTGTGTCCATCGCTGCGGAGAGAATAGGGATATTGAGCGTGATGCTGCGTGTGAGCCGCGCCGAGACATCCACCGAGGTTGGCATCACCTCAGAGTGGGCGGGTCGCAAGAGAATATCGTCGAACGTTAAGGCTGTGTCTGCCCTCAGTCGCGCCATGGGCCAGTACTCTTTCCTAGGCCAGTTAACCGGCCTGTATACAACCGTTGCGGCTTCTCTATCATTTCGGTCCTGTGCTGCCTAGCCCGGGAAACCTCTGCATTTGCAGATGTCAACTACTTCCGCGAAAGCCAGTGGCGAGCACATAGAGCTCGGCGCTATCGGCGCGGCTGGCCTTCGGTTTCACATGTCGGACCGTCGCGAACCGGCGCTTCATCGTATCGAGCAGGTCCCGCTCCGTGCCGCCCTGCAGCACTTTGCAGAGGAAGAACCCGCTGGGTGCCAGGACCTGTAGCGCGAAATCAAGCGCCGCTTCGGCCAGCCCCATAATGCGCAGATGGTCGGTGCGGGGGTGGCCCGTAGCCGGCGCCGCCATATCCGAAAGCACCGCATCCGCTTTTCTCTGTCCAAGCGCCTCGATGATCTGCTGCGGCGCGCCGTCCTCCATGAAATCGGCCCGGAGGAGCGTCACGCCCGATATAGCAGCCATTTCCGACAGGTCGATGGCAACCAGAATGCCTTGCCCATCCGCAGCCTTGATCCGCTCTGCCGCGATCTGCGACCAGCCACCTGGCGCAGCGCCCAGGTCTACCACGACATCACCGGGACGGAGCAGTCCGTATTTGTCCGCAATCTCGCTCAGCTTGTATGCAGCGCGTGAGCGAAAACCCTCGCGCTTGGCCTGAGCGACATAGGGATCGTTGAGCTGGCGTTCAAGCCATAGCGTGGAGGAGAGCCGCCGTTTCTTGGCGGTGCGCACGCGCACTTTCAGGGCCCGCGCGCCGCCGCCCCCGCTTTGTTTATCCGATTTGCGTGAAACCATCAGGCTTGCCCTTATCATGGCCAGCCTGGGCGGGCAATCAGGAGCGCCGCCGTTCGGCGGTATCCTCAGCCATGAGGCTGGCGAGAATACCTTCTCGCAATCCCCGGTCAGCGACACGCAGGCGCGTGCAGGGCCACAGACGCAGCATGGCTTCGAGAATGGCGCAGCCGCCCAGTACCAGATCGGCCCTGTCCGGGCCGATGCAAGGCTGACGCGAGCGCGCATCAAAGCTCATGGTCAGGAGCCGGCCGGAGACATCGCGGACCTCGCTTTCCGTCAGCCAGCAGCCATCGACCTTGCGGCGGCTGTAGGTCTCAAGGCCAAGATACACGCCCGCGAGCGTGGTTACAGTGCCCGAGGTCCCAAGCAGATGCGTCCTCCCGCGCGCCACGCTCTCGGCGATCCGATGGCGGCTTTCAAACGGCTCCAGGCGTGTGACAACGTGGGATACCATCTGTTCGAATACCGTGCGGTCGACATGGCGGCCGCCGAACTGCTCGGCGAGCGTCACCACGCCCACGGGAAGTGATGTCCAGGCAGCGATCGCGCTCTGCACACGGACGCGATCGGTGAGGGTCTGGCGCTTGCCGGCGCGCAGCCGGCGCAGATCCAGCCAGATCAGCTCAGAGGAGCCGCCGCCGATGTCGAATACCAGCGCCCAGTCGCAATTGCGGTCGATCAGCGAGGCGCAGCCGGCAACAGCGAGCTTGGCCTCGGTCTCGCGGCTGATGATCTCAATGGTGAGGCCAGTCTCGCGGCGCGCCACTTCGATGAATTCGGGAGCATTGGACGCAACCCTGCACGCCTCGGTTGCAATCAGCCGCGATCGCCCGACGCCGCGCCGTGCCATCTTCTCGGAGCAGACTTTCAAAGCCTCGATCGTGCGCTCCATGGCGGCTTCGGAGAGCAAGCCGGTGCGGCTCACACCCTCTCCGAGGCGGATGATCTTGGAAAAGGCGTCGATGACCTGAAAGCCGCGCCGCGAAGGTCTGGCCACGAGCAGGCGGCAATTGTTGGTTCCAAGATCAAGCGCACCGTAGATGGGCACAGTGCGATAGGCTTCCTGGGTGGGAAAGGCGATCGTCGGGGCCAGAGAGCCAACTGGGATGCCCGCTCCCAGTAAAGGTGCGGACTTGCCGTTCCCTAGCATTGTCGCATCAGCATCCGCAGCCCCACCAGCCACAGCGCCCTGCTCGCCCAATTCAGCCACCTTATGTCCCCAAAGAGGTTTTCACCCCCGCCTCACCAGCTTGTTACTTTATCAGCCTAGCTGCCGCCGTAAAGCCCTTCTAGCAAAAGGGTTTAATGACTGCCTGCTCTACAACCGAGCATGGAAAAGAGCTGCTGCAATTAGTAGCAAATCCCGTGATCAGCGGCCTTAGCCGCATATTCCCCGCCGCGCACCGCCTGGAACAATCGCCGTTTTTGCCTTTTTCTTCACCAGCGTTGCGGCTAAATCTTCCTGCGGCCGCGTCCCTCGTTCGTCTTGCGTGATCTAAGGTGTCAGCGAAATTCGGAAAGACTGTCGTCCCTTGGCGCAAGAGGCTTAACCGCTTGGCTGCGGCGCTCACCCACAGCGTCTTTGTTCTTTCAATCGCGCTGACCTTCGTGCAGGGAGTGGGGCCACAGGCAACCGTTAAAGAAAACTCGCGCCTCCCGAAGCCAACGGATGCGACGCGTGACACGGCAGCTTTGCCTGAGCAAACGGCAAAGGGGGGCGACTCGGACGCGGCGAACCCCGATACGGTCAGCCCGGCACATAACGAAGACGAATTCCAGCTCGCGGCGCGCTCACGCCGCTCCCGCCGCGAGCCGAAGGAAGAGCCGGCGCCCGAGCCGCCCGCCGCACTTCCCACGCCGCGGCGTTCTCCAGCGGACCAGGCCCGGGCCAACAGGCTGATGGCGCGACTCGTCTCCACCTATCCCGACTTCCTCACCGGCCACGATGACAACAATCTGATCTGGCGGGACGGTACGCGAATGGGATTCGATGACGGCGCGGAAAAATCCTTCGACGAGCGGCTGGCGCGGCCTGACGTCGAAGACATGTTTGCGATTCCATACCCGCTCGGCGAAATGCTGTCCGATCCTGAGCCCGATTTCGATCCCGGACGGTTCCGCAACGAGGCCTTCTTCACCAAGATGTACGGCGACTGCCGGCGCGACCGGGATGTTCAGAAACGCCTCGTCGACGTGATCTGGCTGCCAAAGAACGGGGCGAAGAAAATCAAGGTGGCGCCGGTGAATGGCGTTGCCGAAAAACTTCAGCAGGTCTCGAATGAGCTTGACGCCTTGCCGAGCCAGTTTCTCAAATATCTACGGCCCACTGCCGGCACCTTCAATTGCCGCGACATTGCCAATACCAGCCGGGCGAGCGCGCATGGCTTCGGCATCGCCATCGATCTGAACAGCGCTCAAGGCGATTACTGGGAAGACCGCAGACGCGGCAGAAGTGCCGAGCCACCTCAATATCGCAACCGCATACCGCAGGAGATCGTGACGATCTTCGAGAAGCACGGCTTCATCTGGGGCGGTAAATGGTATCACTACGACACCGCGCATTTTGAATACCGGCCCGAGTTGCTGGTTGCCGATGAACCGGTGGGCGGCGAGGCGGCAGTGCCCATGCCGGAGAAGCAGCCACGTAATCTCAATTAAGCCAAAACC
>Ga0081540_1001544_pt1 | contig 19733 bp, 12 predicted proteins | sample TabmetS2T1R1_FD_71024 | JGI IMG/M metagenome (GOLD analysis project Ga0081540, IMG submission 71024) | Tabebuia heterophylla rhizosphere microbial communities from the University of Puerto Rico - S2T1R1 | ecosystem: Host-associated > Plants > Roots > Rhizosphere ... | reverse complement strand
GCGTCTCGCTCAGCATCCGCCCCACCACCTTCGGGTACCAGAAGTAGAAGGCTCCGAAGATGGCCATGAAGAGCGCACCCACGATCACGTAGTGGAAGTGGGCCACCACGAAGTACGAGTTGGTCAGGTGCCAGTCGAGCGGCGCGCAAGCGAGCATCACGCCCGTGAGTCCGGCGATCAGGAACTGAAAGAGGAAGGCAATGGCCCAGAGCATCGGGACCTTGAAATCGATCTTCCCGCCCCAGATCGTCGCCAGCCAGTTGAAGATCTTGATTCCGGTGGGCACCGAGATCGCCATCGTGGTGATGACGAAGAAGGTGTTCCCGTAGGACGTCATGCCCACCGAGAACATGTGGTGGGCCCACACGCTCATGCTGATGAAGGCGATGACGATCGACGCGGCGACCATGGCCGGGTAGCCGAAGATGGCCTTGCGGGAGAAGACCTGGATGATCTCCGAGAGGAAGCCGTAGGCCGGCAGCGCCAGCACGTAGACCTCTGGATGCCCGAAGACCCAGAAGAAGTGCATCCACAGCACCGCCGAGCCCCCGGCCTGGGCGTCGAAGAAGTGCCCCCCGAGGTAGCGATCGACCAGCAGCATCGCCTGGGCCGCGGTCAGCGGGGTCAAGGTGAAGAGGACCAGCACGCACATCACCAGGAAGAGCCAGACCGCCAGGGGCATGCGCCCGAGGGTCATTCCGCGGCAGCGCTCGGACAGAATCGTCGCGATGACGTTGATCGCCGTCCCCACGCTTCCGAAGCCCGAGACCAGGAGGGCCAGCGTCCAGTAGTCGTTGCTGTGACCGCGGGAGAAGGTCTTCGCGGTGAGTGGTGCGTAGGCGAACCAGCCCACGTTGGGGGCGAAGGCGTCGCCGTAGAGTCCGTATCCGCCGAGCAGGCTGTAATAGAGGAGCGCGCCGCCGAAGACCGTGAGCCAGAAGGTGAACGCGTTCAGCCGCGGGAAAGCCATGTCCCGGGCCCCGATCATCAGCGGCGCGAGATAGTTGGCGGCTCCGAACATGATCGGCATCGCCACGAAGAAGATCATCGTGGTGCCGTGCATCGTGAACAGCTCGTTGAAGATCTCCGGCGACACCACGTTGGCGTGGGCCTTCATCAGCTGCAGCCGGATGATCGACGCCTCGAGCCCGCCAACCACCAGGCAGACCAGGGCGAAGACGATGTACATGATGCCCAGGCGCTTGTGGTCCACCGTCGTGACCCAGGCGTGGGCGCGCTCGAGCCACGTTCTCTCGGGGGCCTCGGCGGTGAGGACCATGGATTCGGTCGTCATCGTGCTCGTTCCTCGCTTCAGCGAAGCGTCATCAGGTAATCGGTGACCGCATCGAGCTCGGCATCGTCGAAGGCGATGGCCGGCATGAGCGAACCGGGCTTCAGGGAGTTGGGGTCCTTGATCCAGGCGCGCAGGTTGTCGCGGTTGTTGGGGACGATCCCCGCGGCGAGCGTTTCGCGCGACATGAGGTGCGTCAGATCGGGGCCGAAGCGCCCGGTGGCCGGCGTGCCGGTGATGGTGTGGCAGTTCATGCACGTGGTTCGCTCGAAGAGCTCACGGCCACGGGCCACGGTGTCGACCTGCCTGGCGGGCGCCTTCTGCTCCTCGATCCAGCGACGGAAGTCGTCCGGCGAGTGCACGTAGACCCGCAGCAGCATCTTCGCGTGCTGGACCCCGCAGTACTGCGCGCACTGACCGAGGTAGAGGCCCGGCTTCTCCGGATCCACCCACATCTGGTTGGGGTGGTTGGGGATGAGGTCCGTCTTGCCGTTCAGCCGGGGAACCCAGTAGCTGTGGTTCGCGTCCGCGGAGTACAGATGGAGGAGCGTGGGCGTCGGCTTCGCGGGATCGCTGGTCGGGATGTGGAGCTCGTTGGCGGTCACCACGCCCAGGCCGGGATAGCGGTACTCCCACCAGTACTGGTGCCCGACGACGTTCACCTCGATCGTGCCGGGCGGCATCTTCGCGTCCTGGGTGGCGGCGATGACGCGCACCGAGGAGAGGAACAGCACCAGGACGATGATGATCGGAATGATGGTCCAGGCCAGCTCGATCTGCTTGCTGCCGAAGATCTGCGCAGGCTCCCGGTCGTCGTCCCCCTTCCTCTTCCGGTACTTCACCAGCGCGTAGACGAGCAGCCCGCTCACCACCAGGAAGATCGCTGCGCAGACGACGTACACCAGCAGCGAGAGATCGAAGATCATCCGCGCCACCGAGGACTCGGGGGAGAAGATGGTGGTCGGGCTCATCGCGGGAGCTCCGCCCGCGAAGTGGTCGCGGAGGACGCGCGGGCCGATGCAGCCTCGGCCGGGCGCTGGGCTCGGTCAAGCGCGGGATCGCGCGCGGCCTCTCGCCGCTGCTCGATTGGCCGGACGCCCGGGCCATCCCCCAGGGTGGCCTGAAGGCCAGTGACCGCCGCACCGAGCCAGCACGCGGCGAAGCCACAGGCGAGAAGACGGCGAGACGAGGACGGTGAACGGGTTTCGGAATTCATGACGGCGACCGCTTCCAGAGCAGCCGGCGTGCCACCCTGATCGGGCCTCGAACCTCGCGGATCCAGACGGAGAATCTCGGCGCGGACGGCGAGGCGTCACACCTCGCCGCCACCTGCCCCCGCCACAGCGGCACGTGGCGACACAGCGGTGCTTTCGCCGGCTCACCTCCTCGTTGAGAGGGGAAATGGTCGGCAAGTGCCCGGGCGAGCCCTGGCCCGGATCGTGCTCGCGCACGGGCGGTACGGCGCAACCGCGCCTCAAGCAAAGGGAAGGCATGCCCGGGAACTGCATCGGCCGCATCGCGATCGTCGGCACACGAAACATCGGCGTGACCGGGAGTGTGCGGGCGGCGGTCTCCCCGGGACGGTGAGCGCATGGCGACGCGAGAGGTCGTGGTCGATTCTGGCTCTGGCCTCATCCAGACCATCCACACCGGGAACCATGTGTTCCGGGCGGACGAGGCGGCCGAGCTCGGGGGACAGGACGAGGGACCCAACCCCTACGAGCTGCTGCTGGCGGCGCTGGGAGCCAGCACCGGCATGACCCTCCGGACCTACGCGGACCGGAAGGCCTGGCCGCTGGAGCGGGTGACGGTGCGACTCGAGCACTGGAAGGTCCAGGCGACCGGTGCGAACGGCAAGGGCGGCGCCGTGGACGAGATCAAGCAGGTGGTGGTGCTCGAGGGAACTCTCTCCTCGGTCCAGCGAGAGCGTCTCCTGGAGGTCGCCGGGAATAGCCCGATCCACCGCACGCTTTCGAAGGCGGTGCGGATCTGCACGTTGCTGGGAACGGAGGCATGAGCGTGAAGCTGAAGGTTCTTCGAGGTGGGCGGGAGGGGCGACGACGCGGCGGGCTGGTCGCCCGGCTGCGGAAGCTCTGGCGCACCGTGGTGGTGCGACGAGTCCTTCTCGCGCTCAATGGCTGGGTGGTGCACGAGGGTGGCCGTGCCCGATCGAGGAGGGCCGCATGACCGCCATTCTCTCCGACGAGCGCTCCGGGGCACTGCCCACCGACTCCGAGCGTGGCCACGCTGCGGACGCAATCCGGCGCGAGATGGTCGCCCTCCGGGCCCGGGTAAGGACCCTCGCCGAGCAGCGCGCGCAGTCCGAGGCCCACCGGTTCACCGAGGAGCTGCGAGTCGTGACCGAAGATGCCGCGCGAACGATGGAGGCAGCCTGCGAGGACCGGGCGGTGCTCGCCCGGGTCCGTCACCGGCTCGCCCGCCAGGTGAACGCGGACCTGCGTGTCGCACGCGGGGACGACGAGGCCTCGGTGGATGCGCAGGGGCGGGCGCTGCTCCTGGCCCGGCTGGACGCGCTGCTGGACACCCCGACCGCCCCCGCGCGGGCTGCTCCCGCGCGAGGAGCCTCGGTGGATCTCACGCTCGGGGCGGCACGCGCGCTGCGTACGTTCGAGCGGCATCGGGAGCTGGTTCGTTCTCGCTTCCGGGCGCTCAAGGGCAGGCTCCAGGTCGAGCTCGCCGACCTGTCTCTCGAGATGGCTGGAGAGACCGCGGCTCGTCTGTGCCTGACGTACGGGCGAGAGGGGCAGGAGTGGCTCTGGTGGCGCCTCTCGAGGGTCGTCGACCAGTTCGTGGCGATATCGAAACCGGCGAGCCTGCCGGCTCATCTGGAGCTTCTGGCCACCCGTTCCGTCCTCTCCGGGCTGGAGAAGTATCGGACGCGCTGACCTCTGTGGCGTCGCCGGTGGCCGGCGACGGTGCTATGCGCGGTCACGCCGCGGAAAGGAAGGCTCGACGATGCAAGCAAGGAGCGTGGTGTTCGCCACCCTGTTGCTTCCCCTGGGAGCGCTGGCACAGGTGCCGACTCCGGAGCCGGTGACGGATCAGGAGACCGAGCTGGGCAAGGCCATGTACGACCAGCTCCGGGCAAAGGCGGAGATCATCCAGTCGTCTCCCCTCTACGAGAACCTGAAGCCGATCGCGGACGCGATCTCACGGGTGTCGCAGTCGCGTTACCCGCATCCCTTCAAGTTCTATCTGGTTCACGAGGCACAGCCGAACGCGTTCGCCACTCCGGGCGGCAACGTCTACGTCGTGGATTCGCTGCTGCACTTCGTCAAGAACACCGAGCAGCTGGCGGGAACGCTCTGCCACGAGGTCTCACACACCATCCATCGAGACTCGATCACCCTGGCGAAAAAGAAGCAGCACATCACCGAGCGCGAGGCCGCGGCGGCGATCCTGCTCGGGCCGACGAAGGCCGAGCTCATCGCCATCTTCCTTCTGGGCCACCTGCACTCCCTCGGCTACTCGCGCGAGGCGGAATCGAAGGCCGACCTGACCGGCGCCGACATCTGCGCAGAGGCCGGGTACAACCCGTGGGGTCTGGTCTGGCTGTTCCGGGATTTCCAGAACGCGAACATGAGGACGCCCCCGCAGCTCCTGTCGGATCACCCGGCCAACAACACCCGGATCACGACGCTGGAGAAACACTTCAAGGACAACCCGGGGACGTTCTCCAAGTTCGACTCCGACCCCAAGTCAGCCACGCCGTTCAAGGTGCCCGCGGACGCGCCGGTCGTGTTCCTGCCGCCTGCAGCTCCGGCGACGAAGTGATCGAGAGGTGACCCGGGGAACATCGGTCAGGGACCGGAGCCGTCTGGAACGCGAATCTCTGAGTCCGCCCTACTCGAAGAGAAGCGTGCTCCCGACCGGGAACGCGCCGGCAGTCTCCCCACCGAAGACGAGAACCTTGCCGTTTCCGAGGAGCGTGGCCGTCGCGCCACGCGGAGCCGTCTGGAGCGACGGTCCGGGACTCCAGGCGTTGGTCGCGGGATCGTAGAGCTCGGTCAGCGCAACCGCGGCACGGTCGCCCAGGTCGGCCACTCCGCCGACGACGAGGACCCGGCCGTCGGTCAGGAGGATGGACGAGTGGAGTGAGCGACCGACCTGGAGGTCACCTCCCGGGGTGAACGCTCCGGTCGCCGGATCGTAGATCTCCGCGCGCTCCGGACCTGGCGCTCCCGGAGCTGTCGCCTCCCCGAAGCCGCCACTCACGAGGACCCGACCGTCGGGAAGCAAGGTCGCCTGGTGGATTGCGCGCGCGACGGCCATGGACCCGGTCGGGCTGAACGTCCCCGTGGCAGGGTTGTACAGCTCCGCCAGGACGGTGGAGGACTCTCTCGCGGTCTGGCCCTCGACCACACAGCAGATGAAGCCGCCGGTGATCAGGACGCGGCCATCGCGGAGCAGCGTCGCCGTGTGCAGCCGCCGGGGAGTAAACAGCGGCGAGCCTCGCCGCCAGGCTCGGGTCACGGGGTCGTAAACCTCCGTCTCGTCGATCCCCGGGACTCCGCCGCCGGTCAGAAGCACCCGGCCGTCGGCGAGGAGCGTCCCGCTTCCGAGGCCCAGGTGGCGAACTTGAAGGTCGCCGGCCCGGGTGAACGTGTGCGCCGCCGGATCGAAGGTCTGGCTCAGCACCGTTCCCGGGGTGCCCAGCCCGGCTCCGGAGTTGATTCCCCCGCCCGCGAGCATGAACCCGCTCCGCAGGGCGAGCACGGTGGTGAAGCCGGTATCGACCGATGCGGAGAAGGCGAGGTCCGGGCCACGCGTGAAGCCTTCGGCCGCGGGATCGAAACGAGAGGAGGTGTTCGTGTCCGGGACGTTGATGGACTCGGAGGTGTTTCCACCCATGACCAGAGCGCTCCCGTCGGGAAGGCTCATCGCGACGTGGTTCCTCCGGGAGACCGCCGCGTCGGCCAGCTGGCGGATGCGATCCCGGTACCGCGCGGCGACGGTCACCGTGGCCTGGGCAGTCTGGCCTCCGCCGTGCACGGTCAAGGTGAAGGTCCGGGAGGCCGGGAGCACCGGGGTATCCACCGCCGTCCCACTCGTCACCGGGCCGACCCCGTCGACCTCGCCGCTCTCACCGGAGAACACCGCGGTCAGCCGGGTGCGGTCTCCGACGGAGACGGTGTCGTCCGCGGCCTCGAAACGGGTGATCGCCGGGGCGACGGGAGGAGGGGGGTTCTCCGGCGTGCCGGGTCCACCACCTCCATCGGAACCTCCGCACGCGGCGAGCAGCGCGCTGCCGTGGACGGAAAGAAGCAGCAGCCCGGTGACGATCTGGCGACGGTGCATCGAACCCCTCGGTGGGTGAGTCACGTCGCCAAAGACACGACTAGGCGGTCCCGTTGCCAGTACAGCTGCCGGGCGCTTTGGGCGGCGCGGCCGCATAAGCGAGCCTCGTGCCGCTCGCACGTCTTTCGTCAACGCACTGGCAAGGTCATGAAGCGTTGGTAGCGCCGCACCGCGGCGCGAACTGCGGCCTGCCCGCGCTCGTCGAGCGCTCGTCGAGGATGCGCCTGCACGGCGGTGATGCCCTTCGCGGTCATCCGGCGCCAGGTGCCGACCACCCGGCCGGCGATCATCACGACGTTCGAGAAGATCAGCTTCGGGTCGGCTGGCGGTCCGAGGCTCGGGTCGACGAGCGCGCTCCGCTCCGCGTAACCGATCAGGTACTCGTCGTAGTTCGGAAGCAGATGCGCCGAGGGCGACGTCGGCCGCCCCTCCGTCCACCCCGCGAACCAGTGAACCGTCCCGTCGACGGTGACCGTCTGGAGCCGGGGCCGCGCCGCCTCGATTCCCAGCTTCACGTCCGCCATCCGGAGACCGGACCACCAGGCGCAATCGCGGACCGTCGCAGGCCCATGGCTGGCGAAGTAGCGGCGGACCAGCTCCGCCAGGGCCTCGTCGGCCGGCACTGGCTTCACCGGGGCGGCACGCTCGTCGAGGAGCGCGTAGGTGAACTGCTTGCCCCGGCGTGGGCCGCTGCAGATCAGCGCATCGAGCTCGGCGTGAGCCAGGAGGTGGGCGAGGCGTCGCCCACGGCAGGAAATCCCCGCCGCGCCGAGGAGCGTCGTGATCTCGGCGCGGGTCAGGCTCTTCCCGTCGCGCAGTGCCTTCTCGAGCAGTCGGCCGCAGCGTGCTCGCATGGTACGGCCGAGCTCCAGCTCCTCGTCGTCGTGGGCCAGGATCGCGCGGACCCGGGGAGCGGTGAGCGCGAGGAGCCAGCGGATGTCGGCCGGCCTCACGAAGTGCCAGGTGGGACGCATCACGTGGGTACGCAGGATGGCTCCCGCGTCGTAGAGACGTTCGAGATCCGCCTCGCTCGCTCCGGCGGTCCGCTGTCCGACCGCCCACTTCGCTCCGGAGTAGTCCTGGGACTGGACTGCGACGAGCCAGTCGACGACATGCTCTGCCTTCGCGAACGCCGGGCCGACCAGACGCTGCTGGCGGAGCCGCTGGCGAAGGATGTCCTGAACGCGGACCCTCATCTGCCGACGCGCCGGGTGCGCGTCCCGTCGGGAAAAGGTTCGGTGACGCCTGGCCAGATCATCGGTTCGTTCAGCGCAGCTCATCGACGAGCACGCTGTTGCCGTATCGACGACACGGTCTCCTGTTCGTAGCGCTCGCTGCAACGCAGCAACCGTCAACATGGCCGTTCTCGCTGGAGATTGTACGGCATCGCGCATGCAGGGCGTTCCTCTCCCATGCCATCCCGCAATCAACTGACCATCCAGCGCCTCTACGAGGCGCTCGAGACCAGAGACCGCCCCACCCTCTTCAGGTATCTGTCGCAGAAGATCCAGGTCACTCACTCCCCGGGTCTCCCGTGGGGCGGAACCTTCCGGGGCCACGACGGAGCGAAGATCTTCCTGGAGCGCATCGCGTCTCATGTGACGTCCTACCTGGCCATCGAGCGCATCCTCGACGCCGGCGATCACGTCGCCGTGACCGGCCGGGCCTACGGCGCGACCCGGCGCTCGGGGCGACGCTTCGATGTCCCGTTCGTTCATCTCTGGCACCTCGAGGGAGGGCTCGTGGTGCGCGTTCAGGTCGTCCTCGACCTCCCGGCGTTCCAGGGAGCGCTGGCCGACGCGGCATGAGCAGCTTCGTTCAGGGGGCGGCGACGAGATCCACGCCGCGGAACTCGAGGCCCGTCCTTCGAAGCGTCCGGGCCAGGCTTTCGGCGGCGGGCGTCTCGTCGGGCGGGGGGACCGGCCTGAGCTCCCAGGTCGTGAGAGTGGAAACCGCCTTCACCTTGAGGTCCGGCGAGTAGAGCTCGGCGAGCACCGGGGTCACCGCGCGGTTCAGCCCAGGGAACCAGCCCTGCCGCTCGCCGGTCGCAGCGTCGAGGACCAGGGTGGCGCTCCAGCTCTGCCTCAGGATCACGGAACGCCTGTCGGGCGTCCAGTCGACGTAGACGGGGTCCGAAACGTCTTCCGGAATCTTCCAGATCTCCCGCCCGGTCGCAGTCTCACGGAGCGTCACGCTGCTGGCGGTCGCGACCACCAGTCGCTCGTGGTCTGGACTGAACCCGAGACCCCGAATCCAACCGTCCAGCGGCAGGGTGTGCTCCTGCCCCGACGCGAGATCGCGCGTGATCAGAGCGTCGAGGGTGTTCCAGGCGAGCTGACGCCCGTCACCGGAGATCCTCGCCACTGTGAACGGCGACACGCGGCGATTCTCCTCGAAGAGCAGGCGATCGTTGCGGGTGTCCCAGAGCCGAAGACCGTCCGCGCGACCAAGCGCGACGAGACGTGATCCATCGTCGGAAACGGAGAGACCCCTGCAGTTTCCACAGGCGTGCTTCCAGACGACCCGATCCTTTTCCAGATCTTGAAGAACGACCGCGTCCTCGCCAATTGGAATGAACGCAACGTTGGGTCCGTCCCCCACGATGAAGGGGCCGATACCCAGCGAACGCGTGCCGCTCGCGACGGGAGTCCCGACGGGGCTGGACAGCTCGTAGCGTCCCGAAAAGCCGTTCAGGAGCAGAGCGCTGCGTCCGCTCTTCGACAGCACCCCGAAGTTCCACCAGCGTGGAACCTTCGGCAGGTCCTCGAGAGGAAGCTGCCACCCGGCGAGCGTCGAGCGATTGTGCCCACCGGCCGCGAAGACCCGCTGCCCGTCCCGAGAGAAGACGAGCTGCGGTCTCCCTGGAGCGTGTCGGAGAACGCCCCGGATGCTTCTGCTCCGGAGATCGACGATGGTGGTCTCGGTCGCTTTGCGATGGTTGACGATCGCCGCCAGGTGCCCGTCCGCCGACAGCGCCCATCCTTCGATGTCCGGATCCAAGGCGGGGCCAAATCTCGACTCGGGCAAGTCGATCGTGAAGTCTCCCTCGGGTCCGCCGACCAGCTCGAGGCGTCCTTGCTTGAAGACGGCCAGCCCGTGGGGGCTGAAAGCGAAGCCTTGCCGGAAGTCGAATCCACGCCTGGCCAGCTCGCGTCCATCCTCGAGGGACACGAGGCGGATCCCCAGACGGGAATCCACGTACGCCGCCCGTCCGGCATCCTCCGACACGGCGCAGAACTGGCCAGGGGCGGCCTCGGTCGAGATGACACGCGTTGAGCCGTCCTTCTCGAGGCCAAGAAGTTGCCCGTTCTTGAGCGTGGCCGCGGGGGGAAAGGCTCCCGGACAGGGAAACCCGGACGCCCGAGGCCAGTGCAGCAGGTTTCGCCCGGTGGCCGCATCGTGGAGGTCCCACCCGTCCGAGCGTGTGACGCGGATCAATCCCTCTGGGAGAACCAGGAACTCGAGAGCCGGTCCGGCGGGAAGGGTCCACAGGACCTTCCCTTCCTCGAGATCACGGAACTCGAGGCGATCGGGGATACGGGCGACCGAGAAGACTCGTCCGTCCGGCAGTACCCCCACGTCGGAGAAGGCGCCCGGAGGCCCCTGGAGTGAGAGGATTCGCTCGGTGAGTCGTGCGCTGGCGACCGCCAGGCCCCAGCGCTCCTCCGGTGTGTCGTGCTTCACGCGGGCGGCGGCGAAGAATGCGGCGGCCTGCGACCAGTCGCCGTCCTGTTCCGCTCGGTACGCGCGCTCGAGGAACGAATTCGCCAGGTCCAGCCGCGTCAGGTGCAGGCGGACGGCCACGACGACGCCGGCCACGAGCAGCGCGGCGGCTGCAATCGCGATCCCTCCGAGCAGCGCACGGTGACTCGATGCGAACTTCCGGACCAGCTCCCAGGCCCCGTACTGGTAGGCCCGCACCCGCCCCCCACTCAGGTACGCCGAGAGCTCCTTCGCCAGCTCCTCGGCATCGGCGTAGCGGTCTTCCGGCTTCGACCGAAGTGAACGCTCCGCGATGGCGGCCAGCTCTGGCGGCGCTTCCGGAGCCAGGGTCAGGACCGGAGGAAACTCCCCCGCCCGGACATTCTCGAGCACGTGCTCCGAGGTCGCGCCCTCGAACGGTGGCCGTCCGGTGAGCAGCTGGTAGAGGATGGCGCCCAGGCTGAAGACGTCGCTCCGGGCATCGATGGCGGCGAGGTCCCCCCTCGCCTGCTCCGGGCTCATGTAGGCCGGCGTCCCGAGCGCGACTCCGGCGACCGTCAGGCCCTGCGCCGGCGACGAGGGCACCAGCGGAACCAGGTCCTCGGGTTCTTCACGATGCTTGGCCAGCCCCCAGTCGACCACCACCGTCTCGCCGTACTCGCCGACCATGATGTTGGACGGCTTGAGGTCGCGATGGATCACCTTCTTCGAGTGAGCGAAGCCCATGGCCTGGCAGGCGTCCAGCACATGCCGGAGGAGCGCGAGGCGCTCCACGAGGGAGTGGCACTTCGCGAGCCGGGCCTGCAGCGTCTCCCCGCGGATCAGCTTCTGCGCACAGAAGAGCGTGCCGTCCTCGCGCCGGGCGAGCTCGAGGATGTTCACGATGCCCGGGTGGTCGAGCCCCGCGACCAGTCGCACCTCCCGGAGGAACCGGGCCTGGGCGGCGCGGGAGGACTCGTCCTTCCCAGGCTCGGCGATCGCCACGAGCTCCTTGAGGGCCACCTCCCGGCCGACGATCTCGTCCCGGGCCGCGCGGACGACGCTCTGGCTTCCTCGTCCCAGCTCACGCAGCCGCGTGTACTGACCCGGGCGCTCCCAGGGGATCTCCACGCCCGCCGGGGCCTGGCCATCGCTGCCCGCCCGAGCCGCTCCGGCGGAGGAGACGAGCGTCTCGATGGCGGTGGCTGCTGCCTCCATCGAGGTCAGGACGGCGCGTGCATCACCATTCCGCGCTGTCAGAGCCTGCTCTGCGAGCGCCTCGAGGGCCTTCCGGCGCTCGGCATTGAGCGCTCCGGTCTTCTCCAGACGCGTCAGCAGCGAGTCTGGGCCGGAGTCGACGAGGCCGCCGGCAGCCGCGGCCAGGACCTCCGAAGGGGTGACGAATCCAGCCTGCGCCGCCAGCACGCCGACGATCAGATCCCGCTCCCGCAACGGGCCTCCTCCGCTCTCCCCCGAGTTCCTGTCTACTCCCGAAGCGGTCATCGGGCCACACGATGGCGGCAGGAACTGACCTGGACATGGAGCTCGCTACGGTGCCGCGACGATGTCCGGACCATCGAGCGCCAGCCCCAGCCTCGCAAGCGTCCGCGTCAGCCCTTCGGCGGGTGCGTCGCTCGCCGGCGGGGGCAAAGGGAGGAGGTCCCAGTTGCTGCTGCTGACGACCAGCATCGCGCGGAGGTCCGGCCTCACCACGGAGATCAGGCCGAAGGTCCCTGGAAAGCGAGCCAGGCGCTCCCCGGTCCGAGCGTCGAATATCGTCATTGCGAACTCGCCTGGGCTCGAAACGTAGATCTCGCGGTCATCCTCCGACCACCGCAGATCGCGAACGCGGTCGTTGCCAGCGTGAGGAACGCCCAGGAGACGACGCCCGGTCCTGGCGTCCCAGACCGAGAGAGTCGTTCGCGTGACCACGGCGAGCTTCAGCCCGTCGTTGCTGAAGTGGATTCCGTCGACGAGTGCGTCGAGAGCAAAGAGATGCTCGACGCCCGACCCAAGGTCCGCGACGTGACCCACGGTGCCGCCGGTCCACGCGACTCGCTCACCGTCCCTGGAGATCGCCGCACGGCCCTCGGCAAAGCCCACCGGCGTCTTGTCGCGCAAGAGCACTCGATCCGTGGCAGCGTCCCACGCCTCGAACCCATCGTTGGCACTGAGCAGGACCAACCGCGTACCATTTCGGGACACCTGATAGAGCGAATCGCGCAGGGCTTGACGTCTCCAACGATCGCGGTGCTCCTCGATGTCTCGGAGAGTGAGCTCCCCGTTTCGATAGTCGTAGATGCCGAACATTCCATCCTCGGCGAGGTAGTAGTACGTCTTCCCGGACGGAATCGATTCACGGCCGAGGAACCCTCCGTCTTCTCCGAAGATGTTCAGTGACGTGACCGCTCCGTCCGGAATCGCCAGCCGGCAGCAGGTCACAAAGAAATCCGCGTACGCCGGAGCCCAGCTTCCCGGGTGCCCGGTCGGATTCGGGTCGCGAGCGAGACTCCAGCCGACGAGCTGCGCCTTGGCCCCGAGCCCGGCCGCGAAGATGCGCTGCCCATCGGCAGAGAACGTGAAGGACGGCCACCCGTCCGGATAGTGCAGGACCGCCCGCAGCCGCCGGGTCCGGAGATCGACCACATCCGCGCTGTTCGAGCCCACGCGCGCAACGACCACCATCTCTCCATCCGGGGAGAGAGCGACACCGCCCGCCACCGGAGGTTCGAGCGTGAAGGGTCGCTCGCCGAGCATGATGCTGAAATCGCCCTCCGGAGCGCCCACCGAATCGAGCGAGCCCTGGCGCACGAGGATCAGCCCGTGGCGAGTGAAGAGAAACGTTCGAATCGCCCCGCCGGGGCCTTGGGCCAGCTCACGCCCGTCCGGAAGCGAGATCAGGTGGACGCGAGCGGCGTGGTCTCGATATGCAGCGAGGAGGCCATCGCTCGAGACGCCGCAGATGGGTGCGCTGAGGGTGACATCGGTCGCAAGAGTGACCTCCGGTCGACCCTCCCACCGGCCGAGCAACTTCCCGTTCCGGTTGGTCAATTGCGGCGGCCAGACCTGCCCGCGGCAAGCCGTCGTCTTTTTTTCGAACACACCGAGCTCGAGCCCGGTCCCGCCGTCAAGGTAGGCGAATCCATCGGCGCGAACGATGCGGACCTGATGCCGAGCGAAGGTGGCATTCGCCGCGTTGACCTCGGACTCACGGGTCCAGAGGACCTTTCCGTCGAGATCGCGAACCTCGAGGCGCTTGGCAGCCGTCGACAGCACGACGACCCGGCCGTCCGGCAGAAGGCTCACTTCCCTGAAGGAGTCGGGTGGGCCCTGAAGGGAGAGAATGCGCTCCGGCGCACGCTCCGCGGCGAGTGCGATACCCCAGCGTGCCTCCGACGTGTCGCGCTGGGTTCGCGCGGCGGCGAAGAACCCGGCGGCCTTCGCCCAGTCCGATTCGGCCTCGGCAAGCTGGGCGCGCTGGATGAAAGCCCTCGCCAGATCACGGCGAACCAGCTGCAAGCGGACGACGGCCGCCGACGCGGCGACAATCAGTGCCCCGAGCGCCACCGCGACCCCGGCAGTCAGAGCGCGGTGACTCGCGGCAAACTTCCGCAGCAGCTCCCAGGTCCCGTAGCGGTACGCCCGCACCCGACCGCCGGTCAGATACGCCGAGAGCTCCTTCGCGAGCTCCTCCGCGTCGCCGTACCGCTCCGACGGCCGGAGGCTCAATGCGTGCTCGGCGATGGCCGCGAGCTCGGGTGGGGCGGAAGGGGCCAGCGTCGGCACGGGCGGGAACGAGCCGGCCCGCACGTTCTCCAGGACGTGGTCCGAGGTCGCTCCCTCGAACGGGGGTCGCCCGGTGAGAAGCTGATAGAGAATGGCTCCGAGGCTGAACACGTCGCTCCGGGCATCGATGGCCGGGAGGTCTCCCCGCGCCTGCTCCGGGCTCATGTACGCCGGCGTCCCGAGCGCGACGCCAGCAACCGTCAGCCCTGGCTCCGGTGACGAGGCGATCAGCGGAACCACGTGCTCCGCTTCTTCCCGGTGCTTGGCCAGCCCCCAGTCGACCACCACCGTCTCGCCGTACTCGCCGACCATGATGTTGGACGGCTTGAGGTCGCGGTGGATCACCTTCTTCGAGTGAGCGAAGCCCATGGCCTGACAGGCGTCCAGAACGTGCCGCAGGAGTGCAAGGCGGTCGGCGAGGGAGTGGCACCTGGCGAGCCTGACCTGAAGCGTCTCTCCGCGGATCAGCTTCTGCGCACAGAAGAGCGTTCCGTCCTCGCGCCGCGCCAGCTCGAGGATGTTGACGATGCCCGGGTGGTCGAGCCCTGCGACCAGTCGCACCTCCCGGAGGAACCGGGCCTGGGCCGCGCGGGAGGACTCGTCCTTTCCCGGCTCGGCGACCGCCACCAGCTCCTTGAGCGCCACCTCACGGCCGACGATCTCGTCCCGGGCGGCGCGAACCACGCTCTGACTTCCCCGTCCGAGCTCCTGCAGCCGCGTGTATTGCCCCGGGCGCTCCAGCGGGATCGGCGCTGCAGCCCTGGCCTCGCTCTCGACACCGTTGCCGCCCGCGGCGACCGCCGAGACGAGCGTCTCGATGGCGCCGCTGGCCGCTCCGATCGTCGTCAGGACCGCCCGCGCATCACCGTTACGCGCGGCCAGCGCCTGCTCGGCGAGGGCCTCGAGGGCCTTCCGGCGTTCCGCGTTGAGCGCCCCGGTCTTCTCCAGACGGGTGAGGAGCGAATCGGTGCTCGAATCGACGAGGCCGCCGGCAGCTGCGGCGAGGACCTCCGAGGGGGTGACGAATCCGGCCTGAGCCGCCAGCACGCCGACGATCAGATCCCGCTCCCGCAACGAGCCTCCTCCGCTCTCCCCCCAAACCTCGCTGCTTACTCCGGCAGCTGGGCTGGTGCCACCGGGGTGAGAGCCGAGGCTACGGAGCGGCGACGATCTCCACCCCTTCGAGAGCCAGACCGGTCTGGTGAAGGATCCTGCCGAGGCTTTCGGATGGAGAGTCGCTGGGGGGCTCGGGCAACGGCCGGAGATCCCAGCTCGACTCGCTCGCGACCAACTTTGTTCGAAGGTCAGGACTGACCACCGTCCCCAGGGCCCCGCTGGGTGGGAAGCGCGCCAGCCTCGCACCGGACTCCCCGTCGATGAGCTCCGTCCCGAGCGACTCGTAGCGAATGAGAAGGGACGTGGCGTCGGCAGACCAGTGCGTCACATAGGGCCTGTCCGGGGTGGTGTGGGAAACGGTCCAGAGCGGCCTACCGGTCGAGGCATCCCAAAGTGAGCGACTCGCCGTTGTGATTGCCGCAATCCGACGAGAGTCCGGATTGAATTCGATTGCGGTTGCCGGTGCATCGAGGTGGAGCGCATGCTCGACCCCCGAGTCCACGTCGCGCAGGTGAATCAGCGTCCGCTCCGTCCAGGCCACTCGCTGCCCGTTGGGGGCGAGGGAGATCACTGTTTCCAGGCCACCCACCCGAGCGTTCTCGCTGAAGAGCGACCGATGCGTCGACGCATCCCACACCTCGAGTCCCTCCGCGCCGAAGAGTCCAACGCGAGAACCCTCGACGGAGACCTGGACCCAATTGACTCCTCGGTACACTCTGTTCCAGAGGTCGCGCTGGTGCACGACATCTCGCAAGGTCACCTGATCCGTTCTCCAGTCGATGAGATAGACGACTCCATCGCGCACGAGGTCGACGCTAGTGACACCGACCCCGATGGGACTCCTCGACAGGAGTGCACCTCGTGAGTCGTAGACCTGCAGCTCGGGCCTCGACGCATCGATGATCGCCATCTGCCGACCGCTCGGGGAGAAGTTCGCGGACCAGAACTGCCATTTCCCTTGATGCCCGCCGGGCGACTCGTCGGGTGGGAGCCGCCAGGCGTCGAGCCGCGAGCCGCCATGAAGCCCAGCGGCGAATACTCGCTGGCTGTCCAGCGAGAAGCCGAACCGCGGCCATCCCTGCGAATAGTGCAGAGTTCCACGAACGACCCTGGTTCGAAGGTCCACCACGTCGGCCCGGCTCGAACCCAGGCGCGCGACGACGACCAGGTGTCCGTCTGGCGAGACGGCGATGCCGCCAATCCGCACCGTCAAGCTACCGAAGGCCGCTTCGGGAAGCGCGACGCTGAACCCCCGGCCGCCCCCAGCGAGCACCTCCAACCACCCCTGTCGAACGATGACCAGTCCGTGCGCACTGAACAGCAAGGCCCGGAGCCCGGTCACCTCCCGTTCGGCGAGAGTTCGTCCGTCGCTCACCGAGAGCAGGCGAACTTTCCCCGATGCGTCCTCGTACGCGACCTGACTGCCATCCTCGGAGACCGAACATCGTTGAAATGTTCCGACGTCCGTCGCGAGCGTGACCGGATTCCCCGCGTCTCGTCTCGCGACCAGGCGACCGTCGAGAATCAAGACTCGTGTCGACGATGATGTCGGACACGGCTCGCCGGTCTCGCGGCGGATCATGCTGAGCTGCCTTCCGGTGGCCAGGTCGAAGAATGCCCACCCCTCGGTAACCGAGAGCCGGAGCAAGCCACCGGGCAGCAGCGCGGCGAGGATCACTGGACCCGAGTCTCGCAGCCAGAGCGTCTTTCCGCTGTCCAGCTCGCGGACCTCCACACGATTCCCGATGGCGCCGAGGACGATCATCCTTCCGTCCGGAAGCACGCCGACGTCGGTGAAGGATCCAGACGCCCCCGCTAGCGAGAGAACACGTTCGATGGCCGACTCGGCCGTGAGTGCGACCCCCCAACGGCTTTCGGGCGTGTCGCGCTCCGTGCGAGCTGCTGCGAAGTACGCCGCGGCGAGCGCCCAGTCCGACTCGAGCTCGGCCGCGTGTGCGCGCTCGACGAAGGAGCGCGCGAGGTCACGGCGTACGACTTGCAGCCGGATGCCCACGACGACGGCCGAGACGAGCAATGCCCCGAGGGCGACGCCGAGTCCGGCCATCAGCGCCCGGTGGCTCGCAGCGAACTTCCGGAGAAGCTCCCAGGTTCCGTACTGGTACGCACCAACTCTCCCACCGGCGAGGTACGCCGAGATCTCCCGAGCGATCTCCTCGGCATCCCGGTAGCGCTCGGACGACTCGGGTCGGAGCGCTCGTTCGGCGATGGCCGCCAGCTCCGCCGGCGCGTCAGGCGCCAGCGTCCGGACCGGCGGAAACCTCCCGGCGCGCACGTTCTCCAGGATGTGGTCCGACGTTGCCCCCTCGAAGGGAGGGCGGCCTGTGAGGACCTGGTAAAGGATGGCGCCCAGGCTGAAAACGTCGCTCCGGGCGTCGATGGCGGCGAGGTCTCCCCTGGCCTGCTCCGGGCCCATGTACGCTGGCGTCCCGAGGGCCACTCCGGCAACGGTCAATCCGGGCTCGGGTGACGAGGGGATCAGCGGAACCACTTCCTCCGCCTCCTCGCGGTGCTTGGCGAGTCCCCAGTCGACCACCACCGTCTCGCCGTACTCGCCGACCATGATGTTGGACGGCTTGAGGTCCCGGTGGATGACGTGCTTCGCGTGAGCGAAGCCCATCGCCTGACAGGCGTCCAGCACGTGCCGGAGGAGCGCGAGGCGGTCGGCGAGGGAATGGCACCTGGCGAGCCTGACCTGAAGCGTCTCCCCGCGGATCAGCTTCTGCGCACAGAAGAGCGTGCCGTCCTCGCGCCGGGCCAGCTCGAGGATGCTCACGATGCCCGGGTGGTCGAGACCTGCGACCAGTCGCACTTCCCGGAGGAACCGGACCTGGGCCGCGCGGGAGGACTCGTCCTTTCCCGGTTCAGCCAGCGCCACCAGCTCCTTGAGGGCCACTTCCCGGCCGACGATCTCGTCCCGGGCAGCGCGGACGACGCTCTGACTCCCCCGTCCCAGCTCCTGCAGCCGCGTGTACTGCCCCGGGCGCTCCAGCGGAACCTCTAGTGCTGCCGCCGGCTGGCCGTCCTTTCCCACGGGACTTGCACCGACGTAGGAGACGAGCGTCTCGATGGCGCCAGTCGCCGCCCCCATCGAGGTCAGGACTGCGCGCGCGTCACCGTTCCGTGCGGCCAGGGCCTGCTCCGCGAGCGCCTCGAGAGCCTTCCGACGCTCGGCGGTGAGCGCACCGCTCTTCTCCAGACGGGTGAGGAGCGAATCGGGCCCGGAATCGACGAGGCCGCCTGCGGCGGCAGCGAGGACTTCGGAGGGGGTGACGAATCCAGCCTGCGCAGCCAGCACGCCGACGATCAGATCCCGCTCACGCAACAGCCCTCCCTCCGCTCCACCCGAGAATCCTGCTTACCCCGCAAGCAGGCCCGTGGGCCATACGATGGGGCCGGGAAGCGCTACGGAGCGGCGACGACGTCCACTCCCTTGAGCGCGAGGCCCGTCTTCTTGAGCGTGCTGGCCAGGCTCTCCGCGGGCGAGTCCCTGGCAGGTCCTGGCAACGGGCGCAATTCCCAGTTCGCCTCGTTGTTCACCACCTTCGCTCCGAGGTCCGGTCTCACCGTGAGCACTCCGGCACGGGTCCCCGGAAGGCGCGCAAGCCAATCTCCGGTCCGTGCGTCGATCAGCTCTGTCCCGAGGGCCTCGTACTGAACCATGAGGGTCCTCTCGTCCACGGACCAGTGCAGCTCGAACGGCTTGTCCGAGGTGGAGTGGAGGACAGTCCAGAGCGCCTGACCCTCCGCTGCATCCCAGACGGAGACGCTCCCGGTGGTGACGACCCCGAGCTGCCGAGAGTCAGGGCTGAAGCCGAGCTGCCTCGCCGAACCATCGAGCCGGAGCGTGCGCTCTCGCCCGGAATCCAGGTCGCGCAGATGCACGACGGACGCCTCGGACCAGGCGACTCTCTTCCCGTCTGGAGAGAGCGACAGCGTCGTCTGCAATCCGTTCAGCCGTGCCGTCTCGGTGAACAGCACACGATCGGGGGCCGCATCCCAGATCTCGAGCCCATCAACTCCGAGGTGCGCCGCACGAGAACCGTCAGCGGAGACTCCGATCCAAGCACAGGATCGGCACCGACGTGTCCAGAGGTCCCTGTTGTGCTCGACATCACGCAAGACGGTCTTGCCGGCCTGCCCGTAGAGGAGCACCACGAGTCCATCGGCCACGAACGAGTCTCCGTAGACGGCCTCCGACACCGGGTTGGTTGCCAGCAGCTCTCCCCTGGCTCCGTAGATCTCGAGCACATTCCTCGAGGCGTCGATGATGGCCATCTCCCGGCCGCTCGGGGAGAATGCCGTGGACCAGATCGGCCATTTCCCGGGGTGACCGGTGGGAGCCTCGTCAGGGGGAAGTTGCCAACCAACGATCTGGGAGTTGGAACCGAGTCCGGCTGCGAGGACCCGGTGGCCGTCAGGCGAGAACGCAAATCGCGGCCAGCCCTGTGCGTAGTGCACCGTTCCTCGGAGAGCTCGCGTCCGGAGGTCCACGACATCCGCCCGGCCCGAACCGAGGCGA
>Ga0081540_1001543_pt1 | contig 19740 bp, 27 predicted proteins | sample TabmetS2T1R1_FD_71024 | JGI IMG/M metagenome (GOLD analysis project Ga0081540, IMG submission 71024) | Tabebuia heterophylla rhizosphere microbial communities from the University of Puerto Rico - S2T1R1 | ecosystem: Host-associated > Plants > Roots > Rhizosphere ... | reverse complement strand
TTCGTCGTGATTCCGACACCCGATGTTGAAATCGTCTCGCCATGCTGTTCTATGGCAAGCGAGAACTCTTCGTAGGCCTGAATCGCGCACCTCACGCCAGTATCGCTTGATTGAAATTGTTGCTGCTTCTCTTTGAGGTCTCTGGATCTGCGAAGACGATCGGCACGCTCGGCGACGGTTTCTTCGTGTGGGTTACTGCCTCGTTCCGTAGCCCGTGATTCAATCGCCGCCGCAGCCCCTTCTATACCCCAGCGCTGAAGTCCCACGTAAAGCCGCGTCTTGGGTAGCCAAGGCGGCATTTGCGGGCGATCGACCGTAGGCACAAAGGTTGTGAAGTCCCAGCCATCATCCAGCGACCTATTTTTAATCGCGTCCCTTTCAACGCGAGTCCAACGTGTCTCGCCCCACTCCGGTCGGAATAGCACCACAACCAAGCGGGCGGTTTTCCCATAAACCTGGCTAAAACTTTCCTGCCCGTCGGTGCCTGCGATTTCTCGTTGCCGCTCGCTGTAGATGAACGTTTTTAGGCGTGGGGATAATAGATCGTTCAGCTGCGTAGCGACGCCTTCATCGATGGCGCAAAAACTGAACGCAACGTCGTATTCAAATTCCTCGGCCACTTGTCCAGCCCCGTGCAGCAAACCTTGCAAACAGAATGCTTGCAGAAGGCGCTTAGGACAACCGCAGACGGCCGTTTGTACCCCGGTTTCTGGGCCGCTCATGGGCCGCAAAATTCCGTGGTATGGCGTGATTTTCAGGATTTTTGCGTGAAGTTTGAACGCGCAGAAATGGCTCTAATCCACTAATTTTGTGATGGTTTCGGTCAGGGTGTTTGCGGGTATACCCTGAGATTAGGCTTCCAAGCTGAATACGAGGGTTCGATTCCCTTCACCCGCTCCAACACTTACGCAAAAATCCTGAAATTCAGGGTGTACCGCAGGGTGTACCTGGGCGCGTCCCATCACGGTTTTTCATGCCTGTGGAAAAGTCTCCGAACCCCGATCAGGCTCGCGCGCCGCGTTACAACGTTGCGGCTAGACTCACCCATGCCGCAACGGAAGAGAGAGGTCGAACACAAACATGGATTCAATGCGCGTTGCGGAACTTCTTAAGGCTCTTGACGAATTCCGAGAGAAGCTGATTGAGCACCGGAAGCTATGGGGCGAGTCGTTGAGCCAGCCGATGCCCAGCTTTCCAGTTCGCAACGTCGATGAACTGCAAAAGCAGAGCGATTGGCTAACGAGGCGGCTCGGCGCGCTTAGACCCTACAGCGAACGTTTCGACAATCAATAGATCATGCACCATCAGGCCACCGGGTCTACTTGGGATGGTCTAGACGCGTCAGTAGGATTAGGGGCCGTGTCGCAGATCAAAGGGCCGTCCATGAGACAAACGGCGGAGAAGTTAAACACCATTGCCGGCAGGTTAGAAGCGCTAGACCAGGACGACATCATTCCAGCTGACGCCAAGGTGCCATTGCAGACAGGTTTGCCGCCAGATCGAATCGTGCTTGCGTATCTGAGCCACCTTCACCCCTATATCGCCAAAGGCTGCACCGAGCTGTTTGTGGATGGGCACTACGCGCAGGCGGTGGAAGAGTCCGCCAAGGCTGTCTTTCAATATCTCCGAGGCGCTTCTGGATTGACGTTAGACGGAGCCACACTTGCGCAGCAGGCATTCAGCCTGAAGAAGCCAATTCTCGCTTTCAGCGATCTGTCCGACGAAACGAAACGCAACGAACAGCTTGGATTTATGGACACGTTGGTGGCGTACGCAAAGGGCGTCCGTAACCCACTGGCTCACACGCACGGCAAATTGGAGGAAGCGCAGAAGGCGTTCGAATACCTTTGCACGGCCTCCCTTTTCTGCAGGCGCATCGACGATGCTTCGCCGAAGGCCGGCGCTACCTCGCCATAGCAGTTTCAGTAACCACGGCGTTGGCGTTCGGCTTTCTTCCGTTCTTCCTCGGCTCGCTTGTGTTCAGCGTCCTTGGCAACGAATTCGTCTTTGCGCTCCAGCAGCGCTTCCCACACAAAGTCATGGAAGCTAAACGGGTAATAGTCCTGGTGATGAGCGCCGCCAGGCGTCCAGACAAGACCCTTTCCCTGGAGGACGCTGACGGGCGGGCTGTACACGAAGGTGTAGAAAGTTGGCGACCCATTGCGAAGCGCATCGGCTACCAGGTCGATTTCTTCCTTCGACAGATGGTTCAACCTGCCAAGGACGCTACCCCGCCTGTGCTCTTGCCGCTCATCTTCTTCTTTTTTGCGGATCGCGCGCCGCTGCTCCAGCGCGGATTGCTTCCGTTTCTCGCGGAACGGAGCCAGCAAGGCTTCGCCGCCACCCACGATCCCCATCGCGACGGAAGCGACAGCCACGATAATCAGAACGGGAAGCGCGAATGGACCAATCGGCCCCAGGTCTAGGATGTGGGTAAGGACAAGGGCTAGCAAAGCCGCACTAGCTATGGCAACGGCAATGACCGCTCGCAGCGGCAGTTTGAAAAAGTCAAGCCATTTTGCGTCAAACATCCCCGGTTCATACCACTACACCAAGGGTTGCGACTAGACCGGCGCTGACGCTTCCCACGGCTTTTCACCAGCGGCCCGCAATGTTAGATGCCCCCACGCCCGCTCTCCGTCCGAAACCAGCACGTACTTGCGGCGCTCCACGTCCAGCGCGGGCCGCGTCAGCTTTTAGCTTGCGCAAGCGCGAACCTCGCTCCGCCTCGGCAGCGTTACCGCTCCTCGTCCGGATGCACCCACTTATAGGGCGCGACCTCTCTCTGCTCGGTCAACCTGATCATGCGCGCTGGCGGCGCCCAGTGCCGCTTCCGGCACGAGCGGCATTTCAGCGACGCCTCGAGTTTCCAGATCGGCGTTTCGCGCCGCCGGCGAATGGCGTCTAGCGGCAGGCTCGCCCGGGTCTTGCAGCGCGTGCATTCGATCTCGAGCCAGCCCAGGCCGCCGTTGAGGCATTGGCCGATTGTCGGCGACGGCTGCGCCGGCCCGCCATAGCCTTCCATGCGGGCCGACCAGGCTTCCCCCTCGGCCCGATCCGCTTCGCGGTTGGCCTTGCGCGCCGCTTCGCGTGCGCCTTGGGCGCGAATCTCGGCCCCCAAGATGCGCCCGCCCCAGATAACCTCGCGCGTTTTCGTGCTCATGACGGCACTACAGCCGCGCTTGCGGGCGGGCGCATGCAACGCCACCAGGATTAGCGGGCTTGAGCGGCTGAATCACACCACGGCTTTGGCAATGTGCAATCCCTATTCAATTACTACTAACCAGGAAGCGATCCGAGCGCTGTTCCGGGTGATGAATCAATACGTCGGCAATCTCCCCGCGATGCCCGGCGGCATCGTCGGGACGTGGCACCATTTTCTTCACTTGCCGGGCTTCAGCGATTTGGCGGTGTCCAGATGCTTTCGCAACGTATCGATCTGTCCCGAGGCGTATTCGCCGGCTGCATCCTTGGCCTTGGACGCCTTCATGTATTCGGCGATATCCTTTTGATGATCGGCGATCATGTGTCTTGCGAACGTTTTATCAAAGCTGGCTCCCGACAATTTTGACATTTTCTGGTAGTCAGCCCTTTGCTTCGCAGTCGGTTCGCTTGGCGGGTTCATGCCCAGGCCTTTTGCAACATCCAGTGCCTTCTGATTGGCCGCCGCGTGATCTGTGGAGAGCATCTGGCCGAACGACTTGACGCCGTCGCTTTGACCATTCTTCTGCGCCAGCTCTCCCATGCTGACTTCAGCGAAGTTGCCTTCGATTGCCTTCTTGAGGAACGCTTCGCTTGACCTGTCTTTCGCCGTTGCGCTGGCGATCGAGATCGCAAATAGGGTTGCGACTCCGAGCGAAACCATTCTTTTCATGGGCGTTCTCCTGTCGGTGTCGTTTCTTCTGAACCCTTCAGGGTTCGAAGTGGTTCCTACCCGCCCAGCGAGATCGCTCACAACTTCCGAGACGATTGCAGCGAGATCGCTGCGTCGCGGAAGCCCTGCCAGTCATGGTGACACCGCTTCATGATGACACTCGCTTCCGCACTTCGCTCATGCCACGTGTTCCGGGTGCTTCAGACGAGCGAGTCGACGCCGCGGCGAGCGCTAGGGTGCCAAGCCGGCAGGAGAGCCTCCTCTCAAAGACCGCGCGACCGTTTCCTGTCGCGCTCTGTGTCCGCATAGTTGGTCTTTGTTGCCTCGTCCGTAAGTTGCTTTTCGGCGCGGGTACGGCGTCTGTTTCGCATAATGCCGTAGGCTATAGCGAGCCCAAGCAACGCAGCGCCGACGAACCAGAGCGCGACCGGCAGGTGAGAGCCGGTTTCAACCGGCAGTCCCTGCGCACTAAGAGGATCTGGGCAGAAAAGCAAACAGAGCGCGAGAACCGCGCTGCCTTTTGCGATCCGGGTGTGGGTCATTGTCATAGTATTCTCCGTCATCAAGCCGCCCGAGAGCCCTCTCCCGGGCGTCGCGCTTTCAGCCCCGTCTTGCTTTCGCCTGATCGGCAAGTCTTGCCTTCCGACCGTCGGCCTGCTTCAACGTGCCTTCTCAGACCGCTCATCCACCTGCCTTTCCCTCGGTTGGCGAAAGGCGAGCCCGACCAATCCGAGCACCGATAAGGCGGCTCCCGCTACAATCAGCCAATGTGGGTATTGCATCGGTTGGCCATTCTCTTTGCCCCCAAGTCCAGACAGGCTGCCCGGCAGGGTTTTCAGCGCAGCGACCTGTGAATTTCGAACGAGAATTCAACTTCCATAACCGGTCCATCGTCATCCCGGACGCTAATCGCCATGCGTTGCTCCAATCCGCCTGCAGCCTCGTGGATCGCCTCGCGAGCCAGATCAGCCAGTGCGCGAGCAGCTTCGGCCTGGACCTGTTGCGTATCGCTACATTCGAGGCCCTCGTCATCGACAGAGAGCCCCTGGGCGTCGATCAGATCGAAGTAATAGCGGCGCATCGGGTTTCGCTCGAAGAGCAGGTGCCTAAAACAAGAGCGAGAAGCGCAATGCGTTCCTAACTCGATGTCAAAGCGACGGGCTCAAATGCAGGTAGCTCGGCTCGAAGTGTCCGCGTTCTTCAAGCCCGGCTTTGTCCAGGAGACGGAAGGATGGCCGTTCGGCCTGTATCAGACCTTCGTCCCGCAGTTCCTTGAGTACCCGGTTGACGTGCACCGCCGACAGACCAAGGCAATCCCCCAGTTCAAGTTGAGTGATCGGCAGCTCAAAGGCGCCGTCTGTTGTCCGGCCGATCGCTTCCAGACGATAGCGAAGCTCGGAAAGCAGATGCGCCATCCGTACGGTGCCCGGACGACGCCCCACATTCACAATCCACTCTCTGAAGATGGAAGCGTCGACCAGCGTTTCCCGCCAAAGCGCCGCCGCTACATTCGGCCTGGCCCCGTTCAGCGCCCGGAGATCCATGTGGGTGATGAAGCCGAGAAAGCAGGGCGTCAAGGTCGCAAGGTCATGGTCCATCACGTGCAAATGGAGACTTTGTAAATCCGGTATTTCACCCGGTATATGCAGGGAAACAATTTGTCTTTGCCCGTCGAAAGTTGTCTTGGAGCGAAACGCGAACCCGTTGGCGATGAGGCAGGACTCTTCAGGCCGGTCCCCCTCACGCACGATCAGCGTGTGCGCGTCAAAACGTTGGCTGCGAATAGGCAGTGAAAGGATCGCGCTGACGTCCTCGTCATCGAGATTGTTTGTCACCAGCAACTTGGTGATCAGGGCATTCGCGAATGGTCCGGCCATCTTGTCCTCTAATTCGAGGGCCAGTGAAACGCCCAACCCGAGAGCGAAGCTGTGCGGTCGCGCGGCCGAGGCAGTACATCCTCGGGGCCGGTACCCTGCCTGGAAAAACTGCACGGCCCTGAGACGGTTCCCGTGGCAGGTCGGTATGTCGTTTCGCGGACTCTCGACGGAAGCGTGCGTAGCCGCGAGCGAGAATTAAACGGACGAGCTTAACATCCGTTATATCCTTAACCGCGAGCCGGCTTCAGAGTTGCCTTCAACGTTCAGATGGAGGCAAACCTGTGATCAGCAGTCGTCAGATGATGCAGCGCACGATGAAACGGCGCCGCTTTAAGCAAGAAAAGAGCTTCGAAGATCGCTTGAAGGATGAAGCTGAGCGTTTCAAGGAGGCGGCGACGAGAACTCCGCCCGGCACGGCGCGGGAGCTGCTTCTAAAGCGTGTCCGGCAATGTGAAACCGCCTTGGACATAAGTGACCGGCTGAAGTCATCTGGCCAGCAACCTCCCACAAAGTTGTGAAGCGATGCAGGATATGGCCGCGCACATCGCTAAACTGCGTGAAGACGCCGAAAACTGCATCTTTATCAGTCGACTTACGACGAATCCCCTGAAGCGAGAAATGTTCGCGAAGCTTGCAAGTCAACTTGTTGACCTGGCGTCGAATATCGAACGAGAGCTAAAGACGCAAACGGGGTCATACGGCAAGCGTCATGAAGCTGGGCCGCGGCCGGGTTGTTGAAATTCCCGGAAGTCTCAGCGTTCCTCCGTGATCAGGATCTGCCCGTACTTTCCCTGATGGTCTCGTAGCGCTCACAGGCCGACACCTTTAGGCCTTCCGCGTCCAGAAATTGCACCGTGGCGAGAAAAATGACAGATCACCAACTCTTTGTGACGCGGAAGTCGGCGTGCCGTCGCCAATGGCCGACTGCAACCAAGCGGGCTTCTAATGTAGATGATCACTTGAAACGGCGCCGCTTTTGCATGCGCTGTTCCTTTCCCATTGGAGGAAGGCGGGAGCGCAAGTAAGCGTTCTCATCACCGATAGCTGCCTAGTCCGCGCGGGTGATGCAGATTAACGTTTACCCGAGATACGCGTTCCTTTTGTCTATGGAACCCGTTAGGCAGACGTGCGTATAACCTGCTACAATTGCTAGCGATTTTTGTAAGGAGGATCATCGATAGTTATGGCCAGGGCATCCAAGCTCGTTGCCGCCAAGCAGGGCAAAATTCTCTTGGTGAGGCGCCGCCGTGACGGCCTATGGATGTTTCCCGGCGGTCGCAAACGGTCAGGAGAATCCGAAAAAGACTGCCTACGGCGGGAGATCAAGGAAGAGCTGCCAAAGCTGAAGCTTGGCCGTTTGATGCTCTGGAAGGAATTGAAGGTCAAGAATAAGCGGTCCGGCCGGAAGATGAACGACGCCATCTTCATTGCCAGGAGCGCCAAGGGCAGGCTTGCGATCGGCGATAAAAAGGAAATCGACCGTGCAGTGTGGCAAAAGCCGCGTAGGATTCGCCTGACGCCAACCTCTCGCTATATCCGCGATCGGCTCTTCCCTAGGGAAGCGAAATAGACGGCGCGAATGGCCGATCGTCCCCGGGGGGCGTAACAGAGACGGTGCGCGCAATCAAAAAACGCACACGCGCGCCAAAATCCAGCGCGGGCGGCGTTGACGCCCGATGACAACGACTTGGAGCCCAGCACGGACCTCCATCAACCGGGCGGCGGCCCACCGGTGTTAACTGACAATTGAGCGTCGAAAGCCCGTTTGTACGAGGGCCGCAACTCGCCGCGAGCGACATAGGCGGCCAGGTTCGGATATTCGTCTAGAATGCCCGACGATTTCAGCCTGAGCAATACCGACACCATCATCAGGTCACCCGCGCTGAACGCACCATCGAGCCAGTGGGCATCACCCAGACGAGTGGAAAGTTGGTCGAGCCGATTTCGGACACGCTCCTCGACCAAAGGCAGGCGTTCCCTATTCCAAGGCTTGTCGCCCTCCAGCAGCTTGGCGGTTACGAGTTCAAGGATCGGCGGCTCCACCGTATTGACTGCAGCAAACATCCAAGTGATTGCTCGCGCCCGGGCATGGGCATCGGCCGGTAGCAGGCCCGCATGACGCTCTGCGATGTGGAACACGATCGCCCCTGTCTCGAACAGGGTGAGATCGCCTTCCTCATAAGTCGGAATTTGACCGAACGGATGAAGCGCCAGATGCGCAGGCTCCTTCATCGCACGGAACGAAACAAGTCGAACATCGTAAGGTTGGCCCACCTCTTCAAGGGCCCAGCGCACGCGCGTATCGCGCGCCAGCCCTTTACCGCCATCAGGCGACCGTTCAAAGGCGGTAATGGTGATGCTCATCGTGAGACTCCCCTGGCAAATATCATCCGCTGCGAGGCTGACAAGCAGTCGAGGCAAATTCAACGAGATTGAAGACGATCACGTGACGTTACAACCTACGACAGCGTTCGACCCATCGTAACGCCGACAAAAAGCGATTGCGATCGCCAAAGCTCAGGGCGCGTCGCCAATCCGCCCAGATCGGCAAGCCGTTGCCTCGCAGCGTACCAGCACCGACGCCATCGCCGGAGAACTGGTTGACGAGCGGGATGTCGATCTGCTTGCCCCCGCTTTCTAGATCGGCGAGGCGAACAATGACGCTGGTCGAGCTGTCGACCCATGAAGGATCGAAGCGCGACCGGCGCAGGAAGCCGAGATCCCCTGTCGGCGAAATTTGATGACCTCGTTGTTGACGTGGTTTGACGTAAGCATTAGCCGCGATCTGAGCCCTGGTCTGCAGCACGACGCCCAGGTGATGCCGAATGCCCCTCGCCCGCTTCAATGTGCAGCGCATCAGATCCCGTTAACGCCGCGCCCTGGTCGCGGTGCGTTTGCGCTTCGACGTTCGGCTCGTCCTCACACTCCAAACATCGCTCGCGCGCAACACCTTGCAGTGCAGCTGCGGAACAACATTAAGTCTGACACATCCGCGGAACGAAACGGCTGCTCAGTCTTTCTTTGAAAAATCGGGAGGTGCTCATGACTTCTCTGGCCGCAGAAAGCGCGTGCGCGTTCGCTTGGCGGAACTACTTGCTGCGCCACAGCAGTATCAGCGAGGACGATAACAGACGCTCGACTCTGTATCGCTACGTCGCCAATCTTCGTGATACCGGCGCATATGATTTCGATCTCTTGCAAATAGCGGCCGTCGCTTACTTAAAACACCTGGACACATTGCATGATGACCGAGCCGCGAGAGCCGCGGCAGATCACGCTTTTGGCCAGTGCCTAAGATCACGCAGCGCACAACCCGACACGCAGCTTTAGGGCCGCCCTCCCAAAGCAAGGAGCAAACATTATGGCAGACAAGATTACTGACCAGCAGGATCCAGAAAGCCGCATTACGGCGACCGCACGCGGCATCAATGCGGTCATGCTCGCTCAGGTCTCAATGCTGAGGCTGTTTGCCCACAGCATTGAGAGGTTCGCAGGCAATTACCAAAAGGCGTTGGATGAAACCGGCCGAGGAACGGTCAGACGGGGAACGGTCAGACAGGGCACTAAGCCGGATTAGGTCGCCCGCGTCGCGGGGTACCGGATCGGAGTTAGGGCATTCTTCCCCGACTCTCGGCCGAAGCTGAATTTCCGCTGGAACGGATCGGCCGAGCTGCGCATGAACCGCATAACAGTTGGAGATGCACAACGTTTTTACCGGAAAGCTGATGAGTGTCGCCAAAAGCGAACGCGCAACGAACGTCATTGATAGAACGACGTGGTTGCGGCTTGCGGAAAATTGGATGGAGCTGGCGCGGACCGCGGACCGGCGCGCCGGGGGAAGCTAGGCGTTTGCTCTTCGGCACCTCGAGCCGTCTGGAGTCCCCTTTGCCGATGTATCGCTCAGCGCGGGGCGCTAGGCGGCGGTAAACCGAACTGCTTTGCGCGCTCTGCGACCAACTTGCGGTAGGCTTGCGCCAACGATTTCAACTCGGTTCTAAGTTCTTGGTTGTCCTCTTCCGCAGCAAGCCGCTCGAACGTCAGCGCATGCTCGATGTACTCAACAATCATCTTCATAGAGCACCCTTCAACCACACTACGCTCGGCTTAAGCCTAAGAGGACAATTGTGATTCGAGACCATAGTTCTGTTCACTTGTGGACACTGGTATGGATTTTCCACTTTTTCCCGATTCTATGAACAGACTTCGAGCCCTGGCGTTACTACCTGCGCGAGCTTGGAGGCGCGGAATGGGTCAACTGCGTCAGTTAGCAAGTGCTGGGCTGGCGTTTTTGTTCGCAGCCGCGCTGTTACTTCCAATTTCTACATCGAAGCGCGGTCGGCAAAGCATCTCATCAAAGGACTCGGCCGTGCCCGCGGCGCCAGCTTTACGTGAGTCGCCAATGCCGTAGGGTTTTTGAGAAAGTAGTCGCGATTGCCCAGCGCCCTCTCTGCATATTGATCGATCGAGACGATGCTCGCCTGGACGTGATAATGACACCAGCCTTCCCGCATCGGCCCGGTGGCGCACTTCCGCCAGCGCTCTGATCCGCGGCGATCCACGGACTAATAAGCAGTCGAAGCGAGTACCCATGCGGCGGTGCCGCTCATGCAAACAAGGCAAATAACCGCAATCCAGAACACGACATCGTCCTGCTTCATCACATAGGCCTAGAAATGGAAATTGTTCGCGCGCCAGTGGCGTGTGGCCAAGCGCTACCCATTGCTCGAATGGATGTCTTGTTATTCAACGCCGAAAGGTTGACATTTCGAGCCAGCCCATCGTTAAATTTTCACAATGAAATTGCCAGCCGCCGGGCGTGCCCCGTCTGCTAAGTGCGAGGAGCATCGTGGTCGGCGGATTGCGCTTTACTGTAGTGCCAGCCGCCCAGCTGACGCCAGCGCGAACGGAACAAGCCGTTTTGATGGACGAATGCGAGTTGAGCATCTGCAAGGGGTGTTGATCGCAAGGAGACGCGAGGATTTTGGTTGGTACTTGTCCGTTTTCTTCCAAATCCGACCTTCAACGCTCCTCGTCCGGATGCACCCACTTGTAGGGCACGACCTCCCTCCGTTCGGTCAACCTGATCATGCGCGCCGGCGGCGCCCAATGGCGCCTGCGGCAAGAACGGCATTTCAGCGAGGCCTCCAGTTTCCAGATCGGCGTTTCGCGCCGCCGGCGGATGGCGTCGAGCGGGAGGCTCGCACGGGTCTTGCAGCGCGTGCATTCGATCTCGAGCCAGCCCAGGCCGCCGTTGAGGCATTGGCCGATTGTCGGTGATGGCTGCGCCGGGCCACCATAGGCTTCCATGCGCGCCGACCAGGCTACCGCTTCGGCCCGATCGGCCTCGCGGTTGGCCTTGCGCGCCGCTTCGCGCGCGCCCCGGGCGCGGATTTCGGCACCCATGATGCGCCCGCCCCAGATCACCTCCCGCGTTTTCGTGCTCATGGCGGCATTACAGCCGCGCTTGCGGGCGCATGCAACGCCACTAGGATTAGCGGGCTAGATCGGCTGAATCACACCACGGCTTTGGCAATGTGCAATCTCTATTCGATTACCACCAACCAGGAAGCGATCCGAGCGCTGTTCCGGGTGATGAATCAATACGTCGGCAATCTGCCCGCGATGCCCGGGGTCTTTCCCGATTATCCCGCCCCTGTCATTCGCAATACCGGCGACGAGCGTGAGCTCGCGATGATGCGCTGGGGTATGCCGCCCCCGCCCCGAGCCGGCGGGCCGCCCGTGACCAATATCCGCAACACCTCTTCCCCGCACTGGCGGGGCTGGCTGAAGCCGGAGAATCGTTGCCTGGTGCCGTTCAACAGCTTTGCCGAATACGCACCGGAACCGAACCCCGAGACCAGAAAAAAGGACGTCGTTTGGTTCGCCCTGGACGACGATCGGCCGCTGACGGCTTTCGCTGGAATTTGGACCGAGTTCAAAGGCGATCGCGGGACAAAATCGAAGCCGGTCCCCGGCCCTCATCTGGTCTATGGATTCCTTACGACTTCACCTAACGCAGTCGTCGAGCCCATCCACCCCAAGGCCATGCCAGTGATCCTGACGACGGACGAAGAGCGAGACGTCTGGATGCGCGCGCCCTGGGATGAAGCGAAGGCACTTCAACGCCCCCTACCCGACGATGCGCTCAAGATTGTCGCCCGCGGCGCCGACAAGGAAGACAAGGCTGCGTAGGCAGCCCGGAAGGCCTTTCGAGCAGAGATCCCTCGGTCCCTTTTTGCAAAGCACGACGGAACAGGTGGAAAGCCGCAGCCACGTCGAATCTGAATCCCAGCCCTGTGCTAGCAGCCGGAACCAGTCGAGGAGTTCAAGGATTCGCTCCTCACAGGAGTGGCTTCGATGCTGATGACGAAGGAAGAGCGGCCGGCGATCCGGACGCTACGCGGTTGGGCGATTTCGGTACTGCAGGAGGCCGGTGCAATCCGCGAATGCGACGAGCACGGCTGGATGCAGGACCGGGCAGACCCGCACGCCCGCGAGCGCGCATTGGACATCGCCCGCGAGTGTCCGCCGCCCGGAGTGTCGGCTCAGGCTGCTGGCGTCGCAGTTGCGGAAGTGTTGGACTCGATCGGCGATACATGCCCGGAGTGCCCGCCTTCGGATTGAAGTCCAGCGGCCGCGACGTGGCAGTTCTCCACCCGCAACCGGCGGGGATTATACTTGACACCACACGGGGCGAAATGTGGTCCGGGTTCCGCGAACGGTGATTTGTCACCGCAAGCTGGCGCGCCCGAACTGGAAGTAACCCCGACTATTTCGGCAGCATCGGCTTGATGGCAGTCCATTCATAATCGGCGAGTTCGTAGCGCATGGCTCGAGCCCTGTTTTGGGAGCTTGAATCACGAGGGTCTGGCCGAACGCAATGCTCCTGGCCCGATCCCAGGTTCGATGCTTTTGGACAGAAGCGGACATCAACCAACCGACAAGCTCAGCCGAAACCGTCGAGAATGACCCATTGCAAACATCGGCGACCAACGTGGACGCTCTCTGCGGGAATGCTTAAACGGCTCGGAGGCCCGGGCCGGTACGTCGGGCGTCTCAGTCGGCAAATACGTCCTGACGCTTTTTGAAATCCTCCCAACGCGTGGTTGGATCGTTGGGGAACTTGTCAGCTTTTAGTATTCGTTTTTCCCCCGCGGCTTTTGCTTGCGTGTTGGAGTTCCACGCGTCCTCACCGCCGATGCGAACCGCGGAGTAGATAGTCCCAGTTGTGATGCTGCCAACCTTCAGGTCCCCCATCGCGAATTTGAGAATATCGTCCGCCTCCGCGCGTGGCCGATTCTGCGTCCAATATAGATAGTCATGCAAAATCGCCGCGTAGGCATACTCCCCGTCCGGGGGTAGGAACGACCAGAATGCTCGCGGTACACTAGCGAAGTCGGTGACGAATCCGGGCGGCACTTCGACGCGCTTGTAGGTTTGACCGGAGTTTGGCGACCAGGCGATTGGCCTCGTGAGAAAATAGATTCGTTCGACGAAACGCGACAGGTGCAATGGCCCTGCAAGGGATTTTTTCTCTAATAATGTGTCCAGCCACTGCTCCTTCGTCATCTCAAACGGCGGCGCGGCCGACTGCGCCGCAGACGAGCCGGCATGGGCGATTAAACCGAAAGCAGATCCGCTGGCCGATGCCATGATGAACTTTCTCCGATCAACTCGTTCCGTCTCACGAAACATATTCACCCCCTACTTGTTTGTTGGCTGGGCTCCCTCATTCAGCGAAGACGGTCGGCCGCTTTTTGAAGTCCTCCCAGCGAGTGGTTGGATCACTAGGAAACTTGTTCAAGTTCAAGACGCGTTTTTCGCCGCTGGCCTTCAATCGCGCGTTAGACAGCCATGCTTCATTGCCGCCGAAACGTGCCGCGGCGTTGACTGCCGCAATCGTTGTTGCCTCAATACCGAGGTCCTTCATCACCAACTTGAAGATCTCGTCTGATTCCTCCTTCGGCCGGTCCTGCGTCCAGTATAAGTAGTCGTGCACGATCGCCGCATACGCATACTCGCTCTCTGGGCGCACGATTGACCAGAACGGCCTTGGCGTGCTGGCGAAGTCCGTGACGAAACCGGCCGGTACTTCGACGCGCTTATGGGGTTGACCGGGGTCAGGAGACCAGGCAATTGGCTTAGTGAGGACGTAAACCCCGTCGGCGAAGCGCAGTAGATTTACGGGAGCGCCCAACGACTTTCTATCCGTCAGTGTAGACATCCAGTTTTCCGCTTCGGGAGCATTCGTCGCTTGCGCTGCAGCGGAGCCGGGATGGGTCAGAGTTAAAGCCGCAAGAACGGCAGCGAACGCGACAACGAAGCACCTGCGATCGAGCAACTCGGCCTTGTCCTTCATGTTTAAGTTCTCCTCTCCCACTTCAACTACTCGTGGCGTTCCGCCGCAAAGAACTGCCTTTATGTGCATCAATTGTAAGCACGGAACACTGCTAACTTGTCGCGCAGAGAAAGTTCATTGAGCGGGGTCGCAAAACATCGGCTCTCCCGTCCGCGACGCAGCCACTCAGGCGGGTACTCGTAGTTCATAATCGAGTGCTTATCGAACTTTCCGGTGACGGCTTGGGGTGAGTTTACGGCCTTCATATTGCGGTCCACTGTTGCCTTCGACCAATACTGTGGAGGACCGTTCAAGTCCTTGTAAACCCGGTCCCAATCCACCTCGTCCTCGCAAGCAGACCGCCCTCCCGACGCGGGTGCCTGCCAATTCTGGCCGAAGGCGAGAACATGCCCGAATTCACGCAGAATTTCGCGATTTAACTTCCCGACCAGAACCTCTTGCTCATCGGCGAGGCCAACGGATGCGAGCGCCAACGTAGGACGATCTAATGGTATCTTCGCGGCGTCGATGCCCAAAAATGACCAGTTGCCCGCATTCCTGTCGAGCGTAATCGCGATGTCGCGCGACTCCTCAGTCTCGCATTCGCGCGGATCATCCCATGTGCCGAAATCAAAATTGATCTCCCCATATAAGGTCCACTGACGGGCAACGCTGGCGACATACGTGCGGCGTGCGCGACTGCCATCCAAAAAGCACATTGTAAGGCTGCGCTTGGACCACTTCTTGTTGGTGTAGAACAGCCCGCCAGATAATATGTCCGGATCATTGAGTTGTTGTATTATCGCTTGAAGCGCCTTTATCTCGGAGGCGCGCTCCCGCTCGAAAGCTGCCTGTGGAGAATGCGAAGGTGGGGACGCTTGCGCTGTCCCTGCAAGATAGATTGCGTCCATGCTGGGAACTGTCATCCACGGTTTCTGTCCGATAGATTGCATCACCCGTAGCTGTATGTTGCGAAACAGAGTTACAGCTTCGATACCCGGGCGAACCAGTTCCTCCGACAGCGCGCGCGCATAAGGTCCGCTACCCACGCCGACGTCGGATGCGGTACGTCCAGGGGCCGTTGCGTAACTGATGAGGATCGGTCCCGGCTGCTCGAAAGGCTTGAAGCCCTTGCCGTCGATTTCCAAAGCTTTCACGCCCTTGATACGAAGCTGCAATTCGTTTCGGCAGGCATCGAACACAAGAAAGTGCGCTGCCTCGGGAGCCTGTGAAGCGATCTTGTCCACCACGTCTGCTTTCAACTCGATGGAATTTTGCCACAGGGACGCATCCTCAGCATCTGGGACATTCACCGGGATCAGGTAGTTCAGCCCACTAGATGCATCGGCGGCGCCATGGCCTGAATAATAGATGAAGCTGATCGTACCCGGTCCACTCTGTCTTACACGCGCAATGTGTGCCTTCACCGCTGTATGCAGAGTTGTGAAGTCAGCATCCTTGACGGGCGTGATCTTAAAGCCGACCTTCTTGAGCGCTTCGCCGACCAGGTTGATGTCGTTGTGCGGATTTTTTAGCGGGCCAACATTTTCGTTGTAACTCTTGTTGCCAATTAGCAGCGCTAGTCGCTCCGCGGCGAAACCAGCGTCCATGCTAGTTAGTGAAGATGCGACGATGAGGCACGTCACGAAAAAAAGACGACACATGGATAACCTCAACGAGAATGCTTCGTGCCATATAAAGCTCTTGATTGTATGTTGTAAATTTACTCTCCGTTTGATAAAAGATCAATTCGCGGCTTCGTCTGGATTGGGGCCCGGCCGCGGTTGCCGCTCGCATACTATGAGGAGTAGAGGCCCCGCAGCATGGGCAGCGGAATGAAGTCGAGGGGCGGATCGTAACCGCTCCGATCGAGTCCGCCCAGCAATTGCGCGCTCCGGTGATCAAGGTCCGGCCTCGACCGCCGTACCCAAGCACGCCCAGTTTCTATCGAGTTTACGCAGGCAGGCTGATGTCCGTCGTTGGCCCATCGCGACATTTGCTGCGGCTGCACAAATGCGGTCGGTATCCGAGCAAAGCAGATATCGCGATCCGCGTTTTAACACCTAGCAATACTTCGCTACTCGCGCGCTCGCCGCAAAGTGGCCTCCAACTTTTCGCTCAGTCTGCTCCAACGCACCTCCTCGTCCTCGGCGCGTTTGTCGAGCGCCTCCCGCTCGGCTTCGATAGCGCTGACCTCGGCTTCGTGTTCCTCTCGAGCTTTGTCGAGTGCGGCCCGCGCCTTCGCGATCGCCTGTTCCCGCCGTTCGTTCTCTCTGGCTCGCTTGGCTTCTTCGCGCCGGCGCGCGGCCTCCTGTCTGGCCTGCTCGCGTTCGAACTGCGCGGCCGCTCGTCGGGCATCCTTCTCGCTGATTTTGAGAGGAGCTGGTTTCTTCGGCTCTGGAAGCCGCATCTCTCGCTTCCGCCTCCCCTCGGCGCGACTAAGATCGGTCGGCAGCTCCGACTGTTCGGCAAATCGTCCGCTCGATCCCGCTGGTCGCTTGAGCACCACGCCGGGCTTCGACATCGTTGCCGCGACGACGTCCGGTTCGTCGGTTTCCTTTGCCGCCCCCTGGTGGAAGAGGTTGCTGCCCGCGCCCCACGCGTCCAGCGCCGCCTTCATCGATGGCGCCGCGACCGCGAGATCGTAGAAGCCTAGCGAGGTTTGATAAGTCTTCAGTTTTCGCGCCATGCAGCCTTTATAGCGGCTTTCAAAGTGCCCTCCTAACGCCGGCGGGCCACCAGAACGCCGAGCAAGAACGCCACAGCGAGCGACTGCAGGGGCGCTTCCAGGGTCTTTCTACGCAGCCATTCGGACAGGCGCACCGCGGGCGGCGTCGAACCCGCTTCCCGCAATACGCCTTGGGTTCTTTCGGATGCGCGGTCGTCCCATTCGCTCACAAGGCCAGAGGCTTCCGTCATTGCAGAGGCTTCCCTCATATCCATGCGCGTCCTCCTATGTTGGATGAAGGCAACCGGTCCTGGACCGGTCGATTCCTGCAAGTCGCCGGCGGGCGCAGGTCCTCGCCCCTCCAGCGGCCTGCACTATGCCGACCTGCGCTGCGGCCTGGACGACGGTTTCTTTGTCGCCGACTCCTTGGCCGGCTTCTTGCCGCCGATCGGCATCAACATCTCCTTCTGACCGGCCGCCGCCTTCCGCTGCTTCCTGCCGGACTTCTTCGAAGCCGTGGACCCGGTTGCGGCACCGCCAGACACGCTTCGTCGCAACGCCTCCATCAGGTCGACGACGTTCTCGCCGCGCGGCCGCTCCTTCGGCACGATGGGCTTGCCGGCGCGCTTCTGGTTGATGAGCTCGATCAGGACGGTTTCGTACTGGTCCTCGAACTTGTCGGGCTCGAACCGTCCGGACTTCGTTTCGACGATGTGCCTGGCGAGATCGAGCATGTCCTTGGTGACCTTGACGTCCTGAATCTCGTCGAAATACTCCCTAGGATCGCGAACCTCGTACGGGTACCGCAGAAGTGTGCCGACCAAACCTTTGTCCATCGGCTCAAGCGCGATGATGTGCTCCCGGTTGGTCAGCACCTCGCGTCCGATCGCGACCTTGTCCATCTCGCGGATGGTTTCCCGGATCACCGCGAAGGCGTCGTGGCCGACCTTGCCGTCGGGCCGCAGATAGTATGGGCGGATCAGGTAGCGGGGATCGATCTCGTCGCGGTCGACGAACTCGTCGATCTCGATGGTGCGCGTGGATTCCAGCGCGACGTTTTCCAGCTCTTCCTTCGACACTTCGATGAAGGTTTCCTTGTCCAGCGCATAACCCTTGACGATGTCCTCGTTCGGCACCTCCTCGCCGGTTTCAGCATCGACCTTCAGATACTTGATACGGTGGCCGGTCTGGCGATTAAGCTGGTTGAACGAAATCTTCTCGCTCTCCGAAGTGGCGGGGTACAGCGCCACCGGGCAGTTGACGAGGGACAGACGCAGGAAGCCTTTCCAATTGGCACGCGGGGCCATACGCAAACTCCGGATCTGGGGACTCGGATTTAAGACGAATGAGGCGGGTCGGTTCCGACAGCCGTCCAAGAACATCTCAATTGTCTCGATGCGATTAGTTCCAGCACCGGTCGTACCCGCCGATGGAGCCCCCCTGTACTCCGCCCCCCGGGGCGCGTCCCGACGCTTTTCGGTCATTGGCTGCCGTCCGCGACTCGAACGCGAGACCTCTCGGTTCGGAACCGAGTGCTCATCTCCGGCTGAGCTAACGGGCAAGAAGTGTCGAGACGATGCTGCCGCGGCCGACGCGCTTGTAGCCGTATTGCCTTTCAGTGATGGCCGATTCCGCCTCGATATCTTGTCCATCCACGGTAGAGCAATTTACCTTCTCCCTTTGGCTTGGGCTGCGTCGATAGCGGCGGTCCGCGTATCATCCTCCATCGGACCTTCGAACGAGAACGTTTGTTTGTCGTGGTCCAGGACCACCAAGAGAAAAGCGCTCAGCATGGTCAGAAGGCTACGCTCGGCCGGCGGTTATCGCAACAGACGCCGGCCAAATACGCAAGATCGCGAGCATGCGCTGCTCAGTCGTGATCTGAACACTGCTCGCGACGGAGTGACCTGGCCGCTAGTCGAGCGGCTGGCACGACCACGAGCCGCCGAACGAGCCACCGAAGGTGCTCGGAGCGCGCGATTGCCCGAGCCACAGCCGGCGAGAACCGCTCGTAGACGGCCACCACCGTTGCTCCGCCGGAGCGAGCGAGAAGCCGCTCGTCTCGCCATCTCCGGAGCGTTATCACCTCCGGCGCGAATGGATCTAGCGCAGCGGATGCGACGAAGCAGAGGCTGCTTCCACCGCTCGTCGCCGGGAACTTGTTCAGGACCCCTCCGAAGGCTCCGAGCGCCGCGCGAACACCGATCACCGGCTCCGTCCCCGCAGCCGTCGCGCGGGTCGCCGAGCGGACACTGCGGACCGAGAGCACCACCCCGGCCGGCATCGCCGCCGGCACGCCTCGATTGAGACGCGTTGCGACTTGTGACAGTACGCCAACGTTGATGGCGCCCTTGACGGTGGCTCTGACGCGCGGCGCGACCTGGCCGTTAATGATCCCCGCGATCACATTTAGGATCGCGGTCACCAAGCCCGTACCCGGAGCGGCCGTGAACGAGAGGGAGGGGTTGTCGAGCCGGATGTCGAACGGAGAGTCGAGATCCTGGAGGCTTCCGTTCGGGATGAGCACAAGAGTCGCGGTGTAAGTGAACGTGACACTGGTTGGCAGACCCGTGTCCGTGCCCGTGGCAGTGAGAGCGATGTCCGCGCCAGACACGGCGAGCGTGAGGCCCGTGATCGTGGTGCTACCAGAGGCAATCGGCAAGGTCCCAACGGCCGACGCAAGCTCCGCCGCACCAATTAGCTCTTCCGGCGCGAGGATGACCTCGATCGGGTCGGCAGGAGGCTCGGTCGTGAAGCGGCCGCTCCGGAAGAGCCACCCGGTCCCACTCGGGATGCGCGGGATCTCCTGGATCCAGAGCGCGATGAACCAGGCCGGGCTCGGCTGCGGAGCGAGATTGCCGGCGTACCCGAAGGACACGGGCGTCGTCTGGCTGAGGAAGGCAGCCGACGCTACGTCGAGCGTCACCTCGTCCTGGCGGCGCTCTCCCGAATTCGGTCCGCCGACCTGGGTCCAGGTGTACCC
>Ga0081540_1001542_pt1 | contig 19748 bp, 14 predicted proteins | sample TabmetS2T1R1_FD_71024 | JGI IMG/M metagenome (GOLD analysis project Ga0081540, IMG submission 71024) | Tabebuia heterophylla rhizosphere microbial communities from the University of Puerto Rico - S2T1R1 | ecosystem: Host-associated > Plants > Roots > Rhizosphere ... | reverse complement strand
CATCCCGCCGTCGACCAGCAGCGTGGTCCCGGTGATGAATTCGGCCTGGTCGCTGGCGTAGAATACCGCCGCGGCGGCGACGTCGCCGGCCTGGCCGACCCGGCCGATGGGCGGCACCGGCCAGCCGTCGCCGCTCTCGGCCCCGTCCCGTCCGGCCCGGTCCTGCTCGCCGGGCGGGGCCATGTGCCGCATGCCGGGCCAGATGTCACCGGGACACAGCACGTTGGAGCGCACGCCGTCCGGGCCGCCGTCCAGCGCGAGCATCTTGCCCAGCATGACCACGGCGGCCTTGGTCACCGAGTAGAGACCGGTCGCCTGCTCGCCCCAGATCCCCGCGTCCGAGGCGATGTGGATCATGCAGCCGCGCTGCCGGGCCAGGTGCGGGTAGGCGTGCTGCGCGTACAGCAGGTAGCCGCGCACGTTGACGTTCATCACCCGGTCGTAGTCGGCCAGCGGGGTATCGACCAGCCGGGCGGTGACGCCCACGCCGGCGTTGTTCACCAGCACGTCCAGGCCGCCGAGGTGGCCGGCGGCGGCGCGCACCGACGCCGCGACCGCCTCGGGGTCCGCGGCGTCCGCGGCCGTGAACCGGGCGCCCGGCCCGAGCGCCTGCTCGGCCTGCCCGCCGAGCCCGGGGTCCCGGCCGGTGATGACCACCCGGGCGCCCTCGGCCAGGAACCTCCCCGCCACGGCCAGGCCCAGGCCGGTGGTGCCGCCGGTGATCAGCGCGCGCTTCCCCTGCAGCAAGCCCATGGCCGGCCAGTCTAAATGTCCTGGCCTCCTGGCAGACTGGCTGGATGGCTGACTTCACCCGGCAGGACCTGGCCGGCTCCCGGTTCGAGCAGGTCGACCTCACCGGCGCCCGGTTTCACAACGTCGACCTGACCGGCGCCGTGATCCGCGGCGCCGTCCTGGTGAACGTGGACATCGACGGCTTGATCGAGGACGTCAGGGTCAACGGCGTCGACGTCGTCCCGCTGGTAGAGGCCGAGCTCAACCGCCGCTACCCGGATCGCGCCAAGATGCGCCCGGCCGATGCCGACGGGTACCGCCAGGCCTGGGACATCCTCGAGCGGCTGTGGCAGCAGACCGTCGCGCGGGCGCGCGCGATGCCCCCGGACCTGCTGCACGAGCGGGTCGACGACGAGTATTCCTTCATCGAGACGCTGCGCCACCTCGTCTTCGCCACCGACGCCTGGGTCAGCCGCGCGATGCTGGGCCAGCCGTCGCCGTGGGATCCGCTGGGCCTGCCGCACGACGAGATGCCCGACGAGGTGGACGTCCCCAGGGACCGGACCGCCCGGCCGTCGCTGGACCAGGTGCTCGCGCTGCGCGCGGACCGGATGGCTACCGTGCGCCGGGTGATCGCCGGGCTTACCGACGCCACGCTGGCCGGGATGACCGAACCGGTCACCGAGCCGGGCTACCCGGCGCCCGACAGCTACCCGGTGCGCCGCTGCCTGCAGGCGATCCTCACCGAAGAGTGGGAGCACCGCCTCTACGCCGAACGAGACCTCAGCGCGCTCGAATCCCGGTTACCCGCGCCCAGACGGCAGGATCCCGGGCGTGCCGGGATCCTGCCGGTGTGCGTGTGTCAGGGCGTGGGGTCGGAGACCGCCGCGCCGAAGATATCGGAATTACCGAACGTGGCCGGGCAATCCGCCTGCGGTGCGGGCTTGGCGACCGATGTGCCGGTGCGCAGCGACATCCGCCACGCGTCCAGGGCCGGGCAGTCCGCGCCGTTGCGGACGTCGTTCCACACGCCGACCGCGCCGGCGCGGGTGGCGGCGGTGTACACGTAGTCGCCGAGGAACTCCGCCTGGAGGTCGTTCTGGGACGACGCGCGCGGGTCACCGACCACGCCGCGGGCCACCGTACCGAACGCGCCGATCGTCCCGCCGGTCACGTCCGCGTGGAGGATCACGCCGACCAGGCCCCTTGGGTCGCTGGTGTTGTCACGGTACGGGGTGGTAAACGCGTTGTAGGTGATGTACACGTCGGCGCCGTTGGGCGAGATCGCCGGGGCGGTGTAGTAGGGCCTGTCACCCGCGGCGAGCGGCACGGGGTTAGGCCCGCTGAACGAGGCTCCGCCGTTGGTCGAGGTCATCAGCATCAACTGCTCGTTGTTGAGGCCTTGCCTGCCGTCCGCCCAGGTCAGCACGATCTGGTTGGTCGCGTCCGCTCCGGTGGGAGCGCCGTTGGCGATGTCCGCGCTCGGCGCGAACGCCAGGTCGTTGCGCGCGCCGGCCACGCCGTCCATCACCGGGCGGCCGATGACCGGATCGATGACGCCCGGGTTGACCGCGGTCGACAGCAGCGCAGGACCGGTGAAGTGCGCGCCGCCGTCGGTCGACTTGTACATCATCTCGTACGACACGCCGCCCCGGACGCCCACGCCGAACACGTACACGTTGCCGTGGCTGTCGGTGCGGACGGTGCATCCGTCGGCCTGGCTATTGATGCCGTTGTCCGTGGCCGGGCCCACCTGCTTCTGCGTCCAGGTGCTCCCTCCGTCCGAGGACCGGGCGACGATCAGCGGGGTCGGCAGTGCGTTACCGTGGCTATTGCTGCGGAAATCCGCCCAGCAGACATAAACATCACCGAAGAACGGGCTGCTAGAAGCGTTGTCGGCCCAGATCTGCGACTTGTCGGAAAACGTGGTCGAGTTCTGCTTTGAGATCAGCACCGGGTTCATCCAGGCCGACGCGTCGTTGTTGGCGGCCGCCTGAAGGTTGTCGGTGCGGGAGACGGCAATTCCCTCGAAGCCCTTGAACGCCTCGTCACGCTTGGTGGTGCCGAAGTTCGACGTCAGGTTGGAGTAGTACAGCCGGGAGCCATTCGCCCAGGAGAACGTGCCGTTCGCGCCCGGACGGGGCCCGAACGCGACGCCCGGGTCACCGTCGGAGACCAGGCCGTTCTCGACGTAATGGGGCAGCGTGCCGATCGGCCCGGTGTGTGGCGCGCAGGTGGCCGGGCCGAGGCAGTCCCGCGCACTCCACCCGGTGTACGTCGGCTGCGTCCACGTCTGGCCTCCGTTGAAGGAGAAGTACACCCCGGAGACGCCGACTCCTGGAGTGAACGGGCACGTGGTCGGATCGCCCGCGTTGCACGCCTCCATGTCGATGTTGTCGTTGGCGCCGGCCACCATCACCGACGGGTGGCTTGCGTCGATCGCGACGGCCGGCTCGTTCTGCTTGTTCTGCGAGAACGGGGTCACTGGGCTGCCCACGGTGACCTCCGTGCCCGGGGTCGGTGCTGCCATGGCCGTCCCGGCCATCGCCATCCCGGCCAGTACAACGGACAACGACGCTCCTGCCGCCGCGAACTTAAGTTTTAGCATGGGCCCTCCCTCATGGTGGAAAGGGCCGGGTTGGCCGGCCCTCTTGGCCTTTCCTGTGAAGCGCGCGGCACGCTGGGTCCGTTACAGGGGTCATGCGCGCCTTCCCGCTGGGAACAGTGCGGTCCGGTGCAGTGTTTGACATATGCACCACTTTCCACGTATTTGAGCGAAAAGAGTTTTGTGGCCCAGTGCGTTACCTGCGGGAGCGAGCTGCATCCCGAGCGGGCTGAGAAATACGACTACTGCATGGCACCCGAGTGCCAGGAGAAGAACCTCAAGGGCCTGACCATGGTGGCCGTCGGGGTGAACAAGTCGGCCGAGCAGTACCTGCTCCTCGACGAGGACACCAAGGACGAGCTGGCCCGCGGCAAGTACCACGACCAGCGGCGCGGTTCGTTCGGCACTTCCACGTCTTCTGCCCCGGCCGGCAGTCCGGCCCCCACGGCGGCGCCGGTCAAGCCCGTCCGTCGCGCCCAGCCCCGCCCAGCCCAGCCCCGGCCGGCCCCTCGCGACCTCCCCCGCCCGTGGACCAAGTCGCAGGAGAAACTGGCATTGCTCTACAACGAGCAGGGCAAACGCCCGGACGAGATCGCGCAGAAGCTCGGCCTGAGCACCTACCTGGTCACCCAGATCATCCTGTCCTCAAGGAGCCGCGGCAAGCTCTGAGCCGCCCGTGCGGGGCCGTGGGCTGCCCACGGCCCCGCACATGTGGCCGGCGTCATCCGTCGTTGTCAGCGGGAGACATCCGCGGTGGCTAGTGCCTTCGCGGCGGGCGGGCCGACCGGGTGGACGGGTGCCTCGTGCAGGCCGAGGCGCTGGTGCAGGCGGCGCAGGGGTCCGGGTGCCCACCAGTTGGCGGGGCCGAGCAGGGTCATCGTGGCCGGGACCAGGATGCAGCGGACCAGGGTGGCGTCCACGCCAACGGCGATGGCCAGGGCCAGGCCGAACTCCTTGATGCCACGTGCAGCCACGCCCTTGGTGACGGCAGGGCCTGGCGAGGATAGCGGAGACGCTGGCCTGGCTGGCGGCGGAGCAGGCTGCCCACGAGCGCGCGGCTATGCTCGTGGGATTTGCCCAGCATGTCCGGGAGGCGGAGGCCTTCATAATGGTCGAGCCTTACCGGTCACAACACGACCGGTCAGTCGAACTGGCGACAGGCGGTCTTGGCCCGAGCAGGTTCGGCGCGGCCTTCCGGCGTGGTACCGCCGCTACCTCTCGTCCCGCCAGCCCTGCCTGTCTCGTAACCACCGCGGCACCGGCCCGCCAGCGCCGCACGATACTGCATGAATGCCCCGTTCATGCAGCTCAAGCGACATGAACGGGGCATTCATGCCGTTTGATCCGCGGGCCGGGCGCCCCGGCGGCGGGCGGCGCGACACCGCGGGAGCCACGCCAGCCACAGGGCCACTGCCAGCACCACCGGTCACCGGCCCGGCGGCCGGGCGGGACATGCTAGGCAGGCAAGGCCGGAACCTCCACCGTTAAGAATCGTTAGCGCCGGGCCAACGCCGCGTACACCTGGGCCGTACCGGCGTCCTCGGCTGGCCCGCCCGGACCGGTACGCTGATGGCTGCGGAAAGACGATGGAGGTGTCCTGTCCCGTGGCTGCGGCCGATGACTGGGTGGTGCGCACCGCCGGCGAGGTGCGCGCCGAAGCGGAGCGCAGGCATCCCGGCGAGGCGCCGACATGCGCGTCGGGGATCAGCCCGTCCGGGCCCGTGCACCTGGGGAACCTGCGCGAGCTGATGACCCCGCACTTCGTCGCGGACGAGGTGCGCAAGCAGGGCGTGCCGGGCCGGCACATCCTGTCCTGGGACGACTACGACCGGCTGCGCCGGGTCCCGGCCGGGTTCGACCAGTCCTTCGCCGAGTACATCGGCCGCCCGCTGACCTCCGTGCCCGACCCCTGCGGCCGCCACCCGAACTGGGCCGAGCATTTCAAGGAGCCGCTGCGCGAGTCGCTGGCCCGGCTCGGCGTCCTGGTCACCGAGATCAGCCAGACCCAGATGTACACCTCCGGCGCCTACACCGGGCAGATCATCCTGGCCATGCGGCGCCGGGCCGACATCGGCGCGGTGCTGGCCAAGTACCAGACCAGACGGTCAGCACAGGCGGCCGATCCCGACGACGACGATCCGCAGAACGCGGGCACCAGGGCCTACTACCCGTTCAAGCCGTACTGCTCCGCCTGCGGACGCGACGACACCACGGTCACCGGCTTCGACGACGAGACCACCGAGATCACCTACACCTGCGCCTGCGGAGTCCAGGTGGGCCCGGTGCCGATCGCCGAGGTGGCCGGGAAGCTGGCCTGGAAGGTCGACTGGCCGATGCGCTGGGCCTACGAGCGGGTCACGTTCGAGCCTGCCGGGGTCGATCACGCCTCGCCCGGCTCCAGCTTCACCGTCGGCGGCGAGCTGGTGACGGAGATCTTCGGCGGCGAGATGCCGCTGCACTTCGGGTACTCCTTCGTCGGTACCAGCGGGGGGTCGTCGAAGATGAGCGGCTCGGTCGGCGGCGCGCCCACCCCGGCGGACGCGCTGGAGATCTTCGAGCCCCCGCTGATCCGCTGGCTGTACGCGCGGCGCCGTCCCGAGCAGTCCATCACCCTGGCCTTCGACCAGGAGGTGGGCCGGGTCTACGACGAGTGGGACGCGCTGAGCCGCAAGGTCGCCGACGGCACCGCCGACGCGCCGGCCCGGGCCGTGTACGGCCGCGCGGCCGGGACCGCCGAGGGCCCGCTGCCGGTCACGCCGCGGCCGCTGCCGTTCCGGACGCTGGCCTCGGTGGCGGACATCACGGCCGGCGACCAGGCCCAGATCCTGCGCATCCTGCAGGACCTGACCACGGAGGACCCGGTCGCCTCGCTGGACGAGGTCCGGCCCCGGCTGGACTGCGCGCAGGCCTGGGTGGCCGGGTACATGGACCCCGCCGACCGGACCCAGGTCCGCCGCGAGCCGGACCAGGACCGGCTGGCCGCGCTGAGCGAGGAGGAACGGTGCGCGCTCAAGCTTGTGACCGAACGGATGGGCGATGACTGGTCCCTCAGCGGCCTGACCACCCTGCTGTACGGCATTCCGAAGCTGCTGCGCGACCTGCCGCTGGATGCCCCGCCGACGCCGGAGCTGAAGGCGGCCCAGCGGGCCTGGTTCATCCTGCTCTACCAGCTGCTGATCGGGAAGGACACCGGCCCGCGGCTGCCCACGCTGCTGCTGGCGCTGGGGCAGGACCGGATCCGCCATCTGCTCACCCCCAGATGACGGCGGATGGCACTGGCTCGCTCCGCCGACCTCCGCGGCGACCCCTCGGACCCGTAGGGCCGCTGTCGCATCTTGCGTGTGCAATCCGTGCTGTCATGACAACCCGGATTGCACTCGCAACGCCGGTGCTAGACCGCCGGGCGCAGCAGCGTGGTGCGGAGGCGGGAGCCGGTCCGCGCGTGCCGTGCCTGCCGCCGCTGGTCGCCGGGCCGGACGGCGGGCCCGCTCTCCAGCCGTTCCAGCTGGTAGGACGGCCGTTGCAGCATGCCGAGCGCCATGGCCATCCCCGCCGGGGTCTGCGGCCGCAGCGGGGCGTCGGCGGCCTGGCCCTGCAGGCCGCGGTAGGCGATGGCGTCCAGCATGGCGGGCACGCCCGCGCGGATCTGGCGCGGCGTGCAGACGTTCCCCTTGTGCCGGGGCGCGGCCGGCAGCGCGGTGGGCTCGTCGCCGGGCCAGTACCCGGTGAGCAGCGCGTACAGCATCCGGGCCAGGGCCGCCGTGTCGACCGCCACTGGGTCCTGCACACCCGGGCCGCCCGGCCCTGGGCCACAGAGCGCGTAATCCAGCCCGAGGCCGGTGATCTTGAGGCCGCTGCTGTTGTCCCAGCGCAACGAGCGCGGAGTCAGCCGCAGGTGCGGCCGCCCGGCCCGGTGCGCGACGGCAATCGCGTCGGCCGCGTCCGCGATCATGGCGGCGGCCAGAGCCGGATGCGGCAGGCCGGAAAGCACCAGGTCCTCCAGGTGCGTGCCGGGCGTCCACCTCGCCACGATGTACGGGCACTCCTCGTCGAAGTCGGTGTCGTAGATGGTGGCCAGCCGCGGGTCGGATACCTTGGCGGCCGACCGCACCGCATCGGTCACGGCGCCCGGGACTGGGCCCCGGGGCAGCAGGTAGATCGTCACCGGACGGTTGAGCAGCTGGTCGGTGGCCTTCCACAAAGAAAGGCCGCGCGCCTCCCACAAGGAGCCGCACGAACCCGGGAACCCGCTGACCTGGTCGTCCAGGCTTATCCGCTCGTCCAGCCTGAACCGCCCGCCGAGCCGTGTCTCCCCCGTGCGCGTGCCGGGCGGTATGTCAACTACGGTCATCGACTACCCCCTGCCTGTCCGTCACCAGACAGCAGGAGCCATGCCCCGGAACACGCCACACGATGCCAGCCGGTCCGCTCTATCCCGCCCGCCACACCCGACGCAAGGCCTTCTGACCTGCGAAAACAGTCGCCGGAAAAAGTTCAAAAAATTTCTGGATCGACCTGCGGAGCGGTAAGGAACCGGTCCATAATGCGGACGCTCGCCTCGAGCGCGGACAGCGGGATGCGCTCGTCGGTACCGTGGAACATGGCGTAGTAGTCGTAGCCCTCCGGCAGCACCAGCGGGGTGAAGCCGTAGCAGGTCATGCCCAGCCGGGAGAACTGCTTGGCGTCGGTGCCGCCGCTCATGCAGTACGGTACGACGACCGAGCCCGGGTCCTCGGCCAGCAGCGCCCGCGCCATCCGGTCCATCACCGGAGCCGCGAGCGGTGCTTCCAGCGGTCTCTCCTCGTGCGCGTACTCCCAGGTCACGTCCTGCCCGGTCAGCTCGTCCAGGGTGGCGCGGAACTCGTCGGAGAAGCCGGGCAGGACCCGGCCGTCGACGTAGCCGACCGCCTCCCGCGGTATCACGTTGATCTTGTAGCCCGCCGCCAGCATGGTCGGGTTGGCGCTGTTGCGCACGGTCCCGGCCACCAGCGCTCCCGCGGGCCCGAGCAAGCCGAGCAGTTCCTCCGCCCCCAGGGCCCCGTCCAGCGCCCCGTCCGGCAGCCGGGTACCGCCCGCGGCGGCGATGGCCTCGACCGCGGCGCGCACCGTCGGGATCAGCCGGACCGGCCACCGGTACGCGCCGATCCTGGTCACCGCCTCGGCCAGCCGGGTCACCGCGTTCGCGTGGTTGGGCTTGGAGCCGTGCCCGGCCCGGCCCCGCGCGGTCAGCTTCAGCCAGGCGGTGCCCCGCTCGGCCGAGGCGATCGGGTAGAGCCGCTGTCCCGCCCCGGCGTGGAAGGTGAAAGCCCCGGATTCCCCGATGGCCTCGGTGCAGCCCTCGAACAGCTCCGGGTACCGTTCGACCAGCCACTGCGCGCCGAACGCCGCGGTGTCCTCCTCGTCCGCGGTGAACGCGAGCACGATGTCCCGCTGCGGCCGGCGACCGCTGCGCGCCCACTCGGCGGCCAGCGCGATCAGCACCGCGTCCGCGTTCTTCATGTCGACCGCGCCGCGCCCCCACAGCACTCCGTCGCGTATCTCGCCGGAGAACGGGTGCACCGACCAGTCCGCCGGGTCGGCCGGGACCACGTCCAGGTGCCCGTGCAGCAGGAGGGCGCCAACCCCGGCCCCGTCGGCCCCGACCCCGGCGCCGCCGATCCGCGCCACCACGTTCGCCCGTCCCGGCGCCGACTCCAGCAGCACCGGCTCGAGACCCGCCTCGCCCAGCCGTGCCGCCACGTACTCCGCGGCCGGCCGCTCCCGCGCGTCCCCGCCGCCCCGGTTGGTCGTGTCGATCCTGATCAGGTCGGCCGCGAACCGCGCTGCGTCCGCTCCGGCGGGGGTCACGCCCGCCCGTCCGCAGGCCGCGGGGCCAGCCCGGCCGCGCGGTACGCGTCGTCGATCAGCCGCATGGTCACCAGGGCACTGGCCGCCGACGTCGGGACCGGTTCACCCGAGGCGATCGCGGCGGCGAACGCGCGCAGCTGGTACACGTAGGTCGATTCGCCGACGCCCTCCTCGTCGGCCACCACGGCGCCGTCCTTCGTCGCCGTCAGCCGTCCCCGGGTCGGGAAGATGAAGTTATCCAGGTGCACCAGCCCGTCCTCGCAGATCACGTGCAGGTCGGCCCGGAACGCGCCCTCCCTGGTGAAGGAGGACTCGAACCAGCCCGTCGCGCCGCCGGGGAACGCCAGCCGTACGGCCAGCGACCGATCCGCCGCCTCCGGGACCGTCCCGGGGTCGACCGGGTCCGCCAGCGCTCCGGTGACCGACGGCTCACCGTGCCCATCACCGGCGCCCAGCAGCCGCAGGCAGTCGATCACGTAACAGCCGCCGTCCATCATCGCCCCGCCGGCCAGGCCGTAGTCGTACCTGATGTCGCCGGGGTCGACGATGGCGAAGCTCGTCCAGGCCTGGATGTGCCGCACCGGCCCGAGCTCGCCCACGACCTCGGTCAGCCGCTGGGTCAGCGGGTGGTAGCGATAGTGCATGGCCTCCATCACGACCAGCCCGGAGGCCGAAGCCGCCTGCGCCACCTGCGCCGCCTCGTCCGCGTTCGATGCGAACGGCTTCTCGCACAGCACGTGCTTGCCGGCCTCGATCGCCCGCAGCGTCCACGGCCCGTGCAGCGAGTTCGGCAGCGGGTTGTAGACGGCGTCGATGTCCGGGTCGGCCAGCAGCTCCTCGTAGGAACCGTAGGCCCTCTCCAGGCCGTGCCGCAGCGCGTAGGCCTCGGCCCGGGCCGGGTCGCGGGCCGCGACCGCGGCCACGGTCACCTCGGGCACGCTGTCGGCCGGCTCGATCAGGGCGGGCTGGGATATCCGCGACGAGCCCAGGGTTCCGATCCGTAGCATGTGCACGGTTCAGGCTAAGCCATCGGACCGCCCGTCAGCCTGGGGAAAGCCCGGCCGACACGCCGGAACCTCTTATTTACCTCCCGTTAACCTTGCCAACGGAAATGCCGTTACGATGCCAGACATCACAGGGGGACCGGGGCAGAGGGAGACGACGGTGCGCCAGGCGATCTACCGGCCGGGCCGGGTCGCGCTGGTCAGCGACGGATCACGCGGTATCGGCGCGGCCACAGTGCGGCGGCTCGCCGCGGACGGCTGGGACGTCGGCTTCAGCTACCACGGCGACGGGCCGTCAGCGCGCGAGGTGGAGAAGGACGCCGGCGAACTCGGCGGCTACGCGATCGGGACCGACGTGGACGTGACCGACGCGGCCGAGGTGAGTTCCTGGTTCCGGCTGAGCGAGGAGGAACTCGGCCCGGTCGAAGCGGTGGTCAGCTGCGCCGGCATCACCAGGGAGCAGCCGCTGGCGCGGCTCGCCGAGGCCGACTGGCGGGCCGTGATCGACACCAGCCTGGACGGCGTGTTCCACCTGTGCCGCACCGCGGTGTTCGCCATGATGGCCCGCCGCTCGGGCCGTATCGTCACGGTGTCCTCGGTCTGCGGTGAGTACGATCACGTTCCCTCCGGCCATGACACGCTGGCCCGGCCGGGGGTGGCCGGGTTCACCCGGGCGCTGGCCCTGCAGGCCGGCCGGTTCGGGATCAGCGTCAACGCCGTGACTCCCGGTCCCGGCGCCGGAGCCCGCTACCTGGCCGCGCCCGTGCCCGAGAGGACCCGGGCCGACCTGGCCGAAACGATCGAGCTGCGCCGGTTCGGCACCGCCGCGGAGGTCGCCGACCTGGTCGCTTCCCTGCTCTCCGCCGACGCCCCCGACGTCACCGGCCGCGTCCTCGAGGTGCCCACCGTCATCGCGCTGTGACCCCGGTGGACCGGCACACCGAGGACGGCTACCGCCGCGTCTACCTGGAGGAGCTCCTAGCCTTCCGTCCCTGAGCGCCAGCCTCCCGCGGACGCGCCACACAACGAGGCGGCGCCGCAGAGCGCGGATCCCGAGCGGATCGGCACGCCGTTGTTGCGCAGCACGTCGCGGACGTCGAGGATCAGCGGGAAGACCTCGCGGTTCCAGTCCTCGCCCTGCTCGTCCCAGGCGCGCTGCTCGGCCTCGACCGCCATCCGGTCCTCGGCGAACACGCGCTCGGTGAACCGCCTGATGAACGGCCAGGCCAGCTGGAGAGCCCCCGGGATCGGCGGTTTCTCGATCATGAGCAGGCCGTACACGTGGTTGGTGCGCTGCTCGGCATCCTCGGGTACGTAGGCCACCCACAGCGAGAACGCCGGAAGCTCGGCGTCTTCCGGCACCAGCTGGAGGGTCTGGTACGGGTACCCGGTCGTGATCGTGACGACGTCTTCCGACTTGCTGCCGCCGATGCCCTCGGCCGCGAGCAGGTTGGCGCCGCGGTTCTTCTTCCCGCCGGCGTGGCTGAACAGGTACCGGGCTTCCACCGACCGGGCGTCGCTGTCGTAACCGAGGAGCTTGGGCTGGATCTTGCCCACGACGCCGCGGTGCAGGAACTGGTGGTTCATGTCCAGCAGGTTCTCGTGCATGAACGAGTAGTGGCACCGGACGGTGCGCGAGAACGTCATCGTCTTGTGCCGGCTGGAGTGGAATTGCGGCAGCTCGGGAAAGGCGGCCGCGGCCGCCTTCTCCGGGTCGCCGGGGAAGACGAACACCAGGCCGTAGGCTTCGCGCACCGGGTAGGCGCGGACACCCCGCGGCGGCCGGCTGACGCCCTTGGGCAGGTACGGGATCTGCGAGATGCGGCCGTTCCCCCGGTAGGCCCAGGCGTGATAGCAGCAGCGCAGCAGGTCGCCCTCCACGACGCCCATGCTCAGCGGCACCTGGCGGTGGGCGCACCGGTCCTCCAGCGCGTAGACCGTGCCGCTCTCACCGCGGTAGAGCGCGATCCGCTCGCCCGCGAACAGCGCCGCAAAGGTCTTCTTCTTCCGCACGCTCGCCGAGACGGCCACCGGATACCAGAAGTCAGGGTGGATCCCGGTGCGCCTCAGGTCAGCCACCGCACCGGCTTTCTCGGTACTGACTTGATCCGGCAGCTCGTCCGGGCCCGCCGCCGATCCGGCTGCGATTGTCTCAGTCATGCGCCCTCCCCTGCGATCATGGCTCCCAGTTGTCCAGAGAGCCGCGCGAGCCCCTTGATACGGCGCTTTCGAGTCGGCCCGCACCCCATACCCGCGACCCAGGCGCCTCATGGTACGGCTGTGCCCATTGATACCCAGTCCGCCGCTCCGTCGCGCAGCCGAAACGTCATTCATCGCGTTCCAGCTGGCCCCGGCGCCAGGGCCGTCGTCAGTCCGCGGCGGGATGCAGTGTGGCCGCGGTCGCCTCGCCCAGCTCGGTCGATAGCTTCATGAGGGCCGCCTGGACCTGGGCGGCCTCCGACTCGACGGCGGCGAGTTTCGCCGCGGCCTGGTCGGAGGCCTGCCGCAGCAGGTCAGCGGCCTCCTTCTTCGCATCCGCCAGCGACGCGGCCGCCTGGGCGCGGGCCTCGTTCCGTATCTCGGTCGCATGCGCGTTGGCTTCCGAGACAATCCAGCCGGCCAGCTCGACCGAGCTCGCGTCCCAGAGTGGCTCCTGGCCTCCGGGCCAGCTCGGGTAGTCGTCCTCGCGCAGCGCCGCCTCAGCGGCGGCCCAGCGCGGATCCGGCCGGCCCGGCCAGCTCGGGTGATCGGGGTGCAGGGCCCCCGGACCCGGCCGACCGGGCCAGCTCGGATAGTCATCGGCGTGCCCGGCGGCACTGCCCGTGGCCCGCGGCGCACCGGCGGGCGCCGGGTCGGCAGGCGCCGGCTGACCGGCGGGCTTCGAGTGACCGGCGGCGGCCCGTGGCGGGGGGCTCATCCAGGGGTCGCCGCCGGTCCAGCGGCCGCCGTCGGCGGCCGGTCCGGGCGGATTCGCGGGGGAGGGGATCCGTCCGGTATCAGGGGCCCGCCGGGCCCTGGAGTGCGCACTCTGCCGCTGGCGGCGGACGTGGCGCAGATGGCGGTAGGCGAAGGTCAGCGTGCTGACCGCGATGACGATCAGCACCCCGTTCACGATCATCTGGTCGCCGAGCATCCGCTCGAGAAGCCCATGACCGCTCATTTTCTCCGCCTGGAAGACGCTGATTATGGGTGCGAGGAAGCCGGCTGAGCTAGCCGGACCGAGGATCCCGAGGCGCGATTTCGCCTGCTCGCCGACCTGTCGCGTCTGTCCAGGCCCAAGCGCGACTTTCTCCGGACGGGTCGCCACCGCTGTTTCTGAGATGTTTATAACACGGCCATCCGACCCTGTCCGGCCGGTAATAAGTTGTTAAGAACCTGGCATCCGCGCTGGTCGGGCCGGGTCACCAGCCCTCGGCCAGCACCCGGTCGAGCGCGTCGGCGAAGAAGTCCGCGCCCGCGACGTCCAGGCACAGCGGCGGCTTGATCTTCAGCACGCACATCCGGTCGCTGGTGGGCTGGATGATCACGCCGAGCTCGAGCATCCGGTCGCAGATGGCCATGGTCTCCTCGGTGGCGGGCTCGAGCGTGCCACGGTCCCGGACGAACTCCACCCCGAGGTACAGGCCGGACCCGTGCACGGCCCCGATCAATGAGTGCCGAACGGCCAGGTCCTCCAGCCTCGCCTTCAGGTGCGCGCCGACCCGGGCGGCGTTGGCCTGCAGTCCCTCGTCCCTGATCACGTCGAGCACGGTCAGCCCGGCGACGCTGGCGACCGGGCTGCCGCCGGTCGAGGAGAAGAAGTACCCCGCGTCGCGGTACCGCTCCGCGATCGCCCGGGAGGTGACGACCGCGCCGAGCGGGTACCCGTTGCCCGTGGCCTTGGCCACCGTGACCACGTCCGGCACCACGCCCTGCTGCTCGAAGCCCCAGAACCAGCGGCCGAGGCGTCCGTAGCCGACCTGGATCTCGTCCGCGATGGCGAGCCCGCCGTGCCGCCTGACCTCGGCGTAGACCGCGGCCAGGTAGCCGTCGGGGAGCGGCATGCCGCCGGCGTTGCCGTAGAAGGGCTCGGCCAGGAAGGCCGCGGGCGGGCGGCCGCGGCCCGCGAGCTCGCCGATGGCCAGGACCGCGTCGGCGGAGTACCGAACGGACTCCGATCCGCGGTACCGGCCCCGGTAGGAGTTCGGCGCGTCGACGGCGTGCACCCAGGGCGGGCGCGTGCTCAGCGCGTTCGGGTTGTCCGCGGTGGAGGTCGACACGGCGTCCGACGCGTACGTCCAGCCGTGATACGCCTCCCGTACCGCCACCACGTCCCGGTGCCCGGTGGCCACCAGGGCCAGCCGCAGGGCCAGGTCGACCGCCTCGGACCCCGAGTTGACACCGAACACGGTGTCCAAGGGCGCGGGCAGCAGGCCGGCCAGCCGCTCGGAGAACTCCACCACCGAGGCGTAGTTGAACCGGGAGTTGGTGTTCAGCCGCCGCAGCTGCCGGGCCACCGCGGCCTCCACCCGCGGGTGCGAGTGGCCGAGCACGGCCACGTTGTTCACCATGTCCAGGTACGCCCGGCCGTCGGTGGCGGCCAGGTGATGCCGCCAGCCCCGCTCGATCCGCGGCGGGTCGGCGTAGTAGTGCTCCTGCACCGCGGCGAACGACGCCGCCCTGCGCTTCAGCAAGTCCCCCTCACCAGGCCGCGCAGCGGTCGGCAATCCCAGCCGCGGCCCCGGGTCCGCGACGAGAGACAGCCATCCGGCCGCGTACTCCGGCCGGACCAGAGGCGGCACCGCGGGCGCGCCGGGCACCGGCAGGCTCACGTGCACCCGGTTCCCTTCGCCGGTCACCGTGAGCCCGGCCGGAAACTCCACCGGGGCGGCCGTCCACAGGTCGATCCCGGTCGCGACGGTGGCGGGGGAGTGGCCGGCGAGCACCCGCGACGCGGTCAGCCGCGCCTCGCCGAACCGGGTGGCCACGGCGTCGTACCCCTCGGCCAGCAACCCCTCCGCGAGCCGGTCCTCCAGCCCTGGCTCCAGCCACGCCCCCGCGTCCACCGCGTCGGACGGCGCGGACAGGTCCAGCACCGCGCAGCGCCCCAGATCCACCACCACGCCGGACGGGGCCCTTGACGTCGGCAACGGCTCGCCGCCCAGGTCGAGTTCGGCCAGGATCAGGCCCGTCATCACCTCGGACGGCACCGACATCGCCCGCTCGAACAGGCGCCGCTCGTGCTCCAGCGCGCCGGTCACGTAGTCGTTGACGCCGTCGATGGCGGCCTGCTGCTCGCCGCTGACCACCAGCACGGCGGCGCGCAGCACGACCAGCGGCCACAGCGCCGCGGCCTCCGCGGCGGACAGCGGCCTGAGCTCACTGAACGCGCGCACCGCGGGCAGCACCGAGCAGGGTTCGGCCCCGGCGTGCCGCAGCACCGAGGTGATCGCCACGGCCAGCTCGCCGACAGCCCACGAGCTGGCCAGATCGCCGAAGTCGATGATCCCGTCCGGCGTCCGCAGCCCTCGCTCGAGGCGGCAGACCACGTTGTCGTCGGTCACGTCGCCGTGCACCGCCTGCCACGGCAGCCGCCCGGCCAGCGGCTCCACCCGGCTCCAGGCCGCACGAGCCGTGGCCGTCACCCGGCCTCGCAGGTCTTCGTCCCGCACGTGCCCGGCCAGCGCGTCCACCACGCGCAGCGCGTGCCGCAGGTCCCACTGCAGCACCCGGTCCAGGCCCGGGTGCTCGAAGCTGCGCAGCGCCAGGCTCACCTGCCCGGCCACCGTGCCCAGGCCGGCGACGACCCGCGGCGACAGGTAGCCTCCCGCGCCCGCGAGCGTCCCGCCGGGCAGAAAGCGCAGCACCCGGGCCAGGGCCCTGCTCCCGTCGACTGGGCCTCCGTCGACGGGCACCTCGGCCGGTCCGTGCGTCACGGTCGCGACCCGCAGATCCGGGCACGCCGCCGCGATATGCGCGGCCGCGGCGTCCTGCGCGTCGATCTCGGCCGCGCTGAACGCCGGGTTCGCGATCTTCAGCACGCCGAGCACGCTGCCGCCGTCGGCTAGCAGGAAATTGCTGTCCTGCTGGCTGCCCAGCGGCTGCGCCTGCACCGTGAGGCCGAGCAAAGCCGCGACCCGTTCGGCCTGAAGGATCGTCACCTGCGGAACCGGCAGCCCGCCGTGCCGGAAGAAATCAACCCCGGCCACCTCAGGGGACGAAGACAACCCGGCCTACCGTGCCTCCGTCGGCCAGCCGCTGCACCCCGGTCGGCACCTCGTCCAGCCCGAGCCGCTCGCTGACCAGCGGCCGGATGGCGCCGTCCGCCACCATCTTGGTCAGCTGGGCGTGGCAGTCCTGGATCAGCTGGGGGTTCTTGCTCTGGTACAGGCCCCAGTGCAGGCCCACGATCGAGTAGTTCTTGACGAGCGCGTGGTTCAGCGCGGCCGACTGGATCTGGCCGCCGGCGAAGCCGATGATCAGGATCCGGCCCTCGAACGCGATGCACTTGGTGGAGCGGGCGTACGTGTCGCCGCCGACCGGGTCGTAGACCACGTCGGCGCCGCGCCCCTCGGTGACCTCCTTGACCACCTCGACGAAGTCCTGGGTGTTCCGGTCGATCACCACGTCCGCGCCGAGTAGGCGGGCCACCTCGGCCTTCTCCTCGCCGCCGGCCACCCCGATGACCCGGGCCCCGGCCGCCTTGCCCAGCTGGACCGCGCCGCTGCCGACGCCGCCCGCGGCCGCGTGCACCAGCAGGGTCTCGCCGGCCGCCAGCCGGGCCCGCCGGTGCAGCCCGAACCACCCGGTCTGGTACGCGATGAAGAACGCGCCCGCCTCGGCGTCGTCCAGGCCGGGCGGGGCGGGCAGCGCGCTGGCCGCGTTCATCAGCGTCAGCTCGGCGAAGGCGCCGCCGATGGCGCCGCCGATGAGCCGGTCGCCGGGCGCGATCCCGGTCACCCCAGGGCCGGCCGCCACGACCTCGCCGCACAGCTCGACGCCCGGGGTGAACGGCAGCGGCGGGCGGACCTGGTAGCCGCCGCGGCACATGAGCACGTCGGGGAAGTTCGCCGCGGCGCCGACCACCCGCACCAGCACCTGGCCCGGGCCGGGCACCGGGTCGGGGACCTCGGCCAGCGTCAGCACGTCCCGCGGCTCGCCCAGCTCGGGCACCTGCCAAGCCCTCATGCCATCCCTCGCTCAACCTCTTCGATCCGCTGCTGCATCCGGTTCATCCCGGCTAGCCACCGGTCCGCGTCCGTGGCCCGGCCCTGGTAGTACCCGGCCACCTCCGGGTGCGGCAGGATCAGGAACCTGCCCGCCGCCATGCCCTCGAGCAGCGCCTCGGCGACCTGCTCGGGCTCGATCGCCGCGGCCTGCAGCACCACCTTCCCGGCCTCGCCGGACTGGGCCAGCATGTTCGTGCGCACCCCCTGCGGGCAGATGCAGTGCACCACCAGGCCGCGGTGCGCGTAGGTGGCGGCGAGCCACTCGGCGTAGGACTCGGCGGCGTGCTTGGTCACCGAGTAGGTGGCCGTGCCCAGCATGGTGAGCAGGCCGGCCGCTGACGCGGTCACCACGAAGCAGCCGCGGCCGCGCTCCAGCCAGGCCGGCAGCAGCTCACGCGACGCCCGCACGTGCGCCATCAGGTTGACGTCCCAGGACTGCTGCCACGCCTCGTCCGGCGCGTCCGGCCCGGCGCCGATCGCGACGCCGGCGTTGGAGCAGTAGATGTCGATCTCGTTGAGGTACTCCCGGGCGGCGTCGACGAGGTCATGCACGCCTCGCGCGGTCGACACGTCGCCGGGCGCCGGGTACCCGCCAATCTCCTTGGCCACCGCCGTGGCTGCCTCGAAGTTCAGGTCGTTGACCACCACCCGGGCGCCCGCCCCGGCCAGCCCGCGGGCCAGCGCCCGCCCGATCCCCGCGCCCGCGCCGGTGACGACCGCCCCGGCTCCTGCGATTTCTATAGCCACGCCCGCAGGTTACCGCGACGTAGATCATCCGATAAAGGCCGTCCCCCGAAGCAGCCGCACAGGCCGCAACAATCCCTCCCGCCCCTCCCATACCACGCGTGCGCGGGATCTAGTATGTACGGGCGGGGCGAGCCCCGGCGGTGGGTGCAGCGATCCGCAATGATGCGAGGGAGTGCTATCGGCGTTGGTGGTTCCGGCCGCCTCTGGGTCCGCGGGCAGAGCTGTAAGCTCACCGGTTGCCGGGCATCGGCTTCGGCTGGCTCCTGGACGGCGAGACCGTGGCCTACGGCGGGGCCGGCTTCGAGGCCGCCGCGACGCTGGGCAGCCGCGTCCGCGACCTGCGGACCCACGTCGTGCTCGCGAGCCGGGCGGTGACCGCCGAGCCCGCCGCGACGCGTGACGCCCCGCCATCTGAGGTAGGGCCGCCGCTGGCCAGCACGACCCCGGCCAGCGCGATCGCCCCGCCGATCAGCTCGGCCGGCCCGGGGATCTCGCCCAGCCAGACCAGCGAGATCCCGATCGCGGCGGCCGGCACCAGGTAGAGGCTGACGGTGACCCGCCCGACGTCCGTCCGCGCCATGGCGTAGGCCCACAGCACGAAGCCGGCCGCGGACGGCGCCAGGCCGAGGAAGACCGCCGAGCCGACGGCCGGCCCGCCCGCGTGCGGGAGGGTCCGCAGCAGCGACCCGGTCCACGGGAGGACAAACACGGTGCCGGCCCACATCGCGTAGGCGGTCACCTCGAAGCCGGTGTACCGGGCCAGCAGCGGCTTCTGCGCGGTGTGGAAGATCGCCTGGAGTACCGCCGCGGCCAGCACGATCAGCGCCGACGTGCCGAACCCGAGCCCGTGCGAGGCGGCGATCAGCGCGGTGCCGGCCAGCGCCACCGCGCTGCCGGCCCAGCGCCGGCGGGTCGCGCGCTCGCCCAGGAACGCCACCGCCAGCAGGCTGGCGTATACCGGCGCGGTCGCCACCAGCAGGCTGGCCGTGCCCGCGGGCACCACCCGCTCCCCGGCGTTGAGCAGCAGCTGGTACCCGGTCATCCCGGCCAGCCCGCACAGCGCGATCAGCGGCAGGTCCCTTAGCTGAGGCCGGCGGACTCCCATCAGCGGGGCGAGCACGGCCAGCGCGGCCGACGCGACCGCCAGCCGGGCCACGGCCAGGCCAGCGGGCCCGAGCCCGCGGACCGCGACGGTGATGGCCGGGAACGCGCTGGCCCACAGCAGCACCGTTCCCGCGGCGGCAAAGGCGGCTGGCTTGGTGTTCATGGTTCCAGTCTCGCCCGGCCATCGCTTAAGGTCCAGTTACAAAAAGTCTTATGACTGATAAGCTTTGCTTCATGCTTGATGTGCGCAGGCTCCGGGTCCTGCACGCCGTCAGCGCGTACGGGTCGGTGACCGCGGCCGCCGCCGCGCTCGGCTACTCGGCCCCCGCCGTATCCCAGCAGCTCGCCGCGCTGGAACGCGAGGTCGGGATGAGATTGACCGAACGGGCCGGGCGGGGGGTCGAGCTCACCCCGGCCGCGCAGATCCTGGTGGGACACACCGACGCGCTGCTCGCCCGGCTGGACGCTGCCGAGGCCGACCTGGCCGCACTGCGCGACCAG
>Ga0081540_1000795_pt2 | contig 19763 bp, 23 predicted proteins | sample TabmetS2T1R1_FD_71024 | JGI IMG/M metagenome (GOLD analysis project Ga0081540, IMG submission 71024) | Tabebuia heterophylla rhizosphere microbial communities from the University of Puerto Rico - S2T1R1 | ecosystem: Host-associated > Plants > Roots > Rhizosphere ... | reverse complement strand
CGGATCGTTGGCCATCGCCGGGTCCTCGCCCTGCAGCGTGTATGCCGCCGACAAGATGCCTTCGGCATTCTGGAAGCCCGCCGGCTGCATCACCGCCGAGATCGAACTGGACACCGTCGAGATGATATGGACCGGCTTCCAGCCGACGTCAGCCACGCGCTTGATCGCCATCGCGGTGAATTTCGGCGTGGCCACATCGAAGAAGATATCGGCGCCGGAGGCCTTGAGCCTGGCAATCTGCGGATCGATCGTGGCGTCCGTGACCTTATACGGAGCCTCGGCCACGATCGGGATCTTGCCACCAAGTCCGTCCTTCAGGCCCTTGACATAGTCCTTGCCGAAGGCGTCGTCCTGATAAAGGATCGCGATCTTGCTGCGCGGATGGTTCTCCAGCAGGTATTCCGCATAGATGTGGCTTTCGGCCTGATAGCTCGGCTGGAAACCCGTGGTCCACGGAAAGTCGCGTGGCCGGTCCCACATCGTGGCGCCGGAAGCGACGAAAAGTTGCGGGATCTTGTTGGCATTCAGATAGGGCTGCACGGTCGCCATCGGGTCGGTGCCAAGCCCCGCATAGGTGAACAGGACCTTGTCCTCCTCGACGAGCTTGCGCGTCAGCTCCAGCGTCTTGGCGGGATTGTAGCCGTCGTCGTAGGAGATGAACTTGATCTTGCGGCCGTTGATGCCGCCTTCGGCGTTGATCTTGTCAAAATAGGCAGCGATCACTTTGCCGATGACGCCGTAGGCAGCCGCAGGCCCGCTGTAGGGCATGGTGTTGCCGATGCGGATCTCGAAGTCGCCGGGTCCCGCCGCAAAGGCGCGCTCCATTTCCAGCGGCCACGCCATGGCCGCAAGCGCCAGAGCTGCCGCAATGCCGTGTCTCGGCTTGCCGCAAAACCTCCGCGCCGCGTTGATGTTATGAGTGCAAGGTGTGAGTTGTTCGCTACTCCGATAAATGTCGGCGATCGCCCGCATCGCGCTTCCCCTCAGCTTGTTTGTTCTTGCTTCCAGAGAGAGCGTAGCGTCTCAATGCTACTCGCCGACATTGTGTCGCAATCGGATTGATTCTGTGTCGCGCTGCCGCCTTTCCCGTGCTCGGTTCGTGAAGGAATCTCGCCGCACGGAATTACTGGCGTCCGATTTGCCTGCGATCCCGATTTCGTGAAGAGGTTTCGTCGCCCCGGGTTCCGACGAAGTACGGGCTGCTGCCGACGAATTTGTTTCGGGCGCGCTCCGAAGGAACTCACGCGGCGAAACCAGCAATTCCGCAACAACACCATTTTCGCCTTGCCACAGCAAACTCCTGAAACAGGACCCGCGCATGATGACGGGATCGATTCACGAGATCGTTTTTGCGAACAAGGAGATTACGATGCGTAAGCTGTTCTTTTCGATTGGAGCAATCGTAGCGGCCGCTACGGCGATATTTGTCTGGTCGCACACGATGCTGTCCCCCACGCAAGCAAGCTACGTTTCGTCGATCAATCCAACCGAATTGTTGGCGAGCTACACAGGTCCTCTTCCCGTCGAAAACTGGGATGCATTTTAACGCGAATCCTTCGTCCTCCTCCCCGACTTGAAAACTTAGCCCCGGTATCCGCCGGGGCTTTTTCTTGTCCGGGCATTCGACGCGGTCTCACCGCATCGTCGCAAGCTGCACCGCGAGCGCGCAGGCGCGGTCGTATTCGTCGAGATTGATCCACTCGTCGATGGTATGCGGCTCGTTCTGCCCTGCGCCAAACGTCACCGTGGGAACACCGTGGCGGACCATCCAGTTCGCATCCAGCCCGCCGCTGGCGGCGCGGATGTTCGGTGTTGCGCCGATCTCCGATACCGCCTCCATCGCGCGTTTGACCACGGGCAGGTTCTCCTTCATGCGGAACGGATAATAGTCGGTCTCGGCCTTGAACTTGACCTTGCCCGTCTTGCCATCGCTGTTCTTGACGCGCTTGGCGGCCTTCTCGAACGCCGCCTTGTAGGCTTTCGTAATCTCCTTGAAGAATTTGCTGTCGTGGCTGCGGCTTTCGCCGCGCACATGCACATAGTCGGTGACAACATTGGTGGCGTCGCCCGCCGGCCGCCCCTCGCCGCCGGTGACGGGGCCGACATTGCTGGTGCCGGCCCGCTTGCCCTTCACCACCTTGCCGAACCAGCCGCCGGCCTTCACCTCGGCAAGCGCCAGCGCCAGGATCATGGTCGACGAGATGCCGCGCTCGGGTGCGACGCCGGCGTGCGAGGCGCGGCCGAAAATCTCGACCTGCCAGCGATCGGCGCCGACCGCGCCGATCGTGACATTGGAGGCAACGCCGCCGTCATAGTTGAAGGCCATCACGGGCGAGCCGAGCTCGGCGGTCTTGACGTGGCGCGCGCCATAAAGCCCGCTCTCCTCGCGCACGCAGAACAGAAGCGTAATCGGCGGATGATCGAGCTGGTGCTTCTCAAGCTCGGCCGCCAGCGTCACGAGCACGCCGCAGCCGCAGCGGTTGTCGCCACCGAGCGCGGTCTTGGCGTCGTTGACAATCTTGCGGCCGGCCAGTTTTGGCTTGGCGCCTGCGCAAAGCGGCACCGTGTCCATGTGGGTCATGAACAGTATCCGCGGCTGGTTGTGCATCGCGCCGCGGCCGGGCAGATCGACGATGAGATTGCCGGTCTCGGTCGGCACGGGAATGCGCGTGTTGGCGTCATCAAGGCGTATCGCCTCATCAGGCACGCCGCTTTCCGTTAGCGCCGCGCGGAGCTCGCGCCCGATCGCCGCCTCCTTTCCGGTCACGCCCTCGATGGCGAGGAAGCGCATGAGGCGGTCAGTGGCGGCGTGGGTGTCGACGGGCATGGGGAATTCCTTGATGGGGCTTGCGGTGTGCGTGAGCATCGTTCGAGAGGCGCCGCTGCGCAAGTCATCAAGACGAGATGGGAGCATGCGGGGCCGTAGCCGGCGGCCGCGGGCCCGCTCCGCGCAGGAGGACGATTGGGGTCGCCTAAGAAATAACACCGAACCGATCGCCGACGAACTCACTGAGTTGAGCACTGCGCGCAATGCGCTGCCTTCCCCGCTGAAACCTACCCAACCGGGTAGTCGGTTCTCACGCACATTTGCGTTAAGAAGTGCCACGGTCGGCACCAGTATGTCGGCACTTGCATGATGCTATGCTTTTGACGCAATCCAAGACCACCTTGCAGGCTGATTGTCTTGCAACCCCCGACCAGGGGCGTTCCCGATGAAATTGACAGTCGACGGCAAGCCATATGACGTAGACGTCGAACCTGAGATGCCGCTTCTCTGGGTTCTTCGGGATGAGCTCGGCATCACCGGTCCAAAATACGGTTGCGGCATTGCCCAGTGCGGCGCGTGCACCGTGCATATCGACGGCCTGCCGGCTCGCGCATGCTCGATTCCGGTCAGAGAAGTAGCGGGCAAGATCACGACCATCGAGGGATTGGGCCAGCCGGGCGTGCCGCATCCGGTTCAGTTGGCCTGGATCGAGCACCAGGTCGCGCAATGCGGCTATTGCCAGTCCGGCCAGATCATGTCCGCCGCGGCGCTGCTGGCAATCAATCCGAATCCGACCGACGCCGATATCGACGATGTCATGAGCGCCAATCTCTGCCGCTGCGGCACCTATCCGCGGATAAGAGCTGCGATCAAGACCGCGGCGAGCCGGCTGAGGGGAGCGTGACATGGGCCGCATCGGAACAATCGCGCGGCGCACATTCCTGATCGGGTCGGCCGCAATCGCAGGCGGCGTGGCCTTTGGCGCTTACGCCTACAAGAAGGCCATGCCGAACCCGCTGCTTGACGAGCTTGCCGCCGGCGAAGCGGCAATCACGCCCTATGTCAAGATCGACGCCAAGGGCGTAACCTTGATCGCCCCGCGCGCCGACGTCGGCCAGGGCACACGTTCGGTGCAGGCGTATCTGCTCGCCGAGGAGCTTGATGTCGATCCGCACCAGGTGCGGCTCGATCCGGGTCCACCGGGCAAGGCCTATTACAACGGCAAGGTTCTGGAGGACAGTTTCCCGATTCCCGCCACCAACGACGACGAGGTTGCGCGCACCCTACGCGGCTCGACCGAAATTCTCGCCCGCCTTACCGGCCTGCAGATCACTGGCGGGTCGTCTACCGTGCCCGACGGCTTTGAGAAGCTGCGGATGGCCGGCGCGGTCGCGCGCGAGACGCTGAAGGAAGCGGCATCGAGAAAGAGCGGGGTGGCGCGGCGCGAATTGAAGACCCGCGACGGGGCCGTGCTCCTTCCGGATGGAACGACTATTCCCTACGCGGCGCTAGCTTCGATCGCAGCGACCATTCCGCCCGTGACCGACGTTGCGCTGCGGCCGGAAAGCGAGTGGCGCTACGTGGGCAAGAAGCTGCAGCGCACCGACATTGTGGCGAAATCGACGGGGACGCAGACCTATGGCATCGACATCCGGATGGAGCGGATGCTCTATGCCACCGTTCGCGCCAACCCGGGCATCGGCGGCAAGGTCAAGCGTTACGACGCAGGCGCGGCCGAGAAAATGCGCGGCGTCAAACGAATCGTACCCATCACAAGTGGCGTCGGTGTGATCGCAGACAATACCTGGCGCGCGTTCCAGGCCGCGGCCGCGATCGACATCGAATGGGACGCCCCCGATTATCCGGCGAGTTCAGCGGAAATGTGGGGGAGGCTGGAGAATTCCTTTACCAGCGCGCATAGGGACGGCCGATTCAAGAACGAGGGCAATGTCGAGGCCGCATTGGCGGCCGGTGGAACGGTGGTCGAGGCGGAATATCGTGTTCCCTATCTTGCGCATGCGCCGATGGAGCCGTTGAACGCGGTCGTTCTCTACACGGGCGATCGCCTCGACATCTGGACGGGAACGCAAATTCCCCGCTTTATCCAGACCCACGCGGCAAAGCTCGCCAAGCTCGCGGAAGACAACGTCCATGTCCACGCGCAGATGGTCGGTGGAAGTTTTGGCCTCCGTCTGGAAGACACCTACGCCCTGCAGGCCGTTGAGCTCGGGATGGCGATGAAAGGCGTCCCGGTCAAAATGACCTGGAGTCGCGAGGAGGACATGACGCATGATTATCCGCGACCCATGCAGATCAGTCGCGCGAAGGGAACGGTTAGGGACGGCAAGGTCGAGAGCTACGACCTGAGCATTGCCTGCCAATCGGTTACGACGTCGTGGCTCGGCCGCTTGATGATGGCCCCGCCCGGTCCCGACATCACGATCGTCGCCGGCGCCTGGGATCAACCTTTTGCCATTCCGAATTATCGCGTCACCGGCTATCGCGCCAAGGAGATGGTTCCGGTCAGCACGTGGCGATCGGTCGGCGCGTCGGGGAACGGATTCCTGCACGCTGCTTTTCTCGACGAACTCATCCATGCGGCCGGAGCGGACCCGATGTCGGAACTGATCCGGCTGTGTCATCACGACGTGTCGCGGAAGGTTTTGGAGACGCTGCGCGACCTGTCGGGGTGGAACGGCTCGCGCATCGATGCGACGCGCGCGCGGGGGGTCGCCTTCACGCTGTCCTTCGGCGTGCCGGTCGCGGAAGTAGTCGAGGTCAACAACACGCCGCAAGGAATCAAGATCGAGAAGGTCTATGTGGTTTGCGACGTCGGCCGGATCGTCGATCCCATAAATTTCGAATCGCAATTGATGGGCGGCGCGATCTGGGGTCTCGGCCATGCCATGAACTGCGAATTGACCTACGAGAACTACGCGCCGCAACAGACCAATTACCACGCTTACGAAGGCATGCGCCTCTATCAGGCGCCGGAGATCGTGGTGAAGGGCCTGCAACTCGGCAGCCAGATACGAGGCATCGGCGAGCCGGCCGTGCCGCCGGCGGCGCCCGCGCTCGCCAACGCGATCTTCGCTGCCACCGGAAAACGCATCCGCGAGCTTCCGCTGAACAAGCAGATACGGTTTGTGTGAGGGAAAGCGGTGAAAACACGTCTCGCAATCGCGCTGCTTGCGCTGGCGCACCCTGCCAGCGCACAGGATTCCGGACCGGAAACCTGGCGTAAGATTCATGACGTGTTCAGCCACGCCCGCTGCGCCAATTGCCATGTCGGCAGCGATAACCGGCCGATGTGGTCCGAGCCGGGCCGGCTGTCGCCGCGGCCGCACGGCATGAACGTCAATGCCGGCGAAAGTCGGATTGGCGCGGAGACGCTTCCTTGCGGCAGCTGTCATGGCGAGACGAACGCCCAAATTGCACATGGACCGCCGGGGGCCGAAACCTGGCTGCTTCCGCCCGGCGAAATGCAGTGGTTTGGCAAGACAAGCGCGGAGATCTGCGCGCAGATCAAGGATCCCAAGCGCAATGGTGGACGCAGCATCGAAGCGATTGCGCAACATATCAGCGACGACAAACTGGTTCATTGGGGATGGGCGCCCGGCCCCGGACGCGCGCCCGCTCCCTACTCGCCCGAACAGCTGGCGTCCTTCCTTCGCCAATGGCAGGCGGACGGCGCGCCTTGCCCAAAGGAGTGACATGGAGCGGGTGAAGGGAATCGAACCCTCGTATTCAGCTTATTGGTGTTCGAACGCCTGGTCGAATTGACCTCACCTGGCGCACTCGCAGAGTGGGAAGCGCGATCCGACGCAATCGAACACTTGGCCGTCGTCACGCAGATGCTTCACGGCGTTGCGCAGACCGCCGCCGACATTCACCCGCAGGCTTTCGACGCTTTCCTCAATGAGGCGGTCGGCAACACCGCCCTGATGGAAGCGGATGTCGAGCGGGAAATATCGGAAGCCACTTAACCCCCAACATCGAAAGGACTGTTCCTATGAACGCGGCCTCTGCGGCCCAACAAGTTACCTCCGTGTTGCAGCCTGTAGTCGACTTCCGGATTTCCAGCGGTGAAGCGAAGGATCCGCGCAAGGCGCCGCCGGCACAAAAGCCTCTCCCAGCGGAATTGGCAAAAGCGCTGGGCCAGGCCGACCAGTCGTCAATCTTCGACAGTTCGAAGCCGAACGAGAGAAGGCCGGCGCCGCCGACGTGGCGGCGCTGGAAGCTTTCCGCGACGCCTGGGGCACGCCTGGCGGCGATCGACCGCACGCTCGCCAACCAAAAACGTTGCGGCGGCGCAGCCCGCGCCTCATGGTCTCTCGCTGAAGCGTCAATGACAAACCAGTTGGTTTGGATGGGTTGAAGTCGACCCCGAGCCGTATCGAATAGTGCATCCCTTAGGGACCGGGCTGCAGCCTTGCTGAGTGCAGACGATCTGACCGGAAGCCTGCGGTTTGGCAGGAGCTGCTGCCTCGGGTCTTGATCGCTCAACTTGCTCGCGCTTGGGCTTCAGCTCCTCACGCTTAGCAATTGGCTTCTTGGTCTCAACCTTCTCGCAAGCTCCGTCCTCGCTCAACTGATATCCGGCGCGGCAGGCGATTTTAACGCATCGGTCATCATCTGCTCGATAGCCACTCTCGCAGATCAGCGGACAGATGCGGCCGGTTTTGCCCTTCACAGCATCGAGTGCGTCCGCACTTGCTCCCTTCACGTCGAGCTTCATGCCCGCGTGCTTGTTGAAGAGGTCGAGCGCCTTTTGCGAGGCGGCGTTCCAGTTGCCGTCCACCGCACCGGTGTTGCAGCCGACACGGCGCAATTCGGATTGCAGTGCCCGGGGGAGATCGACAACGGCCTGTTCGGACTTGCCCGAAGGCGAAGGCAAGGCCGCGAGCTGTTCCTTGTTCTCTGTCGCCGCCTTTTCCGCTGCCAGCACCTGTTCCGCATGCTTGGCCTTCTCTGCGGCCATGCGGACCTTTTCCTGCTCCACGAGCCGCGCCTTCTCGGCCGCTGCGGCCTTCTCTTGCTCGATCTGCTTGGCCTTCTCGGCGGCGATGCGTGCCTCCTCCGCCGCCTTTGCGGCCGCAGCGGCCCTCGTTTGCTCTGCTTGCCTTGCACCTTCGGCCGCCAACTTCGCCCGCTCCTGCTCAGTCAGCCGCGCCTTCTCGGCCGCCGCGGTACGGGCTTCCTCGGCCGCAATCTTGTTCAACTGGCCCTTAGCCAGATCGGCATAAAACCCCGCCGGGTAGGTCCTTAGAAAGGCTTCCCACCCCTCTCGCGTGCCAAGTTGCAGCGACAATTCATAGTCCTTGCGGACAGAAGCTTGCGGATCGGCTTGAGGTCCCGTCGCGGCGACCGGCTTCGCCGGCACCAGCGGCACGTCATTACCACCGAGCGACCCGTAGATGAACGGCTCCTGCGCGTTCTTCGTGGTCCTCAACACATCATCCCGAACAAACCCGAAGGCTCTCCGAAGATCGAGACCCGGCTTGGGTAGATGTTCGACCAAGGCTGCCGCAAAAGGACTGTTCTTGGAGTCCCCATCCGAGGCGGTTGAACCAGCCTTCGCCGCGAACGCAATTACTGTATTCGGGCTGGACGGCTCTACCTTGGCCAAACCACGACCGATCGCACGCGCAGAAGTCGTGCGCTTCATCGTTTTTGCAAACGGGTTATCGCGGCAGGCATCCAATATTATGAGTCGTAACTGCTTCGCGGGCTCTACCGCTACCAGCACTCGATCAAGTGGGAAGGTTTCGTCAAATACGTCTGTGTCGGTTTCCAAGGTAGCATCAACGGGAATAAGATAATTGGTGCCTTCCACCTCGATGCCGTGCCCCGCATAATAGATCACTGCCACATCGGCATCGCGCGTCTTGTTGCCAAACTCCCGCAAAGCGCGACGCATTTCGACGACGCTTAGGTCTTCCCTCGAGTCAACCGTGTCGAAACCCGCGCTCTTCAGCATCGCGGTGACCACAGAAGCATCGTTAGCCGGGTTCTTCAGCCGGGCCACGCTCTTGTAGGCGGAATTGCCGATGACCAGCGCAACGCGCTTTTCGGCGAAGGCATTAGCGCCCGTTGAGGCCAAAACGGCCATTGCGTAGAGAAATGAACGAAACAGAATCATGCCAAACAAGCCCCGAGAGACAGCCTAGCTAGGCTAACGGCTTCTGAATAGTGAGAATTTAGCTGCGAGGCGCGTCAAAGTGATCTAGCGCCCATGAGTCGTCAGCGTCGTGCCGTCGTCCAGCACGATCGGCTCGTCAAAGCGCTTCGGCCAACCTTTACCCGTCATCGACCCGCGCCAATCCAGTCCCGCTTCATCACTAAGGAAGGCAAGCAGCCGAAGCCACCGTAGAAATACGGAGGCGGGCGCATAGGGCTAGTCCGAAAGATATGCGGGACTGTTCTGAAGATCGCGCGTGCTGGCAGGAAAAAACCGGATTGCAGGCAGTGAGTGGCAGCGTCGGTGATGGTGATGCTTCCCCGACAGTCGCCCGACCCGCAACAGCCCCCCAGGCCCCGCGGGTCGGGCTTTTTGTTGTGCGGGCCCGCAGCGCGCAAGTAAGGGCGCCCCAGTTCGCCTCTGCTTGACGCAGATCAAAATGACGGCCGGACCCGATTCCACGATAGCTGAATGGCGCGGATCGATTGGACGTATGCACTCTCCGTTGCCGCCACGCTAACCCTAGCTCCTCAGAATCCAATTCGTCCTGCTGCGCTCTAGCAAACGTCCTCGCGTCTCGCTTCGCAGTCCCGCTGTCTGCCAAGTCCGAGCGCAGTCGGCGCCCAGCAATGTCATCCCAATAGAAATACCGAGACGGTCGACCGTCTGGGAAGCGAACTTTGAAGCTGCCGCACAGAGCTACGAACCTAATTGCTTCGATCACGAAAGACGCGAGAGCGAAGCTTTGTTCGCGACGGTATTGTTCGATTTCTTCCTGGCTGTTCATAAACGGGGGCCCTCTTGTTTCAGCGAACAACTACCGAACAGTCATGTGCCGACCATGTCACACGGACTCGTTGGCAACATCGCGTAACCGATGACGGAGCGGATGGGAATCCTTGTAACTGCTACGCTTTTCGTTGATCGCCTCCGCAACAACGTGCGGCACACGGAATCACACGAAAATCAGCACTAACCTATTGAGATTGTTTGGAGCGGGTGAAGGGAATCGAACCCTCGTATTCAGCTTGGAAGGCTGCTGCTCTACCATTGAGCTACACCCGCGTCGTGAGTGACCTAACATGGCCCGCTGCGGGTCTCAACCGCCCTGCCCGTCGCAAAGAAGGCCCGTTTCAGCCCTGAGATTCCGGGTTCGGCCTACGGGCCGCCCCGGAATGACGCGGGGCAACCGGAGCCTTCGCGAGCCTTAACCTCGGCCGATTCGCCGCCTATATTGAAGTCTCCCTTAACAACGAAAGGAGGTGATCCAGTGTCTTATCTCAAGCGCTGTCACCTCGCTGGGATCGCCCGCTAGGCATTGACAGCCTGGCTTCGGGGCGCTCTCAGCCCTGGACCAGCGAGACAAGAGTTGGGGCGCGGCGGGAGATCTTCCGCCGCGCCTTTGTTTTGGAGTCATTCCGGGGCATCGCGCAGCGATGAACCCTGAAGGCAAAGAAACAGATAGGCCGCTGCGGTCATGGGGTTCGGCGATCGGAGGTGGCGCTCAGACGCCGCGGACTTGTGCAGCGCGCGGCGCGGTGCCGCTGCGGCGCTCGACGATGCGCTCGCCGCCATTGAAGGCCGAGCTGCCATAATAGCGATGATGGCGGGGAACATCGTGCCAGTCACCGCCGGCATCAGCCGAGCTAAGCCCGCGGGCGGTATCGCTGATGATGGTGCCTGACTTCCGCATGACCCTCTCCGCTTCCCGCATTGTTCCCGCGTTCTGGTCATCAGTCGTGCCTCGACTTCGCCACGTTCATGCCGCCTGCCCTGAAATCGTGTTTCAATTCGGTTTCGTGGCACGCGGACTGTCGGATTCAGCGCCACATCAGCGTCTTGCAAGCGGACGAATCGGAAAATGAAGAGGTAGCGATGCTCTATGCCATTCTTGCCTATCACGTGGAGGCCGAGGTCAATTCCTGGTCGGCCGAAGAAGATGCCGTACTGATGGCCAACCTGCGCAAAGCCCACGACCGGCTCAACCAGGTAGGCCGACTTGGCCCTGCAGCCCGGCTCGGCGGGACCAAAACGGCGCGCACGTTGCGCGGCGCCGGCGACGGCATGATGATCGACGGGCCGTTTGCCGAGACCAAGGAGCAACTGCTCGGCTTCTATGTCGTGGATTTTCCGGATGAGGACGCGGCAGAGGACGCCGTGCGCCATTTGCGCCGCGCCAATCCGAGCGCGGTCTATGAGGTGAGGCCGATCCGGCTGTTCATTCCAGGCGCCGCCTTCCCGGAGACTGCGGCCGAAAATTGACGCGGGCCGCGTTTTTCTCGCGCCCTGGTCAACGGGTTTAATCCTGCGGCGAACTTGCCAAGCCGGTTCCATCCGCCTAGCCTTTGCGTGGGCGCTCAGGGGTGGTGTGCAACCAGAACGCATCTTCGCCTGATCAAGGGCGATCACAATGAGCCGGAGGAATTTGATGGCTAATCCAATACGACGTCACGCTTCCCTTCTCGTCGCGGCATCCGCGGCAGTCGGGCTGCTCGCTGCAGCGCCGGCGCAAGCCGCGCCGCTGGCCCCAACCGGCGTGCTCAATGCGCAGGTGAACGACGCTACCGACGTCAGCGAAGTTGCCGTCGTCGTGCGCCGCGGTGCGTATGTCGGACCGCGCGGCGGCGTCTACCGCTATCGCGGCGCGGCCGTGGTGCGCCCGGGCGGCTGGGCGCGTCCCGGCTGGTATCGCTGGGGACCGGGCGGCGCGATCGCCGCCGGTGCGGCCATCGGCTTTGTCGCCGCCGCAGGCGCTGCCGCCTATGCGACAAGCCCGGCACCGGCGCCCGGCATGTGCTGGTACTACACCGATCCGTATCGCCGCTCAGGCTTCTGGGACTACTGCCAGTAACCGATCCGCGCAGCGGCGCCACGCAGCGGTGCGACAAAAAAGGCGGGAGGCGAAAGCCTTCCGCCTTTTTCGTTGCGACGCTTTTTATTGGAGCATGGTCTTGTCCGAAAACCGGTTCACACGTTGCGCCAACGCGGCCCTTCGGGTCGGGATCGTGCTCTACGGCAGAATTCCGTTGTGCTGCTTCCTCAGCAATCGCCGCAGCGCGTTGAACAGTAGCGCCAGCAGCGAGGCCGCCAACGCGACGACGGCGACAACGAGTTGCGCCAGCGACGAAATCAGGTCGAGCGCGACATCAGCCATTTCGAGATAAAAGAGGACCATGATCCCAACCAGGATCACGATCCCTGCGATGATGAGCCAGTCAAACATGGGTGCTTCTCCGCCGCCTTGGTCGCCCCTGCTGAGCCGGCGGTTCAACGGCGCTCGTGTCGCTTGAGCATGATCTCAGCGCAAACGCTTCGCGTTTGTCGCAGGGAAAACCGGTTCCTGCTGCGCTTACGCGCCGCTTCGGGTCGGAATCACATCTAGACCGCCTCCTCGCCCTGCGGCGCGGCCAGACGGCGCACCAGCACCGCCAGGAAGGCCAAGCACCAGAAATACTGCACATATTGCGGCACGATCGCCGCAATCACGGTGCCGGGCACGAACACCAGTACCGGAAAGATCGCGCCGGCGATATCGTGCCAGCTGTGCCTCCTGCAGAACCACCACAACAACGCGTTGAGCCCCGCGATGATGGTGAGATGGATTCCGTAGAGCACGGCGACCGCGCTTGATAGACGATAGTTGCCGTAGAGACCGTTGGTCACCGGCAGCAGGATGATCGAGAGCAGGAAGAATAGATTGAGGATCACGATGCCGCGGCCGGCCTCGGGTTGGCGCGCCAGCCGGCGGTGATGGCTGAACCAGAACAGGCCGGCGATGATGAAGGAGAGCACCAGCGCGGACAGCTTGCCGGCATAGAGGCGATAGAGATCGCCCCAGTCCGGCAGGCTCGCGAACGTGCCGGTCTTCGGCAGGTCGTAGGCCAATAGCGTCATCGCGACGCCGAAGATGGTGTTGGAGAGCGATTCCAGCCGCCGCATTTCGAAGAGATCGGGATGGGATGGAGTCATCGACAGGCACTTTCCTTCGCGGGCGCTCACTCACATATCTGCGAGCTTTTACAACGCCGCGACTGAAGCGCCAATTCGCGAAAGCCGCCAAGGGTTTCCGCGGAAGACTTTCAGATTAACAAAAATCCACTCATGCGCGGCGCGGAAGGCTGTCTGCCGTCAGTCGCGCATTCGCAAGCTCCTTCTCCGCACCTAACTCCTGGGCACCGGCGATCACCCATCGCCAACGCGCCACACGAACTCTTTGAACGACGTTGCCGTGGCCTCCAACGTCACGGAGACATCATCATGACCACGCTCAAAACCATTGCGGCAGCCGCCGCTCTAGCCGCCCTCACCGCAACGCCCGTGTTTGCGCAAGCCGCCATTCAGGAGCCGGGCCTGTTCGCGTTCTACCATCCCAATCTCGACGTGCTGAACGGTGGCGCGCCAACGCCGGCCGCAAGGAATGATCCGCGGGAGCAATGGCGCTTCACGAACGATTTACACCACGCGGGGACTCGCCGGGTACGCTGAGCAATTCCGTTCTCGACCCTCACAATCCACCGGCCGATGAGGGGGCGACTGGTTTACCAGCCCCCCGCACCGGTCGCCAATCAGGAGAAGCTCCATGAGCAAACAATCAGGCAAGCGCCATCGCTATGAAGTCGTGCATGGCGAAGACGCCGACTTCGTCGCCTATCAGCGCGATGCCGGCAACGGCCATTGGCAGACGGTTTCCAGCTGGATGATCCCGAGCGTAGAATATCGCTGATCGATCCTCCCAGACAGGAGACTCATCATGAGCACCCGAGCGATCGCAGAGTCCGTCGCGCAGAACCGGCGACAATTCCTGACCACGGCCGCAATGGGCATCGCTGCTGCAGGCGCAGCCCGTCTTTTTCCTTTGCGCCCGGCGGCGGCGGCAACGAATGATGCCATCCGTCCCTTCCGCATCGACATTCCCGAATCCGTGCTCGCCGACATGCGCGCGCGCATCAAGGCGACGCGATGGCCTGAGAAAGAAACTGTCGCTGACGATTCGCAGGGCGTGCCGCTGGCGACGATGCAGCAGCTCGCGCAATACTGGGCGACCGACTATGACTGGCGCAAGGTCGAGGCGCGGCTGAACGCGCTGCCGCAGTTCGTCACCGAGATCGATGGCGTCGACATCCACTTCATCCACGTTCGCTCGAAACATGAGGAGGCGCTGCCGCTGATCGTCACGCATGGCTGGCCCGGCTCGATCATCGAGCAGCTGAAGATCATCGATCCCCTCACCAATCCGACGGCGCATGGCGCCCCCGCTTCCGACGCCTTCCACCTGGTGATCCCGTCAATGCCCGGCTACGGATTTTCCGGCAAGCCGACCACGACCGGCTGGGATCCCGCGCGCATCGCGCGCGCCTGGGTCGTGCTGATGAAGCGCCTTGGCTACACGCGTTTCGTGGCGCAAGGCGGTGACTGGGGTTCGCCTGTCACGAACGAGATGGGCAAGCTGGCGCCGCCGGAATTGCTGGGCATTCACGTCAACCTGCCCGGCACCGTCCCGCCCGAGATATTTCGGGCAATCCAGGCTGGCGACCCCGCCCCGGCCGGACTTGCGGATGACGAGCGACGTGCTTTCGACGAGATCAAGATCGCATTCGGCAAGCGGCGCGCCTATGCGGCCTTCATGGCGACGCGCCCGCAAACGCTGTACGGGATCGCAGACTCGCCGGTCGGCCTTGCCGCCTGGATGATCGACCATGGCGACGGCTGGGGCCAGCCAGCTGTGCCGATCACCGCGGCCGTGCTGGGCCGCGCCGTCAACGGGCATTCGGCCGGCGCGCTGACGCGGGACGATGTGCTCGATGACATCACGCTTTACTGGGTGACGAACACGGGCGTTTCCTCGGGCCGTCTTTATTGGGAGAACAAGACCAACCTTTATCTTCCCGCTAATGTCTCGATTCCCGCCGCGGTGAGCGTGTTTCCCGGCGAGAATTATGAGGCGCCGCGGAGCTGGGCGGAGCGCGCCTATCACAAGCTGATCTACTACAACCGCGTGGCGGACGGCGGCCACTACGCGGCTTGGGAACAGCCAAAATTGTTTTCGGAGGAAGTCCGCGCGGGCTTCAGGCCACTGCGGAAGTAGATCTGAACTGTCCGGCAAAAGGAGGCAGAATTTCTCCCCGCTCTTGCGCCGCGTCGTATTCGTCGGCAAGTCTCCGCTTGGCGTGTGCTTCAATCTCCAAAGCGTCAGCCTGCGCACGATGGGCGGCGTTACTTGCGGTACAGCCTTGGAATAAATTTGCGGCACTGTGATAAACTGCACAGTCCCGCACGCAGATAGGGAGTCATGCTCTTGCGAAGCTGGGGGCATGATGATGAACGAGGACGAATTCATTAGGGGGCGCGTGAAAAGGCTACAGGAAATTGCCGCCGACGCTGACCCGTTTGTGAAAAAGCGCCTGCTTAGGCTCGCCGACGACTATGAGCGTAGGCTCGCACCTCCACGCCGGTCCGGTAAGCCGATAAACCGCGAAACGAAGATGTCACCTGAGCGCTAGCTGTGAAGTGGTTTCAGCGCGGGGCATTTGTAACTGCTCGGCCCGTCGTTTCCCCCTCTTGCGAACCTCGTGTTCCTTGCGTTCTGCGAAAACAACCGACGTGACCTAGGTCAATAGCCTAGTCGGCCGATGAACGATCGCGATTTAGGACACGCGAAAATCAGTAGATTCGGCAGAACTCCCGGCCGCATCAGAACGCACCATGAACGAAGGGCCATCAAAATACCTATAAGCAACTGAACCTTCGAAGCGCCTCTTCGACTTACCTCTAGAGAGGTTTCCCTATGCGGATATTCGAGGGCGTCGCGAAGCTGGAGACAGTCGCCTACACCGGCGGTGCATTAATTGCCCTGCTTATGATCGGCTTCGGCGCGGCCGTGGCAATCAATTAAGACGCACGGGCCGCGGCCCCTCAATCAGCGCTGCTACTCAGGTGCATGTTTGCGACACCAAGGCCGGGATTCTTGAATCCGTAGCCCGGGCTACATTGCACGCATGCGGCGACCGACCCCGTCAGACCGCAACACCGGCGGCCAATGCTGGGGGCAGGAATTGTTTTGCCGCCGCCGCATACGATTGCGATCCGTGTTGAACCTTTCCCGGCGTCACCCGACCAATCAACACTGGGGGGATTTCAGGCCCAGTATTTTCGTAGCGCCCGTGGACGAACATACTCCGTCCATGGGCGCTGCCACTTCTCAACAATGGGTAGGTGCAGCGGTTGGCGGTTTAGGCCCTGATCCCCACCAGTCCGCCAACTGGAGAAAACCCCGCACCAGCCCGCGGGGTTTTCTATTTTTCGGCTATAAGTGCCGCTACTGGCATGGCCTTGGGAAACGACCGTGAAGTAATGACTACGCAGCGAAATCGAACTGGTAACCGGCTTAGCAAACGCCCGGAATCGGCTACCGCCGGGAAACTTCCCGCTCGAAAATTTCCGATCCAACGAGCGATCCAAAAGCTGGAAGAGGAACTGCACGCCTTCAACGAGCGTATCGCCGAACTGGAAGACGAGAGACACAATAGCCGCGCGATGGAGGTATTGAAGGAAAACGCCTTGGACTTCGCCCGGCGGATCGATGAACTTCGCAGCGTCTTGGTCGAGCAAGCCAAGAAAACCAAGTCGTAGGCGGTCAATCAACGCGCGGACTACACAAGATTGGAAGCCGCCAACTGAGGCCTGCCGAGCCGTAGCACGCGGGACAACTACAGTCCGCCTTCACCCTGCAGGCTTCGGCGTGACAGCCTTCGCTCACTTCGCCACGAGAGAGTTGCACTGGCCTGCCGAGCCGTAGCTCGCGAAGCGAGCGCAAGTGAGGAGGAAATACGGTTGACAGTCCGCCTTCGCCCTTGCGGGCTTCGGCGAGACAGCCTTCGCTCGCTTCGCTACGAGAGAGTTGGGCTGGCCTGCCGAGCCGTAGCTCGCGAAGCGAGCGAAGGCTGGTGGGGGAGGCAGGACTCGAACCTGCGAAGTCATAAGACGGCTGATTTACAGTCAGCTCCCTTTGCCACTCGGGACACTCCCCCGTCCCAACAGCGTCAGCAAATCGTCCGCAAGACGTGGCGGCGGACAGAACCATCGATATGGCGCTGAGCCCGGCTCCAGTTACGGAAGCGCGGTCGGGCGCGTTTATGGGTAAGCGGACCCGCAAAGTCAACCGAGGGAAGCGGCTAAAACGGCGTTCAAACCGCTCCAAACGCGCCCAAATTGCCAGAATCCGGAACCCGTGACACAAGCCTTGAATGACCAATCGCGACAGCAAGCCGCCGTTCCGAAAGGGCGGCCCTAAGTCCTTCGAAAAGGGCCGGAAATCTGCCCCTCGCCCGGTCTGGCGGGAGCGCGATTCCGGCGGCAACGGACCGGCGATCCTCTATGGCTGGCACACGGTTTCAGCCGCGCTGGCCAACCCTCGGCGCAAGATCCGAAAACTGCTGCTGACCGAGAACGCCGCGCGGCGGCTGGCGGAGGAAAACATCGACACCCGCGTCACGCCCGAGATCGTCCGCCCCCAATTGATCGACCAGCGGCTGGGGCCGGACGCCGTGCACCAGGGCATGCTGGCGGAAGCCGATCCCCTGCCCTCGCCAGACATCGCGACCTTGAAGCAGGAAGGCATTGTGCTGGTGCTCGACCAGATCACCGACCCGCACAATGTCGGCGCGATCCTGCGCTCGGCGGCGGCCTTTGCGGTGAAGGCGATCGTCACAACCGCGCGGCACAGCCCGGAGGCGACCGGCGTGCTGGCGAAATCCGCCTCCGGCGCGCTGGAGCTGGTGCCGCTGGTGCTGGTGCAGAATCTGGCGCGCGCGCTGATTGCGCTCAACGAGCGCGGCTTCCTCACGGTCGGGCTCGACAGCGAGGGCAGCAACGATTTGTCCAAGGTGGAGTTGCGCGAGCCGCTTGCATTGGTGCTGGGCGCCGAAGGCAAGGGTCTGCGGCAATTGACGCGCGAGACCTGCGCCACCGTGGCGCGGCTCGACATGCCCGGCGAGATCAAGAGCCTCAACGTGTCGAACGCCGCAGTGCTGGCGCTGTATGTCGGCGCGAGCCGGCTCGGGTTGATGGGCAAATGAAAACGCCCGCTCGCGGTGCGAACGGGCGTTGTCTTTGATGAATTGAAGCTTAGTAGTGACGGCGCAGCACGGGGCGGCCGTAGTAGGACGGCCCGACGGCGCGATAGCCGTAGGCGCGCGGGCCAAAGTAGCGCGGACGCGCGACATAGCCGTAAGCATAGGGACGGGCATAGCTGCTCCAACCGGACACCGACGGCTCGTAATAAGTCGGCTGCGGCGCCCAGGCGCCCGGACCGGTGTAGGTCGGGCCCTGGTTGACGTAGTAGTACTGGGTGGTCGGCTCGGCGAGGCGCGCGGTGGCCCAGCCGCCGCAGGTGCTGCCGCAGCCATAACCATAGCCGTAGCTGAAGGCCGCCACAGGGGCGACATAGCTCGGCTGCACGCAGGGGCCATAGGAATAGCAGGGCGTGCCGCACGAATAGTAACCGCACGCCATTGCGGGCGCTGAGGCCATGACGGCAACTGCCGCTACAACTCCTGAAATCAAATGACGCATTACTGTCTCCTGTCGGGGTCTTCCCATTGGGCTTTGAATTAACGCGGAAGCGGGCGCGGCCGCGGGTGACGGCCATGCTGCCAGTCGTAATCGATCTGCGGCGCGACGATCACCGGCGGAGGATTGGCGGGGATCTCGAGCTGCGGGGTCGATTGCGCCGACCAGGAGCGGTAGTAGCTCTCTGCCTCCGGCGGCAGTCTGCGATTGGCGGGCGGCTCGATTTCGAGGCGGCCATAGCCGGGCAAGTGGCCCGCGCTGGGATAGTAGTGCCCGACATTCGGCACCGGATCGATGTAGCGGCCGCCGTAAACCGTGGGCTGCGGTTGTAGACGCTTTTCGAGACCCCAATCGCCTTCGACCACCGCATAGGATGCATCGACGCCATTGATGATCACGGGCACGCCCGGCCTTCCTGGAATCACGATCTCGAAGCCGCCGCCGGCCAAAGCCTGCGACATCATCGCCACCAAAAATGCCAGTGCTGCACCGAAGCGCATTCGCAAAAATCCCGCCTTTGTTTCGCCACAACCTAGTCGAATCCGCAGGCTGAAGAGTTAAGGCGGGGTGCGAAACTTCAGGTAAGCCTAACGCGTAAGGCTCCAGCCCAGCTCAAATGCCGGCGACTGCGATTAGGAAATGTTAACGCGGGTGCGGTGGCCCTACGCGAGGACGTTTTCGACCAATGTGACAAGCCCGATCGTGATCGTGACGGCGCCGACCGCCCCCTGCAGCGCGCGATTGGCCACCGTGAGGAATCGTGCGGAAACCGCAAGCGGAACGGCGATGACGGCGGATAGCGCGGCCATTCCGATCATCGAGCCGATGCCGAACAGCGCGACATAGCCGAGCCCGGCCGCAGGGCTGGAGGCTTGTGTCACCGCGAGCACCAAGAGCGCGGCGGAACCCGCCATGCCGTGCATCAACCCAACCAGCAGCGTGCGCCAGCGAAACCCATGTTCATGGATGTGAGCCGTTCGCGTATGCGGCAGCGAGTCGCCGGCATGGCTGTGCGCATGGAAGTGCACGGTGCCGTCGGCATGGCCGTGGCGATGAAAATGCACGCGGTCGCGCCACAGTCGCCACAGCACGTGTGCGCCAAGCCCAATCAGCATGATGCCGACGGCGCCCTCGATCGGCTTTGCCACGGTTTCGGGAATTGCGCGGCCGAGCAGAATGGCGACGCCGGCGAAGACGAACAGCGTCAGCGTGTGGCCGAGCCCCCAGGTCAGGCCATGCTTGACGATG
>Ga0081540_1001541_pt1 | contig 19779 bp, 20 predicted proteins | sample TabmetS2T1R1_FD_71024 | JGI IMG/M metagenome (GOLD analysis project Ga0081540, IMG submission 71024) | Tabebuia heterophylla rhizosphere microbial communities from the University of Puerto Rico - S2T1R1 | ecosystem: Host-associated > Plants > Roots > Rhizosphere ... | reverse complement strand
CTCGGCCCCCTTCCGCGCGGTCCCCAGCACGTAGGCCGGCTCGTTCTTCTTCCCCCGGTACGGGACCGGGGAGAGGTAGGGCGAGTCGGTCTCGACCAGCAGCCGGTCCAGCGGAGCGAAGCGCACCGCCTCTCCCAGCGGCTCGGTCTTCTTGTAGGTGACGACGCCGGAGATGGAGAGGTGGAAGCCGAGGTCCAGGTACGTCCGGGCCGCGGCGAGGTCCCCGGTGAAGCAGTGGATGACCCCGGCCGTCGGCTTCTCGCTCCGGAGGACGTCGGCGCACTCGGCATGGGCGTCGCGCACGTGCACCACCAGCGGCTTGGCCACCGCGGCAGAGAGCACGCACTGGCGCCGGAAGACCACGTCCTGCACGTCGCGTGGCGACCGGTCGTAATAGAAGTCCAGCCCCGCCTCGCCGACTGCGTGCACCTCGGGCTTCCGGCAGGTCTCCTCGAGGAAGGCAAAGTCGGCCTCGGTCGCCCGGGACGCCTCGTGAGGATGAATCCCGAGCGTCGCCGTCAGTCGGTCCGGGTGCTTCCCGGCGACCTCGAGCGCGTGCCCGAAGTCTCCCGGCGCGTGGAACTGGCCCACGACGACCGCGTGGACCACCCCGGCCGCGGCCATCCGCGAGAGCACCGCGGGGAGGTCCGGATACTCCCGCGGCTCGAGGTGACAGTGCCCGTCGACCAGGCGCATCACTTCACCGGGCTTCCCGGCGGGAGGTCCCCCGGGTCGACGAGCTTCAGCGACGCGCCGCCGCTCCCTGCTGCCAGCAGCATGCCCCGCGACTCGATGCCCCGGATCGCGCGCGGTTTGAGGTTCGCCACCACCACCACCTTCCGGCCCACCAGCGCCTCCGGGGCATAGGCCTCGGCGATGCCGGCGAGGATGGTCCGCGGGCTCCCCTCTCCGACGTCGACGCTCATCTTGAGCAGCTTGTCCGCCTTGGGGACGCGCTCCGCGGCCAGAATCTGGCCGACCCGGAGGGCCACCCGGGCGAAGGCGTCGATGTCGATCTCCTCGGGGGCGGCGTCCTTCGCCGGGGCGTCTCCCGTCGGTCGCGGCGGGCTGGCCGCCGATGACTTGCCGGAGACGGCCGCCATGCGGGCCACCTCCTCCGGCGGGACGAGGCGGTTCACCTGCGCCTCCTCCAGGCGCGGGAGCAGCGGCGCCGGCGTGCCGAGCGTGCGTCCCCGGGGGAGCAGCGGCACCCTGGCCGATTCCAGATCCGCGAAGGTCAGCGGAGGCGTCCCGAGCTGGGCGAAGAGCTTCTCGGTCACCGTCGGGACGATGGGCGTGAGGAACGCCGCCAGCAACGCGACCACGTCCGAGACGTCGGAGAGGTCGGCCCGTGCGACCTCGGGATCGGTCTTCACCTTCGCCCAGGGCGCGCGGGCCTGGAGGAACTGGTTCGCGGACTGGGAGACCTCGACGATGGTGCGGACCGCCGCGCGGAAGTCGAGCGCCTCGTAGGCGGCGACCACCTCGGGGATGCGCGCCAGCGACGCCTCGAGCAGCGCCTTCCCGGCCTCACCCGGCGCGGGCGCGAGCTTCCCTCCGAGCGGCCCGGTCAGGAGCGAGAGCGTCCGGTTCGCGAGGTTGCCGAAGTTGTTCACCAGCTCGCCGTTCACCCGCGCCCGGAACTCGGGCAGTGAGAGATCGAAGTCCTCCGGACCAGGAGCGAGGTTCGCGGCGAAGAAGTAGCGGAGGTAGGCCGGGTCGAACGCCTCGATCGCCGTCCGGGCGTTGATGAGCGTGCCCCGGGACTTCGACATCTTCTCGCCGTTGAGCGTCAGGTGGCCGTGGACGTGGAGCTTCGCCGGGAGCTTGAACTTCGCGACCTTGAGCACCGTCGGCCAGAACAGCGCGTGGAAGTAGACGATGTCCTTGCCGATGACGTGGCGGATCTCGGTGTCCGAGTCCTCGGCCCAGATGTCCATCGCCGAGCGGGCCTTCCCGGAGTCCTTCGCCCACTTCTCGGTCGCGGAGACGTAGCCGATGGGCGCGTCCAGCCAGACGTAGAAGAACTTGTCCTTCTCTCCCGGGATGGGGAAGCCGAAGTACGGGGCATCGCGGCTGATGTCCCAGTCTTGCAGGCCCTGGTCGAAGAAGGCCTGGAGCTGGTTGGCCACAGCGGGGTGGAGGAACCCGGGGCTCCGCACCTTTTCTTGTAACCAGGCCTGGTGCCGGGAGAGGGCGAAGAAGAGGTGCTCGCTCTCGCGCGTCACCGGCGTGGTGCCGCAGATGGCGCAGCGGGGGGAGATCAGCTCCTCGGGCCGGTAGGTCTTCCCGCACACCTCGCAGGCATCGCCATACTGGTCGGGGCTCTTGCAGTTCGGGCAGGTGCCGCGGACGAACCGGTCGGGGAGGAAGCGCTTGTCGACCTCGCAGTACGTCTGCCGGATCGGCCGACGGAGGATGTCTCCAGCCTCCTTCAGCCGACCGTAGATGAGCTCCGAGTAGTGCTCGTTCTCGGGGCTGTTGGTCGCGTGGAAGGTGTCCAGAGAGATGCCGAAGTCGCGGAAGTCCGCCCGGTGCTGCTCCCACATCCCGGCGACGAAGGCCTCCGGGCTCACGCCCTGCTTCGCCGCGCTCAGCTCGACGGGAGTCCCGTGCTGGTCGTCGGCGCAGACGAAGACGACCTGGTGCCCCGCCGAGCGCAGGTAACGGACCAGGACGTCACAGAGGACGTACTCGACCGTGTGGCCGAGGTGCAGGGGGCCGTTGGCGTACGGGAGGGCCGGGGTGACGAGGTACTTCTTCTTCGGCGGCATCGAGGCGTGGTGTCCGGGTGCAGCGAGGGGCCGGGCACTCTAGCGACTCGGGCCTGCTCCTGCACGGCTCGGTACCCCGCACCCCGAGGACGCTGATGTGGCGTCGCCCCGGCGCCGCTCGATGGGCTCAGGCCCGCGCTCGACTCGGCGAAGCACCGGACGACGCCGTCACTGGCCGTCGTCCGGCTCTCCCCGAGGACCACCACCACCGCCACGCCCCATTCCCCGGAGCGTCCTTGCGAGGGTCAGCGCGAGCTTCGCCTTCTTCTGCGGCGGCTGCCCCTGCGACAGCTGCTGGAAGAGCTTCTGGTCGACCGCGTGCACCTGGGTCCGCAGGTCGAGGATCTTCTGGATCGCGGAGTCCACCTGACCGTAGGCGGTGGTGTCCCCCTTGGCCGCCCGCCGGAGCACCTGCGCCTGGTCGGCCATCTGCTGGCGGAGCGGCGACCGCTGCGCGTCCCACTGGGCGATGGTCTGCCGCAGCTTCAGCGTCGCGGCGTCGTCCATCTGGAGCGCCTCGGAGATCTGGAGCGTGAGCATCATCTGCCCGCGCTGGTCCATCTGCTCGCGCTTCTCGGTGGCCGCCGGATCGTCCGCCTTCTTCGGAGGGGCTGCCTGGGCCGCACCCCCCAGCGTGAGCATTCCCAGCACCATCCAGGTCTTCATCGTGCGGCTCCTGTTCCGCTCATCCATCGATGTTCCCGAACAGCCCCTGGCCCTCGAGCGACAGCACGTCGTCCTCCAGCGAATCCTGACGGTCGTCGGCGCTGTCGGACGTCAGGTCGGGGAAGACGTCCGGAGAATCTCCGACGAACGCGTCGCTCCCCGGCGCCGCCGCGGTCTCCACCGGCTCGACCGCCGTGGCGCGGTGGTGCTGCGGCCGGCGGATGGAGACGGTGAGCACCGCCGCAGCCGCTGCCGCGAGGAGCACCGCCGGGACCTGCCACGCGCCGCTCCGGCGCATCCGGCGCGGAGGCTCGGTGAATCTCCGGGCACGCAGCGCCTCGAGCTCGGCCGCGGAGAGGGGCGGCAGCTCCGCCATGGCCAGCACCGACTCCAGCCCCTTGGCCTCCTCGCGGCACCGCGGACACCGCGACAGGTGGGCATCCAGTGCCCGCGACTCGTCGGACGAGAGCTCGCCCCGACGGCGCTCGGACAGAAGAGCTCCCAGCATCTCGCAATCCATGCTCATTCCTCGCCCTCCCCCCCGAGGCGCTCCCGGAGCCTCCGCACCGCGTGGTGGAAGTGCACCTTGGCGTTGTTCTCGGTGATTCCGAGAACGCGCGCCACCTCGGCGAACGGGAGCTCGCCATCCACCCGGAGCGCAAACACCTCTCGCTGGCGCCGGGTGAGCGCGTCGAGGGCCGAGCGCACCAGCCGGCGGCGCTGCTCCGCCTCGAGGCGCTCGGTCACCGGCACGCTCTCCTGGGCCGGCAGGTCCATCGACTCCACGGGTTCGAGCCTCCATCGCCGCCCGTCCCGGGCGTGATTCTTCCCCACGTTCACGGCCACCCGGAGCAGCCAGGCGCGGAAGGCTCCGTCCTCGGAGAGCCGCATCCGCGGAAACACCCGCCCGGCCGCGGCGAAGGCCCGCAGGAACGCCTGCTGGACCAGGTCGCCAGACTCCTCCGGCGTGCGCGCGTACCGGCGCACCAGGGCCAGCACGAGCCGCTGGTGACGCTGTATCAGGACCCCGAACGCCGCGCGGTCTCCGTCCAGGTGCGAGCGGACCAGATCCTCGTCGGTGGGCGTGCTCGGACCCACCAGCGTGAGCTGCGGCGCCTGCCGGGGTCGTCCGCTCTGGGTCATCGACAGCGCAAGCACACGGGGCAGAACCCGGAGCCGCAACGAGAGGTTAAGTCGGAGCTCTGCCTGGAGGGCATACCGTCCACAACAGCCGTTCGAGCACCAGCTTCCCCGCCCCCGACGACTTCAGGGCCACGTCGGCCTCCGCGCAGGCGAGCAGGCCCCGCCGGAGGCCCGGCCGGCCGTACCGCGCCGCCGCCTGCATCCCGAGGAAGGCCGCCCAGGGATGGGGGACCCGCTGACCGTGCTCCTTCGCGTCGCGCTCGACCCCCGGGAAGATCCGGGACTTGAACTCGTCGAAGCTGCGGGGGGGCTGGCCGCGGCCGAGCTGGACCATCCGCTCGTGGGACTCGATCAGCCCCCGGACCACGCTGGCCACCGCGCCGAGGATCATCAATGGCGCAGCGCCGTGCTCCAGCGCCTCGTCCACGTAGCGGAGGGCCGCCGGAAGGTCCCGCTTCTGCAGCGCATCCGACAGCTCGAGGAACTCCTCCTCGCGCACCCGGGCCACCACCGCCTCCACGTCCTCCCGGCGGATGACCGGCCCCTGGACGTAGGCCACCAGCTTCTCCAGCTCGGACTGGAGCAGCCGCATCTGTCCGCCGAGCCGGTCGCGCAGCGCCTCCTCCGCGCCGGGGCCGAGCCGCTTCCCGGTGCCCTCGAGGAAGCTCCGCGCCGCCCCGCTCAGGTCGAGGTCCCGGAGCCGTCCGCTGCCGACCTTCCGCTCCACCACCGCGCCCTGCTTCTGCGCGACCTTGAGGAGCGGGTGGCGGGAGTCGACGTCGGTGGCGGCAAGGATCAGCGCGTGGCCCTCGGGAAGCCCTCGCTCCAGCGCGGCGAGGAGCGGCGTGACGTCCGACTCCGGCGCGGTCACTCCCTCCTCGCGGATGTAGGTCGCCATCTCCCGGAGCCAGTCCAGGTCGGCGTCGGCCAGGGTGATGCCCAGCTCCTCCCGCCACGCCTCGGGAGCAGGCGCACCGGGCACGGAGGGGTCCACCTCGGCCGGTCCCCAGCCCGCGCGGGCGACGAGGGCCAGCAGCCGCCGCGCCGACTCCTTCCGCCGGCCCGCCTTCCAGGCCTCGCGCACCTTCCCCAGCGCGTCCACCCGGCCCTTCTTCGGAGCGAGGAACTCGGGGTCGCGTACGACGACCACCTTGCGCCCGGGAAAGAGCGGAAGGGTCATCAGCTCGGCGGCGATCTCCCGCGGTGAGGCCGCGTCCAGCACGGCGTAGTTGAGCCCGGCGGCGGCGTCCGGGACCAGCGTCCGCGCCAGCGCCTCGGCCTCCCGGCGGACGAGGAACTCCTCCCCCCAGAAGAGGTACAGCGGGCGGACCTGCTCGGGCTTCGCCGGCGCCGCGCTCACGCTTCCATCTCCAGCAGCATCCGCTCGAGCTGCAACCGCGGCGAGGCGTTCCGCTGCCTGATGGCCACCAGCGCGTCGTCCAGGAGCCGGAAGCGCCGGTGGAGCGCGTCGTCGTCCAGCCTCGCGGCCACCCGCTCGGCGAGCGGCCGGAGCTCGGGATGGAAGAGGGTCTCGCCCCCGGCGCGGGTCACCGCCACGTCCCGCACCCACACGGTGAGGAGCGCGAGGGTCGCCTCCGCCTCCTCGCGGCTGCTTCCGGCGTCGTCCGCGAAGCGGAGGACGGTGCGGAGGTCCGTTCCGCTCACCCCCTCGAACCGCTCGATGCGCCCCCGGCGGTCGGCCAGCCGTTCGGCGTCGAGGTCCAGCGCCCGCTCCAGGCTCCCGTCGGCCAGCGAGGCCACCGCCTGCGCCACCTCGCTCGTCACCTCGAGGCGCCGCTGCACCTCGTCGCGGACGAAGGCGTGGGGCAAGGGGCCGAAGGCCACCCGGACGCAGCGGCTCCGCAGCGTCGGCAGCAGCCGGTCCGGCGAGGCGGTCACCAGGAGGAGGACCGTGTCCGGGGGAGGCTCCTCCAGGGTCTTGAGGAACGCGTTCTGGGCCTGCGGGTTCATCGACTCGGCCGGGAGGACCAGCACCACCTTCCGGGGAGCCTCCAGCGGACGGAGGGCGAGTCGCTCTTGCAGCCGGCGCACCTGGTCGACGCGGATCTCCCGCGAGGGCACGTGGTCGAAGTCGCTCCGTGTGGCGAGCTTGCGGCGGACCGCCTCCTCCTCCGGCATGAGCCAGAGCACGTCCGGGTGGTGGAAGTGGGCGACCCGGGTACAGGCCGGGCACTTCCCGCAGCCGACCATCGGCGCGACGGGACAGACCAGCGCCTGGGCCATCCCCAGCGCGGCGAGCTCCTTCCCCACCCCCGAGGGCCCGGTCAGGAGCCACCCATGGGGCACCGTCCCGTGGGACAGGGCGGCCTGGAGCACGTGGACAGCGCGGGGCTGTCCCTGGACGTCGGAGAGGGGCATCGGAAGGAACCTCCTCACATGCTCGGGACGGGTGGCGCCGTCAACCTTGACGCGACTCCCGAGCGCCCCGCATCCTCGCTCCGCGCTTGGTGCTCCCCCTGCTCCAGAGCCATGGCCTGATCGCCGCCTGCGCGGGCCTGATGGTCTCGCTCCTGGGGCTCCAGGCGCTGAGCGGAGACCCGCAATTCCGCCGCGACCTGCGGGGCGCGGCGTCGCTGCTCGCCGGCTACCTCGTCCTCCGCACGGTCGACCTCTACCGGGGGGCGCAGCTGCCGGTGGGGCTGCACCGGGTGCTCGAGCTGTCGTGGATGCTGGCGCTGACCTTCGCCTTCATCCGGCTCGGCGTGTCGCTGCTCCTGAAGGTGGCGCGGATCCGGTCCCGGCCCACGCCGAAGATCCTCCGCGACGTGCTGGACGGCACGCTCTACCTGGTCGCGACGCTGATCATCGTCCAGCGCGAGTTCCGCATCGACTTCTCCAGCCTCCTCGCCGGCTCGGCCATCGTCTCGGTGGTCATCGGCCTCGCGCTGCAAGAGACGCTGGGGAACCTCTTCGCCGGCCTGGCCATCCAGCTCGAGCGCCCCTTCCAGGTGGGCGACATCGTCTCGGTGGGGAACGAGGTCTTCGGCCGAATCGTGCAGATCGGCTGGCGCGCCACGCGGGTGGAGAACAAGCGCCGCGAGGTCATCTCCCTTCCCAACACCACCTTCAGCAAGCAGGGCGTGAAGAACTATTCCCGGGGGAGCGAGCCGGTGGGGTTCGACACCTTCGTGGAGATCACCTACGACACCCCGCCCAACCGGGTGAAGGCAGTGATCCGCGACACCCTGGCCGAGGTGCCGCTCATCCTCGCCGAGCCGGCTGCCCGCATCCGCACCTGGTCCTACGAGCACTCGGGCATCCGGTACCGCATCCGGTGCTACGTGGCCGACGTCGTGCGGACCAACTGGGCGCGCGACGAGATTCTCACCCGCCTCTGGTACCGCCTCCGGCGCGAGGGAATCGAGGTCCCGTTCAACCAGCAGGTCATCCACCATCGCTTCCCCGACCAGAAGACCGTCGAGTTCCCGGTCTCCCAGCGGATCACGCTCCTCGACGAGGTGGACCTCTTCCGGGTGCTCGGGCCGGCCGAGCGGGAACGGGTGGCGCACGAGATGCTCCCGCGCCGGTTCGGTCACGGGGAGCGGGTCATCGAGCAGGGCGCGCCGGGACAGACCTTCTACGTCGTGGCGGCGGGCAGCGTGTCGATCCTCACCAGCCGGGGCGTGGAGGTCACCCGCCTCGGGCGCGGGCAGTACTTCGGCGAGATGTCGCTGCTCACCGGGGAGCCGCGCTCGGCGACGGTGGTGGCGGCCGAGGACTCGGTGCTCTTCGAGCTCGACCGGCCGACCTTCGCCCAGCTCTTCGACGAGCAGCCGGCGCTGGCGGGGCTGCTCTCGGAGGCGCTGGCCCACCGCCGTGGGCAGCTCCGCGCGGTGGCCGAGGCGAACGGGAACGTGGTCGAGGTCCGGGAGGCCCACTGGATCCTCGACCGGCTGCGCTCGATCTTCGGCCTCCGCGCCTGACCGTACATCCGCCAAGAACGGCGACCGCATCGACGACACGCCCGCGGAGCTCGAGCCGCAGTTCTTCTGCGCCGAGCGCGACAGCTGCGTCGGCAAGCAGTTCTCCGGGTCCGACCCGACCCACAACTTCATGGACTACGTGGACGATCGGTGCATGGACCACTTCACTGCCGACCAGCAGGAGCGCATGCGGAAGCAGTGGGACATCTACCGCGCCAAGGGATAGGCGCTCCGTCGCTCAGGCCATCCGCGCGAGGCCGCCCGCCACGAGCGCCTCGCCGTCGAGCACTCCGCGCTCGGTGACCAGAGAGGTCACCAGCGCAGCCGGCGTCACGTCGAAGGCGGGGTTGAAGACCGGCGCGTCCGGCGACGCCCAGCGAACGCCGCGCGCCCCGCGCACCTCGTCGTCCGCTCGCTGCTCGACCGGGATGAGGTCACCGGTCGGACAGTCGAGGTCCACCGTCGACCAGGGCGCCACGACGTGGAAGGGCACGCCATGCGCCCGGGCCAGGACCGCGACCGCGTAGGTGCCGATCTTGTTCGCCACGTCGCCGTTCCGGGCGATCCGGTCCGCGCCGACGAAGACCCGGTTCACCTTGCCCGCCCGGAGGAGCGTCCCGGCCATCCCGTCGGTCACCAGGGTGAAGGGGACGCCGAGGCGCGCGAGCTCCCAGGCGGTGAGCCGCGCCCCCTGGAGCAGCGGGCGCGTCTCGCCGACCCAGACGTGAATGCCGTGCCCACAGGCATGCGCGCGGTGGATGACGCCGAGCGCGCTGCCGATCCCGGCCGTGGCCAGAGCGCCCGCGTTGCAGTGGGTGAGGAGCTGCTCGCCGCGCTGCACCAGCGCCGCGCCGAGCTCGCCCATGCGCTCGCACGCCGCCACGTCCTCCTCGTGGATGGCCTCGGCCTCTCGGACCAGCTCCGCCCTGCCGCCTCCGGCATCGAGCACCGTCTGCAGGCGGCCCATCGCCCAGGCCAGGTTCACCGCCGTGGGGCGGGCCTCGCGCAGCCGCTCCACCGCTCGACGAAGGGAGGCTCCGTCCGCGCCACGCTCGGCCGCGGCGGCGATGCACAGCGCGGCGGAGACGCCGATCAGCGGCGCTCCGCGGACCGAGAGGCGCTGGATGTGGCCGATCATCTCCTCGGGCTCGCCGCCGTCCAGCCACACCTCGGCGTCCGGGAGGCGGGTCTGGTCGAGGATCTCGAACCTCGTCCCGCCAGCGCGCAGCGCGACCCCGTCGATGTGCTTCACAGAAGCCTCGGCCCGATGCGGGCGCGAAGGGCCCGGAGCGCCTCCAGCTCCAGCGGCGGGAGCGGGGAGAGACCTCCGAGCTCGACGGCGGCCTTGAGGATGAGCGCGGCGTGCTCCACGCGCTCGATGCCGTTCACCGCCTCCTCCATCGACTCGCCCCAGGCCAGCGCCCCGTGCCGGGAGAGGAGGAGCAGCCGGTGCGCCGGCAGGAACGGGAGGAGGACCGCACCCATCTCCTCGGTGCCGGGCCGGGCGTAGGGGACGATGGGGACGCGCCCCGCGGCGAGGAGCAGCTCGGGGAGGGCATCGGTGGGCAGCTCGGTCAGCTCGGGCCGGGCGACGGTCCAGGCGATGGCGGTGGGAGGGTGGGCGTGGACGACGACCCGCGCCTGGGCGCTCGCGCGGTAGACCGCGAGGTGCATCGCCCGCTCGGTCGAGGGCCGACCCTCGAGGATCCCGCCGTCGAGCGTGACGCGGGCCAGCGACCCCGGACGGAGGTTCGCCTTGTTCGCTCCCGCCGGAGTGATGACCACCGAGTCGTCCGCGAGGCGCACGCTGACGTTGCCATCGGCGGCCGCGAGGAGGCCACGCGCATGCAACCGGGCGCAGGCTTCACGGATCTCCTCGAAGTGTCCCTCGCCCATGGTCAGCGCAGCTCCTCCGTTCCGCCCTGCAGGGCCCACCCGGTCGCCAGGTCCTGTACGATGTGCCCGAGCGACTTGTAGAGGGTGATCTCCTCCGCGCTCTGCCGGCCGGGCACCATTCCCGCCAGCACCTCGCCGATCTCCCCGACGAGGTGGTCGTCGCCGATGAGGCCGGCCTCTCGGGCCTTCGCGAACTCCGCACCCTGGCGCAGGCACCCCTCGCGGCTGTCGGCGAAGAAGCGCGAGGCCACGACCAGCGCGTGGTCCACCTCGACCGGGCCGAGGTAGCTGGAGCCGACGACGTTGACGTGCGTCCCCGGCCGCACCCAGGCGCCGAGGAGGATCGGCTCGGACGCGGACGAGACCGTGCAGACGATGTCCGCATCGGCCACCGCCTCGCGCGCGGAGGCGACGGCCCGGACCGGGATTCCCGTCTCCTGGCCAGCCCTTCGCGCGAGATCGGTGGCGCGCTCGAGGGAGCGTCCCCAGACCGTGATCTCCTCCAGCGGTCGGACCTCGCGGATGGCGCGCACGTGGGTCGCGGCCTGCTCTCCGGTCCCGAGCACTGCCAGCCGGCGTGCATCCCGGCGGGCGAGGGCGTCGGTGGCCACCGCGCTCGCCGCCGCGGTGCGGATGGCGGTGACCTCCCCGGCGTGCACCCCGCAGACCGGCGCGCCAGTCTCCGGGTCGAAGAGGAGGATCAGCCCCTGGTGGGACTGGCGGCCCCGGGCCGCGTTCCCCTGGAACGCGCTGAGCACCTTCGACCCGAACGGGCCGTGGGCCCCGAGCGCACCGGTCATGGCGCCGTAGAGCCGTCCCTCCGAGAGCGTGAGGATCGACCGGAGGAGCTGCTTGGTCTCGCCGCGGGAGAGGGCAACCATCGCCTCCCGGACGATGCGGATGGCGGCCGGGTACGTCAGCCGGCGCGCGACCTCCTCGCGATCGATGAAGCGCATCCGCTCCTCCCCGTCCCACCGTGCCACGCGTCCGGCCGGGAGGACAACGCCGGGGTCAGCGGGCGACGACGGCGCAGGCGATGCGGTCGCCGGAGTCTCCGGCCGGCTGGCTCTGGTGGTCGTCGGTCTTGGCGTGGATGACCACCGCGCTCCCGTCCGCATCGAGCACCGCGGTGGGGCCGCCGTTCAGGGTCAGCCCGGGGACGAAGAGCTCGAAGTCCAGCTTGCCGCTCGCCGGGACGACGAGGTTCGGGAGGTCGCCAGCGTGCGGCCCGTTCGGGCTCAGCACGCCGTGCGACTTCTGCCCGGGATTGAAGTGGCCCCCGGCGCTGGTGAAAGGCGGCTCGCACTTGCCGACCTCGTGGAAGTGGAGCGCGTGCGGGCCCGGGGGCAAGCCGTCGAGGGTTCCACGCACCAGGAGGCCGTGCGGGGTCTCGGCGAGGGCCAGGGTCCCCACGACGCGGGCCTGCCGGTCCTTGAGGCTCGTGGAGATCGCCGGGCCACGGGCGCCGGCATCGGGTTCGGCAGCGAGGACGGCCGGAACGAGCGCGACCGTCAGGAAGAGGAGGATCGAGCGAGCGGTCATGGGTTCACGCTAGGCGAAACGCTGACAGAATGACGAAGAGACCGGCGTCATGAACACTTCCCAGGCGATCGCCCGGACGATCCTTTACGGTTTCGAGAGGCGATACGACCAGTTCCGAGCACTCAGCGCCGCGGCGCAGCAGGCGTTCGAGCGGGCCGACCGGACCGAGGCCCAGGCCCTGAGCCGGCTGGGGATCGGCACCTATGACGAGCACATCCGGGAAACGGTGGCGTGGGTGCTCTCGCTGTACCCCCAGGCCCGGACCGACGAGACGCTCTGGCCGCAGGTGAAGCAGGCGCTGATCGGCCTGCTCTACGACCACAAGCGCCCGGAGTGCGCCGAGACCTTCTACAACTCCGTCGCCTGTCGCGTGCTCGATCGCACCTACTACCGGAACGAGTACATCTTCTGGCGCCAGGCGGTGGCCACCGAGTTCATCGAGACGGACGGGGTGACCTGGAAGTCCTGGTACCCGACGCGGGAGACCTTGCTCTCGACGTTCCGGGCCCTCGCCACGAGTCTCGGGCTCTCGGTGCCGTTCGAGGATCTGCGCCGTGACCTGCGCAAGGTGCTCATCGCGTTGCGGGAGCATCTGCCCGGCCAGCGCGCGCGGGAGCTGAACTTCCAGGTCCAGGTGCTGTCCTCCCTCTTCTTCCGCGACATGGGCGCCTACGTCGTCGGGCGCCTCCTGAACGGGAACCAGCAGACGCCGTTCGTTGCGTGTCTGCGGCACTCGGCCTCGGGCAAGGGCCTGTACGTGGACGCGCTGCTCCTCAAGCCGGAGCACCTCGCGGCGCTGTTCAGCCTCTCGCGCGCCTACTTCATGGTCGACATGGACGTACCCTCCGAGTACGTCGCCTTCCTCAACCAGCTGATGCCGGGGAAGTCGAAGGCCGAGCTCTACACCTCGGTCGGCCTGCAGAAGCAGGGCAAGACGCTCTTCTACCGGGACCTGCACGCGAGCCTGAGACACTCCACGGACGCCTTCGTCCTGGCGCCGGGCGCACGGGGGCTGGTGATGCTGGTGTTCACCCTCCCCTCGTTCCCCTGGGTGTTCAAGGTCATCCGGGACGAGTTCCCGCCGCCGAAGAGCATCACCCGCGAGGAGGTGCGGGCGAAGTACCTGCTGGTGAAGTACCACGACCGGGTCGGGCGGCTCCCGGACGCGATGGAGTACTCGGACGTGCTGTTTCCGGCGGGGCGAATGCATCCGTCGGTGCTGGCGGAGCTGGAGGGCTCCTGCGCCAAGAGCGTTCACCGCGAGGGCGACCGCCTGGTCCTGAAGCACCTCTACGTCGAGCGGCGGATGACCCCGCTGGACCTGTGGCTGGACCGGGCGGACCTGTCGCAGCAGAGCCACGCGGTGCGGGAGTTCGGGCGGGCGATCCAGGATCTGGCCGAGGCGAACATCTTCCCCGGGGACATCCTGTTGAAGAACTTCGGCATCACCGGGCGCGGGCGGGTGGTGTTCTACGACTACGACGAGATCTCGCTCCTGACCGAGGTGCACTTCCGGCGCATGCCGACCGCGCGGGACGACGCCGAGGAGACGGCGGCCGAGCCCTGGTTCCACGTCGGCGCGCGCGACGTGTTCCCCGAGGAGTTCGTGGGCTTCCTGTTCCCGCCCGGGCGGCTGCGCGAGCTCTTCGTGGAGCTGCACGGCCAGCTGCTGGATCCTGCCTGGTGGATCTCCCGGCAGGACGAGATCCGCGGCGGGCGCCAGCCAGACCCGATCCCGTACCCGGAGGACGTGCGGCTCGGGAGGGTCCTCGGCTGACGCCGTCGCCGGTCGGCTGTCTCGTCGGTGGCGCTTACTTCGGCGTGAACGTCGCCTTGCTGCAGTCCGTGGCGCAGTGGCCGGCGGTGATGTCCGCGCAGCTCGTTCCGTTCAGGCAGCTCGCGCAGGTGTCGTCGGGGCTCCCGCAGTTCGCGTCGCAGGAGAAGCCGGACGAGCTCAGGTTGCACGACTGAAGCTTGTTGCACGCGTCGTTGCAGTTCGCGCCCGAGCCGCAGCCCGCCAGCGCCACCGCCAGTGCGGCAGCACAGCCCATCCACCAGCTCTTCACGCTGTTCTCCCCTTTCGACTGCCCGTTCGTCACGTCGACAGCGCGCGGCCCGCTTCCGCGAGTAGACCCGCAGTTCGGGACGTGTTGCATCCGCACCTACGCGCACCAGAGGGAAGCCCCGCATACATCCACGACGGTCGTGCCAACCTGCGTGGATCCGAGAGTTTCCTCCTGCAACGCTCGATTTCGAGAGGTTCCGGGTGTGCGGAGGGAACGCACGCATGAAGCAGATGTTCGGTCAGCTATTTCTGGTTCTGGCTCTGGTCCAAAGCTCGGTGGCGCTCGCGAAGGCCGGAGACGTCTTCGTCACCATCGACGGCATCGACGGCGAATCCGCGCAGCAGGGTCACGCGGGGCAGATCGAGGCCTCCAACTTCTCGGAGACCTGGCGCCTGAACGTGGCGACGGGAGGCGGAACGGGCGGGGGCGCCGCCAAGCCGACGCTCGGTCCGGTGGTCTTCGACAAGGTCCAGGGCGTCGCCAGCGTCCAGCTGCTGAAGGCGCTGCTTTCCGGTCGGATCCTCCCGAAGGTCATCCTCGACTTCTCCGGCCTCGGACCCGACGGCAAGACCGTCGTCATCGTCTATCGGATCACGCTCCTGAACGCGCTGGTCGTCGGCCTCAACGAGACGACGAGCACCGGCGGTACGCTCCTCGACGAGGTCCAGCTCAGCTTCGACTCCGCGAACTGGGAGACCTTCAACCCGGCCGATTCGACCGGATTCGACAGCACGACCGGCAAGGTGAACGTGAGGGCTCCCTCCGGTGCACCCAGCAACCGGTGACCGGATCGTGGACGGCTGGCGGAGGGCCGTTCCCGCGCTGGTCGCGGCATCGGCGGTGATCGTCGCCTGCGGAGCGGGCAGGGACGCTGCGGAGCCCGCGGGGATGAGAGACGATCCGCACGGAAGTCCCGGCGCCCAGAACGACATGCCTGGCCCCTGGGCCCCGAGCCGGACCCTCGCCCTCGACCGGTTCGCGCTGGAGACCGCGCTCGGCGTCGCGCTCCGCGAGCCGGCGGGGGATGAGCTCAGCTCCTCCACCCGCTGGACCCTCCGAGGGGACGGCGTCGAGCTGCGCTTCGACGTTCGCAGCTGGTTCAACCGGGCCGAGGCCGAGGCTCGCTGCCGCGGCGCCGCGGGCGATGCGGCCCGACCTTCGCTCGACCTGGGCGCGCCGGTGTGGATCGCACCCGACGCGGTCTTCCTCACCCGGGGCGGAGCCTGCGTCCAGGTGAGCGTGACCCGCGGGAGCGCCGCCGATCCGGCCGGAGCCAGAGCGGTCGCCGCGGCGCTCGTCCATCGACGCTAGAGCGCTCGACGCGTCCGCCGCGAGCCCGTGAAGGTCGCGGCGGACGTCGGCCATCACCGGCGAGGAACGAGCCTGTGTCCCACGGCACATTCCCGTTGCAGGACGCAGCGCGCGCAGAGCTCCGCGCGCGCCCGCGGCGGACACGCGCCGCTCATCCCGTGGTGGCAGAGCACGAAGTCGAAGCGGACCGGATCCACCGGATCGATGACCCGGAGATTCGCCGTGATGTCCTCCGACGCCGCCCATCCCATCGTCCGCCGGCGGACCAGCCCCAGTCGCCAGGCGAGCCGCGCGACGTGCGTGTCGAGCGGCACGAGGAGCGCGCTCGGAGGGACTCGCTTCCAGATCCCCAGGTCCACCCCGTCCGGACCGCGCACCATCCAGCGCAGATAGAGGTGCAGCCGCTTCGCCGCCCCGGGTCCGAGCGGAACGGGGAGGAGGTGGTCGAGGCCGCGCGTCTTGCCGAACGCACGCTCGACCGCACGGACGTCGACCTCGCGCAGCTCGTGGACGAACGCTCCGAGCGCGTCGTGCAGATCTCCGGCGCTCGCCTCGCGCGCCGCGACGAACCCCGCCTCGAGCGAGCCGCGGCGCTCCAGCATCCGCCCCATCCCCAGGAGGAGCACCGCGACGTCCGCGCCGACGTTGAAGCGGTAGACGAAGCCCGAGAGCAGCTTGCGCGCTCCCGCGACGTCGAGCCCACGGACGAACGCCGCGGGCGACGGGCCCATCCCATCGAGGAGCCTGGTGACCTTCGGCAGGAAGAGGTCCGCGCGCCCGTAGGCCAGGGAGGCCGCGAGCAGCCCGGCGACCTCGACGTCCCGCGGGTCGCGGTACCGATGCGGAAGCGACACCGGATCGAGCGGCAGCCGTCGCCGCGGCGGCGAGACCCGCTCCAGCCGGTCCAGCGCCCGCCGGAGACGCTTCGCGCGCTCGGGGGACAGCCGGTGCGTGCGACCCCGGCGCATGGTCAGTGCTCCACTAGCGGCTCAGCTCGCGCACGGCGTGACCGAGCTCGGGAAGGATGAGCCGGTCCAGCGCGAGCCGCACCGCGTTCGGGCTCCCCGGCAGCACGAAGATCAGCGCCCCGCGCACCGTCCCCGCGAGCGCGCGCGACAGCCACGCCGCGCTGCCGATCTCCTGGAAGGAGAGCATCCGGAACAGCTCGCCGAAGCCGGGAATCTCCTTCTCCAGCAGCGGACGGATGGCCTCGACGGTCTGGTCGCGCCGGGTGATGCCGGTGCCCCCGGTGACCAGCACCGCCCGCGCCCCACCCTCGAGCCCGCGCTCCACGGCCGCGCGGATCTGCTCCGGCTCGTCCCGGACCACCGTCTGGCCCACCACGCTGTGCCCGGCCGCCTCCAGCCCCTCCCGGAGCGCCCGCCCGCTCACGTCGTCGGCGTGGGCCCGGGAATCCGAGCAGGTGAGGACGAAGCACGAGACGTGCGTCGGCGCGTCGCTCCGGTGCTCGCGCGCCGGGCTCGGGCCGTGGGCCGGATGACCGTGCCCGTGCGAGTGTCCTTCGTGGCCTTCGTGCCCATGCTTGTGACCGTGCCCGTGACCCATCAGGACTCCTCCACCTCCAGCATCAACCGTCCTCCCTCGACACTCACCCGCTCCGTCGGCTGGTCGTCACAGACGCCCGGCGAGGTGGCGTTGGCCCCCGTGTCGAGGTCGAACCCCACCTCGTGGCACGGGCAGACGACCAGGTTTCCTTCGACCCGTCCTCCGGAGAGCAGGCATCCCGCGTGGTTGCACCAGTCGTCCAGGGCCTTGTATCGCCCCTTCACCCGCGCGACGCAGATCGCTCGCTTCCCGAGGTCGTACCCTCGCAGCTCCCCTTCTTCCAGGTCCGCCGCTCCTAGCTCGATTCGCATCTGTCGGCCCGAGACATTAACAAGAGAGTCTCCGGACACATGGATCCCCTGAGCATTGCCCGAGCCCTGCGCGAGGTCTCCCAGTACCTCCAGCTGAAGGGCGACGACTTTTACAAGACGCGCGCCTACGACCAGGGGGCGGAGCGGATGGCCGGCTTCAGCGGCGACCTGGACACCCTGGTGCGCGAGGGCCGGCTGACCGAGCTGCCCAACATCGGGGCGACCCTGGCCGAGAAGATCACCGAGCTGCACCGCACCGGCACCCTCCAGCTCCTCGAGAAGCTCCGCGCCGAGTTCCCCCCGGGCATCCTCGAGCTCCTCCAGCTCCCCGACCTGGGGGCCAAGAAGGCCGCCGCCCTCCACAAGGCCCTGGGTGTGGGGAGCATCGAGCAGCTCGAGCAGGCCGCCCGGGACCAGCGGATCCGGGGGCTGAAGGGCTTCGGTGAGCGGAGCGAGCAGAAGATCCTCGCCGGCATCGAGCAGTACCGCTCGGCCCACGCGCGCCGGCGCCTGGGAGAGGTCCTCCCGGTCGCCCAGGCCCTCCTCTCCGAGGTCCGCGCGGCCCCCGGCGTGGTGCGAGCCGAGGTGGCGGGGAGCGTCCGGCGCTGGTGCGAGCTGGTCTCGGACGTGGACATCGTCGCCTCGGCGCCCGAGGCCGGCCCGGTGCTCGCGGTCCTCGCCCGGCAGTCCGGCGTGCGCGAGGTCCTCGGTCAGGGCGAGAGCAAGTGCTCGGTGCGGATGGAGGACGGGCTCCAGGTCGACCTCCGGGTGCTTCCCGACGAGGACTACGCCACCGCCCTCCACCACTTCACCGGCTCGAAGGCGCACCACGTCCGCCTGCGGGGCCGGGCACGCGACCTGGGGCTCACCATCAGCGAGTGGGGCGTGTTCCGCGGCGAGGAGAAGCTCCCCGTCCCCACCGAGGAGGCGCTCTACGCGCTGCTCGGCATGTCCTACGTGCCGCCCGAGCTCCGCGAGGACGTGGGCGAGTTCGAGGCCGCGCTCGCCGGCACCCTCCCGGCAGACCTCCTGGCGCCCTCGGCCGTCCAGGGGGTGGTGCACAGCCACTCCACCTGGAGCGACGGCAAGTCCACCCTCGAGCAGATGGCGCGCGCCGCTGCCGCGCTCGGGCTTCGCTACCTCACCGTGACCGACCACAGCGCCGCCGCGGCCTATGCCGGTGGCCTGGACGAGACCCGCGTCCGTTCCCAGTGGGAGGAGATCGCCCGGGTCCAGGAGCTCGTGCCCCAGCTCCGCCTCTTCCGCGGGCTGGAGGTGGACATCCTCGAGGACGGAGCGCTGGACCTCTCCGACAGCCTCCTGGCCGAGCTGGACGTGGTCATCGCCTCTGTGCACGTCCGGCACGGGCAGGACGAGGCGGCCATGACCGCGCGCGTGCTCAGGGCGCTGGACCACCCCTGCACGGACGTGCTCGGACATCCCACCGGGAGGCTCCTGCAGAGGCGCGACCCGTCACCGCTCAACATCCCGGCGGTGGTCGAGCGCGCGGCGAAGCGGGGCGTTCTGCTGGAGGTGAACGGGAATCCCGACCGCCTGGACCTCTCGGCGGAGCACGTCCGGCTCGCGCTCCAGGGCGGCGCCCGTCTGGTGGTGTCCGCGGATGCACACAGCACGCTCGCCCTCCACAACGTGGCCTTTGCCATCCACACCGCACGCAAGGGCGGTGCCCGGACCTCGGACGTGCTGAACACGCGCGGTCCCGACGAGTTCCTGGCCGAGATTCGCCGCCGCCGGACCCAGCGGGGCTGATCGACTCGGTGTCCCAGGAGGGGCACCGGCGCCCCAGGCGTCTCGCCACTGGGGAATTCCTCGCCCTCGTCGCTTTGCACCTGTCATCGGGGCGTGGGACATTTTCGCCTCGTCCCCGCGATGCCCTCGACCCCAGCGACCAGCGCGCCCGATCCACTTCTGGGCACCACGGTGGGCAGCTTCCGCCTCGTCAAGCGGATCGGCCACGGCGGGATGGGCTCGGTCTACCTGGGGGAGCAGACGCTCATCGGCAGCAAGGTCGCGGTGAAGATGCTCCACGAGCACCTCGCCTCGGACGCCTCGCTGGTGCAGCGCTTCTACGCCGAGGCGCGGGCGGTCAACCTCATCGGCCACCCCAACATCGTCAACATCTTCGACATGAACGTGGTGCCGCCGCGGCGGTACTACCTCATCATGGAGTTCCTGGAGGGCGAGCCGCTCTCCGCGGCGCCTCCCGGGCCCATGGCGCCCGAGCACGCCCTGCCGATCCTCATCCAGGTCTGCCAGGCGCTCCAGGCCGCCCACGCCCGCGGCGTGGTGCACCGCGACCTCAAGCCGGAGAACATCTTCCTCTGCCGGCGAGATGGGCCGCCGTTCGTGAAGATCCTCGACTTCGGCATCGCCAAGCTCTTCGGCGGTGAGATGCAGGAGGGGCAGACCCACGCCGGGTGGATCGTCGGCACCCCCGAGTACATGGCCCCGGAGCAGGGCTCGGGCGAGGGGCTGGACGGCCGCGCCGACCTGTATGCGCTCGGCGTCATCGCCTACCGGCTGGCCCCCCGCCCGCTGC
>Ga0081540_1001539_pt1 | contig 19782 bp, 11 predicted proteins | sample TabmetS2T1R1_FD_71024 | JGI IMG/M metagenome (GOLD analysis project Ga0081540, IMG submission 71024) | Tabebuia heterophylla rhizosphere microbial communities from the University of Puerto Rico - S2T1R1 | ecosystem: Host-associated > Plants > Roots > Rhizosphere ... | reverse complement strand
GCAATCGAGGATCATCCGCAGGCCGTCGTCATATTTGCGGAAGTCGGAGTTCTCCACCACCTGCTGCACATAATTCTTCGGCACGAAATTGCCGACCTTGATGCCGAAGCGCATCACCACATAGGCCCACAGCGTGACGGCGAGCACGACGGTGCGCCGCTTCAACAGCGGCCCGCCGCGCGCGGCGCGCGCTTCGTATTCGACACCCTGCGGCGGCCAGCGCAGCGGCGGTCCCTCCGACGGCACCGGCCGTCCCGCATCCGGGCTCTGTTCGACCAGATGGATGACGTCCTCGATCACCTTGCGGAATGCGAGCGGATCGGCGCCCTTGGCCGGCACCACCAGCACCGACAGAATGAGCCCGCGGGACGAAGGAATCTCCTCGAACCGGCACGACAGGCCGGAGAGATCGGGCTGCGTGCCCGCCTCCGCCGCTGCTACCACGAACTCGCCGCGCTTCATCGCGGCATCCGCCCATCCGAGGCCGCCGCCGGAAAACATCGCATAGGACAGATTGGACGACGGCCCGAAGCGGGCGACGCGGACATCGAGACCGTTTGCGCGGATGTCCTTGACCGGGACCAGCGCCACCCGCATCACCAGATCGAGATCCGCCCTGACCCAGCTTGCGGTCGCCGCCAGCGCCTCGCGCGCACGCGAAAGGTCGGCCGGCGATACCGCGAAGCTCGCACCATCGCCGCCGAACACGAACGGAAACTCGCGTCCCTCCAGCGCATTGGTCACGGCCGCGATCACGGCGGCACCGGCCATGTTGACCGCCTTGTAGCGCTGGTTTGCGATCGCCTTGGTGGATTCGACGATATCGGCGACGCCAATCGTCCAGTCGTCCGGCAACCTCGTATACAGCGCCGGGTCCATCAGGCTGCCAAAGCCGCGAAAGACCGGGATCGAGCCATAGAAAATGTCGGTGCCGTCGGGCGTCGTCATGGCGATGAGGTATCCCGATTTTCGAAGCGATCTGGCAGATACGACAGGCTGTTGAGTTCGGTTTCGCGCGGCAGAATGTCCTACCCCTTCGCGACACCTCGCAGCACCAACTGGGTCAGCCGGTTGGCAAACGCCGCCGGATCTTCCGGCAACTCGCCGTCGAGGATTTGCGCCTGTTCCAGCAGCAGGAACGACAGATCCTTGGCCGCATCCTTGTCGCCGGTAATCGCCGCGACCAGGGGATGGCGCATGTTGATCTCCAGGATCGGTTTGGTGAGCGGTCCCTTGTTCTGCATCGCCAGCAGCCGCTCGAGCATGCGGTCCTGCGCGCCGCCGCCGGCGACCAGACACGACGCGCTCGAGGTCAGCCGCTGCGAGGCGCGCACGTCGGAGACGCGCTCGCCGAGCGCATCCTTGATCAGCGCAATCGTCGTTGCTTCATCCGCGCTCGCGCCTTCCTTGTTCTCGCCCGCTCTGTCATCCAACAGCGGGATCAGCGCGAAATCGATGTCGCCCTGGCTCAGCGACTTCAGCGGCTTGCCGCCGAAATCGAGCTGCGCCGAAGTCCAGAACGCGTCAACCGGATCGGTCAGCAGCAACACCTCGATGCCGCGCGCGGTTGCCGACTCCAGCTTCGGATTCGACTTCAGCCGCTCGATGCTTTCGCCGGTGAGGTAATAGATGTCGGTCTGGTTCGGCTTGAGGTCCTCGACATATTGCTTCAGCGTACGCTTCTCGCCCGTCGTCGTGGTGAAGCGCGACAAGCCCAACAATTTCTCGCGGCGCTCAAAGTCCTCCCAGATGCCTTCCTTGATCACCGGGCCGAACGCATCCCATATCTTGGCGAACGCTTCCGGCTCCTTGTCGCCGAGGTTTTCCAATTCCGATATCACGCGGCCGGTGACGGCTTTGCGGATCTGCGCGAGCTGGGGATTGTTCTGCAGCATCTCTCGGGAGATATTGAGCGGCAGGTCCTCGCTGTCGATCACGCCACGGATGAAGCGCAAATAGGCCGGCAAGAGATCGGCGTCATCGGCAATGAAGACGCGGCGGACATAGAGCTTGACCTTGCCCTTGCGGGCCTGGTCGAACAGGTCGAACGGTTTTGTCGACGGCGCAAACAAAAGCACCGCATAGGACTGCCGGCCCTCGGCGCGGTAATGCAGCGTCATCGCGGGATCATCGAACGCGCCGGCGATCTGCTGGTAGGCCTGCTTGTAATCCTCCGCTGAAAGCTCCGACTTCGGCCGCTGCCACAGCGCGCTGGCCGAATTGATCTGGCGCGGCTCGCCTTCCTCCGGCACCAGTTCGATCGGAAACTGGATGTTGTCGGACCAGGCGCGGACGATGCGCTCGATCTCGTAGGTCTCGAGATATTTTTGCGCCTCCTTCTTCAGGTGCAGCACGATTTCGGTGCCTCTGACAACACGGGCGGCGTCCTCGTCGCTGCCTTGCGCGATTTCAAATCCGCTGCCGCCGGAGGACGACCAGACGAAGACCTGGTCGGAGCCGGCGCGGCGGCTGGTGACGACGATGCGCTCGGCGACCATGAACGCCGCATAGAAGCCGACGCCGAACTGGCCGATCAGATTGGCGCCGTCCTTGGCCTCGGTGAGGCGGGAGAGAAACGACTTCGTGCCGGAGCGCGCGATGGTGCCGAGATTGTCGATCAGCTCCTGCCGGTCCATGCCGATGCCGCTGTCGACCACACTGAGCGTATTCGCCTTCTTGTCCGGCGCGATGCGGATTTTGGGTGGCGTCCCGTCGGCGATCAATTCCGGCGCCGATATCGCCTCATAGCGCAGCTTGTCGCAGGCGTCCGACGCGTTCGAGATCAACTCGCGCAGGAAAATGTCGGTCTCCGAATAGACCGAGTGCACCATCAGGTTCAGAAGCTCGGCGACCTCGGCCTGGAACGGCTGGGATTCGGGGGCAGTGGTGGTGGTCATGCAGGGCTCGCAGGGAACAGGGCAAACGGAATGCCCTGATATAGCGATACCATCGGGGGTGGCAAGATTTGCCACGCCCCGCCAGACGCCTGGGCCTGCCCCTCACCTCTCGATAAACGCCCGCTGGAACTGGTCCAGGATCGGCTTGAACAGGTAGCTCAGCATGGTCCGGCTGCCGGTCTGCATGAACACTTCCGCGGGCATGCCCGAGACGAGCTGCAGCCCGGCGAGCAGCCGACGCTCCTCTTCCGGCAGCATGATCCGGACCGTGAAATAGGACGTGCCGGTCTGCTGGTCGCGGGTGGTGTCGGGCGAGACATACGACACCTGTCCCATCAACTGCGGCGTAACCCGCTGGTTGAAGGCCGAGAAGCGGACAAAAGCCTGCTGGCCCTTACGCACCTGATCGATGTCGTTCGGCTGCAGCCGCGCCTCGATCTGCAGGTCGTCGGAATCAGGCACCACCTCCATGATGGTGTCGCCGGCGCGGATGACGCCGCCGATGGTGTGTGCGACAAGCTGGTGGACCACCCCCGACGTCGGTGCGCGCATCTCGATGCGGTCGAGCACGTCGCGCGCCGCGATGCTCCGCTCGCTGAGTTCGGCCTCCTTGCCCTGCGCCTCGCCGAGATCCTTGACGACTTCCGTCCGCACGTCCTGGTCGAGCCTGACCATCTGAAGCTTCGCCTCGTCGACCTTGGCTTTGGTCTCGGCGATGGTTGAGATCAACTGGCCGCGTTCGCCTTCGATTCTGGCGCTCTCGCGCTGCAGGGTGGTGAGCCGCGCCAGCGGCACCAGGCGCTTCTCGAACAGGTCCTGAACACCGGTGAGTTCGCCGGTGATCAGCTCCAGTTGTTTGGCCTTGGACACGACCTGCGCTTCGAGGCCTACGATCTCCTCGCCGAGCTGCGACACCTTGCTCTGCAACAGCTCCTTCTGGCTCTCGCGCGCGGTCACCCGCGCCCTGAACAGCGAGGCTTCGGAGGCGAGCAGCGTCTTGACATTGCCGTCGTCCAGCCGGGTCGACATTTCGGGCGGTATCGCCGGCTTGGGCAGGCCGTCGCGCTCGGCGACCAGCCGCGAGATCTTCGCCCGCGCCTCGTCGAGCTGCTTGCTCAGCACCTGAAGGCTGGCCTGCGCCTGCGTCGAGTCCAGCCGCAGCAGGAGATCGCCGGCGTTGACCCGCATGCCGTTGTTGACCGCGATCTTCGCGACCACGCCGCCGGTCGGATGCTGGATGGTCTTGACGTTCGACTGCACCACCAGATTGCCCGGCACCACGACGGCGCCCGACAGCGGCACCAGCGCCATCCAGCCGCCTGCCAGCCCGCCAACGACGAGCAGCGCCCGCAAGCCAGTGCGCAATTCGTTCTCAAAGGCGCGTGCCGCCCGCTGCACGATGCTCTCGCCCGGCGCAGCCGCTACATCCGCCGATGCATTGCTATTGGCAAGGAACGCAACGCCCGCGGTCAGGCCACTACGGACGACCCCCGTCACGGAACGCTCGCGCGGCACCGGGCCCGCCGGGCTCGGCGGCGCCAATTGGGGAGCCTCGACGCGAGGCGGCAGCCGCGTGTCGTCGATCTGCAAAACCTCCGGCCGCGATCTCGGCATGTTCATGAGCGACGGATCGTCGGGCGCGATGATCGGACCGCGCGCCGATCGTTCATTCCGCCAAGAATTGTTTGCCGAAGCATTGCCTGCCGAACCGCGCGCGCCGCTCGGCGGCGGGGGCATGAACTGCGGCTCACGCGCGCTGCGTCCGCGGCGCGGCGCCGGAGGCTCGTCTTCGAAGCCGTCGGACTGGGATCCGAAGGGACCGAGCCAATCCAGCACCCGCCCCATCTTGCCCTTTTTCTTCGGCCGCTTCGGCCGGGCCTGGCGCGAACGCCGCGCGCCCGGACCTGATTCGTCATTCGCCGGACGGCGAAGCGGCGGCCGCTGGTCCTGCTCGAAGGCCTGCCGCAATCGCTGCAGTTCGAGGATCAGCGCCTGGCCCTGCGGCGCCGCGACGTCCTCATCCGTCCCGCCGATCCGGTGGCGCGCTGCTCTTTCATCGGCATGCACGTGATCAAAACCCTTCATGATGAAACACTCTCGGCAAGTGATGCGCGCTGTTCTGCCTTGGCCTGCGGCGGGGGCTGCGGCGATCCCGGCGGCCCCTTGCCGCCAGCGTTGCGGACACGCGCGAACACTTCAGCGCTCGGGCCGAACGCGATCGCTTTGCCTTCGTAGAGCACCATCGTCATATCGAGCGCAGAGAGCGCGCTCGGGCGGTGCGAGATGACGACGACGATGGATTTGTTCTGGCGCATGATGGCGATGGCGCGCGTCAAGGCATTCTCGCCATCGGCATCCAGGTTGGCGTTGGGCTCGTCGAGCACGATCAGGAACGGGTCGCCGAATACGGCACGCGCCAGGCCGACGCGCTGCTTCTGGCCAGCCGACAACGACATGCCGCCCGCCCCTATCCGGGTCGCGTAGCCCTCCGGCAGGCGCAGGATGATGTCGTGGACGCCGGCGATCTGCGCCGCCTTGAGGATGGCGTCGGAGGTCGCGTTCTCGTCGAAGCGGGAGATGTTCTCGGCGATGGTGCCGTCGAACAGGCCGACATCCTGCGGAAGATAGCCGACATGGCGGCCGAGATCCTCGTTGCGCCATTGATCGAGCGCCGCACCGTCAAGCCGCACGGCACCGCGATGCGCCGGCCAGATTCCAACCAGCGCCTTCGAGAGCGAGGTCTTGCCCGATGCGCTCGCCCCCAGCAGCGCCAGTCCCGCGCCGGCCTTGAGCGAAAACGAGACACCGGACACGATCGGCATGTCGAAGCCTGGTGCCGCCACCGCAAGATTCTGCACGGACAGTTCGCGGCAGGGACGCGGCAGCAGGACCGGCGGCGCCGGGGGCGGCGCGGTCACCTTGCAGATGTCGCGCAGGCGGGCGAGGCCCTGACGGGCGGCAGCCAGTTGCTTCCAGGTCCCGAGCGCGATTTCGACCGGCGCGAGCGCGCGGCCCATCAGGATCGAGGACGCGATCATGATGCCGCCCGACGCCTTGTCGGCGACGACGAGATAGGCGCCCATGCCCAGCATTCCCGATTGCAGAATATAGCGCAGCACCTTCGCGGCGGAGCCGAGATTGGCATAGACGTCGGTGGAGCGGATATTTTCCTGCAGGTAGCGCTCGTTGGCTTGCGCCCAGCGTGCGGTCAATCGGTCCGTCATGCCGAGTGCGCGAACGATTTCGGCGTTGCGCTGCGTCGCATCCGCCAGCACCTGCCGCTGCGCGTTCATGTCCATCGCCGCCTTGGTGGCACCGCGCGAGATCCGCTCGGTCAGCAGCGTCATCGAAATGATGGCCACGGTACCGAGCAGCGCCGTGAATCCGATCGCCGGATGAAACAGAAACAGCCCGATCAGAAACACCGGGATCCACGGCATGTCCAGAAACGCCGTCGGCCCCATCCCCGACATGAAGGTGCGCACCTGATCGAGATCGCGCAGCGGCTGCTGCATCAGGACCGGCTTCACTCCGCGCAGCGGCAAGGTGGCAAGCGCCGAATGGATCGAGCCCTGCAGGCCGGCATCGAACAACGTTGCGATCCGGCAAAGCATCCGCGACCGCATCGCGTCGAAATATCCCTGCACCAGATAGGCCAGCAGCACCATCAAGGACAGGCCGAACAAGGTCGCGAGGTTGCGACTCGGAATCACCCGATCGTAGACCTGCAACATATAAAGTGAGCCCGACAGCATCAGGATGTTGATGACGCCGCTGAACACGGCAACGCCGATCATGCGGCGTCCGCTCGCGCGCATCGCGCTCGCGACGGGATCATCGGCCGCCAGCGTCGAAAGCAGGCCCGAAATGGCGCGGGGCGCTGCCGCTGTCCGCGCTCGGCCCTGTGCCTGCCCCTGAGCGATACTCATTCAACTGCCCTTTGACCCGCTCGACTGTCGGATCTCCCTGCAAGTCTCCTTGACGGGGGATGCAGACCATTTTTCGGCGAGAATGCGACGAATGCCGATTGTTCGAGTTCGCGTGAGGGTAGAACGGTGGCAAAGGCTTCTTTGTCGCCGAACGATTACGCACGCGGCCGAGTAAAATTCCGGCACGAGAGGATCGGCGCCTCGGATTGTCCGGACAGGCGCAAGCAACGATCTTTTCGGGCCGCTTCTTTCGTCATTTTTCGGCGCGACGCGCGTCACGGATTCGTCCGTCTATCACCTTGCTTCGGCGCTCAATGGTCGCCGTGTCGGCCGAATGACGCCACGAAGCTCGCTGATCCTGCACCCTGCGCACATCCTGCTCCCCGGCGGATGCGTGCGCCCAAACGTCAAGAATTCCATGGAAGTAACAGGGGACGAACAATGGCTCGTTTCGCTAACGGAGATCAGTCCGACGTCAATCTCGATCTCCCGATCGATGAAGTCACCAGTCCGCCGGTTGCTCCAGCCACACCGTCGCCGACACTGCCCGATGAAACGCCGCTGACCAACCAACCGGCGACACGACCCATCGGTTCGAGCATCTCCGACCTCGGCTCTACCTTCAACGGCATGGCCCGGCCGCCGATGGATGCCTCGCCGCAAAGCGCTCCCGACCAGGGCGGCCAGGGAGCCGGCAGCCTTGCACTCCACACCAACGATCTCACCACGGTGCAGAACAATCTGCTCGCCGAACTCAATACGGGGCATTTTTCCGGCGCCGCGCTCGGCCATGTTCAGGCGATCCTGTCGGACCTCACCAGCGCGATTTCGACGGCCAACGCCACGGTGAGCACGGCAGGCTCGCTCAGTAGCGCCGCCAGCGCACAAACGCTTCGCGCCAGCCAGCTCAGCATGATCAACGCCGTCAGTACCGATCCCACGCTGGCGAATCCGGCGCCGGAGGCGCCCCCGCCCACCGCGCCCGACGCGAAGCCGCACAGTCTCGCCGAGATTGGCGCGATGTTCGACGACGTCGCCAGCCAGATCCTGGGCGGGGTCAATGACGGCAACCGCGCGGAAATCACCGATGACATCAATGCCGTGATATCGGACATGCAGACGCTGATGGCTGCCGATCCGAAACTGTTCGAAGGGCTGACCGGCGTCCATGCCGACAAGATCGTACAGCAACTGCAACTCGAACTCGTCTATATCAACGACCCCGCAATAAGCCCCATTGCGGCACAGGCCAGCAACGACAACATCCTCGACATCATCGAGATCATTCACAGCGATGCCAAGCTGGCCGACATGGCGACGCAGGGCGGCACCGGCAACCCGTCGCCTTTGCCGGATGCCACCAATCCGGGTCCGGCACATCTCGACAACGCGCTTGAAACGGCGTTCGTGGCCAATTTCATCGCGCAGTCCAATTCGCTTGGAAAGCAGGCCATCGAGCTCGTGGGCAGCAACGACGCCAAGGCCATTGCCGCGCTGATCGACGATCTCAAGGCTTTCGAGAAGAGCATCAACGATCTCGACCCGGCCCAGGGCGGCACGCTGGGCGGCGAGATTACCGCGATGATAAAGGGCCTGCAGACCGGCAACACGGCGCTGGTCACTGCGGCGGCCGACCAGATGCACGGCAATGCGGCCGATGTCGGCGGCCACAATGTCCCCGCGACCGGGGGCACCTACAACCCGGACGGCATGACGGTCGCCGAGGTGCTGGGGACGCTGGTCGCGGCGACGCCGCCCACCACCGAGACGACGACGGCGCCGGCCGTACATGAGGCCGCGGCTCCCGCCATCAGCGCAGAGCCGGTGACGCTGGCAACCGCCGACGTTACCGCGCCGGTCGTCGACCACGAACATTCACCGGCGCCCGAATTGGCGCATCTGCATCATATGTGGGGATAGCGGCGCGCGGCGCGGCCTCCAGCGTCCCCGATGCTCCTGGACGCTGGAGGCCAATGCATCACATCAAGAAACGCGTTCGCCGATCCGGCTCACGCAGCGGGCGCACAGAAGACCTTTTATCGGCCTGCGCTCGCAAAGGACGATCTAGACGATGGCCCCGACGACGGCTTTGGGGGGCCATCATTGGGACAGCAGCAACATCGGCGATTGGGGGAAACGGCGCCAACGGTTGCTGAAAGAAGGTGAAGTAGCGGGGCGTATGCGTGAGGCAGCGTAAGACGGACTATGGGACCATCATTCTACACTGGACGTTCGTGGCAGCCTTCGCCGTTGCGCTCGTTACCGGTTTACGCATTGCGACGGAGACGCCCGACCGGACCTGGATCAACTGGTTCGATATTGTGCTGCCGCGCGACAGCGTATGGGTCGCCCATATGCAGGCCGCCATCGTCCTGGTCGCCGTGGCGATCGGCTATGTCGTCTACATGCTCCGCTCCGGTCTCGGACGCCGCGTCCAGCTCGACAAGGTCCGCCTGCGCGGGCTGTTCGGCCGCGGCCAGGCGAGGTTGAGCGCCGTGATCGCCCTGATGTACTGGATCTTCTTTGTCACGATGTTCGGCCTTTTGGTCAGCGGCGGCGCACTCTATTTCGGCTTCTACTCCGGCTATGACGTGGCGATGCTGCACTGGGTGGGGACCTGGGTGATCCTCGCCTTTGTCGTTCTTCATGTCCTGACCCAGTTCAAGAGCGGAGGCGCCGCGCAACTCCTGCGCATCTTCCGTCCCGCCCCGCTGCCTGCACCGCCACCGCGGCTCGATGCCGTCGAACTGCTGGGCTTGCTGGCCGAGCAGTCGGCGCGTGCGAAGGAATCCGAAAACCAGGATGCGCCGCCTGAGGTCTCATCCCACCCGCTGCAGCCGCGCGCCGACATGCGCCGCGATCGAACGGCGGAGGCGGATCAGGCGCCGCGGCCCAATGCCGGGCCTGCGCGATCGCGCAACCCGACCCTTCAGGCCAATGCGTTCGTGGTGGCGGCCGCCGCTGCGATCACCGGCGCTTCGCTCATCGTGGCGACCGACCGGCTGGCGGTGGACAGTGTGCAGATTCGCCGCATCAGTCCCGCCGACGCGCCTGTTCTCGATGGCGATACGTCCGATCGGGCCTGGCGCGGCGTCAAGCCGTTCTCGCTCTTGACCGGCGAAGGCGGAAATTTCGACGGCAAGGGAGAAGCCAGGATCGAGATCCGCGCGGTGCATGACGGCACCTATGCGTATTTCCTCTTCACCTGGCAGGACTCCACGCGCTCGCTGAAACATCTGCCGCTCGTCAAGGAAGCCGACGGCTGGCACCTGCTGCATTCCGGCTTTCAGGTCGGCGACGAGCATCAGTACAACGAAGACAAGTTCTCGGTGCTGCTGACCACGTCTGACGTCACGCTGGCCGGCGGCCGGACCTTTCACCCCGGGCCGCAGCCGGTGGCCGGCGCGCCGGCCACCATGAGCGGCCGCGGACTGCATTACACCGCAACCGGCTATGCCGACGTCTGGCAGTGGAAGGCGACGAGCAGTGCGATGGGATGGATGGACGACGCCCATTTCGGGCCGCCGCTGGATCCGACCCCGATGCAGGCGGCCAATGTCGTTCCCTACAAAGGCGGGTTTGCGCCCGACCCGGGAACGGCAAACTACCGGGACAATTTCACGGTCGAGGCCGACAACACCGGCGGACCGCGCCGCAGCCGCCTGGTCGCGCCACTGCGCCTGCCCAAAGTCGTCGCCGCCACGACCGACGCGCTGGGGGATATCGACCTCGACCCCAATCATGGCGAGAGCGACGGCGCGCGCTGGTTCATGACCGATCCGGATTCAATCCCCTATTCGACCGATGCCGACGCCCGCATTCCGATCGGCACCGTAATCCCGGGCGTCATCCTGGGCGGCGAATTTTCAGGCGACCGCGCCGACGTTCGATGTGCAGCCCGCTGGGCGTCCGGCTACTGGGCGCTCGAGGTGAAACGTCGGCTCGACACCAGCAGCAAGTTCGACGTGCCGATCAAGAGCGGTGTGTTCATGCGCGTCGCCGCTTTCGACCACAGCCAGATCAGGCATACACGGCACGTCCGACCCATTCGTATCGAGGTGGAATAAATGCCAAAGATTTGCAAAGTCACGATCAACAACGAGCCTTTTCTGGCGAACTGCGGCGAGCTTCTGCTCGATTGGGCGCTGATGAACGGCATCGACCTTCCGCACGATTGCCGCTCCGGCATTTGCGGCGCCTGCCGCGTGCGCATGGTCGACGGCCAGGTGTTCGGCGGCCACAGCAAGGGCGACGACATGATCCATGCCTGCCAGGCCAGAATCATGTCCGATCTCGAGATTACGATCGAGGCCGCGCCCGAACCGGTGGAACTGACGGCGGAAGTGGCGCAGACCGTTCAGCTCGCCCCCGACGTGGTTGGCGTCGACATCGAATTGCCGAAGCCGCTCGACTACCTCCCCGGCCAATACTGCAAGCTGCAGTTTCAGGGATTCCCGGCACGGCCCTACAGCCCGACCTTTCCGCTGGAAGGCGCTCCTCACGATCACCTGCTGCACTTTCACATCCGGAAGGTCACGGGCGGGCTGGTCTCCTCGGCGCTCGGCGACGAAATCGGCCCGGGGCACCGCGTCAAGCTGACGGGACCGCATGGCCGCGCCTTCTTCAGGAAAGACCATCCGGGCCGCATCGTGCTCGTCGCCAGCGGCACCGGCTTCGCCCCGATGTGGTCCGTCGCGGTCGCCGCGATCATGGAGCAGCCGCAGCGCCAAATGGTCTTCATCGTGCAGGCCCGCAGCATCCGCTCGCTCTACATGCATGCCGCGCTGTGCCGGCTGGCGCTGTTTCCCAACGTCACGCTGATCCCGATGGTGTCGGAGCCGCAGCAAATGTCGCACGCGATTCAGAGCGGCCGGCCGACCGATCATTTGCCAAAGCTGTCGCCGGACGACGTGGTCTATACCGCGGGCGCGCCGGCGATGACCGATGCGGTCGCGCGGATTGCGAAGGCTGCGGGCGCGAGGTGCTACACCGACCCGTTCGTGCAGGAAGCGAGGACGGTCGAGCAGACAGGATTGATGTCGCGTCTCACCGGCTGGCTCAACGACCCCAAAAGCGGGACTCTTCCGCCGCAGCCGGCGCAAAAGCCGGCGCCGATGCCGCGAGGGGTAGCCGCGGCTGGCGTGGGTAATCGCTAGCGGCAACGGTCACGATGCGGGCGCCAGCAGCCGCTCGCACCCGGTGCCGGCGATGATCGACGACACCACTTGCCGCGCTGTGTGGTCGAGCCTGGCATATTCCTCGCCGATCCACTGAATGCACTTGGCCTGATACGGGAACGGCTCCTGCACCCAAGGCAGGCCGTCGACTTCCGTCTCGACCTTTTTCGCGCCCTGCATGACCGCCTTGGCGTTTGCCAGCATCACCGGGACATAGACCCGGCCCATTTCCACGAACAGGTCCTTCAGCGTCACCGGAATATTGTCGCGCGAAATCCAGTCGGCCTCTGATGGTTCGAGGCCGGAGAGGTCTTCCAGCACCTCGGTCCAGGCGAACAGTCGCGGCGCCTCGGTGAGCGTGATCGCGGTCGGCGTCGGATCGAAGCGCGCCAGTTGGGTCAACTGGCCATAGGCCGCGAAATCCGACGTGCCCGGACGCGCGCCCATCAGGAACGGCTGATATTCCAGATGACGCTTCATCGCGCCCAAGTAACGGCGGTAGCTAGCCTCGATGACGGGCGCGGTGGTGTCGTTGGAGCCGACGACGTAGAGACGCGAGATCTGGCGGTCCTTGATGAAGGCCTTCATCGGCGCAAGCGTTGCCTCGGTCATGGGCTTCACCGACCAGCGCGGCAGGATTTCCGCGGCCTGATCGGCGTCCGCGGGAAAATGCCAGCGATAATGAAACATCGCCTTGGTCAGCCATTCATCGGCAAAGTCTTCGAGGAGATAATCGAGGAAGGCGATCGCCGGATCTGACGGGACGAGCTTGCGGTCCGGATAGTCGCGCTCGAAGCGGCGGAGCAGCGGCGTCGAATCGACGACCGCCTCGATCGAGCCGTCGTCTCTGGTGAAATAGAATGTCGGAAGCAGTTGCGGCTTCGGCTTGGGCAGATCGGTCGGGGTGCGGTGCGAGCCGACCAGCAGACGGTAGGGAATGCGGCGGTAACGCAACGCGGCGAGCATCTTGCGCGTATAGGGCGAACCCGGCGCGCCGAGCAGGACCAAAGGCTGTGACGACATGATGCTTCCCCCGTTTCTTGTTTGGCAATCATACTGCCAACGATGAGACGAAGGGAGAAGCCCCATAAAAATGGGAGGGCTTAGAGCTTCGGTTCTGATTGAATCAGAACCGAAGCTCTAGATTCTTGTTTTGACGCGTTTTCTTTACGCGAACCGGTATCCACTTCGCTCGAAAACGCTATTGTTTCAGCCGGAGATCGCCGCGATATACCGCCGGACGGACATTTCGAACGCCGCCTTGGCATTGTCTGCGATGTTGCGGCCCCACCACGCGCCGTAGATGCGGTCGAACGCCAGCGGCTCGACCGCGCTGGCGATGCGGCGCACCGCCGTGGCGTTGAGCGGAATGTAGTTCGGAAAACTATACATGAAGCTGAGCGAGCGGCGGTCCATCGCCACCATCGCGACATCGCCGGTGAGCAATGCGCCCCTGCCCTCCGCGCCGGCGCGCCAATGCAGGATCGTGCCGCCGGCGAAATGTCCTCCGGTCCGCACCAGAAGGATGTCATCGGAGAGCCTGTGGCTATCGCCGGTCCATGGCACGATGGTGGAGTGCTGCCGCGTGACGAAGGCGCGATCGTCGCCATGCAGATAGACCGGCGCACCGCCGAACGCCTCGCTCCAGTCGGCGACTGCGCCATAGTAATGCGGATGCGAGACGGCAATCGCCTTCAGGCCGCCGAGCGAACGCACGTAGTCGACGGCTTCACGGGTAGCCAGCGGCACACAGTCCCACATCACGCAACCATCGGCCTCGCGCACCAGCAGCGCGCGCTGCCCGATCGCAAAGTACGGCTCGACGGCCATGCCGGGAATGCCGAGATCGTCGCGCCAGACCAGCTTGTGACCTTTCGCGAGCTCCTCGCGCGTCAGCCACGCCTGCCCCTTCCAGTTCACGAATTGCCGCTCGTCCTCGCAGACGAGGCACGCCGACGGCGGCTCAGCATTTTCGGGAAACTGGGCACCACATTGTTCGCAGGTCCATAGCGGCATCGGCGTCACTCCATTCCACAGGAGTGGTAGCGCAAAACAAGCCGGCGGACCAATGACAGGCTCGTGCTAGTAGCCGATCGCCGCGCCGTCGCTGCGCGGGTCCGAACCGCCGCTCAACATGCCGTTCCGACGGTCGATCGTGATGCCGTGCGCGTGGCCGGCCATTTCGTTCCAGGCGTCCCAACGATTGATGATGTGGCCGCGCCGGGCGAGCTCACCGATCGTGGCTTCGGCAAAGCGGCCTTCCATGTGCAGCGTGTCGCGCGCTTCACGAAGCGCGAAGCGGCCGGACAGGAATCGCGGCATCTCGATCGCCTCCTGGATGTCGAGACCGAAATCGATCATCGCCGAATAGAGCTGAAGCTGGATTTGCGGCTGGCCGTCGGCACCCATGCAGCCGAGCACGCTCCAGAGTTTTCCATCGCGTTTGGCCATCGAGGCAATCAGCGTATGCAGCGGGATCTTGCCCGGCTCGAGGCGATTGGGGTGACTGCGATCCAGCGAGAAATACGCGCCGCGGTTTTGCAGGATGACGCCGGTCGCTCCCGCCACCACGCAGGAGCCAAACGCGCCATACAGGCTTTGAATCAGCGATGCCGCATTGCCATCGCGATCGACGGCGGCGACATAGACCGTATCGCCGGACAGGCTGCCGAATGACGGCACCATGTCCCATCTCAATGCCGACCTGCCGTCGATCAGCCGGCCGCGCTCGGCCGCATATTCCTTCGAGATCAGCCGTTCGACCGGCACTTCGGCAAAGGCGGGATCGGCGAGCACCCGGTCGCGGTCGTGGTAGGCGATCTGCTTGGCCTGCACCAAAAGATGCACATGGTCGGGCCCGAGCAACTCCTTGCGGTGCAGCTCAAGCGGCTCGAGGAGGTTGAGCATTTCGAGCACGGTAAAGCCTTGCGTCGGCGGCGGCGTGTTGAAGACGGTGACGTCACGGTAACGGCCGACAAGAGGCTCGGCCCATACGGCCTTTTGCCGGCTGAAATCAGCGAGCCGGAACAGGCCGCCATTTTCCTCCGAGAAGCGAGCCATCTCGGCGGCCACCGGGCCCCGGTAAAAGCCCTGCCATCCTTCATCCGCGATCGATTGGAGCGTGCGCGCGAGATTTGAGTTGGCGAGCCTTGCGCCGGATGAAGCGGCCGCGCCTTGCGAGAAAAACAATGCTGCGGCTTCGCGATCGCGCAGGAGATCATCGCGCATCATCTCGATGAAGCTCGCAAGGCGGCCGGTGACAGGAAAGCCGTCGCGCGCATAGCCAATAGCGCTTTCCAGCACACGGGCGAGCGGCAGCCGCCCATGAACAGTGTGCGCCTCGGTCCAGCTCGCCACTGCGCCCGGCACCGTTAGCGTTGCAGGCACGATGCCCCGCAGCGGGATCTCGTTGAGCCCGCACGTTTCGAGCGCGGAAAGGGTCGCGCCCTCGGCCGCCTTGCCGCCGCCGTTGAGATAGCGGATCTCACCGCTCGCGCCGTCGTGAATCAGCCAGAACGCATCGCCGCCAAGACCGGTCATGTGCGGATAGACCACCGCAAGCACCGCGCTCGCCGCAATCGCGGCATCAATCGCGGAGCCGCCGGCGCGAAGCACATCCAGGCTGGCTGCGGTGCTAAGCGAATGCGGCGACGTCACCATGCCGTTTGACGCAAGCGTGACGGGCCGGCCGGTACGGATGTCCAATTCAAGCCTCCGATACGAACTCCGTCAGGCGCGGATCCGCCTGATCATGTAATTGTCGTAGGTGGCCTCGCAGACCTGATGCCACTGGTACTGTTCGTTGCGGAATGCGATCGTCGATTCGTACAGCGCCTTGAATTTCGGGTTCTTGGCCGACACCTCGGCAAACAGCTCGTTGGTCGCCTTGAACGACGCGTCGAGAATGTCGGCCGAGAATGGCCGGAGTTGCGCGCCGGCGGCAACCAGGCGCTTGATGGCGGCGGCGTTGCGGGCGTCATACTTGGCGGTCAGGTCGGCCGCGACCTGGCCTGCGGCAATCGTCACCATGTTCTGATAGAGCTTTGGCAGCTCGGCCCATTTTGCGCTGTTGATATAGAGGAACCCGTTCGCGCATCCTTCCCACCAGCCGGGATAGTAGTAATAGGGCGCGACCTTGAGGAAGCCGAGCTTCTCGTCATCATGGGGACCGATCCACTCGGCGGCGTCGATGGTGCCCTTCTCCAGCGCGGGATAGATGTCGCCCGGCGGAATCTGCTGCGGCACGACGCCGAGCCGGCTCAGCACCTGCCCCGCCACGCCGCCGACGCGGAATTTGAGGCCCTTGAGATCATCGAGCGTTTTGATCTCCTTGCGGAACCATCCGCCCATCTGCGCGGTGGTGTTGCCGAACGGGATGCCCAGAATGCCGAACGTGCCGTAAAGCTCGTTCATCATGTCGAGGCCGCCGCCATAGGCGAGCCAGGCGTTCATCTGCCGCGTATTCAAGCCGAACGGAACGGCGGTGCCGAACGCGAAGGCAAGGTCCTTGCCGATGTAATAGTAGGAGGCGCTGTTGCCCATCTCCACGGTGTTGTTGGCCACCGCATCGAACACCTGAAACGCCGGCACGACTTCACCCGGACCGTAGACGCTGATCTGGAATTTCTGGTCCGACAGGTCGGCGACCGCCTTCGCGAAATTCTCGCAGGCGCCGTAGAGCGTATCGAGCGTCTTCGGAAATGATGTGGTCAGGCGCCAGCGCAAGGCGGGAGTGGACTGGGCGATCGCAGGCGCGGCGACGGCGGTCGAAGCAACGGCGGCGCCGGCTGCCGTGAGGAGTTTTCTGCGGTTCATGGCCAGTCTCCTTGCTTGATGAGCTGAAAAGAAAATTCGCGAACCGTCAGCCGCAGCACGAACCCTTGTCGCGGTTGTCCCGGCTGGCACTGTTTCGGTCGGGCGGCAGATCCATCGCCGGATTCTCGACAAAGAAGCCGTTCGGCTTCAGCGTGAACCCGACATATTCGACCGGCATCACCGGAAAGTCCTCAGGACGGCAGACATGCGTCGCCCCAAAACTGTGCCAGACTACGATATCCTGGTTTTCGATTGCGCGGTTTTTGGCGACGTATTTCGGCAGGCCGTCGCCGCCGGCATGCTGGTTCGGAAATTCGCCGCTGGCATAACGCTCGTCGGAGGCATAGCGCGTCACCCAGATGTGCTTGGTCGCAAAGCCGCCGCGCTCGGTCATGTAGCAGCCCGGCTGCGCCAGCATCACGGGCGCGCTGTGCGCCAGCAATTTGTAGGCCGTCGCGCCGCCGACGCTGTTCTTCTTGTTGGGATTGGTGATCTTCCAGTAACGCCCGGTCCGGCCGTCGGCCTCGCGGACCGCATCGCGCTCGCGCGACAGCACCCGCGTCGTGGTGTCGAACACGTTGCCATAGGGATTGTCCGTTCCCCATGGCCGCGGGTGGAACTCGTGCTCCGTCACCGTATTGCCCTCACCGTCCAGCATCATATGCAGCCGGGCATTGAAGAAGTGCTGGTGGGTCGGGCCGCCGAGGTTGTCGGCGACCATGCCGCCCCAGGGATAGGGCTTGCCCGGCGCAATCGCCGCCGTCTGGATGATGCCGGTGAGCTTGACTTCGAGCTGGATGGTGCCGTCCTGGTAGAAGTACCAGAAGAATCCGTAGTCGTAGTTTCCGACTGTCGTGAAGAACGAGATCACGAGGCGGCGCGACCGCCGCACCTCAAAGGTCTCGTTGCGAAATTCATAGTGCTTCCAGAGGATCCCGTAATCCTCCTCGTGCAGGCAGATCGCGTTCTTCATGATCGCAGGCTGGCCGTAGTCGTCGGCGACCGGCACGTCGAAATAATGGATATGGCCGAGGCAGTCGCAGCCGAGCTCGAGCGCGTTGGCGAGCTTGCCCAGTCCATATTCTCCGGCATCGAACGCGCATTTCCAGAAATGGTTGGCGGTGGGATCGGCGTAGGGAACGATCATGTCGGTGACACTGGCGCGGTAGATAATCGGCCGGTCGTGATCACGATCGCGAAACGCGATCTGGTGCAGCACGAGGCCCTCGCGCGCGGTCCAGCCGACGCGGAACGACCAGTTCTGCCAGGAGACCTTCCAGCCCTCGACGGTAAAGCTCGGGCCGTCCTTCTGCACGACATCCAGCGGCTTCACGTCCTTGCGCGTTTGCGGGATCGATGCCCGGTCGTAGTTGCGCAATTGCTTCGGGATCGGGATGATGTCGGGCTCGTCGACGAGATGAACGATCCTGTTCTCGATCAGGTCGACAAGCGCGACCACGCCTTCGATCGGGTGCGCATAGCCGTTGTCCTTGATATCCTTGCGCCAGTAGGAGACGGCGCTGACCAGCCTGCGGCCCTTCTCCACCTCGCGATCGAAATAACCGGCCGAGAACGGATCGACCTGAACCAGCTCGATGTCCTCATCGTTAAGGCCGCGCCGCTTCATCGCGCGCCGCCAGTCCGCATCAGCCTTGACGATGTCACCGACCTTGAAGACTTCCTCGATCGTAATCGGCGGCTGGCCGTAGGGATGCGCCCTGGTCGAATATTCGCGCCACGCCGTGACCTGCTTCGATGCCAGATCGACCGTGGCGACATGCGTTGCGCCGGTCTTGCTGTCGAACAGCGTGGCGGCGGCCCACCGTGGCAGCCCGGCAGGCGGCTTCCATTCGAGCACGTCGGACTTGGCCGGCTCTTCGAGCTGCACATGGGTAAATCGCGCGTGCGGGCCGAGCCGCTTTTCCCTCGTCAATATTTCGGATGCCAGCGCGACTTCGGCCTCGCTGAGCGGATCGAGCGGATGGCCGGCATCGATGCCGGCTGATGGTTTTGTACGTATCATATCGGACCGAATTTCCCGGGATTTGGCTCCAGGTTACGGTGGCCCGTGGCGCCGCGTCTTGAATGAGCCTGCCACCTCCGGCCGCTTCGGCCCTTGCCAGAGCCACCGGTCCTGGGCGACGCTGGGGCCGCAACGGAGGTCATGTTCGCACGATGCCGATCAGCGTCTCTACCGACCCGATCCGCCCGACGGAGCGCCAGGCCTTCTGGACCGAGGCGATCTGCCGTTCCTTTGCCAATATCGAGACCAAGCCGCTCGGCTCCACCGTCGTCAGCGGCCATTTCGAGTTCGTCGAAATCGGCGACGCCAAGCTGGTCCGCTTCGACTCTAGCCCGCAATGCTACACCCGCGACGCTAGGCTGGTGAGCCGGGCCGGCTCCGACGAATTCATGTTCGATTTCCAGCGCCGCGGGCGCAGCGCGATGGCGCAGGCCGGCAATGAAGGCACGATCAATCCGGGATACGGCGTGCTCTATGACGCGCGGCGTCCGTTCGAGGACCGGCTGTTCGGCCCCGAACAGCGCGCCGAAGTGCTGATCGCAACCGTGCCCGCCGCGTCGCTGTTGCGGGCCTTGCCCGAAGCGGAGCGGCTCTGCGCCAGACCCGTGCCGCTGTGGGGCACGATGGCGCGCGCGGTCGCGGCCTTCGTGCATGCCGCGATCTCCTTGCCGGGCACATCCGAAAAGCGTGCCGAACCTGACATTGCAGCCTATCTGTCGGCCCTGCTGCGCATCGCCGCCGGCGCCAGCCATCAACTCACACGGCCGGACCTGTTTCATCTGATCGACGGCCACTTAAGGACAAATATCAGTAACGTTCGATCGGCGACGGCGCTTGCCGCCGAGTTCGGCATTTCAGAGCGAACCTTTCATCGTATCTTTGCCGACCGCGAGACCACGTTCGAACGCCATGTCCTTCATCTGCGCGTGGAATTGTTCAAG